>ERZ827524.1990-NODE-1990-length-16365-cov-4.230227_pt1 | contig 16365 bp, 9 predicted proteins | sample MGYA00519702_ERZ827524 | MGnify/ENA primary metagenome ERZ827524 (study PRJEB31778, sample SAMEA3449341) | human gut metagenome | biome: human gut; feature: human-associated habitat; material: faeces | place: United Kingdom | collected 2010/2012 ...
CAAAGAAAACTTTACTCCTGGATTTATACTTTTTCATATTTCTTTTAACTTTTTTTGAAACAATAGGGGTCGCTCTATATGAATTGTTTTTGATTTTTATTAAGTTTCCATTATGCGAACCAGCACATTCCGTTTTTAAAATGGCTATTTCAAAATTATTAATTATATGTTTATACCAGGTAACCAAGAATCGTTATTTGTCAAAACAGCATAGTGTACTTCCTATGAAACAATTGATTTTATATATTTTATTATCATTCTGTAGTATAGTAAACATTTGCTTAAACGCTAAAATAGGTTATTCTGTTACAATACCGGAGTCTGACAAATATATAGGATATTTAACAATTATAATTACCGTATTTATTAATCTTCATATTATGTGGCTACTTGAATACATTATTGAAAATCAAAAATTAAAGTCTAAAATAGCCCGATCAGAGCAGCAAGCAAACTTACAACTTAAATATTATAAACAATTAGACGCAAACTATCAGAAATCGTTACAAATGATACATGACATAGATAAGCATGTTAATACGATAGAGCAACTATATAAAAGCAATGAATTTGAAAAAGCAGATAACTATATCAAAGGAATGGATAGACTTATATCAGATTTTGTATTATTCCCATACAGCAATAATACAGTTCTAAATCTTATACTGAACGAAAAAAAGATTTTTGCAGAACAACACGGCATTCTGTATAAATGTACCGTTGAACAAACTGATTTTAGATTTATGGATGACATTGACATCACAACTATATTTTCAAATTTGCTTGAAAACGCCTTATCTGCTAGTGCTCTTTGCAAAACCAATAAAGAAGTATCAGTAATAATTAGTTCCCATAATAACTTTGTTATAATCAACGTCAAAAATAGTTGCAATTCATACACAAAATGCGGAACATTCTCTTCTAAAGACTATGGAACTGGTCTTTACAATGTTGAAAATAGTGTTAAGAAATATGAAGGTTTCTTAAAAATCAGCTACTCGCAAACCGAATTTAACTGCAATGTTGTTTTAAGTAATACGCACTAATTAATACTTAATTCCTTCATCAACACATATAATCCTTTGCAAATCAAAATACCGGCTGTCAGGAATTTCTATCTGACAAACGGTATTTCACTTTTTGTTTTCTATTAAAATAGAAGTCTTCCAATTTTTCTTCCCTTCTTTGTAAGCTATGAATAACACGCCGTCTACTCTTTTCCTAAATTCTGTTAAAACAGGAAACGATTAACATTTATTATCAATTCCTCTGCTACCTAAGTGGCAGGGGAATTCTATTTTCCGGAACATTAGATTCCACGTTAATCAGCCCTGAACATTTTTCCTTTATAAAGTCACTCCATGGCATCAGCTGCTCTATACCTGCGGACGAATTCATGTAATCCGGCATATACAGGAGTACCGTATAGAGGTACTGGAAAATATTCAGATTGTTTGCTTTTGCTGTTTCCACGATACTGTACATCACCGCACTTGCTCCGGCACCGGCTTCTGATGTGTGGAACAGGAAGGCTTTCCGTCCGATTGCATAGCTTTTGGCTTTTCGTTCAGCATGGTTGTTCGAGATTTCACACCGGCCATCCAGTAGATAATTCATCAGTTGTTCTTTTATGGCTTTTTACAGTTGTTACTGTTTCTTCCGGTTATAATGCTTTCAAGCACTTCCAGCCCTTTTTGTATTTCCTGTTCGTCCGGTTTTCCATATCCTAACAAGAGTACCGGTCTTCCCTCCGGCGGTGTGTGAATATAATGCTCTCTGATACCCATAAGGCGGATTCCGCACTCTGCGGCTTTTTTACAGATTTCTTCCTCTGTAAGCGTTGTATTCACCTGCACAAGCACATGCAGTCCTGCGTTATCCCCTGCAATATTCTCCACCCAGTTTTTTTTCTTCAATTCGCTGACTAAAAAATCATGCTTGTTTTTATAAATTCCACGCATTTTATTTAAATGTCTGCCAAAGTATCCTCCCCGGATGAATTCCCTCAATACTTCCTGCTGAATCTTCGAAACGGTTGTGGAATAGAAGCTGCATGATTCCTGATATTTTTTTAACAAATGCAACGGAAGAACCATGTAGCTGATTCGCAGGGACGGCGCAATACTTTTTGAAAAAGTACCCAGATATATCACCTTTTCCTCGTGATCGATACTCTGCAGTGACGGGATCGGCTTTCCTTTATAACGGTACTCACTGTCATGATCATCCTCGATTAGATATCTGCCTTCTTTCTCCGATGCCCATTTCAAAAGTTCCAGCCGCTGTTTTAAAGGCATGACTGTTCCCAAAGGAAACTGGTGTGACGGCATAACATATAAGATATCTGCGTTTTCCCTGCGCACCGCCTCGATCGGCATACTCCCCTGCTCTGCCGGAATATTTTTCACCAGATAACCCATATTGGAAAAAGTGCGGTACGCCTGCAGATAAGTCGGATCATCCATCAGTACGGTCTTCTTTTCCCCTAACACCTGCGCAAGCAGAAGTTCTAAATATTCATTACCTGCGCCGATTATGATCTGTTCTGCGACACAATTCACACCTCTTGCCTGATGAAGATAATCTGCAATTGCCATGCGCAGTTCGTGATCTCCCTGTCCATCTCCCGACAAAAGAATTTCTTCCCTGTCATCAAGCAGGACATTTTTATGCAGTTTCCGCCAGACATTGTACGGAAAATTCTGCGTATCGATCGTGTAAGGGGAAAAATCAATTTCCTTCTGTTTTGAAGATCCTGCTCCATGTTTTATCTCAGTTTTCCATCCCGGCTGCCAGTCCTGCCCTGCCTGCAGTTTTTCCTGCATATGGTTCCGCTGTTCTAACTGATACAGCGCCTCAACATCGCAGACAAAATATCCCCGGTATGGTTCTGCCTCAATATACCCTTCTGCCAAAAGCTGATCGTATGCCAGTTCCACCGTACTGCGGCTCACAGACAGATTTTTTGCCAATAAACGGGTTGACGGTAATTTTTCCCCTTTGGAAATCTTACCGTCAACGATCTCATTTTTTATATATTCATATATTTTTTCATAAAGGGGCGCTTTCGCGCCCCCCTGCAGATCAATCATAATCTCGTTCATTGCAATCCTCTTACTCTTTGCCAATTCTGATGTCTGGTCTTCCCCTGCCGCCTTTTACGCTTTGGAATCCTTAATTTCCCGGATGATCTCCTCTTTCAGATCGAATGCACGATCCTTCATCTTCTTAGAAGCAGAGCTTGTAGACAAGATCCTGGAAATACATTTGGACGCAGTATCGTAACGTTTGAAATGCTTTGACATAACAGCTAACAGGTAATCTACTGTTGTCTGATCCATGCCACACATTGGAAACATCTCTGTTGATACTGCTTTTAAAAAGCCTTCATAAGCCTGATTATAAAATGCCTCCTGCTGCTCCAGACACTCCCTGCGTTCCTGTTCCAGCGAAGCATCCTTCTCATCCATGCCCTCTAACTTTCCACGATAGAGCCATGAAATCTTAAGACAGGTATATGCCTTCTCACTTGCTTTTCCTTTTTTTACCAGAGTATTAAACAGTGCGAGTTTGTAACGGTTAATTGCCGTATCATAATCATATACCGCCGGTTCTTCACCAGTCGGCTTAAAATTTGCACATATTTTCTCTTTGATCAGTTTGATCTGGACCGATGACAGATGTTCAAAGTAGCGGTTCATTGCTGTATAACCGCAGTTTGGACATGATGCAACATCATATTTTAAAGTATCAATATACATAAATCTTGGTCTCAGATCAAAATCCGGTTCGAGACGTTTCACTCTTCCGTTTTTGATCATTTTTGTTTTGAACACTTTATCGCACACAGTGCAGCGCACTGATTTTTCTAACAGAAATGATTCCTCAGAAGGTATTTCTTCTTTTGCCTCTCCCTGCTCTGTTGATGCATTGGTCCTTTTTTCTTCTTCAAACAGATTTTCTGTACCCTCTGTCTTCAGACCGAACTTTTCTAGTCCCTTGAATAAATTCATATACGTTCCTCCAATATTGACTGCTTTTCTTGATCGTAAATTAGTTATTTGACGGTAATTTAAATGAACTCTTCAGCGAAACGATCCTGTTAAATACGAGATGTTCCGGTGTAGAATCTTTTGCATCTACACAGAAGAATCCCTGACGCACAAACTGGAAGCTGTCATAAGCCTTTGCGTCTGCAAGATTCTCCTCTACATAACAGTCCTTTAATACTGTCAGTGAGTTTGGATTCAGGTTCAGGCTTCCGTCCTCATTGTATACCCCCTTCTCTTCATCCACAATATTTTCATACAACCGGATCTCTGCTTTTACATTCTTCTCATCAGATACCCACTGGATCGTTCCTTTTACTTTACGTCCATCCGGGCTGTTTCCTCCGCGGGAAGCCGGATCGTAGGTACAGTGGATCTCTGTCACTTTACCGTTCTCATCTTTCACGAAGCTGTTGCATGTTACAAAGTATGCGTTCATAAGACGGACTTCATTTCCCGGGAACATACGGAAATATTTCTTTGGCGGCTCTTCCATAAAGTCCTCACGGTCAATGTAGATTTCCCTTCCAAATGGCACTTTTCTGCTTCCAAGTTCTTCGTTTTCAAGGTTATTCACAACATCCAGATATTCAATCTGTCCTTCCGGATAGTTATCAATGACTACTTTGACCGGATCAAGGATTGCCATCATACGTGGTTTCTTTAATTTCAAATCCTCACGGATACAGTACTCGAGCATTGCATAATCGACAGAACTGTTTGCTTTGGAGATTCCGCAAAGATCTACGAACATCTTAATGGATTCCGGTGTAAATCCTCTTCTTCTGAGCGCTGCGATCGAAACCAGACGAGGATCATCCCATCCGTCAACGATGCCTTCTTCTACCAGACGTTTGATGTAACGTTTTCCGGTTACTACATTTGTGAGGTATAATTTTGCAAACTCAATCTGTCTTGGCGGCATCTCATCCTTATCCGGGATCATATCTTTGCCAACTTCTTCAACTACCCAGTTATATAATGGTCTGTGGTCTTCGAACTCCAGAGTACAGATAGAATGGGTAATTCCCTCGATCGCATCCTCGATCGGATGCGCATAATCATACATTGGATAGATGCACCATTTGTCGCCTGTTCTGTGGTGTGTCATATGTGCCACACGATAGATAACCGGATCTCTCATATTAATATTGGAAGATGCCATGTCGATCCTTGCACGAAGTACTTTTTCACCATCGGCGAACTTTCCATTCTTCATATCTTCAAATAATGCCAGATTCTCTTCTACAGAACGTGTGCTATATGGGTCTTCTTTGCCCGGTTCTGTCAAAGTTCCTCTGTATTCACGGATCTGTTCTGCGGAAAGATCTGATACGTAAGCTTTTCCCTTTTTGATCAGCTTTACTGCACCTTCATACATCTGGTCAAAATAATCCGATGCAAAGAACAGTCTTCCCTCCCAGTCAGCGCCGAGCCATTCAATATCAGACTGGATTGCCTCTACAAATTCTGTTTTCTCCTTGGTCGGGTTTGTATCATCAAATCGAAGATTGAACTTTCCGCCGTACTTCTGTGCCAGCCCATAGTTTAAAAGAATGGACTTTGCATGTCCAATATGAAGGTAACCATTTGGTTCCGGTGGGAATCTGGTGTGAACCTCATGGCAGTATCCCTCCTCGATATCTTTATCAATCATCTGCTCAATAAAATTCTTAGAGACAGTCTCGTTTTCCATAATTTCCTCCTTGTTTTTCAAAAATGAAGTCTATCTAACATATTACATGATGTATGATTCAGACGCAAGCATAAAATCGCCCGGCATTCTTTATTATAGCATACTTTTCACTGTTTTCCAGCTATTTACAAAACAAAAAAGAAGCGGCTGCACCCAGGCAGCTTCGCTTCCTTTTCCTGCCGTTTTACCGGTCCTCCCTGAAATATGCCTCTCCAAGGCTTGCCGGCGGCTGATTTTCCTGTTTATTTCTCTTACTTGTGATGATCAGGACGATAATTGTCACAACATACGGAAGCATTTTTACAAGCTCCTGTGTTGCCCTGTTCAATCCCGGAAGATAGATATATAAAATATATAATCCACCAAACACAAAAGATCCCCAGATTGCATGATCCGGATTCCACAATGCCAGGATTACAAGTGCGATTGCAAGCCATCCTCTGTCACCGAATCCATTGTTCGACCAGGTACCACCCAGATATTCCATAACAAAATAAAGTCCGCCAAGACCTGCGATTGCTGCGCCGGTCACTGTGGCAGCATATTTGTACTTTGAGACATTGATACCTGCTGCATCCGCTGTTGCCGGGCTTTCGCCGACCGCTCTTAAGTTCAGTCCTTTTCTTGTTTTCTTTAAAAAGTAAGTCATGACAACCGCCACGATAACGGACAGATATGTCAGGAATCCATAAGAAAAGAAAAGTGTTCCGATCACCGGGATCTTTGAGAGTCCCGGAATAGTGGCACGGTATGCAGCCGCCGTTGTCTGAACGGAAATCTGTCCGACACCTCCAGCCAGCTTGGAAATGGAACCACCGAAGAAGTTACCGAATCCAACACCAAATGTCGTAAGTGCAAGTCCCACCACATTCTGGTTCGCTCTGAGTGTGATTGTCAGGAAACTGTAGATCAATCCGCCCAGGGCAGATGCGATCAGGGAACACAGCAGTGAAACCAGCACCCCGATGGCTCCGTTTGGCGTCTCTGTACTTTTTTCATAAAAGAAAGCACCCATAAGTCCTGCGATACCACCCATGTACATAATTCCCGGAATTCCGAGGTTTAAGTTACCGGATTTTTCTGTGACGATCTCTCCGGATGCACCAAATAAAATAGCGACTCCCTGTCCGATTGCCTTCTGGATAAACGTCAGTAATAATGTCATTCTATTTCTCTCCTTTCTTGCGGAACTCCAATTTGTAGTTAATAAAGAATTCACATCCGATCAGGAAAAATAATAAAATACCTGTAATAATATCTGATGCATTTTCATTCAGACCAAACTGCGATGCCACCTGGATCGATCCCTGCTGCATAAATACAAGGAATCCGGAAACAAGGATCATCGCAAGCGGATTAAACTTTGACATCCATGCAACAATGATCGCAGTAAATCCCCGTCCACCTGCTGTACTTGTCGAGATGGTATGGCTCGCACCGCTGACGATCACTGCACCGGCAATTCCACAGATCGCACCGGAGATCATCATTGTACGGATAATGACCTTCTTCACATCGATTCCTGCATATCTTGCAGTATTCTGGCTTTCTCCGACAACCGAGATCTCATATCCCTGTTTGGAATATTTCATATAAACATAAACTACTAATGTAATTGCTAAAACAATGATAACATTTAATGTATATGCATTGCCAAAAATTGTTGGAAACCATCCACCTTTTGTTGCTGCATTGATAATACCAACGGTATTAGAACCAGACGGATTCTCCCAGAATACAATACAGAACGTTACGATCTGCATTGCGACATAATTCAGCATTAAAGTAAATAAAGTCTCATTGGTATTAAAATATGCTTTAAAAATGGCAGGGATCACACCCCAGATCAGTCCGGCCAGACCACTGACAACAAAAATCACGATCAGCAGTAACCAGTTTGGCATTTTATCGCCAAAGTAGATCATCATTGCCGCTGCCGCTGTACCGCCCATTAAAATCTGTCCTTCTGCACCGATGTTCCAGAATTTCATTTTAAATGCAGGGGTAAGACCAATTGCAATACATAAAAGCACCATCATTTCACGGATAGTCACCCAGATCCTCCGGTTGCTTCCAACTGCTCCATCAATAATTCCAAGATACACTTCGATCGGATTCTGTTTTGTGACTGCCACGATCACAAGTGCCGCTACTACCAGTGACAATGCAACTGCGATCAGTCGAATCGCCCACGCCTTTCCCACACTGATATGGTCTCTCTTCACCATACGTGCAAAAGGTTCTTTCTTCGAAATCACGTTTTCCTTACTCATTCTTATCCTCCGTCAAACCAGTCATCATCAGTCCCAGTTTTTCCTTCGTTGTGGTACGCGCATCCACGATACCCGCAACTTTTCCACTGTTCAATACTAAAATCTTATCACAAAGTTCCAGCAGGACATCCAGATCCTCACCTACACAGATGACTGCAACTCCTTTTTTCTTCTGGTCATTCAACAGATTGTAAATCGTGTATGATGAATTGATGTCAAGTCCTCTGACCGGATACGCAACCATCAGCACAGTCGGATTGCTTGCGATCTCACGGCCGACAAGGATTTTCTGTACATTACCGCCGGAAAGCCTGCTGACCGGAGTATCCACACCCGGTGTCACAACATCTAATTTCTCCACAATATCTTCTGCAAGTTTCTTTGGAGATTTACGGTCGGCAAAGAAATGTCTGCCTTCCTTATAGCTTCGGATCATCATATTATCTGTCAGATCCATAGAACCAACAAGTCCCATTCCAAGACGGTCTTCCGGCACAAACGATAACGTGATACCAAGATTTTTAATATCCTCCGCCTTCATCTCAGAGATTTTTTCTGTCGTACCCTCCGGGGAAAAATAAAGGATCTCGCCGCTCTCGATCGGCTGAAGTCCTGCAACGGACTCTAATAATTCTTTCTGTCCGCTTCCTGAAATTCCTGCCACACCAAGGATTTCCCCACTGTAGGCGGTGAAGGAAGCCTCTGTCAGAACCTTAAGTCCCTCCTTGTTCCTACACGTAATGCCACGCATCTCAATACGTTTTTCTGCTCCTACAGGCTCAGTACGGTTGATATCCAGTTTTACTTTCTCGCCGACCATCATCTCTGTGAGTGATTCTACAGTTGCCTTCGCCGTCTCTACCGTATCAATATATTTTCCTTTTCGAAGCACTGCGACACGGTCAGAAAGTTCCAATACTTCATTTAATTTATGTGTGATGATAATAATGGATTTTCCTGCTTTCCTCATGTTCCTGAGGACTGCAAATAATTTTTCAGTCTCCTGCGGTGTCAATACGGCTGTCGGTTCATCGAGGATCAGAATGTCTGCCCCGCGGTAAAGTACTTTTACGATCTCTACGGTCTGTTTCTGTGAGACAGACATGTCATAAATTTTCTGGGACGGATTGAGGTCAAATCCATACTGTTCTGTCAGTTCCCTGATTTCTTTCTCTACCTGTTTCATATTCAGTTTTTCTTTTCCAGGCAGACCTAAAATAATATTCTCGGCGGCTGTCAAAATATTGATCAGCTTGAAATGCTGATGAATCATTCCAATACCGAGTGCGAAGGAATCTTTTGGGGAGCGGATGGTCACTTCTTTTCCATCCACATAAACTTCTCCTTCGTCCGGGAAGTAAATTCCGGAAAGCATGTTCATCAACGTAGTCTTTCCACTACCATTCTCTCCTAAAATTGAAAGAATTTCACCTTTCCTGACGGTCAGATTCACGTTATCGTTCGCAATCACGTCACCGAAACGTTTGGTTACACCTTTCAGTTCAATAGCGTTTCCTGTTTCCACAAGTAATCCTCCTAAATACGAAAATCCTTTCAATCTGTATCTTGAAAGGATTTCTCTGTTTTCTTCCAATATTTCTATCATTGCAGGGCACAGAAACCATCTGTGCCCTGCCGGCTTATCTTAAAAATTAGTTTGCCTGAGATGTGATGCCATCAATGATAATATCAAAGGATGGTGCAGATGCTAATTCAGATTCATGGTAATAACCATCTGAAACGTAATCAGCATATTTTGCGTAATCTCCGCCTTCTGCGATCAGGTCTTCTAAGGAAGATCCGTTTACTGTAAATGTAGATGTATCAAATACATGAAGAGAACCATCTTTTAATGCTGCTTCTACTTCTTCTACTTTTGCGTCTGTTCCTTCTGCTGCAACAGCCTCATTGACCGGAGTGATTCTGACTGCATCCTCAGAGAATCCTTTGCACCAGTCTGTGTCGATTGCTTTTCCATCTAATACGCACTGTACAGCGTAAGTATAATATACACCCCAGTTATTTGTAGGAGATGTCAATGCTGCGTCCGGAGCAACAGATGTCATATCTACGTTATAACCAACACAAGGAACACCTGCTGTCTCACATGCTGATGGAGCACCTGTTGTATCAGCATGCTGGCTGATCAGTACACAGTTATCTGCGATCAGCTGATTTGCAACTTCGCCCTCTGCTGTCATATCTGCCCAGCTGTTTGTATACTGAACTTCCATCGTAACAGATTCACATACGCTCTTAGCACCTAAATAGAAAGATGTGAATCCTGAAATAACCTCTGCATATGGGAATGCACCTACATAACCGATTTTTGCCTGGTCAGCTGTGATATCACCATTCTCGATCATCTCATTTAATTTCATACCTGCAACAACACCGGATACATAACGTGCTTCATAAATTGCATCGAAGTAGTTGTGCATGTTAGAAAGTCCGGAACTTGCTGCCTGATATCCTGTTGCATGACAGAACTGAATGTCCGGATACTCCTGTGCAGCCTGTAAAATGTATGTCTCATGTCCAAAACTTGTTGCAAAAATAATATTACATCCCTGATCTGCAAGGTCTACTGCTGCATCATAGCAGGACTCATCCTCCGGGATCGTCGTCTTCTCAATAATCTGGTCATCTGATAAACCAAGGTTTGCTGCCATCTCATCAATACCTGCCATATGAGCTGCTGTATATCCCTCGTTCTCATCACCGATATAAATAACACCGACTTTGATATCTGCTGCGGAAGCTGCTGCCTGTGTGCCATCTGTACCAGCCTCTGTAGAAGCTGCTGCACTGCTGTTGTCTGCTGTGTCTCCACATCCTGCCACCATACCGACAGTCATTCCCATTGCCAATAAAATACTTAATGCCTTTTTCATATAATCCTCCTTGTTTTGCATTAGAAAAACTAATCTCAAAATACAAAAGTCAATTTAGCATAGCAATTTTTTATCGTCAATATGATTTGTATTGTAATTTTCAAAAAGACGTCCATTTTTGCAAAAAATTCTTATATTGATAAGAAGAACTAATACAGGAGATATTTTTAACTAATAAAAAATACAGTCTTTCTCCGTCATCTGGAAAAAGACTGTATCTTTATTCTTATACTCTTCGGATGTGCTGATGTGTAAACAGGTGATCCTGACAATACTCATAATTGCCTTCGCACTTCGAACAGAAACGGAACTGTAAATTTGGATCATCCAGCTCTGTCCGTCCGCAGACCGCACATTTGTGTTTTGCAATACCGGAACCAGGTCGCGGCTCTCTCATCTGCGCCCTAAACTGCTGCCTGCGATGCACCTCATGTGGGGTATACCGGCTCAGATTCCTCGTGGACAGGAAGAAAATGAGGTAATTTAACAGTGACATCACAATGCATAACAGCATGATCCCTGCATACCATAATGCAGTGGATACAGACTGTGTATATGCATAAATCGCATGATAGGTATCCCACACGCTGAATACCATGATAACAACATATACGGCTGCCATCCATTTCATTTTTATCGGAATGATAAAGTACAGTAACACCTGCATATCCGGATATAAGGTCGCAAATGCAAGGAATATAGCCATATTGATATAGGAAGTACTGATCATCTGTCCCATCATTGTGCTTGCAGTGTGGGCAAAACTGCCACCCATAAACAGATAGATCAGACCATACGCCAAAAGGCTTCCCACTTCAGTCAGCAGGATTCCGCCGATGATATAGGCATTAAAACGGAAAGTTCCCCACGCGCGCTCCAACGCAGTTCCAAGCTGATAATAAAACATCATCATGATCAACAGAAAAATGATATTGCTGTCTGTCGGCATTAAAATCCATGTGATAAGTCTCCAGATCTGTCCGTGTAAAATGTAATAAGGCTGGAAATTCAAGAATCCCAATATATTCGGTGCCACCATGTTCAATACAAATCCAACGGAATATGCTCCGATCAGATACACGATCAGATTCGGTACCGCATATCTTCCAAATTTACGCTCCAGTTTATTTAACCAGTTCATATTGCTGCTCCTTTTTTTCAAATACTCTTTGGACTGTCTTCTTTTTCAAACAATCTAGCTAAAGTATATCTATGCAGGAAACCTTTGTCAATCGGCGCTAAATTTCTTCATAAAAAGTTTAGATTTTTCAGATTATTTTGTCATTGTTTTTTGTTTTTTCCTGTCGTATAATGTACATTGCTTGGTTTTTGAGCACATATATATAATAGGAAGAAATAGTGAACATAGACTATTGATAGATCTGATTTACAAGAGATAATTTGGAGGAAAGATATGAGTAACAATACACTTCATAAACTTGGTATTGATATTGGTTCCACGACAGTCAAAGTAGCTGTGCTGGATGAGAATGACAACCTGTTATTCTCCGATTACGAGAGACATTTCGCCAATATCCGTGAAACTCTCTCCCTGCTGGTGGAAAAAGCTTATAAACAGCTTGGGGATATGCAGATTGCCCCGATGATCACCGGTTCCGGTGGTCTTACCCTTGCAAAACATTTAGACGTGCCGTTTGTCCAGGAGGTCATCTCCGTATCCACTGCTTTACAGCACTATGCACCACAGACCGATGTTGCTATCGAGCTTGGCGGTGAGGATGCGAAGATCATTTATTTCGAGGGCGGTAATGTGGAACAGCGTATGAACGGTATCTGTGCCGGTGGTACAGGTTCTTTTATCGACCAGATGGCATCCCTCATCCAGACAGATGCGACCGGGCTGAACGAATACGCAAAGAATTATAAGGCAATTTATCCGATTGCCGCCAGATGCGGTGTATTTGCCAAAACAGATATCCAGCCTCTGATCAATGAGGGGGCTACCAGGGAAGACTTATCCGCTTCTATTTTCCAGGCAGTTGTCAACCAGACGATCAGCGGTCTTGCCTGCGGAAAACCAATCCGTGGACACGTTGCTTTCTTAGGCGGTCCTCTGCACTTTTTATCCGAGTTAAAGGCTGCGTTCATCCGTACCTTAAACTTAGATGAGGAGCACGCGATCACCCCTGAGAATTCCCATCTTTTTGCAGCGATCGGTTCTGCACTGAACTATAAAGAGGACAAAGTAACTACTTTGGCAGAATTACATACAAAACTTCAGTCCGATATCCATATGGAATTCGAAGTTGCAAGACTTGATCCTTTATTCAAAGATCAGGCAGAATACGATGCTTTCCGCACACGCCACGACGGACATCATGTAAAGTCCGCAGATCTGGCTTCTTACGAAGGAAACTGCTACCTCGGTATCGATGCAGGTTCCACCACAACGAAAGTTGCCCTGATCGGTGAGGATGGTTCTCTGCTGTACTCCTTCTACAGCAATAACAACGGAAGCCCGCTCTCTACTGCGATCCGTGCGATCAAGGATATTTATTCCAAACTGCCGGAAAAGGCACACATTGTACACTCCTGCTCCACCGGATATGGTGAGGCGTTACAGAAGGCTGCTCTGAAATTAGATGACGGCGAAGTAGAAACTGTCGCACATTTTTATGCCGCAGCATTCTTTGATCCGGAAGTTGACTGTATCCTCGACATTGGTGGTCAGGATATGAAATGCATTAAGATCAAAAACCAGACCGTTGACAGTGTCCAGTTAAATGAAGCCTGTTCTTCCGGTTGTGGTTCTTTCATTGAGACATTCGCAAAATCACTAAATTTCTCTGTACAGGACTTTGCCAGAGAAGCCCTTTTTGCGAAAAACCCGATCGATCTTGGAACCCGCTGTACAGTATTCATGAACTCGAAAGTAAAACAGGCGCAGAAAGAGGGCGCATCCGTCGCTGATATTTCTGCCGGTCTTGCCTACTCAGTCATCAAGAATGCTCTATATAAGGTAATCAAGCTTTCCGATGCAAAAGATCTTGGTCAGAACATTGTGGTACAGGGTGGAACGTTCTACAACGATGCCGTTTTACGAAGTTTTGAAAAAATTGCCGGTGTCCAGTGTATCCGCCCGGATATTGCCGGTATCATGGGAGCTTTCGGCGCTGCCCTGATCGCAAGGGAACGCCATGAGGAAGGTTATCAGACCTCCATGCTCTCCATCGACGAGATCAATGCACTGACTTTTGACACGAAGCTTGCAAGATGTCAGGGATGTACGAACCACTGTCTCTTAACCATCAACCGCTTCTCCGGCAACCGTCAGTATATTACCGGCAACCGCTGTGAGCGTGGTCTTGGAAAAGAGAAGAACAAAGACAACATTCCAAACCTTTTTGAATATAAGAACAAACGTATTTTTGACTATGAACCATTAAGTGCAGAGGAAGCAGCCCGCGGTACCGTCGGCATCCCACGTGTGTTGAATATGTATGAGAACTACCCATTCTGGGCAGTCTTTTTCAAAAAACTAGGTTTCTCCGTGGTACTCTCTCCGTCCTCCACACGTAAGATTTACGAACTTGGTATCGATTCGATCCCATCCGAATCCGAATGTTACCCTGCAAAACTTGCGCACGGACATGTGACTTGGCTGATCCATCAGAATGTGGATTTCATTTTCTACCCGTGTATCCCATACGAGAGAAATGAGTTCCCGGATTCCAACAACCACTATAACTGCCCGATTGTTACTTCTTATGCAGAGAATATTAAAAACAACGTGGATGAGATCACTTCCGGTCAGGTGAAGTTCTTAAATCCATTTATGGCATTCACAAATGAGGACACCTTATCCTCCCAGCTCATCAAGGTATTTGGTTCTTCTGAATTCGGCATTTCCGAAGCGGAGATCCGCGATGCAGTTTCCGAAGGCTGGAAGGAATTAGCTGTTGTCCGCATGGAAATGCAGAAAAAAGGTGAAGAAGTATTAAAATATATGGAAGAGACCGGAAAACGCGGTATCGTTCTCGCCGGACGTCCATACCACGTTGACCCGGAGATCAACCACGGTATTCCGGAGCTTATCACTTCCTATGGAATCGCCGTTTTAACAGAAGACTCTGTCTCTCATCTGCATCAGCCGGAGCGTCCGTTGATCGTTATGGATCAGTGGATGTACCACTCCCGCCTGTATGCGGCTGCAAACTTTGTAAAAACAAGAGATGACTTGGATCTGATCCAGTTGAACTCCTTCGGATGTGGTCTTGACGCCGTTACCACCGATCAGGTCAACGATATTCTGACCAGATCAGGCAAAATCTACACCTGTCTAAAGATCGATGAGGTCAACAACTTAGGTGCTGCCAGAATCCGTATCCGTTCACTGATCGCAGCGATCCGCGTCCGCGAGAAAAAGCAGACCAAAAGAACGATCGTGCCTGCAAGTTATGAGCGTGTGGTATTTACGAAGGAGATGCGTGAAAACTACACGATTCTCTGCCCGCAGATGTCACCGATCCATTTTGAATTATTAGAGCCGGCTTTCAATGCTGCCGGATACAATCTGGTCGTACCAGATGTTCCTGCAAGGGAATGTGTCGATGTCGGATTAAAATTCGTCAATAACGATGCCTGTTATCCGTCCCTGATCGTTGTCGGCCAGTTGATGGCTGCCGTAAAATCCGGCAAATACGATATGAATAAGACTGCGATTTTAATCTCCCAGACCGGTGGCGGATGCCGTGCAAGTAACTACATCGGATTCATCCGCCGTGCTCTGGAAAAGGCTGGCTACCCGAATGTTCCGGTTATCTCCATCAACTTGAGCGGTTTAGAGAGCAACCCGGGATTCACTTTCACTCCAAAGCTTATCCAGCACGGACTTTACGCTCTGGAATTTGGTGATATTTTCCTTCGCTGTTTATACGCCACAAGACCTTATGAAGCAGTTCCCGGTTCTGCCAACGAGCTCCATGAAAAATGGAAAAAGAAGATCATTGCATTTATTACACAGGATAAGATTTTATCCCATAAAAAATACAAACAGATGTGCCGTGAGATCATCCGTGACTTTGACAATCTCCCGCGTCTTGATATTAAAAAGCCGCGTGTCGGCATAGTTGGTGAGATTTTGGTGAAATTCCATCCGGCTGCCAACAACTATCTTGCAGACCTGTTAGAATCCGAAGGTGCGGAAGCTGTTGTTCCTGACCTTACCGACTTCCTGCTCTACTGCTTCTACAACACAGGCTTTAAGGCAGACAACCTCGGTTTCAGCCAGAAATCCAAACGTATCGGACGCCTTGGCATCAGGTTCTTTGAGTGGCTGCGCTCTGCTGCGGTTGATGAATTTAAGAAGAGTAAACATTTTACTCCACCTGCACACATTGAGGATCTTGCAAAATATGCAAGGGATATCGTATCCGAAGGTAACCAGACCGGTGAAGGATGGTTTCTCACAGGTGAAATGATTGAATTGATTC
>ERZ827524.1991-NODE-1991-length-16358-cov-3.146660_pt1 | contig 16358 bp, 17 predicted proteins | sample MGYA00519702_ERZ827524 | MGnify/ENA primary metagenome ERZ827524 (study PRJEB31778, sample SAMEA3449341) | human gut metagenome | biome: human gut; feature: human-associated habitat; material: faeces | place: United Kingdom | collected 2010/2012 ...
AAGCTGCCAGGGAGAGGGTCAGCGCTGCTGCCATGAGCATTGCTACAAGTCTCTTTGCCATTTTCTTACTTCCTTTCATACTTTTCGACCCGCGATAAATTTATTTTTAGCCTTCGCGGTCAAATTACACACATATAGTAACAGAAAATCCGCATCTTTTCTGCAAATTTCGTGACATCTCCTATTCAAAATGTGACATGTTCGTGAAGACTTTGCAGGATGTTTTTTACAATCCTGCATATCGATACTCTATATCGATAAAAAAAGAGGAAAACCCATATGGGTGTCCCTCTCTCAAATGCAAGATGTATTTTCTGTCTTTCACCCGTTTACACGGATTTTACATTTTGTGACAGTTTTACAACAGTTTACCGAAAGAAAACGCGCTTTACAGCTTAGACCGCCGCTTTGCCGCACGGTATTCCACCGGCGACATGCCCGTGTATTTCTTAAAAACCTGCGAAAAATACGAGAAATTCGAGTACCCCACCTTCGTCGCAATGAGGCTCACCGGGATGTTTGTGTCACTCAGCAAAGACTGTGCCGCGCGCATCTTCTCCGTCACAATATAATCATTTAAAGAGGCGCCCGTTTCCTTTTTAAATAAGCGGGAAAGATATTCCGGGTTCAAATAGATTGCATCTGCAATCTCCGCGCGGCTTAAATCCTTGTCGATGTTTCGCCGGATATACGTCATCGCGCGCTGTATCGGTGTCTGCTCCGTCTTGTCCGGCTCTTTCTCCGCACTTTCGTCCTCGCCACGGTACTTCGCATAAGCATTGTACCGCCTCTGGTTTTCCGCTTCGCGCACTTTTCCGGCCGCGCGCTCCACCGCCGCCTCAATCTCCGCATACGGCGCAGGCTGCAAAATATAGTCAAAGCTGCCCAGCTTCACAGCCTCCTGCGCATATTCAAATTCCGCGTGCGCAGAAAGGAAAATACACACCACGCCGGAAAACCGCTCCTGCGGCCAACGCAGCAAAGCAAAGCCATTCGTCGGCGGCATTTCAATGTCGCACAGCAGCACATCTATGCGCTCGCGTTCAAAAACGCTTTGCGCTTCCTTCACGCTGTACGCCGTAAACACCTGTTCCACGGGTATTTCTTTCCAGTTTACACCGGTCACCATGCTCTCCACAACTTCCGGCTGGTCATCTACGATCAATACGTTCATCCGTTGAAAGCCTCCTCTCCGTCCGGCTCGTCCTCCGCCACATTCAGCATCTCGCGATCTATCGGAATCAAAATTTCAGATACACTGCCCATGCGTTCGCCCATATCCCGATTAAAGAACGCATATAAAGCGCGGTCACCGTAAATCAGCTGCAAGCGCTTTTTCACATTGTTGATGCCCACGTGGTTCTGCGCGTACAGCGGGCTGTCCGGCTCGTTAATCTCCGCAATCACGTCCTCGGGGAAGCCGCCGCCGTTGTCCGTCTTATTTTCAGCCTGTTTCTTGAGGGCAAAAACAGAAATCAGATTGCCGTTTATCTGAAAAATGAGGAAGTTCTGACCCCAACCTTTTATCTCAAATATCATGACAGAGGAACATCAAAAAGCCGAAATCTGAACGAGGAAAACCGCTACAACTGGAACAAGGCGACCTTGACCCGCATTCTCACAAGACAGGAGTATTGCGGTGACGTGGTGAACTTCAAGACGGCGAAGCATTACAGGGATAAGCGCAACCACTATGTGGATAAAAACGAGTGGCAGATATTTGAAAACGTGCATGAGCCGATTATCGACCGCAATGCCTTTGAAAACGTTCAGCGCATATTGGAAAACGCGCCTGTCAGACGCCCCAATGGGGACGGTGAAATCCATCCCTTGTCCGGCTTGCTTTTCTGTAAAGATTGCGGGGCAAAAATGCACATACGCATAGATTACAGGTATAGCGGCAAGAAGCACATTGCTTTTTGCAGCGAATACCGCAAAGGCAAAGGCAAAAATCCAAAGTGCCATTCCCCACACAACATTGACGCGGATTTACTCTTGCAGACCGTCGCGGACGTGCTGCGCAAAATCGCGGACTACTCTATCAGCAACAGAGCAGACTTTGAAGCCTTAGTCAAAAAGTGCCTTGCCATACAGCAGACGGACAAAGTGAAGAAGCAGCAAAAGCGCATACCGCAGATCACGGCAAGGCTTGAACAGATCGACACGGTTTTGAACAAGCTCTATGAGGATATTGCCCTCGGCAGGATTGAGCAAGACCGCTATGAGCAGATGTCGCAGAAGTATTCAGAAGAATACTACACGCTGAAAACGGAGCTTGCAGAAATCAAGGAGCAGCTTTCCGAATTTGAGAACGCGGACGGACGAGCGCAAAGGTTTATGAAGCTGACAGAACGCTATGCAGCCTTTACCGAGCTTACCCCCGCCATCCTAAACGAGTTTATCGGCAAAATCCTTGTCCATGAGCGCGACGTAAAAAGGTCAAAATACGCTGTCCACCGTATAGAGGTATATTTCAACCATATCGGCAGATTTGAAAACGAACTGACCGAACAGATAGAGCTAACAGAGCAGGAATGCGAACGTATGAGAGCTGAAATCGAAGAAGCCAAAAGAGAAAAATCCCGCGCCTACCACAGAGCGTATTACAAGGAATACCGAGCGAAAAACCTTGAAAGGTGCCGCGAATATGAGCGAATGAAAGCAAGGGAATACAGGGCAAAGAAAAAGCTGCAAGCCGCAACCTAAAACCGAATAACTAACACCACGAAAAGAGGTTTCCTATCAACGGGAAATCTCTTTTTGCGTTAAGTGAAGGAGGACTTTAATGACAGAAAAAACCGAAGCACAGACTGATGAAATCAAGACCGAGGAAAAGAACGCAGGCCGAAAGCCGGACGGCGTTCTGACAAAGAAGTTTGGAGCAAAGACCTTTATTGCCGAGATATTTTTCAATCACAGCAGCAAGGACACGTTTCAAGATAAGCTGCTAAAGGCAATCCGTTCTGAGAAAACAGAGTAAAACAAGCCGTCTTTTCCATTCCCTTCCTATCCTATCCCATCCAAAAATCGAAAGGAGAAAACACACATGGCGAAAACTAAAGCAGAGAAAATCGCAGCCATCGAATTACAGATGACGCAACTTGAAAACCAGAGAAAGAAGCTGATCCAGGAGCAAAAGCAGCAGGAACGAAAGGACAGAACGAAACGCCTATGTAAGCGTATGGGACTATTTGAAAGTATGTTGCCCGAAAGCATATCGCTGACAGATGAGCAGTTTCAAATCTTCCTTGAAAAAACAATCGCCGCCGAACACAGCCGCCGCATACTGGACGGATTGACAGCACAGCGGGGCACACAGCAAACAGCGAGAAATGCAGCCTATACGGAAACGCAGGACGACGAGGACGCAGACGAGGACGACGGCAGCGACGCAAGGGTAAGGGACTAATCCCATACCCTTGCTTTTAGCAAGACCGCACATACCACATGAATGTGGTATGTGCGGTCTTGCAGACGGCGTTTTGTGCCTGTCGGCACAAAGGAGAACAGCGGGCAATGCCCGCGGAAAGGAGCGCAGCGCATGGCGATTTACCATTGCAGTATCAAAATCATTTCACGCGGCAAGGGCAAGTCTGCCGTTGCTGCCGCCGCTTATCGCAGCGGCGAAAATCTCACCAACGAATATGACGGAATAACTCACGACTATACCCGCAAAGGCGGCGTTGTCCATACCGAGATTTTATTGCCCGACCACGCCCCCGCCGAGTATGCAGACCGCGCCGTTTTATGGAACGCAGTTGAGAAAATCGAGAAAGCAAAAAACGCCCAACTTGCAAGGGAAATAGAAATAGCCCTGCCGAAAGAATTGACGCGGGAGCAGGGCATTTATCTTGTGAGGGAGTATGTAAAGGAGCAGTTTGTAAATGCCGGAATGTGCGCCGACATTGCTATCCATGATAAGAATGACGGCAACCCACACGCCCATGTCATGCTGACAATACGCCCCATCGAGCAGGACGGAACATGGGGAGCGAAGCAGAAAAAGGAGTATATTCTTGACAAGGACGGAAACAAAATCTATGACCCGAAAAAGCGTTCCTACAAATGCAAATCCATTCCCGCCACCGACTGGAATGAGCAAACAAAAGCGGAGGAATGGAGAAGTGCATGGGCTGAAATCTGCAATCGGGCATTGGAGCAGAACGGACACACAGAGCGCATAGATCACCGCAGCTATGCGCGGCAAGGGATAGACCAAATCCCTACCGTCCATTTAGGCGTAGCAGCTTTTCAGATGGAGAAGCGCGGCATACGCACCGAGCGCGGCAACCTCAACCGTGAAATCGAAGTCACAAATCAGCGTTTGCGACAGCTTAAAGCGCGTATATCCAAGCTGCAAAACTGGCTGAAAGAAGAAGCTGCCAACACCGAGCCGCCCACTCTTGCCGACGTGATACAGGGTATCTTGTCAAAGCGGGAACAGTCTGGAAAACAGAGCCGATACACCACCATCCACAATCTGAAAGCGGCGGCGAATATGTTGTATTTCTTACAGACAAACAACATTAAGGATATGGCGGGACTGGAAGAAAAAGTTGAGGATATGTACGGCGCACAGCGCGGCATTGCGGAAGAACTGAAACCCATAGACAGGCGGTTAAAGACTCTTGACGAGCATATTTCAAATGCCGAGAAGTATTTCCAGTACCGCGATATTTACAGGAAATACAAACAGCAGAAGCCCAAAAAGCAGGAAGCGTTTTACGAAAGCCACCGCATGGAGCTGACCCACTACGAAGCCGCAGAACGCTATCTAAACGCCGTAATGAACGGCAAGACTGGCATTCCATTAAAGGCGTGGAAAACGGAGCGCGACAAGCTGAACGGCGAGAAAAAACAGCTAACCGGCCAGTATTATGCGCTCAAAGATGAGGTCAAGGAAGTTGAGCAAATCCGCAGGAATGTTTACAGTATCTTGAGGGAAGAAAACGGCAGAAAGCAGCCTACGCGGAAGCATGAGATTGAACGGTAAAAAAGAACAACGGCGGGATAATAGCACTATCCCGCCGTTACATGGTATTAGTTTATAATCTTTTCGATAAGGCAGATTTTATTGCCAGAAAGCGTATTCGAAATCATCTATAAATGTCGGGGTGTCAATGTCAATTCCTGCGGTATCATACATTGACGCGGGTGTGCAAAATATTTAGCAAACCTAAATTAATGGCCTAATCATTTTTTCTTTTCTTTCCACATTTTTCAACAAAGGAATTATATTTTTTCTTCTGTATCGCCTTGATTATCGGCGTTGATAGTACTCCCGCAGCAATTCCTATAATCCAGACGTATTTCCAGCTTGTCAGCAGTCCGAAAAGAACAACCAGTGCGGTAGCAGCCAGCCAATACAAAATCTGAATTTTGCCGTTCGATTTATTTAGTTCTTCTAAAATATCAACACCCTCGGATTCGTGCGGAGCATTTTCAATAAAAGCTGCCGCTCCGACAGTTCCCGAACACGAGCGAAAATCTTCGCTGCATTCCTTAGCTCCTGCGGCGTAAGTATTATTGTTAAGTATTTCAAGAACCGCAGAACGGATTCCATGAACCGAATCGTTTGTAAGCATAACTCCCGCCCCGATTTCTTTTGCACGTCTTGCAACCGCCTGCTGTTCGCTTGTCTGCGGATACAGAATCATCGGTGTCGCCATATACAGACTTTCAGAAACGCTGTTCATGCCGCAGTGTGTGATAAATGCGTCCACTCTTGACAATACATCAAGCTGATCAACATAAGGATATACTTTAATATTTTCGGGCAGTTCACCGAGAACGGAAATATCAAGTGCATTTCCGCAGGAGATTATGACATCAACCTTTTCGTCTTTGAGAGCATCAATGCATTTGGCATAAAAATCAGGTCTGTCGTTTATAACCGTTCCCATTGAAATATATACGAGCGGCCTTTCCTTTTCTTTGTCCGGCTCAATCTTTGAAAACACAGATGGACCTACAAAGACATAGTGGTCAGAAAAGCTTTCGGAATACGGTTGAAATCTTTCTGATGTATAAACAACCGAGTCGGTTTTGTTATCACTCTGAACAAGAGACAATGCGTTCTTTACCTTGTACCCGTAAGGTTTAAGCATTTTCAGTTCCTTTGATATTTTCGGCAGCCCGAAAACCATATCCGCAAGTTCCTTGGGGGAGTTTTTCATATATTGCGAAGCCATCTGATTGAATGCAAATGTGCTTGTCGAAACGACCAACGGAACATTGTGTTTCCATGCGTTCAGCTTGCCCCAGAAACAGACGGAATCGGCATACACGACATCGGGCTGAAAGGTTTTGAATTCTTCATCAAGAAAAGCGTCCATACTAAGAGTAATACGGATATCCTGAATCGTCATTTCCGTAGTGGAAACATTTTTAAGTCCTGCTTCTTCCTTTTCCGTTAATTCGCCGAGAAATGCGTTGCACGAAACGAAGTCCGCGCCTGTCGCCTTTATTTTGTTCTCAAACTCATCGAACGAATAAAACCTGACAGTATTGCCGCGTTTGACTAATTCAGACGCAACGGGAAGCATAGGATTGGTATGACCGTGAGCGGGAATACAAAAGAATGCTATCTTTTTCATTTGTTATCGCCGTCCTTTTCAAGAAACACCTTGCCAAACAGCTCCGAAAACTCCTCTTTCGGAGGAATTACAATTCCTCTTTTCTCGTCCCCGAAAAGAAATAAGGTGTCGCCGGGCTTTATTCCAAATATCTCGCGTGCCTGCTTGGGTATTACAATCTGTCCCTTTTCACCAACTGTAGCCATCCAAGCATATTGACCTTTCTGTGCACTCATTTCATTCACCTCCAAAGTATGATTTGTTATACAAATCATACTCCAATATTATAAAAATGTCAATAAATACGAAAAAGCACTTGACAAAACGCTTCATGCAGGGTTACGCCGTCATCAGTATCGTTTACCGGCGTGTCAAGGCTCACTGCATGATTGAGCGGTTCTTTTTTGCTTTTGGAAGTCCGTTGCCCTGTTATAGCCACGAAGCAACTTTGTATCGGATAGTTTAAATACGTTGTAAACATATTCCCGCTTTCCGGTGGATATGATTGAATCGCCTTTATAAATCCGAAATACGCCTCTTGCATTAAATCGTCATCGGTGACACCTGACCGCTTGCATAATTCATAATGCCGCATATAGTAGCTATTTGCAAACTTGGCAACCAGCTTTCGCACCCGTTCCCACAATACCGGGATTAATTCTGTATGACCGTTGTTAATCATCACGGCTATTTTTTCGTTCGTCATTTGCATTATCCTTCCGCTCATGATATAATGGTGTCAAAAGCGGGAGTGCTTAGTAAAACTTAGTATTTGAAGATGAAAGCGGGCGGTGTCATGTCCGCTTTTTTCTTTTTCCCCAACGAAAAGTAAATTGTTATCCATGGTTAAAATCATCCTTTCTATTCTCCGATAAAGAGAATTTCTTACTTTCGCTATCCTGCTATCCTGCGCGCTATCCTAAAAAAGTGACATGAGACGCGTAGATGCGCGATGTCTATCCTTCTACCCTTTTTTTCCGCATATACCCTATATAATAATATAAACGTGAAGGAAATGACGCATTATAGTATATATTTATATTTTAGGATAGAAAGATAGATAGTATAGTATAAACCGCGAAACTACGCTGTTTTTTCAAGCTATCCTCACGCTATCCTTTGCCATTTTTAGGATAGCGAGGGTAGCGCGGTAATTGTTATTCAGGCATTAGTAGCTTAATATATTGTGACTTGATTCCAAAACAAGTCGTATAATGAAACATTTTTCCCTGACTGTTTCGGAGAAGATACCCTTTTTCAGTCCATTTTCTTTTAACGGCATCAAAGTCAAATCCCGCTTTTTCAAGAAGCTCCGACAGCACAGTTTTATTGATGAAGCAATTTCCGTCATCATCATATTTTCCCCAAATTTCTCCGTAAGGGTTTCCTGTGTTTTCCAATGTAAATTTTGCGTGATTCCGCGCAATGGTGTCCAGAATGTAGGAATAAGCTCGCTCTGAGGCATCTACTTCTTTACCGGAGAAGAGAAACGGCTTCAAATCATCAATGGTAAGCGGGCGCTCATTTTGAAAAAACAGTTTTCTTGATAGGGCGTCAGCAACTGCCATCAGAGCAGCAGATGCCGCCTGTTTGTCGGTGGTGTCGGTTGCTTGAATGATTTCGCTGAAATACTTCTGAAATGCCTGACGGATGTTTTCATGTTTCCCTTTGATATATTCCACATACTTTATTCCTGCGTGACCGTAGTTGTCACAAATGAAATTCATCACTTGATTGCCGTTTTCAATCACTTTTTCCCGACACTCTACTTCAATCACCCGGTTTTTGACTCCGCCTCCGCTGGTTGCTTTGGTGCATGGTTCCTCTCCGGTGAAGAGAAAGGCACAGTGCCATGACTTGATCTCGTTTACCTTGTCATAATTCATTCTCCCTCGGTCGCTTCCCTCGGTCATGCACATCACAAGCTGGTCAAAATTTCCAGACCATTTATTTTTGATCGTTTGCAACTCGTCTCCGGCAAATGGGATGCTGTTTAAAAACGCAGCCGTGGATAACATGCTGATAATAGTCTGATTCATGCTCCGCACCATAGCACCGGCGCGAGGATTCCCCCAAATGCTCATGGCTACCGAAAGCGCAACGGTTTTACCGACACCGGAACCGCCCCAAAGATGAAACACAAACGGCAGGGCGCTTAACGGTTCGATCAGCGGGCTGGCAAAACTAGCCGCCATCATCATTCGCAGATAAATATTGCTGCGAAGCGGGGAAACAAAGTCAACCCAATCCTGCAAGGTTCCCGCTTGTGCAATGGATTGATATAACTGCTTGTAATTTTCTTCTCCATCAAAGCATATTCCGGTATGATACGGCATGAACTCCTTTTGATCATCTACCCAACCCATGTGGGAAACAGAGCGATAATGCGGCATTTTGTTATAATTGCACGCCGTAAACGCGGATATGTATTTCACCATAGCTTTTGCATTTTCGGAATTGACTTCCAGCCCATGATTGGCAAGGTCGATGATTCGGCTGTAGCTGGCAGCGGTTGCACGCTCGCAAATAACTGACTTCCAATGGCTGTTTTTGTAAAAAGACAGCTCTATTTTTTCCACTCCGCTGCTGATGTTTTCCATAATAGCAGACGGAATCACTGCAATCGGGCAAATACGTGTAGTTTCGCCGGATGATTTTTCGGCATACACGCCGCTTTCGTGAATGGCATAACCGGAAGTATCATAGCCGGAAATTTTGTCAGAAACCGAATCTTTGATTCGTTCCGCAACAGAGAAAGCCTCTTGCTCTGCTTCTCGGAGAAAATCGGTAAGTCGTTCCCGGCTTGACACTAAGCAATCATTCGGGTCTTTCCCGATTGGGACCGGCTTGATGATACAAGGAATATGCAGCTTGTCCAACTCTGTTTTCAGTGATTCGGCAGCCTTGCGCCCTGCTTCGTCATTGTCAAGACATATAATAAGCGGGGAAGCGGGTGTTTTCTCTTTACAGGCATCTAACAGCAACCGGATATTAGAGGTGCTGCCCAGTGCCACAGCCTCGCCACCCGCCTCGATCACGCTGAAAGCATCAATCTCTCCCTCTACCACAAAAACAGGCTTCTGTTCGTTTCCGAGTGCTTCCCGGTTGAATAATCGAACATTACCGACTTTCATGAACCGGTATTGTTTCGGCTCATTTGGATTGACCGACCGGGCAATATAGCTGCTCGGAGAAGTCGGAATGATGATTACCGGCTTCGGCTTCATTTTCGGGGAAGTAGGGCTTTTCCAGTCTGCGCAGTAACCGACTTGAAAACGGTTGATGATTTCTCCAGAAATTCCACGCCTTTGCAGATAATCGCTACGATTGATATCAGCGTGCCAGCGTTTGAATTCTGCTATATACTCATGCGGCTGCTCCTTTTTTATATGTTGCGTTTTTTTCGATTGGGGCTGTGTTTTTCCCTGTAAAAAGGAATCAATCTGAACGCCTAAAACCTCATACGCTTTGCTAAACTTTTCCTTTGGCTGTGTCAATCCGTAATCCAGCCCCATTAAGTCAAAAATATCGTAAGTAGCTCCGCATCCGAAGCAATGTACCTGATTTCGCATTTTATCAAAGCTCATGCTGGGATCTCTGTCTTTATGTCCTGGGTTGAGACAGTGAAAATTTTTAGAAACATCTATTCCTTTTTGTGTCAGATAGCTTTCAATTTGCCCCTTTGCGTAATTTTTCGCTTGCTCTCTATCCACGATTCCACCTCCTGCCTGCTGTCATCAGCCTATAATTGCGCCAGTAATAATAAAACTCTTCCAGCATTGCCGCCGCAGTGCTTTGGCTGTTCTTTACAAACAGGGTTCGGAACCGGTATCGGTTTCCGCTTTCCCATGATCTGATGGCATTGTAACAGTGAAATCCGATATCTTTCACCTTACGGTTGTATTGGATCATGTCCTTGTCCGACACCTGTATGCCCTTTAATTCTTCCATGCTCCCGCAGTTTTCCAGCAGTAGGGTAAATTGGTTGGATAATTTACAGCCAGCTTCTAGCTCGTTTTCGATGCGCTGACGGTCTTTCATGATATTGTGGTATAGCTCATCCGCGTTTGCTTTGCGTTCCACCACACACGACAAGGAAAAATCTCGCCCATCTATGGCAAAGCTATAATCTCCATAGTCCAACTTGCGGGACTGATGTGCCACACTTAGCCTGTCCAGCTCCGAAATAATATGTATGTTTTCCTGCTCTCTGGTATCATGCAGTATGGTTACATGATTTAAAAATGTTTTTTTATCTGTTGTCATGTTTTACCACCTCATATTATTTTCACGACTTGACGGGGCAAAATTTCAACAGATGACGGGGAAAATTTAGCTTGTATTTGAAATTTACATGTGTTAAAATGAAGAAAAGCATATGGCTTGTCCGCTATTGCTTTTTGTTTTGTAGTATCTGCTTTGCCAGAAGCGGGTACTACTTTTTTTAATGGGTTCATGCTGTTACACCTCAATCCTGCGGATTGTGCCCGCTTGCGGTGCGTTTTCTTTTGCGTGACTGTTTTCCTCTTCCGGATTTTCCAGATAAGCAAGCAGAGTGTCTAAGTTAATCAGAAACCGCCGCCCGCTTGTTACTACCGGAATATGTCCCGCTTTAATTAATCGCCGTATAGCGTGTTCTGACAGGGCGGTATGCGGATCTGCTTCTTTGATAGTGTCCATTGCTTCTTTCACTGTCCTCATTCGTGGTAATGCCATTATTTTCCCTCCTGTTCCGATTGTAGTCTTTGCTCTACACGTCTTTTCCAAAAATCGGCGTTGTGTTTTTTAACTTTGTCCTTATTGTTTGCACGCCATTTTCGGAAATACTCTCGGCGTTCCTCTAACGCCAGCTGTTCCAGTGTTTTTTCATCCATGATTTTTTCATCCTTTCTTTTCGCTTTCGCTTGACAAATTTGTTACCTTACGATATAATTGTAACAATAAAAGAAAAATAAATCAATACTTTTGTTACTTAAAAATACAAATGTAACAAAGTGTTCACATCGAAAGGAAAAAAATGTTATGAGTAACGGTATTGGAGAAAGAATACGGAAACTTAGAGAGGGCAAAAAACTGACACAGCAACAATTAGCTAAAGAAATGTATGTAAAAAGGGAAACAGTCAATCAGTGGGAAAATGAAACAAGAGATTTAAAAACCGATTATACAGTCAAATTAGCTGATTATTTCAATGTTACTTGCGATTATATATTGAGAGGTATTAAAAGTGAAAATGTTGATATTAATCGAGCATTAGGTCTGTCCGATAAAGCAATAGATCAATTGATTAAACTTAGTTCAGAAACGGTGGCAAGAATAAAGAAAGAAGAATCTAAGTTATCAATCGGAGAAAAAGTTGAATTTGAGTTAAGTTATAAATATAGAGATATTTTGAATTTAATGTTTGAAGACCATATTATTGAATTTGTTGTATCTGATATATCTGATTTAATAGAAGGATATGCCATTGACGAGCTAACGTTAGAAAAAAATAATCTTACAAATGACAATTATGCTGATATTTCTCACATTTTCAGTATTTCTGAACATTATAGTTTCAATATGTGGAAACTAATGGATGGATTCAAGGATCTAATTAATAACACTGTTTCAAAATATTACCGCGAACATAAAGAAGAATTGAATAGAAAATTAAAATTTAATATACCTGTTAAAATCGTAAAAGAATCAAAGGAGGAACCATAAACAAATGGCAACGGTAACTAAGCGGGGCGATACCTATAAAATAACTGTGTCATGCGGCTATGACATTAACGGAAAGCAGATCAGACGGCATACAACATGGAAGCCCGCTTCTGGCATGACAAAAAAGCAGATCGAAAAGGAACTCGATCGGCAAACGGTATTGTTTGAGGAACGTTGCCGAACCGGTCAATATCTCGATGGCTCCATTCGATTTGCTGACTTTGCCGATAAATGGATGAAAGACTATGCAGAAAAACAGTTGAAAGCTAAGACTATTTCTCGGTATAAGGAATTATTGAAGCGGATTAACCCTGCAATCGGTCATATTAAGTTAGAACAGATACAGCCGCAACACTTATTGCAGCTTTATGACAATTTATCTGAAAGCGGGATTCGTGCAGACGGTGCATATTCTCCCATTATTGATTTAAAGACATTATTACAAAAGAAAAAGCTAACTATGGAAGCGTTTGCCAAAAAAGCAGGAGTATCTTCCTCCACGATATCGATCGTCTGTCATGGTGGTAATGTTTCGGAACGGTCATGCAATCTTATTGCAGAAGCCTTGAAGAAAAAGCCGGATGCGTGTTTTAAACCGGTTGGAGAATCGGGCGGGTTATCTCCTAAAACAATATTACATCATCACCGGTTGATATCAGCGATTTTAAATACCGCTGTACAATGGCAAGTGATTTTTTCAAACCCATGTAGCCGAATCAAGCCGCCAAAGGTTGACAGAACCGAAGCAAAATATCTGGATGACATGGAAACAATCAGATTGTTTGAATTGCTAGAAAATGAGCCAATCATGTATCGTACTATCATAACGCTTCTTGTGTATTCCGGTTTACGGCGTGGTGAGATGTGCGGGCTTGAATGGCGGGACATTGACTTTAAAAACAAAGTTATCCACGTTGAAAGGGCAAGTTTGTATCTTCCCGAAAAAGGAATTTATGAGGACACAACAAAAAATTACACTTCTGAAAGAGTAATCAAAGTATCTGATCATGCGTTTAAATTGCTGCTTGAATATAAAATGTGGCAGAACGGCGAACGAATGAAAGCGGGGGATAGATGGACAGACACCGGAAAAGTATTTACACAATCCACCGGAAAGCCGATGCACCCGGACACGATAACAGGATGGTTTCATAAATTCGTTGCCAAAAATAATCTGCCTAATATTTGCGTTCACTCATTGCGACACACAAATGCCAGCTTATTAATTGCAAACAACGTTAATATTACAACGGTATCCAAACGACTGGGGCACGCCAACACAGCGACCACGACCAAAATATACGCCCACGCAATCAAAACGGCTGACGAAATCGCCGCCGACACCTTGCAGGATATTCTAACGTTGCCAAATAAAAAAGCCAATTAAAAATAGCGGGAGCCGTCTAATTTCAGACAGCATCCCGCTTTTCTCTTGCATATATATTTTGTTAAAAATAAGCACCATAAACACCAAATAAACACCAAACATGAATTAAGGCAAAAATAAAAATCACCTATCTATGCCACAAACGGCGTAAATAGGCGATTTGTTTGGTTGCGGAGGATGGATTTGAACCACCGACCTTCGGGTTATGAGCCCGACGAGCTACCCCTGCTCCACTCCGCGATATTATTGTAACCACGTTGTGATCACTGTTTATATATAATATCACAATTCAATATAAAAAGCAAGTGCTTTTTTTAAAAAAACAAATATTTATAAATTGTTCATGGTATTGTTGTGCTCACGCTGCACAATTTTGGCAATAGATAAACAAGACAAAGAACTGATTTTAATTGTAGTTTTATCTAAATTTTTTCTTTCGATTGATTTCGGTATATTACTATTTAAAATATTGTGTAAAATACAGAATAATGCGGGAAATTATTGAAAATCAGCCTTTTATATGATATACTGTTATTTATTCATTTACAAAACTGAATATCGGCAAATCAGGGGTGCTTGATGACTCAAGCTGAGAGGAAGTCCTATTGATACGAAAACCCTATAACCTGAAATGGATAATACCAGCGTAGGAAGATTTGTAGCAGATGAAGCAATCTTTATTTATTTTTAAGGACTGCTTCCCCACTTTCCTTCTTTGTTGGTCATTTTAGGTCTTTCAAACCATTTTATTAAAGAAGGAAAGATTTATTATGAACACAAGTATGTCAAAAAGGACGCAAATGCTCTGCGTCAGTGCAATGATGATTGCTCTTGCAACTATTTTATCTTTAATTTCTAAGTTTATACCCGCATTGGAAATGCCGTTTGGCGGTTCCATTACACTTTGCAGTATGGTCCCGATCGTTTATATTTCCTATCGTTATGGTGTAAAATGGGGACTTTTCAGCGGATTTGTTTACAGTGTTTTACAGATTCTAACCGGTATGAGTGCATTAAAAGGACTTTCTGCCGGTTCATTGGTTGCATCACTGTTTTTAGATTATTTTATTGCCTTCACTGTTCTTGGACTGGGCGGTATGTTTCGTAAGACCATTCCCAATAAGACGTTAGGATTTACTCTCGGTGTTGTTATAACCGGTTTACTGCGGTTTACCTGCCATGTCATTTCGGGATTTTTGTTATGGGCTACCGCAGATAATATCACTTGGCTTCTCGGTGAGGGTGCTTTAACCACAGATGTCCCGTTTAAATGGGTGCAATTCTTATATTCTTTGATTTATAACGGAACATATATGATTCCCGATATCATAGTAGCAACAATTGGTGCTGTCATTATTTCTTTGACTGCCAAGCAGATTTTTGTGACAGAAGATTTGAAAAAAGCTTAATCCTTTTTTGAAAATACTGTCTTAAAAAACATGATGTTCACAAAAGTAAATGAATAAAAGCAAGATACATAGGAGAGCCTTATCAAGACTCTCCTTTTTCTGATTTGTCATGGATAAGTTTGTTTAATGAGGGGGAATTATTTTGCGTTTGGATAAATTTTTTGCATCTCAGTCTTTAGCATCCCGAAAAGAAGTAAAAGAACTGGTAAAAAAGGGGCTTGTTAAAATCAACGGTATCCCTGCCCGATCTTCTGATATGACAATCACACCGGAAGAAGATGTTATCCTGCTAAACGGCAAAGCAATCTCCTATAAAGAACATATTTATATCATGATGAATAAGCCGCAGGGAGTTGTGTCGGCAACCGAAGACAATCTTCATGCCACTGTTCTGGATTTGGTTCCTCCCGAACTTTTTCGCAAAGGACTGTTTCCCGCCGGCAGACTGGATAAAGACACAGTAGGTTTTGTATTAGTCACCGATGACGGAGATTTTGCACATCGCATGCTTTCCCCTAAAAAACATGTGTCCAAAACCTATGAAGCAATCATCAGCGATGCTGTTTCTCCGGAGGATATCTCCGCTTTTCAAGAGGGTTTGCAGCTAAAAGACGGAACACTTTGTCTGCGTGCCGAACTGAAAGTTCTGGAACCCGGGAAGCAGCCTCTGGTCCAAATCGTCATTCATGAAGGCAAATATCATCAGATAAAAAGGATGTTTGAAGCAAGGGGAAAAAAGGTCCTGTTTTTAAAGCGAACCAAGATCGGAAATCTATCTTTAGACGAAAATCTTGCCCCCGGTGAGTGCAAGGAAATATTGCACAAAGAACTGGATCAAATTTTGGAATAACAAAAATTCAAAAACTGCGGATTATGCGGTTTTTTGTATATTATTAGGCAATATTTCCAATCACATTTCTAAAAGTTTGGGTAATAAGGTACTAGGCAGTTTCCTCTATTTTTGATATAGTATAGATAAGGTTTTTGACATTAAATAAATTGTATATTATTGTAGGAGGTCCATTTATATGGCAAGTTTATCTTTAAAGGGTATTTATAAAAAATATCCCGGCGGCGTTACCGCGGTTTCTGATTTTAATCTGGAAATTAAAGACAAAGAATTTATCATTCTCGTCGGTCCTTCCGGTTGTGGTAAATCCACAACACTGCGTATGATCGCCGGTTTGGAAGAGATTTCCGACGGTGAGCTGTACATCGGCGATAAGCTGGTGAACGACGTGGCGCCGAAGGATCGCGATATCGCGATGGTTTTCCAGAACT
>ERZ827524.1992-NODE-1992-length-16355-cov-2.461902_pt1 | contig 16355 bp, 13 predicted proteins | sample MGYA00519702_ERZ827524 | MGnify/ENA primary metagenome ERZ827524 (study PRJEB31778, sample SAMEA3449341) | human gut metagenome | biome: human gut; feature: human-associated habitat; material: faeces | place: United Kingdom | collected 2010/2012 ...
GCCGGAGGTGGATTTGGCGGGCGACTCCTCCTCATCGACGCTCGGTGCTTCGACAAGATCGACCTTGTCCTCGTCACTTTTCCCGGCGATGACCAGCTCGCGCCAGATCTTGCACAGGCGGTTTACGACGATGTCCGTCGGCGTATCTAGCAGGCGGTCCTGGTTGTACACATTGAGGTATACGAGCATGGCGTCGGCGGGCGTGATGTCCAGGTGGTCGCCGCCTGCGCGAAGGTAGGCGCGCTTAAAGAGCAGGAAGGTGTGGCGCAGGTAGTCGACCTTTTTCTGCGGCCATTTTTCGATAAGGTTCTGACCGAGCATCTTGGCGAGCGTTTCGTAGCTTCCCTCACGCGAGAACTCGATCTCGTATAGGGGACAGACACGCCAAAACGCGCAGAACTCACCGTACAGGCGGCTTTCGACGGAATCCCATTTGCCAGGGTAGAGACGGGTGACCTTAGCCGAAACCGTTGGAGCGTCCAGGAATTTGAGGACACTGACGCGCTTGTTGCCTTCCTGGACATAGAACCGATGCATGAACTCGGTGACGATGATGGGGTCGCGATAGCCCTCGGTTACCTGGATGTCGTAGAGGTTGGACCACTTGCGGGCGAACTCGGTGTTAAACGGCAGCAGGGGCATGAAGTTGCATGAAAAGGCGGACTGACGGCCCTTGGTGACCGTGCCGACGACCATTTCGAGCGGAATATCCCTTAGGCCGACGCTCTCTCGCTGACCTAAGGGGAGCTGAGCAACCAAACTGTCGAGGTCTGTAAGGTATGGATGCTCGCTTTGGCTAATGGCGCGTCGACGTCCTTGCTCGCCGCGCTTGCGTGCTTGACGGTAGGCCTCTTCCATGATGTTGCTCCCTTAGTCGTTTAAACAACTATATAAACCATGGTACCACGAATGAAAACCACCACAAAGGTGCCTGTCCCCTTTGTGGTGGTTTAGGCGATGATGGGGGCGATGGCGCGGATGCAGGCGTCAGCTGCCGTGAAGGTGGTGCTGTCGTCACTGACGATAAAGATGATCTTGCCCTTGATGCCAAAGTCGCCGATCTCGCTAAAGAGCACGTAGGGCTCCTTGTCAAAGCCCGAGATGGGAAGCACGGCGGCCTTGGTGGCGCTGGTCAGCTCGTCTGCCAGTGCGTCGAGTGAGGCCCACTTGGACGTGTTCTTTACGGCAACGGGCACAGCCACACGCCCAAAGGGCATGAGGTGCACGAGCGTGTTCTTGGAGATATTTGAGTTGGGGACGATGATGGTCTGCCCGCAGGCGTCCTCGATGGTCGTATGACGCCAGGTGATGTCTTGGACCACGCCCGATACGCCACCGACCTCGATATTGTCGCCGGGCTTGATGATGCCCATAAAGGTCACCTGCATGCCGCCGATGAGGTTTGAAAGCGTGTCCTGAAAGCCGAGCGAGATGGCGATGCCGCCGACGCCAAGAGCGGCGACGAGGGCGTTTGCGTTAATGCCAAAGCAGTTGTCGAGGATAAAGCTGCCGCCGATCATCCAGATGACGGCGCGCGCGATGTTGATGAAGATGCTCGATGCCGGAAGCGGGTTGTCGTCGCGGTTGAGCAGGTGGCGCAGGGTCTTGGATACGACCTTGGTGGCGATGGCGGTGCCTATTACCAAGATGCCGGCCCAGATGATGTTGTGGACCCATCGTTGCGCAAAGAAATGAAGAATCGGCTCAAACAATTCCATGTAGGGAAAACCTCCTCATGATCGTCCAACCATGATACCCACCAAAAGCCCGTCCGATCACATTCGGACGGGCTTCTGTGCTCGATATAAGGTTTGCACGGCGGGGCTGCAAAGCCCGGCGGTGTAGCTTAGCGGCGGCGCTTCCAGATAATGCCGAGGATGATAACGATGATGCCGCTGATGAGGCATGCACCGACCACGGCTAGCGTGCGGTCTCCCGTTGCGGCGAGTTTACCGGTGGTCTTCTTGGTGGTGACCTGCGTGGTCGTCGTGCCGGGTTTGGGTGAGGGCTCAGGCGTTGGGGTCGGATGGGGTGCGGGGTTCTCAGCGGAGCTAAAGCTGATGGTGCCCGCGAGCGAGGCCACCTTGTGCTCCCAGTCGTCCTGCCCGATCAGTGCCCTCAGCGCTGCCTCGCACGTACCCCACTCGGTGAGCTTCTTAGCGTTTGCGAAGGTGGGGAAGTCGGTCGTGTTGGTGATGGTGTAGATCTCGGTGGCGGCCGTATCAGTATTGGAGGGGTCGAGCGTGCTACCGTCTTTGGTGAGCGTGGCACTCACGATGCGCTTGCCTTCAGACTGCATCCAGTCGATTGTTACGTTGATGCCGCCAAAGGAAAGAACGCTGCCGGAGTCGTCGGGCCACTTGTACATGTCCTGGGCCTCCTGCTCGGTGTGGCCGGCTGCGACGTAGACTTGCTGCTTCTCGTAGCTGTCATTACATTCGTCGCTAATTTCCAACGAGTGCTCAAGCGCTGCGAGGAAGTCCGCGCCGGTCATAGTCCAGGTCTCCAAGGTGTTGCCGTAGGGCGAGATGGCGATGACGTCGCCGGCGGTCACGTTTCCCGCCGCGATGCCGCCGCGGATGCCGCCAGCATTCTCAATAGCAAGGTCCGCGCTCGTCAGGTCAGGGTCCGCGCCCGTCAGGGCAAGATAGGAGCCGCAAATCACGTGGCCGATGGTCTGGGCCTTGGTGGTATCGCCCTCCTTGCTGGGGCGGAAATCGGTGGTGCGCACCATTTCCCAACCATGCGTGCCTACGGCATCCTCGCCGTAGAAATAGTCGGCGGCGGATGTGCCGAGCACCTTGTTCGACTCGATTTCAAAGGCGTCGTCGAGTGGCTTGATTTTGTTGTTGCGAACCTCATCGAGTTGACTCTGGTAGAAGGCCCCCTTGTCGGGGTCTGCCAAAAGGTCGTTCACGTCCTTGGCGGTGTAGAGCTTCTCGTCGCTGTCGTCTGCGGGGACCGTGACCGTGTCATCGTCGGTCGTCTCGGTGCCATTCGTGTCGTACTTGTACGGAATGGAAAGCAGCCCCACCTCGGCAAAGGCACTGCCTGCCTCGACAACGTGGATCGTCTTGCCGTCGGCTCCCGTCAACTTCTCGTTAAGGTTGATGTGCTCGTGGCCTGCGATAAGGGCATCGACGCCGGCGAGTTGCGTGGCAAAGGCCTTGGCGTTGAGTGTGTGCGCGATACAGACGACAACGTTGCAGCCCTCTGTCTCGCGCAGTCGCTTGGCCTCGGCATTGATGGCGTTCGCCGCACCCGAGAACGACGTGCCCTTGACAAGGTCCTCGCGCAGCGAGGGTCCCAACGACTCGTCCATGGCACCCACGACGCCGACCTTGAGTTTGTAGTCGAATGTGGAGTGATCTTCGCTGTCCTCCCAGGTACGGTCGAGCGTCTTGGTGATGCTCGAGCTCCATACGCCGCTCGTAGACTTCGCGTTCGCGCAGAGCATGGCGAAGGGCGTGCCGGTGGTGCTGTAGCCGGTCATGGTGCGGAGCTTGTCCGCGCCGTAGCTCCAGTCGTGGTTGCCCGGCGTGGTCGCGTCGTAGCCGTCTGCATAGAAGTTATCCATGAGCTCGGCGATGCTTTTGCCCTCGCTCATGGTGGCAAAGGACTGCCCGTGGAAGGTATCGCCTGCATCGAGCAGAAGATCTGGGGCGCTGCTTTGGGCGCTATAGAGAACCGCCAGTCCGTCAAAGCCGACAGTGCCGGTGCCCTTGTTTTCGTTGTAACTGTACTTGTAGCTGCCGTGGATATCGTTGGTGTGCATGACGGTCACAGAGCCGTCAATAGCGGCGGGTAGGTTCCCCGCGAAAGCGAGACTTGGGATGCCTGCGAGCGAGCCGGCAAACAACGCGGTGACTAACGCAAGGCGGGGGAGTCTTTTCATGGCAGTCTCCTTAGTCCTTAGCCAGAATGTCTGGTTGAATATCGGATTATCGACATAATATGCGAAAACCGCCGCAAGGGTGTCTGTCCCTTTGCGGCGGTTTTGACGTTTGCGCAGGTAAAACCTGCCAAAATAAACCTGTCCCTTTTTGGCAGGTTTTAGCTTAGCAGCATGCGGTCGTTGGCGAGCTCGCCGCCCGAGACCTCCTCGAACTTCTGCAGTAGGTCGGCGACGGTGAGCGACTTCTTCTCATCGCCCGCCACGTCGTAGATCACGTGGCCCTCGTGCATCATGATCAGACGGTTGCCCAGACGGATGGCGTCGTTCATGTTGTGCGTGACCATGAGTGTGGTCAGGTGGTTCTCGTCGACGATCTCCTCGGTCAGGTTGAGTACCTTCGATGCCGTCTTGGGGTCGAGGGCCGCCGTGTGCTCGTCGAGCAGCAGCAGGCGCGGCTTGGTGAGCGTGGCCATCAGCAGGGTGAGTGCCTGGCGCTGGCCGCCCGAGAGCAGGCCGACTTTGGCGTTGAGGCGTGTGTCCAGACCAAGGTCCAGACGCTTGAGCAGCTCAACGTACTCGTCCTTCTCGGCCTTGGTGACGCCCCACGAAAGGCCGCGACGCTGGCCACGGCGCTTGGCGAGGGCCAGGTTCTCGGCGATCTGCATATCGGCAGCGGTACCGCGCATGGGGTCCTGGAACACGCGGCCCAGGTACTTGGCGCGCTGCGACTCGCTCAGACGCGAGATATCGGTGCCGTCGAGCTCGATAACACCCGAATCGAGCGGATACACGCCGGCAATCATGTTGAGCAGCGTGGACTTGCCGGCGCCGTTGCCGCCAATCACGGTTACAAAGTCGCCGTCGTTAAGGGTGAGGTCGACGCCGGTGAGGGCGCGCTTCTCGGTGACGGTGCCTTTGTTAAAGGTCTTCTTGACGTGCGAGAGCTTAAGCATCTGCCTCATCTCCCCTCGTGTAGGAGCTGCGGAGCTTGTAACGCTCCCAAACCACAGGTACGCACAGGGCAACGGCGACGATCACGGCGGAGAGCAGCTTCATGTCGTTGGCGTCCATGCCCAGCTGCAGCACGATGGCGCGGATGAGGAAGTAGACCACGGAGCCAAAGACGGCGGAGGCCAGACGGACGGAGAACTGCGTGAGTCCGCCGGGCAGCAGGCGACCGAGCACCTCGCCGATGACGATGGCGGCAAGGCCGATGACGATGGCGCCGGTGCCCATACCAATGTCGGCATACTTTTGGCTCTGACAGATAAGCGCGCCCGAGAGGCCGATGAGTGCGTTGGAGAGCACGAGGGCGATCATCTTGGTGGAGTTGGTGTTGACGCCCAATGCGCGGATCATGTACTCGTTATTGCCGGTAGCGCGCAGTGCGGAGCCGATCTCGGTGCCAAAGAACCAGTACAGGATGGCGACGATGGCCACGGCCAGCACAATGCCCAGGATGATGGCGACGGTGGACTGCGGCAGACCCGTCATGTTGCTGACGGCCGAGAACACGGTGCCCTTGGCGAGGATGGGCGTGTTGGACTTGCCCATGATGCGCAGGTTGATGGACCACAGGCTGATCTGCGTCAGGATTCCGGCAAGGATCGCGGGGATCTCGAAGACGGTGGTCAGAATGCCCGTGACGGCACCCGCGATGGCACCGGCACACATGCCGGCAAGCACGGCGAGCAGCGGGTCGACGTTATTGTTGACGATGAGTACGGCGCAGACACAGCCGCCAAGGGCAAAGCTGCCGTCGCAGGTCATATCGGGGATGTCGAGCAGGCGGAACGTGATAAACACGCCAAGCACCATAATGCCCCAGAGGACGCCCTGCGAAATGGCGCCCTGCAATGCAATGAGCATGCTTCATACCTCCTAGGATAGAGTGGACACGTGAGTCACCATGATAGCGGTAACAATGCATGAAAGAGCTGCGGCCGGATGTTTTGTCTCATCCGTAACAAGCAGGGCGAACGCCGGTCTTTGGCGTTCGCCCCTGTGGCTCAGATATTGAATAACACGGCAACGGCGCGAGTATGGGCCCTAGGCACATCGCCGCGCATGCCGTTACTCGTCCAGAGCGGAGAGGTCGATGCTCAGCGCCTCGGCCATCTCGTCGTTCTTGACGACGACCAGGTCCTTGCTCGAGAGGTGCTTGATCGGCATATCCTCGGGCTTGGCCTCGCCCTTCAGAATCTTGACGGCCATCTCGCCCGCGGCGTAGCCCAGGTCCTCATAGTTGATGGAGAGGGTGAACAGGCCGCCGGCCTTGCACATGCCCTCCTCGCCGGTCACGAAGGGAAGCTTGTTCTCCTTGCAGATCTGGCCCACCTGCGAGGCGCCTGCGGCGATGGTGTTATCGGTGGGGGAGTACAGCGCGTCGACCTTGCCCACGGCGGACTCGACGACGGACTGGATCTCGTTGGAGCTCGAGACGGTGAAGTCGGTGTACTCCAGGCCCAGCTTGTCGAGTTCCTTCTTGGCGGCCTTGATCTGGACGTCGGAGTTGGACTCGGCGGTGCAGTAGAGCAAGCCGACCTTCTTAACGTCGGGCAGGACCTTCTGCATCATCTCGAGCTGCTCGGCGACCGGGGTGAGGTCGGAGGCGCCGGTGACGTTGGTGCCGGGCTTGTCGTTGTCCTGGACCAGGCCCGAGGCGGCGTAGTCGGTGATGGCGCAGCCCACGATGGGGATGTCGGCCGTGGCGCCGGCGGCAGCCTGCGCGGCGGGCGTGGCGATGGCATAGATCAGGTCGACGCCATCGCCCACGAACTTGTCGGCGATGGACTTACACGTGGACTGGTCGTTCTGGGCGTTCTTCTGATCGATCTTGACCTTGAGGCCGCTCTTCTTGATGGCCTTGACAAAGCCGTCGTTGGCGGCGTCGAGTGCCGAGTGCTCGGTGAGCTGCAGAACGCCGACGGTGTAGTCGGAACCGGCGGCAGCGGAGCCGGAACCAGAGTTGCCGCCGCATCCGGCGAGCGGAGCGAGCGCGAGCAAGCCTGCAGAGACCAGAAGGCTCCTACGGCTGATGGTGATGTCCTTCATATCATTACCCCCAGTATAGAAATGGCTGGAAACACTGCACTCAAACAAAGTGCAAGTGGGTCTATAGTAGCGCCGATGTCCATTTTTTCAACAACCTGTCGGGTTTTTTAATACTGAACCGGATGGACGGCGGGGAATTCGGCGGGTAACGGCAAGACTTAGGCGGCGGGCGCGGGCCGCTCCTCCTCGTCCAGGGCGGCGAACAGTTTCTTGCCGTCGAGCAGACGCGTGCAGACGTTTCTCATACGGTTGACCTCTACGGTGCGCAGGGTATCGTCGATGACCCGGTCGTCGTGGACGGTACCCAGCAGATACGAGATTCCGTCTCGCTGCCTGATGGCAAACGGCTGTATGGTCACCCTGACTGCCTCGTCCGTGCCATGGGGCCCGGATCCCAAGAGGTCAAAACTGACAGAGGTTCCCTGGTCTATAGCCTGTTCGATCAGCTCGCAGGCGTCGATGCGCGTGACGGGTGGCTTGGTGCCCATGGCGGGGGCTCCGGAGATGACCGGTACCGGTTCGGGTGCATTGAGGTAGCCGCGAACGTCGACACTCGCCATGTCGACAAGGTGCTTGGCCATGCGCTTTCTAATCGCGATGGGGGTGGAACGGTTGCGCATGACCATGCCGTGCAGACGAACGATCTCCTCGTCCGTAAGCGGGCGAGTCAGCAAGCGGTAGCCCACGCCGCGCTTGTATTCGATTTCGTATCCGGCATGACGCAGTGCGGAAATGGCGGTGTAGATGCTGCGACGTGCTGCCGAGATGGGCATCTGGGCTGGATTATCGGGATGGGCGAGATGTTCTGCCAGCTCATCGGGAAGCAGGGCCTTGTCTTCGCCGGTGTGGTCGCTCAGGACCTGCAGGATTCGCACGGCGCGGTAGGCGGCAAGCGAGGCAGCTCCCCTGGTGGTGGTCCCGTAGTTTTCAACAGCGATTTCGGTCATGGCGCCCACATCCTTTCCGTTCCCGGGCGATGGCGGCTTTGAGCCTAAGATGTCGCTGCCGCCTGGGGGTGCCGGGCGTCTTGGACGGTCGGTTTGTGCCGGCAGACGGTAGGGCAAGTTTTCAACAGGCCTGCTCAACTGACCAAAAGCTTGCCAAAAACTGGACGAAGCCCTGTTGAAAACCCCTTTTTCTCTCGTGCGGAAGCTTTGCGCGGCAAGTGAGTAGACTTTTTGGAGCATCCCGAGCAGACCGGTCATCCTGCTTTTCAAAACCGCAGGTAGATAGCTTGTTACAAAACTGCCTGATCGCCAAAGTTCCAAAAGTCTACTCACTTAGGTTGCAGAGTGCCCCCATTAGCTGCAATTCCAAGGTATTTAGCACGTTTGGGCTCAAATCGTCATACTGTACAAGGATTCGAGTCGGGTTTTCAGAGACAGACGCGCCATCGGCACACCAATAACAGTCACTGATATCAATAAACGGAATACTCGAGCGCCTGAGGGCCGGCACAAAAGAGCTTCCATCCGCTCCGCGCTGCGCAACCACGGTGCAGCAAAGGCCCGCGTCTGTATGCTCGATCGAGACCTCCCCTGCCGGAAACGCTTTCCGTACAAGCGCCGCTAGGCCATCACGCGCCTCGCGAGCGCGCACGCGCACACGGTTCACATGTCGCTCGTAATCACCCGATTCCAGCAAACGAGCCAAAGCGACCTGGTCTACGGAGCTAACCGACGAGGCGTAGAAACCAAGCTCGCACCTAAACCGCTCCATCAGCTCATCGGGCAGCACCATGTACGCTAGACGCAACGCCGATGACAGGCTCTTCGAAAATGTGTTGGTGTAGATAACCGACTGGGCGGCATCGATCGACGCAAGCGCGGGAATCGGCTTGCCGGCAAGGCGAAACTCACAATCAAAGTCATCTTCGATGAGATACCGACCTGGTCGCTCGGCGGCCCAGCTCAGCAGCGCATAGCGACGCGCAATGCTCGTCACAAGGCCGGTCGGATACTGATGGGACGGCATCAGGTGAAGGACATCGGTCCCGGTTTTCTGCAGAGCGCTCAAGTCCACGCCCTCATCATCCAACGGGATATGACGAACTTTGCAGCCCATAGCCTGATAGATGCGCGTCAGACGCAAATAGCCCGGGTCCTCAACGGCATACACCTTGTCGGCTCCAAGCAACTGAACCAACATGGTATCGAGCAGCTGGGCGCCCGCACCGATAACAATGTTATTAGGATCGACATTCATGCCTCTCGTCCCACGCAGATGGTGAGCGATTGCGCGTCTTAGCCGAGCGGTGCCCTGTGCCGGTGCGGGCGAAAAGATTTCGCGTTCGTCTTCGGACGTCAGCGTCGCCCGTAGCGCGCTTTGCCAAAGCCGCGCCGCCTCCAAAGCGGAAGGAGAAAGTGCATCGAATCGCTCGGCACGCCCATCGGCGTCAGGCGCGCCGAGGTCCATAGAGACAGCATCGCGGTCGATATCCCCCGTAACCAAAGGCAAAACCGGTGCATCCGGAAGCTTGCAAGCGTAGTAGCCACGCCTCGGCTTTGAGCAAATATAACCCTCGGCAAGCAACTGACTATATGCATTCTCGATGGTAATGACACTGATTCCCAGATGATTGGCAAAGGCGCGTTTGGAGGGCAGATGCTCTCCCGCCGCAATGCGCCCAGCAACGATATCATCTCGAATTTGCTGGTAAACATACTCATAGAGCGATGCTTCGCCGCGTTTTTCCAAATTGTAGTCAAGCATGAGCCTATCACCTGACCTTATCGGGTCATTCAATCTGGTATTAGTCTGACCTTGTTATTATCTCGAAAACTGAGTATTTCGCCATACCCAGCTCCCCGATAGGATGTTCCGTCAAGCAATGCACATGCCAACCAAGGGAGCAACCATGGCAGAACAGACCAGCAAGGCAGATCGCGTCAAACTCAACCGCGAGCTCGCACAGATGCTCAAGGGCGGCGTCATCATGGACGTCACCACGCCCGAGCAGGCACGCATCGCCGAAGAGGCAGGCGCCTGCGCCGTCATGGCTCTCGAGCGCATCCCGGCCGACATCCGCGCCGCCGGCGGCGTGTCGCGCATGAGTGACCCCAAGATGATCAAGGGCATTCAAGAGGCCGTCTCCATCCCCGTCATGGCCAAGTGCCGCATCGGTCACATCGTCGAGGCGCAGGTCCTTCAAGCCATCGAGATCGACTACATCGATGAGTCCGAGGTTCTCTCCCCTGCCGACGATGTCTACCACATCGACAAGACCCAGTTTGACGTCCCGTTTGTCTGCGGTGCCCGCGACCTGGGCGAGGCGCTGCGCCGCGTCGCCGAGGGCGCCACGATGATTCGTACCAAGGGCGAGCCGGGCACGGGCGACGTCGTCCAAGCCGTACGCCACATGCGTAAGATCCAAAAGCAGATCCGTGACGTTGTCGCCCTGCGCGATGATGAGCTCTTTGAGGCAGCCAAACAGCTGCAGGTTCCGGTCGAACTGGTCCGCGAGGTCCATGCCACGGGCAAGCTTCCCGTCGTGAACTTTGCCGCCGGCGGCGTAGCGACCCCCGCCGACGCCGCGCTGATGATGCAGCTGGGCGCCGAGGGTGTCTTTGTCGGCTCGGGCATCTTTAAGAGCGGCGACCCCGCCAAGCGCGCCGCTGCCATCGTCAAGGCCGTGGCCAACTTCACCGACACCAAGCTCATCGCCGAGCTTTCGGAGGACCTGGGCGAGGCCATGGTGGGCATCAACGCCGACGAGATTGAGATCATCATGGAGGAGCGCGGGCGCTAGTCCAGCAGAAAGGATCGCACATGAGCGATTATGCAGACCAAACGGTCGCCGTGCTGGCGGTCCAAGGCGCTTTTGCCGAGCACGAGGCAAGACTATCTGAGCTGGGCGCGCACTGTATTGAGCTGAGGCAGGCGACCGATTTGCAGCAGAACTTTGACCACCTGGTCCTCCCCGGCGGCGAGTCCACCGTTCAGGGCAAGCTACTTGCCGAACTCGGTATGCTCGAGGGGCTTCGCACACGCATTGTTGAAGGCATGCCTGTATTGGGAACCTGCGCCGGCTTGATTCTGCTGGCGCGCGACCTTGCCGCCCACGACGATAAGGGGACGCCGCGCCTAGCAACCATGGATGTGCTCGTTGAGCGTAATGCCTATGGCAGACAGCTCGGCAGTTTTCGCACCAAGGGCCAAGTGGCCGGCATCGACGGTGAGGTGCCGCTGACGTTTATCCGTGCACCCCGCATCGTAAAGGTGCACGGCAATGCCAAGGCCCTGGCCGAGGTCGATGGCCGCATCGTCGCCGCCCGCCAAGGCAACCAGCTCGGTGTTACCTTTCACCCCGAACTCGATGACGATACCCGCCTCCACGAGCTCTTCCTCCAAATGTAGGCAGAGTAGAAACGAGCGTGGATTTTCGGACACATAACAAATGAGAGCGGATAATCTCCCACTTTAGGCTTGAATGCAGGCTCAAACCGGGAGATTATCCACTCTCATGCTATGTAGTCGTTGGGGACGTTCTTAAACGACTAGTCAAACAAGAACGTCCCCAATGACTAGTCGTTTAAGAACGTCCCCAATGACTAAATGATCCCTTGGGGATGCCGATGTTTTGGTACCGACAGACACTATGACCCAATCCGAGGGCACTAAAAAGACAGGAGCCCCCGCTCGTGACCGCGGGTCGGGGCTGCGACAATGATGTTGAAGTGCCATAGGCGCAGCCGCGCCGCAACGAGGTTGGGAGGCTCCCATGCCAAAGTATTCTACCGCGTTCGGGATGGACGTCCACCTGAGGTCGACCACCGTCTGCGCCCTCGACGCGGACACCGGCGAGGCCGTGACGAGGAGGTTCCCCGGCAACCCCTGGGGCGAGATCGCCGGGTGGATGGATGGGTTCCCCGGGCCGTCGCTCGCGGCCTACGAGAGCGGCTACCTCGGCTTCGCCCCGCAAAGGGAGCTCGCCGGGCTCGGCGTCGAGTGCGTCGTCGCCGCGGTCTCGAAGATCCCCAGGCCGGCCGCCGACTCGGCCTCCAAGAACGACAGGAACGACGCCGCCAGGATGGCCAAGGCGATACTCGCCCACGACATCTCCCCCGTATGGGTCCCCTCCCCCGAGGTCGAAGGCATCAGGGACCTCGCCGGCGCCTACGACGGGGCGACCGCGCGCCTGGCGACCGCCAGGCAGCGGCTGCTCGCCTTCCTCGCAAAGCGGGGGTTCGTCTACGGCGGCACCACGCCCGCCGGCAACCCGAGGAAGTACTGGACCTACGACTTCCTGAGGTGGCTCGACAAGGTCAGGCCGGGGGACGATGACGGGGTTCGGGCGCTCGCCGCCCTGAGGAACGAGGTCGAGGCCGCGGCGGAGGCCCGGGCGGGCCTGCTCTCCGAGTACAGGGCCGCCGTGGATGCCAGCCCGATCGCCGCGGAGGTGGCCGCCCTCCAGTCGATCAAGGGCTGCGCCTTCGCGCTGGCCGCAGCCTTCTCGGCCGAGGTCGGCGACTTCACGAGGTTCCGTTCCGGAAGGCAGGTCACGGCCTATTTCGGCCTCGCGCCGAGTCAGAGGTCGAGTGGCGACTCCGTGCGGCTCGGAGGCATCAGCGGTGCGGGCAACGCGCTCGTGAGGAAGCTGGCCGTTGAGGGTTCATGGTGCTACGCCGCGGCACGGCACCAGCCGAAGCTCATGCCAAGGGACACGGGCGTGCCCCTCGAGATAAGGATGCACGGGAGGAAGGGGTCCGAGCGGCTCCTGCGGCGGCGCGAGGAGATGCTCGCCCGCGGCATGCCCGCGGCGAAGGCCAACGCGGCCACCGCGGCCGAGCTCGTGAGGTGGCTCTGGGCCCTCGGCATGATGTGCCGGGAGGGCGCGGAATAGACATAGCCCCCGTCCCGGCGAGCCGGGCGGCCTTCGGGGATACCCCCTATTTCGCTGTGCGCGCGGAGCCCTCCGCATGCGCCTCGACAGACTTGGGGAACCCCGCCGAAGGAATGGAGTGCGGGCCGACAGAACGGTATCCGCGGATATGAGACTGAGCCGAAGGCGTCGATGACATGCCGGGGGCGGACCGGGACGGGTTAACGGCAGGCCCCGCCGACCGATTGCAAGCGGTCGGCGGGGCCATTGTGGCTCTTGACAGCGGATTGGGTCATATGAGCGAGCGCCGCCCAGGGCGAACAAGTTGGCATGAAAAAGGCAAGGCATAGACCTTCTGGTCATGCCTTGCCTTTTGAATGACAAATTGTCGCTCTGGGCGGCGCGCAGCGTCGACCGGTCCGCCGTTCGTTAGAACGGCGGAACCTAGAGATCCCCTCCGGCGCCCAGCAGTTTGCGCATGACTTGCTCGGGGTTGACTGAGCCGTCGCGCGGGGCCAGGGCGGTGATCTTCTTTTGCATCTTGTACTCGTGCAGCTCGTCCTCGAGCTGGCGTACGCGGGCGCGGAGTTTTTCGTTCTCGCGCTCGCGCTCCTCGGCACGCTCCTTCATATCGAGAATGCGCACCACGCCGGCAAGGTTGATGCCCTCGTCGGTGAGCTGGTTGATGAGCTCCAGGCGCTCGATATCGGCACGCGAATACAGACGCGTGTTGCCGCCCGAGCGTTGGGGGTTCACCAGGCCCTTGGACTCGTAGACGCGCAGAGTCTGCGGATGCATGCCGGTCAGCTCGGCCGCCACGCTGATCATGTACAGCGGTTTGTTCCTATTGTCCTCGGCCATGCTACCTGACCCCTTTCCGTCTCGTTATCGTCCATCATAAGCCTGTGGACAGGCGCGTGCGCCACGACCGCCCTAGTACGTCGCCTTGTAACGGTTGACCTTCTCGCGATAGTCACGCGTGTCGGCCTCGCGCAGCTTGGTCATGGCATCGCGCTCGTCATCGGACAGGCTCGTGGGAACCTGCACCTTGATCTCGACAAGCAGTGCACCGGTGCGCCCGCGATGCTTAACGTCGGGCGCACCCATCTCCTTAAAGCGGAACTTCTTGCCCGTCTGGGTGCCCGCCGGCACCTTCAGACGAACCGTCGCCCCGCCGGGCGTGGGCACGTCCACCGTGCAGCCGAGCGCCGCCTCGTAGACCGAGACCGGTACCTCCATGGTCACGTCGGCACCCTTACGCTTAAACAGCGGATGTTCCTCCACGTGCGTGGTCACGACCAGATCGCCGCGCTCGCCGCCGGCAACGCCATACTCGCCGCGACGCTTGTAGCGCAGTTTGCCGCCGTCGACCGCACCCGCGGGCACCGAGACCGTAATGGTCTGCTGCTCGCCCGTCGAGGGAATGCGATAGGTAACCTTGTGCGTCACGCCGCGAAACGCGTCCTCAGCCGAAACATCAACGGTCAGCGACAGGTCGCCGCCCTTGCGAGCACGGCTGCGGCCCGCGCCGGCATTACCCGCAGCCCCGGCAAAGCCCGAGCCCCAATCGCTGCCCCAGGCGCCGTTGCCGCTAAAGATGCTGTCGAAGATATCGCCCCAGCCGCTGGCGCCCGCGCCAGCACCGTAGCCGCCGCCATACGCGCCGCCCGCGCCCGGCATGCCGCCAAACATGAGCATCTGGTCGTACTCTTTGCGCTTCTTCTCGTCCGAAAGCGTTTCGTAGGCCTCGCTGATCTCCTTGAACTTGGCCTCGTCGCCGCCGGCATCGGGGTGATATTTTTGCGCGAGCTTGCGAAACGCGCTCTTGATCTCTTTGTCGGAGGCGCTCTTGGATACGCCCAGGATGTCATAGAAGGTTTTGCCTGCAGCCATCGTAGCTCCTCTCCTGTTACGTCCGCCGTCCATGCAGACGACGGCCCATGCTTTCATATGGCACTAGGCCAGAAAGGGCCCCGGGTGTTGCCCCGGGGCCCTTCTCAATTACTCCTCGGTGCTCTCGGCCGTATCGGCCGCAGCATCCTCGGGCGCCGCTTCGGGCTCCGGTGCGGGGCGCTTCTCGCCACCGTAGGTCACCGTCACCATCGCGGAACGCAGGATGCGATCCGCCATGCGGTAGCCCTTCTGGTACACATCGTTGACGGTCTCGTCGTACTGCGATGCGTCCTCGACGCGACCCACAGCCTGGTGCTCGAGCGGATCGAACGCCTCGCCCTTGGGGTCGATGGGCTCAACGCCCTCGTGCGCAAACACATCGAGCAGCTTGGCATGTACCGCGTCAACGCCATCGACGAACTGCTTAAAGTCGTCGGAAAGCTCTTGGCTGCGGGCATGGTCGATCGCGCGCTCGATATCGTCGATCACCGGCAACAGCGCGGTGACAAGCTTCTCGGTCGCGCGCTCGCGCTCGGCAATGCGCTCGTTGGCGGTGCGGCGACGGAAGTTCTCCCAGTCGGCCTGCAGACGGGCGGTGCGCTCGGTGGCGTCCTTCGCCTTGTCCTCAGCGGCCTTCTGAGCCTCTGCCGCAGCATCGAGTTCATTGCGCACGTCGGCAAGCTCCTTTTGGGCCTGCTCGAACTTGAGCTTAAAGTCGTTGTCGGCGGCTTCCTCACCGGCGCGGATAGCAGCTTCCACCATCTCGTCCTCGGTCATTGTCGCCTCCTTGTTGGAATCCTCTACCTGGTTCTCGGCAGCCTCGGCGGCCTCGGCCTCGTTGGCCTCGGTATCGTCGACGGCCTCTACGGGAATCTTCACGTCCTTCTCCTCAGAGTCAACGGGGGCGGCGCCAGCGGCAGCCGCCTCCGTGCGAGCTTTACGGGCGGACATGATTACTTGTCCTCGTCGTCCACAACCTCGTAGTCGGCGTCGACAACGTCATCGTCGGCAGGCTGGGCACCGGCGGCACCGTCGGTCTGCTGCTGAGCGTCGGCGTAGACAACCTGGGCCAGCTCGTAGGCCACAGACTGCAGGGACTCGCCGGCGGCCTTGATGGCCTCGACGTCAGAGCCCTCGAGCGCCTTCTTGGCGTCGGCGATAGCGGCCTCGGCCTTAGACTTCACGTCGGCGGAAACCTTGTCGCCCAGCTCGTTGAGGGTCTGCTCGGTGGAGTAGCACAGACTGTCGGTCTGGTTGCGGACCTCGACCTCTTCCTTCTGCTTCTTGTCCTCCTCGGCATGAGCCTCGGCGTCCTTGACCATACGATCGACTTCGTCGTCGGACAGAGCGGTGGAGCCGGAGATAGTGATCTGCTGCTCCTTGCCGGTGCCCTTGTCCTTAGCGGAGACCTTGACGATGCCGTTGGCGTCGATGTCGAAGGTGACCTCGATCTGCGGCACGCCGCGGCGCGCCGGAGCGATGCCGTCGAGGTGGAAGCGGCCGAGGCTCTTATTGGCGGCAGCCATCTCACGCTCGCCCTGCAGGACGTGGACCTCAACGGAGGTCTGGTTGTCGGCGGCGGTGGAGAAGACCTGGCTCTTCTTGGTCGGGATGGTGGTGTTGCGGTCGATCAGCTTGGTGAACACGCCGCCCATCGTCTCAATGCCCAGAGACAGCGGGGTAACGTCCAGC
>ERZ827524.1994-NODE-1994-length-16351-cov-3.836586_pt1 | contig 16351 bp, 26 predicted proteins | sample MGYA00519702_ERZ827524 | MGnify/ENA primary metagenome ERZ827524 (study PRJEB31778, sample SAMEA3449341) | human gut metagenome | biome: human gut; feature: human-associated habitat; material: faeces | place: United Kingdom | collected 2010/2012 ...
AAAGGAGAGTAGAAAAATATTGAGCGTTCATTACCGATCTCTGCGTACCACTAATAATCTTGCTTACAGAAACCAAGTAATGAACGCCCACATCTACCACCAATTAATCCTCCAATTTAGTGCCAATAAAATAATCATCCCGTATACAAGAAACACAAACACTATGGCCCTGTCGTTGTCGTTCTTTAACATGACTTGTCATTTCCTTTGAATACTCACGTGTGCATTCACGATAATACCGACATTTTATCGTGCACACTGAACTTCGATAATTACGTTTGTAACAATCAACTTGCATAACTAACCACACATCCTCATTATATCCCTGAACCAGTTCTTCAACTTCATGCTCTCATAGTAAACAGCTCCACACTCATATGCTTCTCTTAAATGCTTCAGCCATGGTAACTGTTTAGCAGCCTTAAAGAGCATGACGTTTGGCTTATGGTCATCTGTAGTAACTGAATAGTAAGCACTACAAGTTGGGTCAACGTTAAGACTGATATAGTACCTCCATTGTACAGGGTCAACCCATACACCAATGTCCGTTCCTTTGTAGTGTAGTGTAAGCCTATACTGTGAGCGTTGGGTTTTTTTCTCGATAAAGTCCTCGTTATCCAAGAGCCATTCATTGTTGACAGCATAATCAAGGTATTCGCTATCAGCGTTCAACTGGTAAAATTCTGTGGCTAGTTTAGCCTGGCGCACCTTTTCGCAGACCACATTCTGCACAAGGATATTCTTGTTATTTCCAAATCTCTGTATGTCGCCGTTGTACGGTTTATCCAAATGGTAGTAATCGAAGTAAGGATTAGTGATAGATACAGCATTAGATAAGAACAGCACGATCACTCGTGGATGGTCTGTTCCAGGGCGAGCTATAGACTCGTATAGATCGTTGAAGATACGCACTTCGTCCGGAAGATACCCTCCGTTACCCTTCTTGGCTGTGATGAACTCATCGAAGATGATGACCCTAACATTAGGGAACGAGTCACCTTTAAGAGCCTGGTCTGCACACGACAGCTGCACTGCATATCCCATAACATCGCCATCGCAGTAGAGAGTATCGCTTTCCGCCGAGAGTGTGTGTTCTGGAAACTCGCGCTGAACTGCTTGGAAGATTCGCCCGTGTTTCTGCTTAGTGATCTTTTTCAACTCCTTTTCACGGCGACGCACATAGACGAACTCCCAAGGAATTCCCTTTGTCTTCCATTTAAGGTACTGATCTATGCAGTATTTCAGTGACCCGTAGGTCTTGCCCGTCCCTCGCGGCCCAATGAAGAAGTTGTAAAGACAGTTGTATGACAGAGGACGCATAATGTCCCAATAGTCCTCTGATCTAACCATGTTTCCTCCTTTCATAGAGAAGGCCCGTGGTGGAGCGAATGCAACACCACGGGCAAATGCGAGCCGCCACACGACGCCAAGTTCACAATCAGTCACGACCAAGGGCTTCCGCAGAATCTTCCATCTGTGACTCGGCTAGCCGCGAGAACAGTCAAGCATCGTGCGCTGCGCTCGCGGCTATCTTACTACTGCTTTGGTGTTATGTCAACCCTGTACTTGTCATCTTCCACGGTGATAGTTGGAAGCGGCTGTGTGGTATCCTGTTCTCCCCGGTCACCTCTCGCATAGGCCTTCCACTGGTCGGGGCTACCATAAAAGATGTCACCATCGACAACTCCTGAATATCCCTTCAACTTGATGGACTCGGAGAACTGCCAGCAGCATAGCAGCCCGTCCACCTTGTTAGTCCACTTGGAGAGGTCTGCGTTCAAGTTTGTGATCTTGACAGGATACCTTGCCACCCATCGGTCGCACTCCTTGTTCACTGTTCCCTGGTCGAAGCGCCAGGCGTTGGCGTACACCCAGCACCATACGCGCGTCTTGTCGTAGACCCGCTGCAGGAACCTGTTCACCCATTCCACGCTCTGATCTTCCTCCCAGTCCAGCACGGGGATGCCCTCGCCGAAGTAGTTCCAGCAGGTGGAGATGAAGAAGTCCGCCTCCGCAACGGGGTCGTTGTTGCGGGCGTAATGGTAGAACCCCCAGGGGAGTCCGGCCTTGCGGCACAGCTGCACCACTCGGTCGCACTCGGGGTTCACATAGGTTCGCCCCTCCGTGGCCTTGGTGATGCAGAACTCCACCTGTGAGAGCTTCGTGGGGTCGATCTTTCCCTGGTGGGAGGATACGTCGATTCCTCGCATGGTTGCCATGAGTGCTCCTAACGGACGCCGTAGATAGGCCAAAAAGCAGGCCCGATGTTGAAATAGGAACGGGTGGTAGCATCACGAGCACTGTGTGTCATTAGGATAACGCCATCAGTTTGGTAGGTGACATACCCAACGGCTTCACCACCAGAGCTGAGGACAGTTGTTTGATTGTATGCTGGGCGGATATTATTCGGAAGAGTTCCGATATTCACATCTCCACCTGCATCGCTTACACCTGTAATTTTATATCCAGGCAGGAACACGAAGCCGTTTTTCAAATAGTACGTTTTCTTATCCCATTTGCCAAAGCTGCTTGTAAACGAGTTGATGTATCCAGCAGTATTAGCACTACCGAGGATAGAACTAACCATTTTAGCGGCCCATACAGCATAACCAGTATTGTTAGGATGAACATTGTCGCTGCTGTAGAACTCATATCGGCCAAGCAGCCACGTATAGCTGTCCTCGTCCATTTTTACTCGTGGAAGAGCGGCCTTGTTGATCTGGTCGCAAATCTCTACAGTAGTATCATAGGCAGTATATGTGAATAGCGCTTTATCCCAGATCATCGGGATAACATAGATGACAGCATTAGGGAACAACTCGCCGGCCTTTTTAGCGCAGAGGGTCGCGGCAGCGCCGATTTGCTTCGAGGAAGACCCATGGCTTACGTCGGTTGAAGTACCAGGAAGTACAACCATCGCCGTATTCTCGCGCTGTTCCTGAGTCATAGCGTCGTAGGCATTCTGCACCTGGGTGATGTAGGGGGTATTGGAAGTGGTTCCCCAAATCCATCCCGTTGCACCGACGCCGTAATTGAACTCGGTCATGCCCATGGCATTGCAGAATACCGTTGAGACGCGCTTGGTTCTAGGGTCTGCACCTACGCCAGTAGTGAACGAATCTCCAACCCATACGCAGTTTTTGCCCTTGTACAGGGAGAGAATGTTCTGCCGTTTCACAGAGGCGATTTCAGCACTCAAATTTTGATGAAGCTCCGTGTCCGCCGCCTTGCGCGCCGTCTCCTCACTCTCGATGAGCTGTTGCAGAGCAGTGTCCGCATTTGCACGGGCAGTGGCCTCGTCTGCGATGGCCGCCATATTCGCCTTAATGCCGTCGGCGTTCTGCGTGATACGCCCGTCGAAGCGAAGAACCTCTTCGCGGTACGCTTCGATCTGGGCATTCCAGTTCCCCGTCTGCAGCCAGTACTTGGTGTTCTTGATATCGACGCCAGTCGGCACGTACTGCGTGGACGTGTAGCTGTTCCCCTCGTGCAGTACGATAGTTAGCGGTTCATATCCTCTGGTGTCCGTCCACTCCGCAGGGTTGGCGAATACAGGTACGTAGCGCGCGCCGACATACTCGCGCACTCCGCTGTAGTCGGTAGCTGCGGGAGGGGTCGTAACGTTGTCTGCCATTTAAGGCTCCTTCCTATTCTGCCTGCTTCTTCTCGAAATCCTCGATGCTGTCAAGACGCTTTGCAATTCCATCGAGAGTAGTGTCGACCTTAGTGAGAGTAATTGTAAGGTCTTTGATAGTGCGGTCATAGAAATAGAACATAGCACCACAGGCGACGATAGGAAAACCCACAGTGCTAATTGCCTGAACAATCTCGTTCACTCCTATTCACCTCCTTCGACAACTGGACGAAGGTTCGCTGTCTGAATCGGGCTTCCGTGCGGCTTCTCGGAAACCGTCTCGGGAGTCTGGTTCGAAGTATACACGGAGTCAACGTCCCAACGCAAGATCAAACGGCCGTAGGTGTCCTCACCGAAGTTCCACCCAGTATCGAAGATAATATCGTCCCACGACTGTGGAATGTAAGCGACGAAGTACCCTTCCTGGTTCAAACCGAAGAACACCTGTTTCACCAAATGAGTGAACACATATTCCAGGTTATTGGTAATCCATTGCTCTACTTGGTCTTTGTAGTAGTCATCGAACCCCGATTCAACGAAGTCCTGGAACAAATCCTTAAGTTTGTTGATTTCTTCCGTATTGAGATTGATTCTCTCCAAAAGGGTGTTCCAGACTCCCGTATCCTCGTTGAGTCGGGCCACTACTTTGCAAAGCACCTCGTAGTAAGACATGGAATCATCATATACCGCGGGAAGTACCGTCTGGCAGAATACGCGCAGAGGGCTGTACCTCTGTAAAAGCGGAATGGACATTCTCACCTCCTAACCGATACCCATGAACAGGTCGGCAAGTTCACGGATTATCATCATATCGATATTCAAGAACGTCTCGCGGTACTTTTGGAGCATATCAGCTCCAGGAATGTCGTAGCCGTAGTCGTGCTTCTCGCGAGTGCCGTCCTCGTTCTTGTCTCGGTCGCCAGTCTCCTTCTTCTTCTCGTCGGCGGTGTTCTTGCCGCTTCCTGTTGATGAAGTAGTCTGGTCTGTGCCAGTAGTCCCATGATCGTAGGTTACAGTAGTCGCATACTCCAAGTTGGATACAGGGTTGCTTCCAGGGCTGTCCAGCATGCTCATCGGCGTGTCCTGGAACACCTCGCGGTCATCTGTAGTGGTGTCGCTGTTGACCGTGCCATTCTCTTTACGCGTCCAATCGTCCGTTTGATCTCGTGTGTTGTCCACCGTCCAATCGTCGGTGTTGTCCACCGTCCACTTCTCATCGCACTTCATATCGCGCGTGGACAGAGGGTCGAACTCAATCAACTCGGACTTGTACAGCTGATTGTAATAGGGCATGATCTCCCACATCTTCATTCGCATGAAGTAGCGGAACAGCTCCAGCGTCTCAAGCCCTATCTCGCGCATGAAGTAGTGTCGGATGATCTTGTTGTTCAGAACCTCGCGATGGCCCTCATCGAAGATAGGGTAATCGTCCAGTCCTAAACGATTGTAGATTTTAGGCCAGTTGGACTCCGTGGGCGGAAGTTTCTGATCTTTCAGAAGTTGCTCCACGGGCCAGCGAAGCTGTGTGGTGAACTCGCTCATCTAAATCCCCAGAACCTTCCTGATCTTGGCGACCACGCCGCCCTCGTCACCTTCAGGGTAACCAGCTCCCTCGTTGCCAGCCTGTCCGCTCTGCATGCCTTGGACAGCAATGGGCTGTGAGCCGTAACCCTCTGCCTTGACGTAAGTACCGCTGCGGAACGTGACGGAAACGTCAAGCCCGAACAGATCGTTGATTTTGTCACACGCCTGTTCGCGCGCGTTAAGGCGAGTGAAGCGGGAAACCTCCACGTCGCCCATATTTGATAACACCTCGTCGGAGATGAGACGCTCCTTCTTCTCTGTGTTGACGTTCTCAACTCCGATATAGGTGAGAGCTTCATTCCAAATCTGGTGCTTGACGGTCTGCAAGTCCTTGGCGACGAACGGAACGGTCAAGTCCAGCACTTCCATATCGAAGTTCTGGGAATCCTTGTACGTCCACAGCCACAGACGGTTTTCCTCGATCTGCTTCATCATGTTCAGCGCCGTCAGCTTGTTCTGCTCGTTTCCGCGAAGAATCTTAGGTGCCTTCTGGTTGATGACGTTGATATCGATTGTACGGTCGAGTTCGGCCAGCCGCTTTGCATAGAGCATGAGAGACGGCATCATTGGGACTCGCAGGTAGTCGTTGAAGATCAGGACGCTGTCCTCATCCGTAAGCTCCTTGTTGTAGCCATCAGTGGCATAGGCTCGGCGGTCTACTGGGTAATTGTAGATATTCCATTCCCCGTTAATCATCGCGGGCAGCACTGCGTAGCCCTCTTCGGAAACGGAAGTTCCAGCCAGCATATCGTCCTTGAAGAACACCACCATTCCGTTTTGGAGAAGCCAGTACTCCATCATGCGCTCGTCCACGCCCTCGGGCAGGTCGTGCCACTCGAATACGGAGATGGCATAGTCCATCAATCGGTACAGGTACATCTGGTACGAAGCGTTGTTCATCCAGTTTCGCTCTACGTCCTGATGAACGTTCTTGTTGTTGATGACGGACTCGGGAGGTATCCCGCCGTCAGGCATATAGAAACCTGTGTACATCGTACCTCCTAGATGATGCTGTTGCTCGCCGAATAGTTCCCGATGGCCCCAGTATGCCAGAAGGTAATTCCACTGTCAAGGATGGAGTTGATCGCGGCCATGTCCTCCGACGGAACCGAACCCCTCATACACGCGTTCGAGGTCTTTACGTAGTTCCAGGTGGAGCGGGAGTGGAAGTTGGGCACCTTGACCAAATCGACCTGGTAGCCGTACATAGACATGAACTCATCGGCTATCTGCGCGTACTCGGAGGTTACAGCCACCACGTCCACATTAAAGCCCATCTTGCCCGTGCTGTATATTCCGTTGCCGCTGGCGCTTCCCCGCACAGTATCGGGCTGTCTCATCATCCTGTCCCATTCGCCAACCTGGTTTGCCATACCGTAGGCACCTGCTGCCATGGAAAGCCCTCCCACACCCTCAGATGCTGCGGAAACTCCCCTTCTAGCCGCAGTGCGGGCAGTTGCAGCCGCCACCTTGTCGGCGTTGGCCTGTCCTCCTCTCTTCGCAAGCCAACGTGCACCAGCGCCCAGAGATTTGGCCGCAGTTCCCACTCCCTTTGCTGCGGGGAGCACCATCATGGCCGCGTTGATTCCGAAGGTAAGCGCATTGGACAGGGTGTTCTGGCTGGCCCAGTTCTTGTACGAGCTGAACGGCCATGAGCACTGAACCGCGCACGAGAAGTTGATTCCAGCGTTGTAGTTATGCGCTATTCCCTGGTAATTCTCAGGATAAACGAACACTTCCCCGCTAGGCTCCATTGAGCCGTCGTAACTTATGCCGTGTCCTCCACTCCCGAACATTTCAAACAGGAGGTCGGAAGAAGCCCCGTTATTATCACTCAATCGGCAAAAACAATAGGGATAGCAGAACATCTTGTTGTTCTTGGGCGTATAACCGTTCAAAGTAGACGGCCTTGAAACTCCTACTCCCCCGCCGCCAGGTGCCGGGGACGACTGATTGTTAAGCGCTTGCCCTGTATTGGTCATCCCACCGCCGCGAATAAACATTTTGGGCACCATGTATACATTGGCTATCGCATCGCCAGCCCCAGCTTCCTGCATTCGAGCAAGAAACCTGGAAACAGCGTTGGTCACTTCTTCGGACAAAAGATCAGCCGCCCAATACTGGCAACCATTGTACACGCCGCAGTATATTCCACCGTCGACTCCCTTGCTCGTCGGGTCGTTGGGGAACAGCCACGACCCCTCGATTTTAACATCCTCCGCTGACCTTTGGACGATAATGGTCATGGGCCCGAAGTCAACGGCATTGCGGCTCATCGTGTAGTACCTCAGCGGCATATCTGGCTCGGGGTTGGTATGAGCGCCTATGGTATCGTCGGAAACGTGCTCCCTTTCAACGAAGCACTCCGTGCGCGTCCAGTCGAACAGCCACGTCTGCATAACGTCAAGCTCCATGACGATCTCAGTCACATTCTCATTAATGTAATTGATTCCAACTACGAAGGCATAGAACCACTTGCTCCCATAGTTGCGGTTCTGGAACATGCAGTAATTTACGTTGTAGATCTTCTCTCGGTTTACCTGAACTTTGACTGAGTTGTTCTGGCGAATATAAGTGTAATCGTTCTCCGTGTACTGCGACAGCATACAGCTTGAGAAGTAGTCGTTCTGCGCACTCTTTGACCCGAACCAGCGAGTGTGCTTGTAGGAATTGTCGAACGGAACATAACCCATTCGGAAGATTCCACTCGGTTGAAAATCTGCCATTTTCTCCTCCATAGAGAAGAGGGCCGCTCATCGACGGCCCTCTAAACGGTTATTGATATATAGGTTTAGGCCTTAACCACGGTGATCTTGGCCGTACCCTTAGTGCCGTTGACGGCAGTGGCCGTTACGGTGATCTCAGAATCCACCGTCTCGTCCTTTCCGACGTGCAGAACGCCGCTCATTGCGTCGATATGCGTTGCCGTGGATGTCTGACCAGTAGCAGACCAGGTGATCTGCTTGTCGTACATACCAGTTCCAGTGACTGCGGCGGTCATCTGTAGGTTGGCCCCCTGGGTTACGTTGGCTTGGGCGGGAGTCACAGCAACAGCGGTAACGGCGCTAGTGTTGCTGGAAACGCAGATCGCGTTGGCGAACGGCGAAGCTGAGAAGATGCGCCACACATGGTAGAAATACTGCCAGTACAGGCCCTGGCCGTTGTAGTTCTGCGTGAACGTGTCGAACACATCGAACACCATCCACCAGTCCTTGTCCACCATGGCGGCGATGACAGCTGCCAGGACTGTCTTCTCCTCATCGGTGAACAGCTCGAAATTCTCATCGTCGCCGAACAGTTCCGTCAAGCGCAGCTCGTCGTGCTCATCGAAGGAATCGACCTCGATGAGATGGCCCAGAAAGTCCGTCTTGTCCATGTTGAAGGCGACCGCCAGCACGTCAACGTCGATGAGCGCGCGATTCGCAGCACTGATGATGACGTACAAGTCCTCGCGCGGAGTATGGGTCATCACACCGGAACGGTTGTACTTCGGCGACATGAAGTCAAGCTGGCCGACAAGCCCACGAACAACGGTCATAACGTCCGAAGCCGTGTCCTTGGTGAGAGCCGCGGTTTCCTCGTTGTAGAACCCTCCGTTGAGCATCTCGCGGCAGATCATGTACTTCATGGTAACGTACTCGTCGTAGCGCATTCCCGTGTAGAGGGAGTCAACGATCTTTGCGATAAGGTCGGTGATGCCGTTCCAGGAGAGGAACGACTGGCGCAACTGGTCATTGGAGATAGTCACCTTGTAGAACTTCTGGAAGTCCATGCTGTGGAAGGCCGCTCGAACGTCTGGAATCTCCCGCTTGTAGACCTCCTTCTCGGCAGTCGCAGGGTCGAACGAGTGCGGCTTGGCGAGGTTGACGAAAATCTCCTCAACCGTCTCGCCGAACTCCAAGCGGCCCTTCTTGAACACAGACCATGGGTTGTCCCACATCTTCGAGGTGATGATAGTCATGCCGATACGGTTCACCAGAGCGGTGAGATACGCGTTCTGCATCGCTTCGTACTGCATGACGTACTCGCCGATGGCATGCAGCGCTTCGGTATTGTCCGGCACGGAAATCCGATTTGCCATGTTTAACCCTCCACTTCCTCGACCAGCCCAGCCTTGAGCAGATCGTCCCGCAATGCGGGAGTCTCGTTGATTACCACTTCCAGAACTTCTCGCGGGTCGAGCTTCACCTTGGCGGCGTTGATGACCTCGCTTGTCGGCTTAGTAGGCACCGTAGTCCCCTTTCGTTCGGAACAGTTCCGCGAACGTTGACGCTCGGCCATCCTCGCTCACGTCCCTGTTCTGGTCTTCCTTCATCCTCTGCGGAGAGGTGATGAATGCATCGGCGTATTTGTTGCGCGCATCGCGCCAACCCTGCTCGGCAGTTTCCGCCCTAGTGATTAGCGTGTCTCGCTGCTCGATCAGCCCGTCCCGCCCGGTCACGATCTGATCGTAATCCTCGCGCGCCACAACGTCGCGAACGTCCGCCCCCTCCTCAGGCTCGTCAACCCACACATAGGCCATGGGTTCTCCTTTCTAACTGGCTACGACTTCGCAGTTTACCACACCCTTGCTGCGTGTGCAACGATAGATTACAGGCGCGGGAATGTGCGGGAAGCACCGTTCCACCAGTACAAGGCACTCGCCCCACCCGCTGTCGTACACCGTTTCCTTGACGGACGCTTCCACGCTTCCGTAGTTCATGTCGCGCACCGTCTCGTACTCGTCTTTGCTGTCCACCGTCTCCAACTCCCTCAGAAACGGTTTGAAGTCGACGCAATAGGGCTTCGAGTACTGTATCTCCCTAGCCGGCTTCGGGTAGAGCCACATCTTCATCTTGCTTGGCATCGTCATCACCTCCTGTGATATTATCATGCACAAAGGAAAACGTCCCGAATTCCAGTTCCCCTATCTTCATTTATCGAGGTGTTTCCCTGCTCGTCTATCTCCACTATGTAACTTGTCGGTTCTGCCATTTGATTTCCTTTCTCTAGAATGCCAACTCCGTGAAGCACTGCGATGCCGCTATGAGCGTCATAACGCACACCACTATAGCTCCTGTTATCCAGCCTTCCTCTTCCAACATCAGCTCCTTATCTCCTTAGTTCCCTCGTACAGGACTACACCGCCTGGTACCTTTCTTGCCGTAAGGTTACCCTCGTACACAGCGCCGAACTCGAAGTTCTCCAACGTGACGTTCTCGTGGCATCGGGAGGGAAGCCCCGCCACGTGCACAGTCAGCTCGTCGGCTCCCACCTCGTGCTCCACGTAGGTCTTCGCCCTCAAGAACTTTCCATGGTCGAAAGTCGATTCGTGCTTCCACGCCCCAAGACGCACAGGGTCTACGTCAAGGCAATCGGGAATTTCCGTACCTACCAAGTGCAAAGAGTCGGTGTCAGCGTAAATGAAACGGTCGTAAACTGACTGCGCTGAAGTTATGGTCTTGTACCTGGCGTATGACGTTATGAACACACCGCATGGAAGGTACACGCCGTCCCTCTGCTCAGGCTCCAAATCCACGTAATGGACTACACCATCAACCAACACAGGTTTGCGCGATTTTACCGTAGTCCGTGTTGCAAATTTGCCGTACAAGCTGTTCAGCATCAGTTTCGCCAATGAACGAAGCCCACCATTCCCCGATATAGTCGCCTGGTTCTTTATATCCACCCACTTGCATACGTAATCCTGGAACATATGGGGTGATGCGTGGAACATGTACCCTCCGATGAACTCCACATCCCAGACATGGTACTGCTTGTTCATGAGTTCCCAATCGACATTGGTGACAGTGATGCACACACGCCCTTGAGAGTCCTCCACGTACTCCGTCTGCTTGAACATCATGTTTCCCTTCAACTGCAAACATGGAATATGCTCCTTCCTTCCCTTGAAGCTGCAAAGCACACAGGCTATCCACAGCGGGTGCCGTTCCGTCGGCTGCGGAACACCGTCGAACCATACAGGTTTTCCATAAGGCAGGAACTGCCCGTCACAAGCCGCCATTACGGAGGGGTACAGGCTGTTCACGTCGAACACTATTCCCTCTCCCACGTCCCAGCCCTGGAACTTGGGGTTCACGTAGGTGAACCCTCCCCGATAGGCCTTGCGGATGAACGCATCCTCTTCCTCCGACAGCAGGGGAAAGACGTTTCTGAACTTCCTGTGACCGCCCAATCTTCTCTTGTAATCGAAGAGTGCATTGCTTCCAGCCGTCATCTTGGTAAGCTTCTGCTCGAAGAACGTCCGCAGAGACTTGGCGACGATGGCAACATCATTAACCAGGTAGGCCCTCTCATCGTCGGTGATCTCGTGGCCTGGCTCTCGGTACTCATCGTAATCTATGCTTCCCTTCCTGATTTCCAAACCATAGGCTTTTGCCATTGCTTCTACCGACAACGGTATAATTTTCAGGGAATCTTGAATAGTCACGTAGCGCGTCTTGGTAAAGTACAGGGTTATCTGGTAAACCTGGTTCATGTCGCTTATCAGTGTTGTGAACGTCCTGTCCGTTGCCTTCTGCTTCGAGTCCACCCAAAGCCACCCGCTCTTGAGCAGATGGTCTATTATGAACACCCCGTCGAACCCGAGATTGTGAAAGTACCCCTTGCAGTTCGCCGCACATTCCAGCCATTCTATGAACCCTTCTATGCTGTTCCCGTCTGTAATGTACCTGTCATCGTCTATGGAGTAGATTCCGTAAGCCCATACCCTGCAATCTTCGGGGTCTGTCGTGGTCTCGAAGTCGAAGGTGTACGATCTCATCCAAGATACTTCTCTTCCATCAGAGTCCAAAAATCAATTACCTGCTGCCTACGGCCCTTGTACTCCTGACCCCTGATCGTGTAGTTCTGGAAAGAAGTCATATTGGGCGACCCTTGCTCGTACACGAAGTTTAGGGTTGTCACATCGTCGTACATGGGGTTCTCGAAAATCTCCCTCAGTGCCGTGGGGTTCTCGTCAACGAGACGTTCCAATATGCGGGCCACATCCAACAGCTCCCCGTCATTTCCGAACAGGTCTTGCAGGGTATCGGAATAGCGGATGGCATAGAACGCATCGCTTTCCTCGTACCGCCCGAACTTCCCAAGCCTGTCCAAGGGGTTCTCGAAGTCCTCGTTATACGATACGGGGAGTATGTTCTTGCCAGCGGCCTTCATCGCCAGATCGTAGAGGGGCGAGGTGTCCGTAGCGGTGTCGAAAAGACCGGAAGGGTAAAGCTCTTCAACGACCTTCTTCCTCTTCCTGTTCTCAGCGCGAACCCAACGCTTGCGCTCCTGCACGAAGTACTCTGGAACCACCTCGCCAGTCTCCAACGCATGGGGTTTGGTAGACCCTGGCCGCTTGACCTCGTTGAACCGCTGCCATTGCCTTATCATCTTGTTTAGATCGTCAGCTGTCCTGACAGGTGAGTCCAATTCGCGATCTTTGGAAGAGCGGATGATCTCCGCTGCGGACACTGTGGGAGGTTGTCCATCGTACCCGTATCTCTTCCAAGCCCTTCTCAACCTTCGGTTGTAGTTTCGGGCTTCTCGCTTGACTCTCTCAAGTTGGCTTGCAGTCCACTTAATGTAAGGCTTTCCCGATCTTGCCATTTCAAACCCCGTATCTCATCGACGACGTAGAACCCTCGCGTCTCCACCTGGCAGTAAAGCTGGAACACGGCGATCTGCGACACGTCCACCTCGAACTTGAAGCGCCTGCTCATGGAATCGTTCAGCCATGGTATGCGAACTTGCAGCTTGCTGTCAAACGACTCCTTGTGCTTAACGGAGGAGAAGTGGAAGGCGTACTTGCCCCACTGGCTCTTGAACGGGGAGCAGGCGAGGTTGTAGCACACGCCGAAGGGGGTCAACTTAGATTCCCGCATCTTCAAACAACTCCAATCCCCAGAAAACCTCATCTTCCATCTTGTCCTTGATTTCTCCATCGGGAAGCAAGTCCATAAGTTCCTTGGCCCTGCGCTTGCGCTCTGAAAGCATCTCCTTTCCAGCCTGGTACTCTGCTTCCTGCTCGACGGCGATTAGCGCCCTGCTATATCCTGCGCGGAAGTACGCTGAGCACACCATGAATTTTTTCATGACCCCATCAATGTTTCCAACTACTTCTCTAGCTTCCTGATCGTTCAGTCCCCAGTCCCTTGCGGCAGCATAGATATCAGATGAGCACATGATTGAGGGATTGTCCCTCAACGCCTTGATAATCTTCCTTAATCTTACTGTTTTCACAATTTCCTCACTTTCTCACAAACCAGGAAATGGGAGGGCCTAGGCCCTCCCGATCATCTGCTACTCGGCAACGTCCAGCGTGAGCATGGAGCCGTTCTTGACGGAAACCTGCTTCACCGTGAACTCGATAGGCTCCTCCCAAGTCGGCTCACCGAAAATCTGAATGGCCTTCTTGACTGCATTGAAGATTCCCATGGAAACGGCCTGGTAGGCCTTCCCCTTGTCATCGATGAGAACGACGCGCGGCGCTCGCTCGACGTCACCCGTTTCCTCGTCCACGATGTCGATGGCCTCAACGAGAACGTCTTTCACCTTGATGTTCTTGTTGATGAAATCGCCTACCTTGTGGTCGGGGTTGTTGCTGGCGTTGTACAGCTTGGCCTTGGTCGCACGGTCGCCTCCCTTGATTGAGCAGTAGGTGCTCGTGCTCTGCTCGGAAAGCTCGGCGGACACGTCCAGGGTCATCATCGCGTTCTCCATTTCGAGAACTCCTTTCATCTCGTGGGTGCGGCCCGTTGACCGCTATTGATTGCCCACGTGGGAGGGTTCAGAGTTAGCGGTGAACCCTCGCCGTGGGCAATCGCCTAACCGATCAACTCGTCGGCTTCCGGTTCTCCGGCTTCCTTGACGCACACTACCTGGGCTTGGGACAGGAACTTGTCCAAATCCATGCCGTAGATAGTGACCTCCTTCTCGGCGATATCGATCTCGACGCCCTTGGGAAGGGCCTTCCCAGTCGCATCGGCGATGGCCTTGCGGGCCATGGTCTTGTCGCAGCGGGTACCCTCTACCTCTGCGGAGCCGATCTTATCGAGCTTCGGCACACCGTGATCGACGTACAGCTTGTAGGCGGTCACTTCAAACTTGGTAATGGAGCGGGTAATCATCATGATTGAGTCCTTTCTTCGTGTTCCCGTAGGGAACATTTTACCTGATCTTGAGGGTGCCCGATAATCGGGCACCCATTCGTCCATACTTGTTTCACAGTTTCTTCATACCAACGGCAGACCCCTAGAAGTCGATTAATCGGCGAACTGGGCAGCAATGGACGGCATAGTCCCGATATCCTCGGCGATAGGCCCATCCGTGCCCTTCCAGGCATCCTGCGGCTTTGATCTTGACGTACTTCCTCCCGTGCCAGAAATGGTCTTTCCTGGCCATTCTGCGGCCCTCGGCGAACTCCTCTTCACCGATTCCCATTATTACCATTACCCTATCACCCTCCATCCGTCGAACTTCATGATCTCGTTGCGCACCTCTGTAGACACAACTTCATCATATTCAAGGAACAGCATTGATCTTGCTGTATTTATATGGTTCGGGTCATGGCCGTAGGTAACGGCCACAGTGTGATCGCCCTCATCCTTGCCGTAAACGGCATAAACGGGGCGAACGCAGTTTGATCGAAACATCATGTTTTTTCTCCTTCTGTCGTGATCGTGCAACGTGGGCGGCTATTTCCTCTTTTCTAATACGTATGACGCTCGTACTCGCAAACCCTATTGCTGCAAGTTGAAACCCAAACAAGTTCATTCTTCTCGCTATACCATGGGCGTACGCCCGTATCAAACCCCTCGGCGTAATGGTAACAGTAACTGCCATCCGTGAACGCCCTGCGCATATCCGACGCGCATAGATCAGTGAACGATGTGCAGTCCTGAATGAAGGCATGAACGTGTTTCCACGTAGTCGGCGAGTAATCATAGCGCGGCAACATGAAAATGTCTTCAGAAGTCGCCATCGCGACTATGCTATCATAGGACTTCAACGCTTTCACACTGTCATAGACATGATAGATTTTCTCGCCGTGACGATTTTCCTCGATAACAACGTCCTCAAGCTCCACCACTTCCGCGGTCATATGGCGCAATTTCATAATCCACCTGCCTTCCATAGCCGCCCACGTTGCACGATCAGCGCGGCCCATGGTATGCGCCGATTCCGACGCACGCCATAGTTTAGAAAACTCCGTAGTCCGTGGCGATTGAGTGGAAAAAGTCTAGAGTCTGATAAGCACCGAAGTACCTGAAAATCTCATCGACGATCTCGGAATCATCCACAACTTCCCGTACTTTTTCCTCGTACCATGCCGCAGCTTCCCCAGCATCCACGAACGTTTTACCTTCGGCCACCATGATATAACTCCTTCCGTTTCAGGTGCACACCATGGGCCGCGCTATCCTATGCGCCGTAGGCGGTAGCCGCTATGCCGCGGCCACGCCTAGGCTAGATAAAAAGAAAATCAACGTCAGCAACTTTATAACCGTAATCGGGTCTAGTTATCTCGAAAACTTTAATGCTATCCGCTCCATCAGTTGCCAGAACGACATCAGAATAATAGCCGTAAACATTAAAGCTCGTAGTCTGGGCATACTTAGTTCTAACGACATAAGCCTTGCCAACTTCAGCCATCATTTCCGTTGCTGTCAACCGCAAATTTTAATGCAGCCATTTCATCATCGCCGTTATATACCTCACTAACAGCAACTCGTAAAATGTCAGTTTCTAGTTTAAACATTTTGCCTCCTTACTTAGGTGGTTTTTTTACCGCCTACGGGCATAGGATTTTCGATTAATGTTCTAACGTATGCAACTTGCGCGTTACCTTACCGTAGATCATCATATGTTACTAACACGCCTAACCCTCAGATAAGCCCGCAAGATATGCGATTGTCAAGGAACGACTACTAGCTTTAACGCCGACGCGGTAGCAGCCTAGGCGATCAGTGGCGGAACCCTTCCGCGTTGCTTATCTCCTTTACTTGATAGGTATATAATACGCCTATATATAGGGATGGTCAAGTATGCTCATTACTATATCGGCAATATACATAAGTTCTACATATTTGAGATAATCTAATATGCCATGGGGAACGTTAAACGCTTAATATATTTCTACTCTCCTTT
>ERZ827524.2014-NODE-2014-length-16221-cov-2.541754_pt1 | contig 16221 bp, 8 predicted proteins | sample MGYA00519702_ERZ827524 | MGnify/ENA primary metagenome ERZ827524 (study PRJEB31778, sample SAMEA3449341) | human gut metagenome | biome: human gut; feature: human-associated habitat; material: faeces | place: United Kingdom | collected 2010/2012 ...
CCAGGTTTGCAATGGCATCTTTAATCGCCTTCGTTGCTGCATCGATGGTTGCCTGGTCTGCAGTTTCCGGAAGCTGCTCTGCTGCCGTAATGGCTGCTTCGACTGCACTCCAACTTGCCGCTGTGTAATTGCTGGAATTCAAGCTCTTTGCCTCTGTCAGCGCCGCATTCAGCTCGTTCCAATCTGCCGTCTTCACCAGCTTTACAACTGCACCGCCGGTCTCCTTCAGGTCAATCGACATCGCCTGGCCCTTTGTAACGGTCATCGTCTCGGTGATGATCGCCTTGGAGGTATCGTCGTTCATCGGGTCGTCGCTGTCGCGGAAGATATATGCGGTATACGTCGCGCCGTCATCCAGGAAGTCCAGGTTGAACGCCGCAGTGCGGGCTTCGTTTGCCATGTACAATACGAAATCGGAAATTGATATATTGGTGGCCGGGATTGAACGTGTCAGCAAGATGTTTTAAAGATATGAATCGCTATTTCTGTGGAATAGCGATTTTTTTATTCTTTAACTAAAAAAAGAATACCCAAAGTGCAGTGATTTGAGTTTTCTTGCGTCTAATGAGTAAAGAAACAAATATTCATGGAATATCTGGAGGGTCGTGAGACCATGCTTATATTATAAATTCTCTCTCTTTAACATTAATGGCAGCTATATCGTAAATAAATTACGGTATAGCTGCAACTTTTTTAGGACGGCTTACGTCTAATATATAGAATTGCAAATAACTTAAAGAGAAAAAGACAATGTTAATAACAACAACTCCCATTATTGAGGGAAAACGAATAGTGAAATATTATGGAATCGTTTCCGGAGAAACAATCATAGGTGCCAATGTGTTTCGTGACTTGTTTGCAAGTATCCGCGATATTGTAGGAGGGCGTTCCGGAGCGTACGAAGAAGTATTGCGCAAAGCTAAAGATACCGCTTTGCAGGAAATGCAGGCACAAGCTGCTCAGTTAGGAGCAAATGCCGTGATAGGTGTTGATTTGGATTACGAGACAGTAGGAGGTAGTGGCAGTATGCTAATGGTGACTGCTAACGGTACAGCCGTAAAGATTGAGGATGACTGAGATAGGTGGCATTGAAATTATAAATCATTATTCATTCCGAATAAGCAGAATGAATAATGATTTATTTAAGGCTCTAATGAGGCATTTTGAATGAAGCTAGTTCCGGTTCGATATGTTCCTGCTTCATAATATCCTCCATTCTTTTCACGATTTCCGGGTGGTATCTGGCAACATCTGTCTGTTCTCTGGGATCAGAATCCAGATCATATAATTGAATTTTCCTGTTTCCTTTAAAAATATTCAATACAATACCCTTCCATTTGCCCATTCGGACAGCTTTTTGGCCTCCGCTATCGGGAAATTCCCAATATAAGAAATCATGTTTATTCTGTTTTTTGTCTAGTAATTCCGGCAAAAAGCTGATTCCGTCCGTAGTCGGGCATTCTACTTTTGCAATCTCACAGAAAGTAGGCATAATGTCCCAAAAGGCACAGATGAGATCACTTTTACTACCGGCTTTTATCTTTTTAGGCCAACTGGCAATCATCGGAACACGAATGCCTCCTTCGCGGAGCGATGCTTTGCCCCAGCCCCATTCACTTTTGAATGGTTTAGCACTATCGAAAAAGAAAGAATCGCTTCCGCCATTGAAAGTCGGCCCGTTGTCACTGGTAAAAATGATGATGGTATTGTCATAGATTCCCAGTTCTTTAAGTTTATTAATAAGTCCCCCGATCTGTTCATCCCAGTAGCTGATCATGGCAGCATAGGTTGCGCGAGGATAACGGCAGGGAAAATAATCTTTATTGCCTGTGTATGGTTTTTCATCTCCAAACTTGTTCACATAATGCTTTACCCATTTTTCCGGTGCTTGTAAGGGAACATGGGGAAGGGGCGTCGTCCAGAATAAGACGAAAGGGTTATCTTTAGTAAGGTCGATAAAGTTGAGTATTTCTTTGTACATCAGGTCCGGTGCATACTCATTGAGAGTATATTTCGCATAGCTTTTTTCTTCGTATGGGTCTGCACCTTTATCCAGTTTGGTGTGGGGGACTACCAATGGATTATTCAGATATTCCCGATGTTCGTTTCTATATAAAAATGGAGGGTAGTAGGTATGAGCTTCTCTTTGGCAATTATATCCGTAGAAAAAGTCAAATCCCATTTTGTTTGGGGTACTGGCAGAACCGGGATACCCCAATCCCCATTTTCCGATACAGGCCGTTGTGTAGCCGGCTTGCTTCATGACTGCCGGAATCATTACCGTTTCTGCCGGAACGGGGCGTTGGCCTTCCAGGGTCGAATCAGCTAATACAGCTTTATGATTCCAAACATCTCCACGTGAAGCCATTTCGTCATTCCCCCGTATATAGGCGTGCCCGGTATGTAATCCGGTAAAGAGGACACAGCGCGATGGAGCTGACACTGCTGTCCCGGAGTAATGGTTGCTGAATGTCATTCCTTCTTGTGATAACCGGTCGATATTAGGAGTTTCAATTAACTGCTGGCCATAACAACCTAATTCCGATATACCCAGATCATCTGCAAGAATATAGATAATATTGGGCTTTTTCTTATTAGCTCCATTCTCTTCCGCAAAGGAAGAGAGTGGAGCTAATAGAGCAAGTCCAATCATAAGTTGATTGTTCTTCATGGTGAATATTAATAGAATGGATTTTGAATGATTTGCGGAGTCTTTTCCAGTTCACTGGCACTGATTGGCAACAGATATTGTGATTTATAGAAATGATTCGTTAATGTCATGTTGGGTTGTGGAGCTTTAAAGAATTCCTCTACACTGGCTCCTTCAATATTCCAGCACAAGAAAGGTTCATCCAGTTTTTCCGCTATTTTCCAACGTCTCAAATCCCAAAAACGTTGTCCTTCCAGATAGAATTCTATTTGTCGTTCCTGGCGGACAAATTGGCGTAAAGTTTCCTGTTCATTTTCTTTTCCTTTCCATTCATCATTTGCATATTTCTGAATAGACTCATCTACTCCTGGGATGCCTGCGCGTTTCCTTACTTTATCCATATATTTTTTAGCGATCTTGAGATTATTGCTTCCCCCAATCTCGATCAAGGCTTCGGCATAATTCAAGTACAGTTCCGCCAGCCGGAATGTGGGGAATGGATATTTGATAATGGTATTAGTGAATCCGGGATGTGTGAACTTCTTGTTAAGATATCCTGTTACCGAATAATGCACCGTCATATCTTTTTTGAAACCATGTGCTCCGTTGAACAACATTCTTAATCCGCCGGGTACATAAGATTTGTTTAAAGGAAGTGCTGCTGCATTATATCGTGCTATTTCGTAGTTGCCGTTATGGAATCCTATCCATGAATAAAAGCGTGGTTCACGATTAAAATGTAGTTTGATAGAGCGATCATTCGGCCTGTCTTCATAATTATTCCCGTCAAAGTTTGCAGGCAGATAAGCTATTTGATAACGGTTAGCATAGTCATAGGTCTTGTCTTTATCGATAGGTAATCCATGCTCTGTATAAAAGAGTTCAACCATTTGCAGGGTCGGTGCAGTGGAGTTGGTTTGCGTGTACGGGATCTGTTTCGTCTGTCTCACCGACGAACGAATTTGTACACCGTATGTTGATTCGCCTCGATTATCTCCCCAGATGATTTCACATAGGTTCTGGTTGTCAATCGTACAATATCTGACTCTGCGCTGAGCTTTTCCGCTTTCGGTCTGGTCTGTGAATCCCGGTTTCTCTTGGGTTGGAGCTCCGGCTTCAACATCTCCGTATAGTTTGTAGCCTGCTTTTTCCGCGTTCTGAATAGCATCCAATGTCACTTCCGCACACTTCTCCCATTTCTTGACGTCGTATGTCTGTGAAATTAGATGTTTCCCATTTTCGTCAACGAAATTACTGTAAAACTCACTGTTTCCGTTGAATAAAGGTGAGGCAGCGTATAAGTGTACACGGGAGCGGAGAGCGCGTGCAACATGTTTGGTAGCTCGTCCGAAATACATAGGATTGTGTGCCTCGACCAGTCCGGGCATTGCTTCGTCCAGCATTTCATCAATAAAAGCTACTACTTCATCGTAAGAACTTCGTGCCGGTAATTCGGATAATTTGGCGTCCAAATCATATTTTTTCCTGATGATGAGAGTGGGACCGAATGCCTGTAAAGAACAGAAGTGATAATAAGCAATTAGAAACTTAGCTTCTGCTCTATATATTTCCCTATCGGCTTCAGTATAAACTTGGGCTTTATCCAGAATATCCAGAAATTCATAGCATTGGCGGACCCCTTTCCATGTCGGCCACCAACGGTGGGAAACGATTGAATTGTTAGTCGGGTTATAAAGCCCCATTGTGAACAACTGTTCCGGTTCGTTGGCTTTATAATAAGTAGTTACTTCTCCTCCGGTCAGTAATGCTGTCGGATACCAGCTTTGGTACGGCTGTGAATCTTGAGAAGTACGGTTCATCGGCATATAAGTATAACACGAATAGAGAAATCCTTCGGTTTTGGACGGAGTGTTGTAAGAGTCTTCCAGTTTGGCACGTTCATCCGGCATTATATCCAGATAATTGCATCCGCTTGTTAAGATGCATAATACAATGATGTAAATATATCTCAGTTTCATATTTTATTATATATTTATCAGTTAATAGTCATCTGAAAACCAACATTAAATGTTCTTTGAGTAGGATAGGACATACCGGAGCCACCTCCCATTTCTGGATCCCATAATTTGAATTTAGAGAATGTTAGCAGGTTGTTGCCGCTGACATAAATTCTCATATTCTTGAAACTATATCCTATTTCCGCATTCTTGAGCTTTAAAAAAGCGGCGTTTCTCAGCCAGAATGTTGAATTCTGGTTATTATTTGTGTTATATGCCGTCGTGAGTCTGGGGTATGATGCATTGGGATTAGGATTATCTGTTGTCCAGCATCCATCTGCTACGTAATCTAATATACCTCTTTTGGCGGTATTGTTATCGTTGGTGAAAGGATGGAATCCGCTCATCATTAATGATACGCGTCCGGTTCCCTGAAAGAATAAAGAGAAGTCCAGATTTTTGTATTTAATGGAAGGGCCGAAACCATATACAATTTCCGGTACACTGGGATAACCTAAGGCAACTTTGTCATATTCATTGATTGCATTGTCCGTACCTCCTAATGCATTCGGAATATCTTTGTACTTAATATCACCGGGCATTAACGGCAGATTGGCAAATTGTTGCGGCAAACTATTGTTAATCATATTTTCGTCGGTAAATAATCCGTCCGCTACATATCCGAAGATTGTATTGAGTGAATGGCCGACTTTCAGACGGTTAGGATATAAACTGAATTCCGGCTCATCCATTTCAAGTATTTTATTATGAGCAAAGGTGAACGTTCCCTTGAAAGAGACAAACAAGTCTTTGTTAATCTGGTTGTTGTAGTCTACACTGGTATCTATTCCCCAGTTACGCATCTTTCCGAGATTTCCTTGAACTGTAACATTACCAAGTCCCATGAGTGTCGGAATTGTTCCACGATCCATAAAGATTTCCTTTCTCACTTCTTTGAAAATGTCGGCAGAGAAACTGAATCCTTTCAATATTCTCACATCAATACCAGCATTCCATTTCTCACCAACCTCCCATGTCAGGTTCGGATTGGCATATCTTTTCCATACAGGACCGGAGTTGGTGTGTGTCTGGTTACCGGTCCCGGTTGTGAATCCGGCTCCGGAGTTAGTAAGGTTCTCAAGGAACGTAAAACGTCCGGCTCCTGTCTGGTCATTACCGACAAGCCCCCACGATGCTCTTATTTTAAATTGCGGGATGATGTTTCTGAGCGGTTCCCAGAATTTCTCTTCAGACAGATTGTATCCGATTGCTACTGAAGGAAAGAAACCAAACTTTTTATTCTTCGGGAAGTTTTCAGAACCATTGTAGCCAAAGTTGAGTTCGGCTAAGTACCTGCCGGCAAATCCGTAAGATAAACGTCCTGCTATACCTTGTTTCCTTCTAGGTAAGGATGTCAGCAAGTCCGAAGGGTTGTTAACGTCATTCTGTTCTTGATTATATAGGAACATGACATTGACTTTGTGCACGTCATTGAATGTTCTGTTATAATCCAGGCTGGCTTGTAGATATAATCTACGGTTACCGCTATTGGAACCTCCGGTTTTAAGCTCGGTACTTTGTTCGTTGCCGATGATGTTTAAGTCGTATGTATCTTCTTGTGGATTATACATGGAAGTCTCATATTGGTTGACGTTGCAATAACGATACACTTTAGAATATGAATAGTTGTAATATGAAACAATAGCATTCAGTTTCAGTCCTTTCATAATCATCTTCAAGTCCTGATTAAAACGCAGGTTGGCTGTTACACTTGTAGAGTACGTGGAACTATAACCGGATACAAAATCGGCGACAGGATTGACATAACTTCCGTTCGGAGCACCAGATCTTCCTCCCCAACGGATGTGAGTGTCATCTTCCTGGCCGGGGAAACGGATCGGAAAGTCTACCGGATTTGCATTGAGTGCACTTGAGAATACGCTTCCGGCGCTACTATAAGGCCCGCTCCAGTCTCGTACCGATACATTTAGTCCTAGCGATATTGTATTGGTTGCCTTGATATTCAGATTATTGACAAAATCATAGTTGTAGACATTGATATTGTTGTTGAAGGAGTAGAAGTCTTTACTGAGTGATTTAAGATTACCGTCGCTGTGCTTGACGCTTGCACTCATAAAATAATCTACCCGGCTGCTTCCGCCACGGATATTAAAGTTGAACCGTTCGGCAAAAGTGTTTTTCTTGAACATCTCGTTGTACCAATCGATGTTGGGATACATATAAGGATTGACACCGTCTATTGTAGCATTAATCTTTTCGTCCGAATAGATATCGGTAGTCTCGGGAGTACGTGTCTGTGCCTCATTGTATAATCTCATATAAGTGATACCGTCTACCATTTTAGGAACATTTGTCAACTGTGATATAGCCCCTTCCACTCTAAAGTTAATGATCGGCTTTTTCAGATTTTCCCCATTCTTTGTCGTGACTACCATCACTCCGTTAGCTCCTCTTGTTCCATAGAGTGCTGTTGCCGTTGCATCTTTTAGTATTGAGAAGCTTTCAATTACTTCAGGATCGAGATTGTTCAGTTGGGTTGCGTCAATTTCCACACCGTCCAGGATGATGAGAGGATCAGTTGCGCCACTGAATGTAGAAGCACCACGAATCCAGAAACTAGCGCCGTCTGCTCCCGGTTCGCCACTTCGTTGTACGGCGATAACTCCTGATAAACGTCCCGCAAAAGAAGAAGATAAACGTGAGGAAGGTACTCTTAGCTGTTCCGGGCGTATCTGTTGGATAGCTCCGACAAGACTTTCCTTTTTCTGCCCGATACCAAAGGCTGTGACTACAACCTCATCCAATGCCTTAGTGTCTTCTTCCAGTTGGATGTTGAGTATACTCTTCTTCCCGACTTTCACTTCTTGGGTGATATATCCCATAAATGAGACTATCAGGACCGGATTTTCTTCCTCAAGTTCAAGCTTGTAGAAACCTTCAATGTCCGTCAGAGCACCTGTCGTGCTGTCTTTAATTTTAATAGTTGCCCCGGTGATCGGTTGTTCGTCCTTATCCAATACAAATCCTTGTATTGTTTTTCTTTTAGAACTTTGCGGTTGAACTTTCTTTTGAGCTACTTTTTTGAGTGTAATCTGCCTGTTGTCTATTGTATATTCTACCGACATACCTTTAAATAGTTTGTCGAGTACCGGACGAATTGGTTGGTTCGTTACTTTAATAGATACCTTACGGTTGGGATTAATGGTTTCTCCGTAATAGACGAAGATAAATTCGCTATTTTTCTCAATATGGCTCAGTACTTGTTTTAGAGGTACATTCTCGAAACTGAATGTGAATGTTTTTTCCTCTACATAGTTAGAGACGTCTTCTGCATAGACAGATAAGAAAGATGATAAAAAAATTGCCAGTACAAACAGGAATTTGTATCTTTTAACACTCCTGCTTGTAGTAAATTTACAGTTTTCCATAATTTTGTAATTTTAAGAACGCTACTTAATGTTGATAGGTAATGTTTTTAGCTAATCCGAATAATACTACGAATATTATTCGGATTTTTCGTGTGTTTTCATATCATAGGCATATTCGATGTTTTTAAGATTAATAATTAGTTTTCTTTTCTCATGTGGACATAATATATATTATTCTTTTCTTCTATGGTAACAGGTGCCGTTATGGCAATAGTTGACAATACTTTCTGTAACCCTTCATTCAAATCAAGTTTCCCGTGCATCGGCATTGTTTCTATACCTGTATCATAAATAATTTCTTTTCCGTAATAGCGGTGTAACTGCTCTAATACTATACTTAGTGCCTGATTATTCAATGTCAGAATGCCGTCAATCCAGCTGATATAATCGAGCGCATTGACTTTTTTCTTGTCAGTATATGTTCCTTCATTCAGAGCAATCAGCTCATTAGGCATCAGCGTATAATTCTGTTCCTTTTTGTCTTTTACCTCCACTTTTCCCCGTACTAATACGACTTCGGCTTTAGTATCTTCTTTATAAGCTTTTACGTTGAAGGCAGTACCCAGCACATTTACAGTAAAGAGTGATGTCTTTACTATAAAGGGGATGTTACTTTCCTTATGAGTCACATCTATGAATATTTCTCCTTCGACGAATATTTCCCGGTATTCCTTTTTGAACTTTTGGGGATAAACAACCTTCGTTCCGGAATTAATATCCAGTTGAGAGCCATCAGACAATTGTAATTTGATATGTTTCCCCATTGGTACAATAATCTGGTTCATGGGATGTTCTTCTTCTCCTTCCCCGGTACTCTGTCGGGGCGCGATTTTCTTCTCGTCGATTAATAAAGAACCGTCTTGTGCATAAGCCACGGTAGCTTTTTCATCTACTTTTATCTTCGTTCCGGTAGCCGTAATCAGCTCAATATGTTTCTCCGGAGTATTTGCAGCAGATACAAACTCTTGAACATCTGCCGAATGAATCGTATCATAAGCTTGATTATTCAGCCAGAATACAAACAGGAGAGAAGCAGCAGCAACAGCTGTCACCGGTATAAGCCAGCGATAGACGGGAATATGCTTCTTCTTGTCTATTTGCTCACTGATTTTGCTCCATACCTCGTCTTCTGCTTCTTGGGAAGCGGAACTTTCTCTCTTTCGAAGGTAGTGGAACAACCGTTCGCTCATTTGTTCAATATTTCCTTTTTCTTCTTTCATCATTCGACTGTTCTGTTATTATAATGGGAAAAACGAATTTACTCCTCACTTTTATGGAAAAAAATTATTTATTTTCAAATAAACGTCGTAATTTGACAATAGCTCTCCCTATCAGGTTCATGGATGAGTGCACTGTAATACCTAATATTTCGGCAACTTCCTCCCATGTAAGTTCTTTGATATAGTACAAATAAACGGCATGACGCTGATTGGCGGATAATTTCCGGTAGGCCTCCTTTAGCAATTTGCTTCTTTCCAGATAAGTATCGTCGTGTGCAAAGAGTCCTTCCAGTTCATCATCTGTCAATGGAATCTCAAACTCTGCATTTTCTAACTGGTACGTCTCTTTCATCGAGGACATCTTATATACGAGATTGTTTCTAAGGGCTGTATATAAGTAAGATTTGACATGGTCTATGGGGCGGAATTTAGAGTTGTTGAATACGTTGACAAAGAGATCCTGAATACAATCTTTTATTAATTCTTCGTTTGTGGAGATTGTATGTCCATAATTCAACAGGTGCGGAAAGTAACGCCGGTACATTATTTCTAAAGCCAGCTTGTCTCCTTTGATTAGCAGAACCCATAATTCCGCATCCTCTTTAGTTTGATAATGTATTTTACTCTCCTTCATACACGTGTACTCTGTGTACTTTGTAATAATTGTACTAGAATGATTAACAACTGTTGTATTTTGTAGCAACATGTGGCAAAAGTATAAAAAATAAATTAAATTATATCGGAGAGCTAATGATGATTTCTGTTTACTATAAAAAGAAGACTAGTTTGAACGGATATTTATGTGATATGGATACTGCAAGAAAACATGGCCGGACTTTCTCCGTCTTGTGTGATTTGCAGTATCCATATTCTTTTTGTAATATAAGTAACTATTATAGTAATGATCTTATTTGAAAACCGTCTTTACCGGACGTCCAATCCAAGATTGAGGCTGCTTCAGCCCTAGTATATAGGCAATCATTGCCGCAGTGTCATATTGCATCATACTTTCTTTGATTTCCATGCCTTTGCGGACATTCTTGCCGGAAATAATAAATGGAATCTCCATTTCCCTCAGTGTCTTGCCGCCATGCCCGGTTTTGATACCACCGTGGTCGGCCGTCATAATAATAATGGTGTCATCCCATATACCGGCTTTTTTAATAGCTTGCAGGATACGTTCCACATATCCATCCAGTTCTTTCAACATCTGATAGTAGGCCGGAGTGTCATGCCCTTTGGTATGTCCGGTGTGGTCGGGTTCTTCGAAGCAGATAGCTAGCAGTTCCGGTTTCTTTTCAATAATATACTTCTCGGCTGCTTCGCATAAGGCAGTGGGAGCTTTGGCGTATCCCGGAGTCTGATATTGGTAACTCATGGCTAACGTATCTACCAGGTATTTGATTCCGGGCCATTCATACAAACAACCGATTTCGGCTTTAGGACGCTGTTCGCGCAAGACAGAAAAAATGGTAGGAGCGATCCCCCGTTCGTTGACCTCACGTGAAGGGATCTCCGGAGTTTTCGAGCCCCAGGTGGTGTATCCATGTAACTCTGTTCCCACTCCCATAAACATGGAAGCCCAGTTGATGGCACTCGAAGAAGGGAGTACGCTCCGGCTATGAAGTGTGTAACATCCGTTGGTCATCAGACTTTTGATAGCCGGGATATCCGCTTTAGGGACACTGTAAGCCCCCCAACCGTCCATACCGATTAAGATGACGTGCTTGGCTTTTTGTTTTGCAGCGTTTACGTTGACTGTCATTCCTGCCATTAACAGGCACACGAATAGTAAGACTTTTCTCATGGTGTTTTTTTTAGATTGTTATTGATTATAAATATATACTGTTGATTAATAGGGCCATACTAATCATTGATTTTATTTACGAGTCATTTCGATTCGTACACCGTCCGCTTGTACAGCGTATAATTTGACACGATCCGGTGAAATAGTATTGGGAATTTCAAACTGGAAAGAAGTACCGAAATATTTCAGGTTATCATTCTCTTTTATTTCAAAAGCTACTGCCTGTTCTCCGTTTTGAACATTCACCTGATGTCCGGATATAGTATAAGTAATTTGCTTGGTGATTTTCATGTCCTCTGCAAATTGAGTGAAGTAACCGACATCCGGTGGAGTCGTATCGAGTCCGGGGTCACCTTTCTTTCTGTCTTCCAGATAGTAGAAAGCGTGTTTGGGAGCCGGAAACTGCTTCATAAATTCTTTCGTTTCCTTAATCATGGCGTCCGTGACAATGTAATTGTACGTACCGTATTGGTTGACCTTCATAGAGATCGGGACAAAGAACCCCCACCTTTCAAAGAAATCTGTCAGGTTCTCGTTAGCAGCCCGGCAAGCCATTCTGGCATACATCATTTGATTTTCTCCCGGGTCTTGGGTTGATACACGGTTTTCGCGCATCAATTTGAAAAGAGTAGGGAAGAATTGGGGATTATATCCGCAGCGATGATAGTAATTCCATAATTGCCAGTTCATGCGTGCATGCATTTCCGGGTCCTCTCCCTGATAGTCGGTTCCAAAGTCGCACCAGGCTTTATTTTCTACACATCTTCTGAATACCAATGTGGCTTTCTTGACGTTAGCCGCATATTCCGGTACAGCCAGTTCTGTCCCTCGGGAGCAGTTCTGACCGAACTTATAAATCGTGTAATTGGAGAATAAATTGTTGGAGGACTCTGTTGTGCTGGCCCAGTTAATGGCACCTTGATGTACATGACCGATCTCGTGTGCCGGTCCCCAGGAATTTCTGGAGGCCATAAGATAAGATTTGCGCAGGATATCCCCCAGAACGGTATATACGAATCCTATCCTGCCTTCCGAAGCCCACATATATCCGCCTTCGGGAGATATGGCAAAAATATGATTATTCATTTGTTTGGGGTATACGTCTTCAATGCCCATCAATTCTTGTTGCCATTGGATCATATTGTCCCAAAGTTCGATAGACGACAGGATATCATACGGCACTGCTGCTTTCAGTTGCTTATGATGAAAATAGAGGATGATGGCGTTGCCGATGACACAGAAATATTTATAGTCGGCTTTGTCTATTAACTCCTTGTATTTCTCATTGGTCTGATGCTCTTTTAAGGAAAAGAATCCGCATACTTTGCCTCCGCCTAACGGGATATGGATTTTAATCGGTTGTGCATCGGGGTTTTGTATGTTCGTATTGTACATTACAAACAACATACCTGTTTGCTTGGCTGTCAGTTTGTTGACTCCTTCCTTCAGGGGATAGATATCACCGTTGACAGAAGTTTGTGCATAACCTTTGCTTGTTTCTTCCCCGATATTCTGGATTGAAATACTTTGCCCGTGAGTGTCTCCTACCAGTACGACTACCTCATCTCCTTCGTTCACATAGATTCCTGTAGGATTGTCGAGATCTCCGTATTTCCTCGTCATCAGCTTATCCGCCCATTCGTCGGCGGAGCTGTAAGGACAATATTCCCGTATCCGGAATTCCTTTTCCCATTTATTATAACTATCGTCTTTTAAAGCCGATGCCGTTTGTATGAAGAATTCGGGTAATGCTTCTATCTGCTCTTGCGTGACATCAGGCTTTATTTCGGAACAGGTAATGTCTGTAAAGACAGTCAGCAACTGTTCTTCGAGAGTGTTTTTCTTGTTCTTTTTGAAGAACTGCATTTCATCACAACTGACATATCCGTTTTTCCCGCTATGAACCTCAAACTTTACTTTGGTGGCTTTTACCGGAGTTTTGAGTGAGGCAATGGAGGGAGAGTTGCGCATATTGAAGTCATAGCTTCCCTGATGCACGTATTCCGTGTTTTCTTTCGTCTGCGTATATACGTCAAATTTCCCGAATGTGCCGTTTCCTGAATTAGTGTGATAGATGAAATAATCAATATCCGTATTACCCTCGAAATAGTATTCCAGGATAACCGGGAAATCGGCCGATTGTCCCCATTTACTGTGGTAAGGTACTCCGCCGTCGGCAATAAATTTATTATCAAAGGAATGCTCGATGCTCCGATCCGGGTCCGTTTCCTCTTCGCTCGCCTTACCGGCATAGGGTTTTACCTGTATATCTTCTTCGATTACAATGTCACTGGCGGAATATTGGGTGACTGTAATGGTATAATGTTTAGTTGCAGAGGATACTTTAACGTTGGCGGTACGTCTGTTCGAACCGATATTGGCGTCTACTGATATTTTCAGACTGTTTTTGAATTGTGTGGCTCTGAGCCATTTATCAGTAACCTTCGCTTCCCAATTATCTACGTTTAAGTTTGTGGTGATAGAGATGCTGACGTTTGCTGCATCTTTACTGAAGTTCTGTATCAGATCCTCTGTCGCGATTTCAAAGATTTCCGTTATACTTTCTTCCGCGTTATCTTTACATCCGTATAGACACAACGATATAAAGAGGCAGATGAGGCTTAAACAATATCCGGAGTTTTTCATGGTAATGTTCTTTGGATTAAAATTAATATTACTGCTTATATTGTTGGCCCTATTTATCAAGCAGTGACATTACCATAATGGGAGAAGTCGGTTTTACTCCTCACGTTTTTAAAGAAATTTTTCGCAGGCAACCTGATTAACCTCTCGAGAAGGACAGGTTGCCTGCGAAATGGGAAGTTGTCTCTTATTCCGCAGTCAGCTCAATCACACGGCTGAAAGCCTGATTGGTTGTGAAGGCGTTGATACCTATTTTCATCAGATAGTCGCCGGAATAAGTTTTCTCGTGAGCGCCCAGATTCGACTTCTTATTCGGCATCAGGTTGATTTCTTTCACCTTATACCTCTTACTCGGATCCAATCCCTGAAGTTTCACCGGAAGCAGTTTCTCAGCATAGCGCGGATGAATGTCATAAGTATAAAGCACAGCCTTGTTCTTATCCGGTGCGGTGTACATCACGGACATGTGGTTGCCGTCATAAGGAGAGACCAGTCTGTATTGGTCGCCGTCCAGAATCACTTTCTTCAGACGTGTCCAGTTGGCAACTGCATTCTGGCAGTAAGTCAGTTCGTCCGCATTCAACTCTTTCAGTCCGAGGTCGAAGCCCAGTTTGCACATACTGGCTACATCGGTACGGAATTTCACGCTTGTCTTCTTGTTCCAGCTAGTCACGTGTGCAGACATCGCTTTGGAAGGGAAGATTTGTGAGAATCCCCATTGGATAAACAGACGTTCTATCGGGTCGGTATTGTCACTGCACCAGAACTCTGTGAAATATTTCAGGGCCTCGTAGTCGCAACGTGCGCCGCCACCGGAGCAGAGCATCATCGGTGTATTGGGATATTTCTCTTTCACACGTTTGAGTACATTGTATATGCCGCGTACATGGTCGATATAAAGTTGTCCCTGTTTGTTTTTCAGGTAGGGAGAATAGACGTTGGTGATCGGTGAGTTGCAGTCCCACTTGAAATAGGCAACTTCCGGATTCTCAGTCAGGATGTTGTCGACTACGCCGAACACAAAGTCCTGCACTTTCGGGTTGCTGAGGTCGAGAACCAGTTGGTTACGATAGTAATAAGTCTTGCGGTTCGGCAGGGTGATAGCCCAGTCGGGGTGCTTTTCAAAGAGTTCGCTTTTCGGGTTGACCATTTCCGGCTCAATCCAGATGCCGAACTTCACTCCGGCTTCTTTAGCGGATTTCACAAGAGCAGGGATACCGCCGGGCAGTTTGGATTTCATTGCTTCCCAATCGCCTAGTCCGGCATTGTCGCTGTTGCGCGGATGCTTGTTGCCAAACCAGCCGTCATCGAGCAGGAACATATCGACACCGAGGATCGCCGCCTCCCGCATAAAATGGCTCAGTTTCTTTTCATCGAAAGCAAAACCGGTCGCCTCCCAGTTATTCAGCAACGTCAGGCGAGGACCGTGACCGTCCTTGAGCTGGTAGTCGCGGGCCCAATCGTGAAAACTGCGCGAAGCCTCACCCGTACCCTTATCGCTGTAAGTAAAAACAAACTCCGGCGTACGGAACACTTCGCCCGGACGGAGGTTGTACTCCGACGCATAAGGATTGATCCCGGAAACCACACGCAGATCGTTACTGGCATCTATATCGAACGTAAAACGGAAATTACCGGTCCAGTTCAGCGTCCCGAGCACCACCTCCCCTTCGGTCTCGCGAGCCGGGGCATCGAGCCCCAGAATGAAAAACGGCGAGGTGAGCATAGCCGCCCGGGCGCCCAACCGTGTATCGAGCACCTTCTTCCCGGGCGTAAGTTTTTGCTCGGTCATCGTAGTTTCATTGCCCCATTTGCCGGTAAACTCGGTCAGGTAATAGGCCGGACGGGCAAAATAGAGCAGGGAAGAGGCGAAATCCTGCAACAGCACCGGTCTCTTCTCCCGATGACTGATCTCCGTCCATGCCTTAATGATGTTTGCATCAGAAAACGCGTCGTAATACAGCTTCACCTCGACCGGATACACATCGTCACGCAACGTCACCACCGTGCGCGTGACTGTGGGGGAGAGCGCTTCCTGCGTATGAGAAACATACCTGAACAGGGACGAGTTGTTGCCGTCGGCATGCGTCATGCGTACAGCCGGTTCGAAAAAATTTTGCAGATCATAAGGCTGGTAAGCATCTTTACCCGCAGGTAAAACATCCAGATTGCGTCCATCGGTCCAAACAGAACCCAGGTAGGACTGGCACAACCGCCCGGTGGTATCGACCTTCAGGATCAGGTCGGTTTTACCCGTAGTGACCCGAATCGTCTCCGGGGATGCTGCCTGCAGCAGCGAAAAACTGCAACCGAGCAGGCACACCCCGATAAATCTCATAAGTTTCATACTGTTATCTGATGTTTGGGTGAATAATTCGTCAATCGAAGTGTTAAAAATAGTAAAAAAAGCCGAATCCGCCGCCTGCCCCCGGATTTTGCATTTCCGGCTCGAAGCGCTATCTTTGTTCACTCTATGACCACACTCCTTGTGGCA
>ERZ827524.2021-NODE-2021-length-16179-cov-4.335959_pt1 | contig 16179 bp, 10 predicted proteins | sample MGYA00519702_ERZ827524 | MGnify/ENA primary metagenome ERZ827524 (study PRJEB31778, sample SAMEA3449341) | human gut metagenome | biome: human gut; feature: human-associated habitat; material: faeces | place: United Kingdom | collected 2010/2012 ...
AGAACCCCAAGTCGCTGGCGCTGCGCACCCACTCGCAGACCTCGGGCTGGTCGCTCACCGAGCAGGACCCGTTCAACAACGTGGCCCGCACGGCCATCGAGGCCATGGGCGCCGCGCTGGGACACACCCAGTCGCTGCACACCAACGCCCTGGACGAGGCGATCGCCCTGCCGACCGACTTCTCGGCGCGTATTGCGCGTAACACGCAGATCTACATTCAGGAGGAGACCAACATCTGCCGCGAGGTCGACCCGTGGGCAGGTTCCTACTACATCGAGACGCTGACCAACGAGATCGCCCACAAAGCCTGGGAGCGCATCGAGGAGGTCGAGAAGCTGGGCGGTATGGCCAAGGCCATCGAGACCGGCATTCCGAAGATGCGCATCGAGGAGGCGTCGGCCCGCAAGCAGGCCCGCATCGACTCCGGCGAGGAGAAGATCATCGGCATCAACGAATACCGTCTGGAGAAGGAGGCCCCGATCGACATTCTCGCCGTGGACAACACGGCCGTGCGCGAGAGCCAGATCAAGCGACTCAAGGAGCTGCGCGCCAACCGCGACGAAGCTGCCGTGAAGAAGGCGCTGGCCGCCATCACCGAGTGCGTGAAGACCAAGCAGGGCAACCTGCTCGAACTGGCCGTCGAGGCCGCCAAGGTCCGCGCCTCGCTGGGCGAAATCTCCGACGCCTGCGAAGTGGTCGTAGGCCGCTACAAAGCTGTTATCCGTTCCATTTCAGGTGTATACTCTTCAGAAGTGAAAAACGACAAATCCTTCGAGCGCGCCAAGGAGCTGTGCGCCGAATTCGCCAAGAAAGAGGGCCGTCAGCCGCGCGTGATGATCGCCAAGCTCGGCCAGGACGGACACGACCGCGGCGCCAAGGTGGTCGCTACGGGTTATGCCGACATCGGCTTCGACGTCGACATGGGTCCGCTGTTCCAGACTCCGGAGGAGGCCGCCAAGCAGGCCGTCGAAAACGACGTACACGTAGTCGGCGTATCGTCGCTGGCCGCCGGCCACTTGACGCTCGTGCCGCAGATCATCGCCGAGTTGAAGAAGCTGGGCCGCGAGGACATCATCGTCATCGTCGGCGGCGTGATCCCCGCGCAGGACTACGATGAACTCTACCGCGACGGCGCCGCCGCCATCTTCGGCCCCGGTACGCCGATCGCCACGGCAGCCATCAAGATCCTCGAAATCCTGCTCGCCGAGTAAATTCCCGGCTCCGACAAGAGAAACGCCGCGGTCGCAAGACCGGGGCGTTTTTTGTTCCGGAGCACTTCGGGAGGGACTTTTTTCACCCGCCAAAGACCGGAACGGGAGTTTTTGCATTATCTTTACGACTGAAATACACATATTCATTCATTCCAACGTTCCATTCGCATGAAGAAAACCCTCATTCTGTTGCTTGCCTGCTGTGCCTGCATCCGGTCGCAGGCGCAGACTCCGGAGGCAGCCGCCGCACCGGAACCCTCCGTAACCCGGACCGACAGCACCCTGACATTCCCCGAACCTGAATTCATCGGCCAGGCATTGGCTATCCGGCCCGACAACAGAACCGAGCAGCTCGTTCAGGAGAGCCTGGCTCCCCGCCACCGTTCGTCCACCGGGCAGAAACTGTTCGGCATCGGAAAGAACCACATCGACGAAATGACGCTGAAAGGCGCGCAGTCCCCCGTCCGGCTCCGGAAGAGCGACGGCATCGCCTTTATCATCCGCGTTCCGGACAACCTGATCGACCCGATGTCGGTGATCAGCGTCTTCCGGTTCAAGGTCAAGAAGAAGATGCGGATCGCCGAATACGCGTCGGTCGGAACCTTCGGCGACCAGCAGCGCAACACGCTGGAACGGCAGCCCTTCACCTCGCGCCGGTTCGGAAGCAGCTCCTACCTCATCATCCTGAAAGGCGTCGAGACCGGAGAATACGGCATCACGGTCGATGCGCTGGGCAGTCTCAACGTTTCGACATTCGGGGTGGACGAATAAACCCGCGTTCCATGACAAACAATCCCCGCAACCGAGGTTGCGGGGATTGTTCTTTCGGCAGCCGGCAATGGAATCACAGGCAGGCCTCCAGAATCCGGCGGGCCATGGCGCCGTCGACGTTCTGCGCCTCGCCGAACCGATCGCCCGCAGCCGTGAAGCGGCGTTCGATCTCGGCGATGGTCTCTTCGCCGATACCCTCCTCCGAAAGGCGTGTCGAGAGGCCCAGCGAACGGAAGAACGCCTCGTTGGCCGCAATCGTGCGGTCGATGCGCTCCTCCTCCGAACCGCCGGCAATGCCCCAGATACGCTCGCCGTATTGCAGCAGTTTGCCGCGTTTCTGCCCGCGCAGCACGCGCAGCGTACCGTTGATGACAATGGCCAGCGTCGCACCGTGCGTCAAGCCGTGCAGCGCCGTCAGCTCGTGGCCGATCATGTGCGTCGCCCAGTCCTGCGTCACGCCCATACGGATCATGTCGTTCAGGGCCAGCGTCGCCGAAAGCATGTATTCCGACATCGTGTCGTAATCGCGCTCGTCCGCCAGCGCTTTGGGAGCGATTTCGACCACCGTATGCAGGATGCCTTCGGCCCAGCGGTCCATCAGCCGCGACTGATGGGGCGTAGTCATATACTGCTCCAGCACATGCACGAAAGTATCCGCAAGTCCGCAGGCTACCTGACGCTTCGGCAGCGAATAGAGCGTCTCGGGATCGAGGATCGAGAAGACCGGATAATCGCCGTAGAAAGCATATTTTTCCTTGGTCTCGTAGCGCGAAATGACCGCCCCGGAGTTCATCTCGGAACCCGTGGCCGACATGGTGAGGACCGTAGCCAGCGGCACGGTCTTGCCGGCCTGCCCCTTGAGCACGATGTCCCATGCATCGCCGTCGTAGAGAAGGCCCGCAGCGATGAGTTTCGTACCGTCGATGACCGACCCGCCGCCGACAGCCAGCAGGAAGTCCACCTTCCGCTCTTTGCCCAGCGCAATGGCTTCGCGCAGGGTCTCGACCGACGGATTCGCCTCGATGCCCCAGAACTCGACCAGGTCGCGGCCTTCGAGTGCGGCGACGACCTGATCGTAGACGCCGTTACGCTTGACGCTTCCGCCGCCGAAGGTCAGCATGATGCGTTTTCCGGCGGGAATGAGCTTCGGCAGACGGGCGATCTGGCCCTTGCCGAAAACCAGTTTGGTAGGATTGTGATAGATGAAGTTGTTCATGGCGAATATTTATTTATCCTATTACGAAGAGAATGAATGACCGGACGGCTCCGAAACCGGATTGCACCTGGTTTGACAGGGCCTCCGGCTGCTAAAAGAGCCGTTACGCCTCTAAAGATACGAAAAAAGCCGGACTGCGCAGAGAATTCTCCGCTAATTTTCAATCTTTGCGGTAAGAGCTGCCGGTTTTTTAAACGAAGCAGAGCGCGGATGGGTGTACCGGAGTACGTCCCATTCGCGCCCTGCGGGAGCAAGTGCAAAGATGCACCGTAAAATCAATCGTTTAGAAGTACTTGCCGCGCAGGTCCTGAATCTTGGCCATCTGCTGGATAGCCGGGATGGCGAACTGCTGGGCCATGCCCTCGGCCATGGCCTGGGCGCGAACTTTCTCGCCTTCGGCGGTCTGCTTGTCGTCGATCTTGACATCCCCGACCTCGAAGACATAGACGCCCGAAAGTCCCTTCACGGGAGCCGACAGGGCGCCCTTCTCGGCCGATGCGATGGCGCCCACCAGACGAGGCTCCATGCCCACGCCGTTCACGTAGAACGAACCGAAAGTCACATCGGAGAAGTCCTCCACCTCCGAGCCGAGACTTGCAGCCTGCTCGGCGAGGGTCGAACCCGAAAGGCTCTTGACGATATAATCGTATTTTTTGTCGCGAAGAAGCTGCGAACGGATCTGGGCCGAAACCTTATTCAGCGGTGCGTACTCGTTGTCGTCGATCTCGGTCAGCGTGGCAATCACGTAGTCCTTGCCTACATTGAAGATCGCCGAAAGGTCGCCCTCCTTCGCTCCGTAGGCCCAGCGGGCCACCTCGCGCGAATCCTCAAGGCCGCGGATCGTACGGTCGCCCTGGGCAATCGCAGCCACGCGGGGCGTCACGGCAGCCGTCGAAGCGGCATCTGCGAATGCGGCGGCCGAACCCTTGGCGTTGACCATGAACGAACCGGCCTGGTTGTGCACGTCGCGGCGCGTGGCGGCCGAAGCCTCCACGGGATAGGTGATCGTAGCCACCTGCACGTGTTTCGAAGGTTTGTCGGCACGGTATACCTGCATCAGCTGGATGGCGTCGCCCGAAGCGATCTTCACGATGTCGCCCTGTCTGGCATTGGCCAAAGCGGCGGCGAACTCGCCCGTGAAGGCCGAGAAAGGCAGCACTCCCACTTCACCGCCGTTGGCGGCCGTAGCGTCGTAAACCGAATAACGGGCAGCGGTCTGCGCGAAATCGCCCCCCTTCTTCAGCACCGTCAGCAGGCTGTCGGCAAGCGCCTCCTGCGCATAGGGCAGCACGATATGACGTACGCCCACCGAGTCGGGAACCATCTTCGAATCGAGCGCGCGGGACATCGTCCACTCGTTGTTCTTCAGCACGGGACCGTACATCTCGCCCGCCATCAGCGCCTTGGCCTCCTCGTCGGAGAGCTGTGCGGCGGAAACGTAGCTGTCGGCGATCTTGCCGTTGCGGTTGGCGCGGACGAAGGTCTTCACCTCCTCGGCGGCGGCGAACTCCCGGCCCACCTCCGTCACGCTCTTCTCAAGCGCCAGCAGGTCGTCGTCCGTGGGGGAGACCTCGAATACGACATACGAAATCGTACGCGACGGGGTCTGCTTGAACTGGTTCTTATGGCTGTTGTAGTAAGCCTTCACATCACCCGACGACACCTTGACGAGCGAATCGGGAACGGCCGAGAACTTCTTGCCGGCCCACTTGCCCGAGAAAGATTTGTTGGCGGCCTCGACACCGCGGGCGACCTCCAGCGAATTGACGTAAACGCCGCCCTTCACCAGTCCGAAGTACTTCTGCACCTCGCGCTCCAGACGGGCCTGCTCGTTGAGCTGCGCCCAGGCATTGGCCGCCTCGGGGTTGGTCTCGGCCTGCGCGAGGAACTGGCTGATGGCAGCCACGCTGTACTCGCCCGTGCGGGGATCGGCGAAAGCGTTGTAGAAAGCCTGCGAAGGATGCTGTCCGCTGACCATCGCCAGACGCTCCGGCTCGGTGACGCGAAGTCCCATCCGGTCGAAACCGGGCGTCAGCACGTGCTTGGCGATCAGCGCCTGCCAGGCGGCATTGGCCAGCATGGCCGACTGCTGCTCGTCGCTCTCCGGCATGTTGTTCTGCGACTTGATCGTCTCGTACTGGTCGTAGTACTCCGAATAGTTGATCTTCTCGCCGTCGATCACACCGACACGCGGGTCGTTGCCCGAGAAGCCCATTTCAGTCTTCAGAGAGAGGATGAATGCCAAGAGGGCCAGTGCGATGATGATCGAAAGCACGATGCCGAACTTGGTTCGTAAAGTGTTTAAACTTGCCATATAAATTGTTAATTATTCGTATTGTTTCGAATTATCAGCCAAAGGTAGTAAAATTAATTGTAAAAAGAACAGAATAAAAGTAAAAATATACGCACGCTTCGCCCCCGTAATCCCCGCCGGGGCGGGAATTTACCGGAAAGGCGGCGGAATCCGGCCCACGCTACAATTTCTTCACCCGCGCCAGTTCGATGCGCGAACGCGTCGTACGGAGAATCCGCAATTGCAGGCCGCCGATGAAAACCGTCTCCCCGGCGGTGGGAATACCCTCGTAATTGAAGATGATGAAACCGGCCAGCGTGTCGTATTCCTTGCTCTCCTCGATGCCGAGGTTGTATTTTTCATTCAGGTATTTCACCTCCAGGCGGCACGAGAGAACATACTCGTCGGGGCCGACCTGCTTTTCGGTGAGGTCCGGAATGTCGTGCTCGTCCTCGATCTCGCCGAAAATCTGCTCCAGCACGTCTTCGAGCGAAATGACGCCCGCCGTGCCGCCGAATTCGTCGATCACAACGGCGATGTTCGAACGGTGCTTGATAAAATTCTCCAGCATCAGCTGCAAAGGCATGGTCTCGGGCACGAAATTGACCTCCATCATCACGTCGGCGATCTGCCGGGGCCGCGTGAAAAGGCTTTTCGAATTGACGTAGCCCACGATGTTGTCGATCGACTTGCGCCAGACGAAGATACGCGAATATTTCGAGTCGACGAAACGCGCCGTGAGCTGTTCGATCGAGGTGTCGTCGATGTCCACGGCCTCGACGTCCACACGCGGAACCATGCAGTCCCTGACGCGCAGGTCGGCGAAATCCAGCGCGTTCTGGAAGAGTTTCAGCTCGTTGTCCGGTTCCGAATGCTGCTCCGGGCTGTTCGAGTCGAGCAGCGCCGCAAGGTCCTCGCGGTCGAAACTCGGAGTGATGTTCCGCTCCTCGACGCGGCGGCCCAGAAGGTGCAGAATGCCGTGGGAAAGCAGCGTCGTGAAACGCGCCACCGGATAGAGGACGATGTAGAAAAAATAGATCACCGGCGCCAGCGCGCGGTAATAGAAATTGGGATTGTTCCTGAAAATCGACTTGGGGAGAAACTCGGCGAAGAAGATGATGATGACCGTCGAAACGGCGGTGTCCACGGCGACCGAGCCGCTCCGGGCGAGCTGCTCCCACCCCAGCGAGGCATAGATGCTGCGCAGAAGCAGCGACATCGCCAGCGAATAGACGACCAGTGCGATGTTGTTGCCCACGAGGATCGTGGTGATATACTGCCCCGGATGGCGGGCGAAAACCTCGGCAATCTGGTCGAACATGCGGTTCTGCTTGCGGTCGATCTCCAGCTTGAGACGGTTCTTGCTCGTAAAGGCAATCTCCATCCCCGAGAAAAAAGCCGACAGCAACAGCATTACGACAATCAGGACGACGGTGGTGAGCATCGCTTTCAGTTTTTGAGTTTGGGTTCGACGGAAACCTGCTCCTCCCGGGAGCCGTCCCGCATTTTCAGCGGCCGGCGCTCAACCTCCGCTTCGGGTCTTCCGACCTGCCTTTCAGCCGGCCCGGCGGGAATCTCCCGGGCCGGAGCGGCCCTCCCGGATTCGGACGTCCGGACGGCGGACCGACTGTCGGAGGGCCGGCTGTCGGAGGGTTTCGGAACCGGGCGCACGGACGTGGAATCCGTGGCCGCAGAGTCGGCGTTCTGCTTCATCTCGACCTCCATACGGCCCTTCATGCGGCGAAAACGCCAGTCCTTGAACTCCTCGTCCGATTCGAAACCTTCGCCGATGAAGACATCGCGGCCGTTGTTCTGCACGATCTTCGAATCGACGTTCGAATAGATTTTCTTGGTCCGCGCATTCCAGAACAACTGCTGGGTGTAGAGGGTCTTGCCGTCGGATTTCTCGACGACGACGTTGCCCTTGGCCTCCCACAGTTCGCGGTTCTCGTAATAGATGGCGTAGTTGGCCGTCAGCACGGCGTCCACCGTGGTCAGCGAATCGTTCTGGTAGGTAGTGATCTTCACGCCCTTGCGGAATTCGCGGTAAGGTTCGCGGGCCAGCGAATAACCTTCGAGCAGCGGCGTGACGAAATGGTACGACCGGCGGCCGTTCTGCGACATCACGACCGAAAGGTCCTCGCTGTATTCGGTCATCATCGTCTCCTCGGAAGCCGACGCGCGGCCCGCATCCTTGTCCGCACACGAGAATAGCAAGATAGCACTCCCCGTCACGGAGAGTGCTACCCTGATCGTTCTTGTCATGCGTTTTCCCATCGAAGCCTGTCGGGAGCGTGTTTTTTAGCGGGCACGGACGGTGGTGGTGATACCGGCGGCCGTTCCGCAGGTTACCGTATAGCGCGCACCCTCCTGCAACTCGTTGAAGAAGCACTCCTCCGAGCTGGGGAAAACCGAACGGAACTTGCCGAGGGAACTCTTGGCGTGCTCCATGTACTCCGAATCGGCCGGGAGCAGTTCGACCGCCTTGGCCATCGTATCGTAAGCGGCCCAATAGGTCGCCAGACCGGCGAAACCGCCGCACGAACCTGCCGACGAAGCATAGCACTGCGCCAGGATGAAGTACGGAACGCCGTCCTCGGGATCCAGGTCGCGGGCCTGGCGCGCAGCGGCGGCAGCGCCCGGAATGTCGTTGGACACGAGGCCCACCAGCGCGATGCGCACGAGCAGTTTCTGACGCTCGGCGGGGTCTTTCTCGACATCCAGCGCCTCGTTCAGGTAGGTCTTCGCCTTTACATAGTCCTTCTTGTTCTGGAAAGCCTGGGCCAGGAACATGGCCGTCTCCGACGAAGGCTTCACCTGATAGTATTTCTCGGCGATCGAGAAGTAGAAATCACCGTCGCACTTGGCGCGCGACATCAGAGCCACGGCCTGCGAAAGCAGCGCCTCGTCGTCGGGAGCGGCGGCCAGCTTGCCCTTGAAGAGTCTTTCGAGATTCTCGCAGCTTGCGGCGCCGCTCAATCCGAACGCAGCGTCGAACTGGCTCTTGTACTCGGCGGCAGCGGGGTTCTTCTCGAAGAATGGCGTCAGACGGTCGTACTCGGCGATGATCTCGTCGGGCATCACCTCGTCGGTATTCCTGTAATCGTCGCAGAGGTTCGAGAAATAGGCCACGACGGTCTCGGGATCGGTGTTGTCGCCGCCGGCCTCGATGGCTGCGCGGAACGCTTCGCGGATACCCTTGCGGTCGGCGGGTTTGTACATCAGATACTCACGGGCCTTGCGGTCGAGGATATAGGGCGTGCCGTACTTGGGATGGTCGCCGAAATACTCGTTGCGCAGGTCGTAAACGATCATCAGCGAGTCGGTGTAGGTGTTTTTCTCGGCGATGCTCTTGGCGCGCGCGATCTTGTTCTTATAAAGCGTGATGCCGCGCACGAAGGTATTCTGCGAAGCCTTCGGACATTTGTCGAGCAGCTCCTTGAGGTAATGCGCGGCAGCGTTGTAATCCTTGTTGTCGAGCGACTCCTTGAGGAAGTTGCTGTTCAGAATGTTCTGCTCCCGCTCCTGAGGAGTGTCACCCCAGACCGCGTACTTCGGATCACTGAAATCTTGCTGTGCCATCGCTGCGACTGCAAAAAGCGCACACGCAGCAGAAAGCAGGAATTTAACGTTTTTCATCGGTCAGATTAATTTTTGTGTTTCTATCTTTTATTTTTGCTTGCCTGTCACATTAATCGAACTTGGAGCGCATGAACCAATATTCGCCGTTCTCCATCTGTCCCGCGAAGAGCGTGAAGCCGATCGCAAACTTGAAATACTGCTGCCGGACCAGCCCCAGGCGGTCGGCGATGTTGTAACCGCGGCGACCGTACTCGACACCGATGTCGATGGCCGAGAAGGCACCGCGCCTCACCGGAATGCCGATGCCCGCCGTCACGGCGTACTGCGCGAGCTTGTCCCCGTTGAACGTCTGGTTGTAGGCTCCGTAGCGGAAACCCGCACGGTAGGACCAGCGTTTGAGGAAGTGACGCGCATCGTAACGGTTCGGGGTGTATTCCACACCCATCTTGATCGTGCTCGTATTGGTGTAGGCCACCTTGTATTCCGTCTTGTTCTCCCCGCTGCCGCTGGTTCCCGTCATCTCGTAGCCCGAGTTGCGACCGCCCCAGTTCTGGAACACATAATCCACGCCGACGGCCCACCTGCCGGTCTGGTAATAGGCCCCCACGGCCAGCTGCCGGGGCAGCACCAGCTTCAGGTGCGTCGTATCGCCCTTGACGACCGTGTTGTACAGGTCGCCGATATAGAGTTTTTTCGTCACCTCCGGGTTCAGGTCGCCGCCGAAGTCGTACGTCGCGCCGAAGGTCAGGATGCGCTTCGCGTTCAGAATCGCGTTCCACTGCACGCCGACCTGCCCCTTGATGCTCGAAATGCTGTAATTGTCCTGCCCCACCGTCGAGGTGAAGGTTCCCTCGCCCGTAATGGCGGTCGGGGTCATCACGAACGTACGGTCGATGTCGCCCCAGTAATACTGTGCGGCGATACCCACCGAAAAATTCTTGAACGGCTCCCAGCCCAGGCCGACCTTGACCTCCGTCACGTCGCCCTCGCCCTGGTAGTTGTACTGAATATTGCCGACGTTGGCGTAAATGGGGTCTTCGGGATCGTATTCGTGATAATACTTGGTCCTGTAACCCACCGAACTGTAAGGCGTGAGGCTGAAACCGAGTCCCAGCCGCTTCGCCACCGGCATCTGGAAAGCGATGTCGTGAAAGTTGAACGTGTTGTAGGCCGTCCGTTTCCCGACGCCTCCGACCGTCTGGGCGTTGTAGTAGTTCTGCCCCTCCAACCCGAAGTTGAAAAGGAAAGTCTTCTGCGGAGCCGCGCTGTAAGCCGCGGGGTTGAGCAGGTTGACCGTACTCACCGAACGCATGGCCACACCCGCACCGCCCATCGAGCGCATCTGCAGCGTACCGGGGGTATTCTGTTCGCCGATGCCGTACATCGTATAGGGCGAGAATGCGTTAATACTGCTTGTCTGGGCCGAAACGGCAAAAGGAAACATCGCTGCAGCCGCGACAACCAGCTTAATCAAGGTGTTCTTCACTTGCATTGTACTCTAAAATTCGATCCAATCCGCAAAAGACCAGATTACAATTTGCAAATATCGTGTTTTTAATTCTTTTCGCAAAGTATTTCGCGTCCCCGCCGGTAAAAATTACGCATAAATCGTCGATTTTTTTCTCCATCCGGGCCATATAGCCCTCAATTTCGAAGGTCAGCGAGTTCATCACCCCCAGGCGGATGGCCTCTTCGGTGGTGAGCCCCTGCAACTCCCCGCTTTCGGTCGGACCGCACAGCGGCAGGCAGGCCGTGTAGTCGTGGAGCGCCCGAAAACGGGTTTTCATCCCCGGCGAAATGCACCCGCCGCGGAACGTGTTGTCGGCCGTCACCAGGTCGATCGTGACGGCCGTGCCGAAATCGACGATCAGCACGTTGCGCCCCGGGTAAAGCACCGTGGCGCCCACGGCGGCGGCCAGCCGGTCGCGGCCCAGCGTCTCGGGCGTATGGTAAGCGTTGGCAACCGGCACGGGGGTCTGCGAGGTGAATTCCAGCAGGTAATCCGCATAGGGCCTGACCGTTTCGACCACGTCGTCCGCTTCGCCGCGCGTCGAAGCGACGACGGCCTTCGCGGCCCTGCGGCCCTCCAGCAACTCGCCGAGCATCGACGGATGCAGCCGCTCCACGCAGCGCTGGGCGACGATCCGTCCGCCGTCAAAAACGGCCAACTTGACAAGGGTGTTGCCTATGTCTACGATCAGATTCAAAGCTGCTGCAGCGTTTTGTATGCGTCTTCCACGTCTTTGACATTCCTAACGGTCATCGCCAACCGATTATTGTGCTGTTTGAGCACAAATCGGTCGGGCCGCTGCGTAACCCGCTGCAACAGGGTCATAAAGGCCTCGCTCTTGTAGAAAGGCGAGTTCTCCTCGCCCACGAAATGCACGATCATCAGCCCGTTCTTGACCTTCACGCGCTCCATGCCCAGACGAATGGCCTCCCAGCGCAGGCGCACGACGTTCAACAGCTCCTTCGCGGCGCGCGGCAGGGGACCGAAACGGTCCGCAAGACGGCTCTCGAAGGCCTGCAAAGCCTCCTCGTCCTTCGTCGAGTCGAGTTCGCGGTAGAGTTTCAGGCGTTCGGCCTGCTGCGAAACGTAGGCGTCGGGCAGCGCGGCCTCGACCTCGATGTCGATGTGCGCGTCGTCGATGAAACGCATCTGCTCCACGACCTCCTGCTCCCCGTCGCTCAAGCCCGGGACATGAAGCCCCTCGGCACGCAGTTCGGCAACCGCCTCGTTCATAATCTTCTGGTAGGTCTCGAAACCGATGTCGGCGATGAACCCGCTCTGCTCGGCGCCCAGCAGGTTGCCCGCGCCGCGGATGTCGAGGTCCTGCATGGCGATGTTGAACCCCGAACCCAGGTCGGAGAACTCCTCGATGGCCCGCAGACGCCGCCGCGCGTCGGACGACAGCAGCTCGTCGGGCGGCGAAAGCAGGTAGCAGTAGCCCTTCTGGTTCGAACGCCCCACGCGGCCGCGCAGCTGGTGCAGGTCGCTCAAACCGAAGTTCTGGGCGTTGTCGACGATGATCGTATTGGCGTTGGGAATGTCGATGCCGTTCTCGACGATGGTCGTCGACACCAGCACGTCGAATTCCCCGTAGATGAAGTCCATGATGAGTTTCTCCAGCTGCTCGGCCGGCATCTTGCCGTGCCCGACGGCCACACGGGCCTTCGGGCAGAGGCGCGTGATCAGCCCCTGGAGGGCCGGCAGGTCCTCGACGCGGTTGTGGACGAAATAGACCTGGCCGCCGCGGGCGAGTTCCGCCTCGACGGCATCGCGGATGATCTCCTCCGAGAATACGTGCGACTCGGTGAGGATCGGCTGGCGGTTGGGCGGCGGGGTCGAAATGACGGACAAGTCCCGCGAACCCATCAGCGAGAATTGCAGCGTGCGCGGAATCGGCGTGGCGGTGAGCGTCAGCGTATCGACCGAAACGCTCATCTCGGTGAGCTTTTCCTTGGCGGCGACGCCGAATTTCTGCTCCTCGTCGATGATCAGCAACCCCAAGTCGCGGAACACGATCTGCTTGCCCAGCATCTTGTGCGTGCCGATCAGGATGTCGATCTTCCCCGAGGCGAGATCCTCACGGATCTGGCTGACCTCCTTCGTGGATTTGGTGCGGTTGATGTACTCCACCCTCACCGGGAAATCGCGCAGACGCTCGGTGAACGAGCGGTAGTGCTGCAAGGCGAGGATCGTCGTCGGAACCAGCACGGCGACCTGCTTGCCGTCGACGGCGGCCTTGAACGCCGCGCGGATCGCCACCTCGGTCTTGCCGAAGCCCACGTCGCCGCACACCAGCCGGTCCATCGGCTGATCCGACTCCATGTCCTTCTTGATGGCCGCCGTGGCCGACTGCTGGTCGGGAGTGTCCTCCCAGCGGAACGACGCCTCCAGCTCGTGCTGCAAATAGCTGTCGTGCGAGAAGGCGTAGCCCTTCGAGGCCTTGCGTTTGGCGTAGAGGGCGATCAGTTCGCGCGAAATGTCCTTGACGGCCTTCTTGGTGGCGTTCTTCAGCTTCTGCCAGGCGCCGTTGCCCAGTTTGTAGACCTTCGGCGGCTCGCCGTCGCCCGACTTGTAGCGCGAAATGCGGTGGAGCGAGTGCACGTTGACGAACAGCACGTCGCCGTCCTTGTAGACCAGCTTGATCGCCTCCTGCATGCGTCCATCGCCCGCGGCGATCTTCACCAGCCCGTCGAAACGGCCCACGCCGTGGTCGATATGCACCACGTAGTCGCCCGGGCGCAGCTGGTTCAGCTCGGCGACGGTCATCTGCTCGTCGCGCCGGATCTCGCCGTTGATGCGGTAACGCTGGTAGCGGTCGAAAATCTGGTGGTCGGTGTAGAGGCACAGTTTCAGGTCGTTGTCCACGAACCCCTCGTGCAGGGTCGTCGACAGCGACCGCACGACGGCCTGTCCGCGGCCGATCTGGTGGAAAATATTTTCGAGACGCTCGACCTGCGCCTTGTTCTCCGAAAGTATATAGGTATCGTAACCCCGCAGCGCACCCCGGATCATGTCGTCGGCCAGCATCTCGAAATTTTTATTGAATTTCGGCTGGGGCGACGTCGCGAACTTCACCGTTGCGGCCGCGGGCCGCTCGGGAAGATTGTCGCGCAGCAGGAAAATCCGGCTTCCGGAAAGGTCGGCCACGAGCGAGTTGCGGCTCGTCAGCAGCGAGTCGATCTCATCGGGATGCTCCATGTCCGAGAGCGTCCTGCGGCGGATGTCGTTGACCCTCCGCAACACGAAATCGGCGTCGTAGAACCACCAGGAAGCCTCCGCGCCCGCAAACCGCGCGAAGGAGACCTTCGCCGCGGCGGGCGTCCCGGCGTTCAGGTCGGGGATGATCTCCACGCGCTCCAGCCTGTCCGACGACAGCTGGCTCGAAATGTTGAACCGCCGGATCGAGTCGACCTCGTCGCCGAAGAAATCCAGTCGGTAGGGTTTGCTCTCCGAATAGGAGAAGACGTCGACGATACCGCCGCGCACCGAGTACTGGCCAGGCTCGTAGACGAAATCCACGCGCGTAAACGAAGCATCGACAAGCGCCTGCTCCAGCACCTCGATCGAAATCCGGTCGCCGACCCTCACGGTGATCGTCTCCCGTTGCAGGGCTTCGGCGTCGGCGACCCGCTCGGCCAGCGCCTCGGGGCAGGTGCAGACCACCAGGTAGCCCTTCCCCGAGAAATTCCGCACGGCGTGCATCGTCGCCGTGCGCTGCACCACGCCCTGCGCATCCTCGGCGCCATAGGCCGCCGAACGCTTCCACGACGAGGGAAAGAAGTAAACCTGCCGTTCGTCCAGCAGGTTGTAGAAGTCGTTCAGAAGGTAGGCTGCGGCGTCACGATCCTCGGCGACAAAGACATGCACGCCCCCGGATTCGGCCACGGCCGCCGCGGCATAAAACGAAAGAGCGCCGCCGACCAGCTCTTCGAGGTGGACGGTAGCACTCCTGTTTTTATATTCGCGGCACAGTCTGCCGAGGGCTTTCGACCCGGCGGCGAACTGCGCCAGCTGCTCGCGGGCGGTTGCCATGCCTTATTTGGTTATAAGGTCGTTATCCTTTTTGTCATGGTAGTGGATCTCGACGATCCCGATGCTCTGGTCCTCGGCGATCTCAAGGCGCACCTTGTACTTCCACTCCCAGCGGCGGCGCAGCGACCAGAGGCCCTTTCGGAGGAACGCCGCCACGTAAGGACTGACGACCAGCTTGATGAATTTGTGTCCGCGGTCCTGCGTGAGGAACGAAATCTGGTTCTCGATCTTCTTGTCCAGCAGCACCGTCGGTTCGATCTTGCCCGATCCGTTGCAGGTCGGGCAGACGTCCGAAACCTCCTCCACGGCCACGGGACGCACCCGCTGGCGGGTGATCTGCATCAAGCCGAACTTGGTGAGCGGCAGGACCGTGTGCTTGGCCTTGTCGGTAGCCATCAGCTTCACCATTTCGTCGTAGAGCGCCTGCCGGTTCTGCGCCTTGTGCAGGTCGATGAAGTCGATGATGACGATGCCGCCCAAGTCGCGCAGACGCAGCTGGCGGGCGATTTCCTTATTGATGTCGCGGGCACGGGTCAGGTGCTCATCCATCGACTTGATCTTTTTAAGCGCACGCTCCTTGCGACGCTTGTGCTTGGAGATACCGGCGGCTTCCTCGATGAGGGCGCGGCGCTCCTCGGGGCGGCTCTGCAAAATGGCGTCGAGCTTGCCCTGACTGATGATGGAATGCGTATCCTTGCCCAGGCCCGAATCGTGCAGGATGTCCTGAATGTCCATCAAGCGGCACGGACTCGAGTTAATGAGGTACTCGCTCTCGCCCGAGCGATACATGCGACGGGTGATGGCGACTTCGTCAAAGTCGACAGGCAGCATATGGTCCGAGTTATCGAGCACCAACGTGACCTCGGCCACACCCACCGGCTTGCGCGCCGACGAGCCCGAGAAGATGACATCCTCCATGGCCTGACCGCGCAGCTGCTTTGCGCTCTGCTCGCCCAGGGCCCACAGAATCGAGTCGGAGATGTTCGATTTTCCCGAGCCGTTGGGACCGACGATTACGGTCAGGCCCGGCTCAAATGACATATGGGCGCGGTCGGCAAACGACTTGAACCCTTTGAGCGTGAGGGACTTGAGATACACGGTTCCTCGCTTAAACAGGCTTCTTGTTGAGAATCACGCCATTGGTGGTGTAACCCATACGGTCGAGCGCCTCGAGCGCGGCGGCTCCCTCGGCTTCCTTCTTAGAGGAACCGGTGCCGCGACCCTGACGAATGCCATCGATCAACACCACGGCGGTAAAGGTGGGCGCATGCGCCGGACCCTCGGATCCGATCAGCTTATACGCCGGAGGCTCGTGGCCGTCGGCCTGCACGCACTCCTGCAAAAACGACTTGGGGTTCGCAGGGTGTTCGGCACGCTCGGTAGCCAGGTGCGGCTTAAGCGTGCGGTGAATAAACTCCGCCGCGGCATCCCAACCAGCATCCAGGTACAGCGCGCCCACGAGCGACTCATAGACGTTCTCGAGCGCCGAATGCAGGCCGCGTGCGCCCGTACCGGTCTCGGAGGCACCAAAAATGATGATGTCGTCGATACCCAGCTCGTGGGA
>ERZ827524.2024-NODE-2024-length-16145-cov-5.571784_pt1 | contig 16145 bp, 11 predicted proteins | sample MGYA00519702_ERZ827524 | MGnify/ENA primary metagenome ERZ827524 (study PRJEB31778, sample SAMEA3449341) | human gut metagenome | biome: human gut; feature: human-associated habitat; material: faeces | place: United Kingdom | collected 2010/2012 ...
AAGCCTTTCGGGGGCGGGATGAACGAATTAAAGACAATTTTCATAACTCCATAAAGCAGCGCCGGCCTCTACGGAGGAAATGTACAAATCCAATTACGATCACTTTCATTCACAAGAAAAAATCCAACCGCTCTTTAGCGTTTCCACCGAAGCCCTGCGCCGCACAGCGGCGCAGGGCTTCGGTGAAACGGAGAAAAAACATTAAAAGCAGTTCAATTTTCTTTATAAAAAACAAAAGCAACAAAGCATATGCTTTTTCCCCTATAAGAGCGAAGCCGCACGGTGGCTCAGGCCGTCGAGAGAAAAACGAACGCGCCTTTGTTCCGAGAGACAACGTCGCACAGCGGCGGCGTTCGATTGCCGGTCAAAACACAAAAAACAGCGCGGCCCGACGGCTTTGCCGTCGGGCCGCGCCCATCCCCGCGGACGGGTACCGTCTGCGGGCTGTATTCCTTCCTAAATCCCTGACTTACGCTTATCCGGCGGCGGCCAGCATCCGCGAAATGAGGATGCCGTAGCCGCGCGTGGGGTCATTGACCATCACATGCGTCACCGCGCCGACCAGACGGCCGTTCTGGATGATCGGACTGCCGCTCATCCCCTGCACGATGCCGCCGGTTTTTTCAAGCAGCCGCTCGTCGGTCACCTTGAGTACCATGTTTTTCGAATCGGTATCGGTGGACAGCTTGGTGATTTCGATTTCAAACTGCTCCCGGGTGTGCCCGTCCAGCGTGCTGATGATGTACGCCTTGCCGGTTTCCACCTCGCTGTCCGCCGCGGCCGGAATCGCCTCGCCCAGCCCCGCAGGCAGCTCATCGAAGCTGCCGAACACGCCTACGCCGGTATTCTGCGCCAGCAGTCCGAGCCGAAAGGGCGACAGACTGCCGCGAAGCTCGCCAGGGTCGTTCTTGCGCCCTTTTTCTACGCCGGTGATTTCCACGTCAACGACGACGCCGCGCAGCATCGGCAGCAGCTCGCCGGTCTCGACATCACAGATGCCGTGTCCCAGCCCGCCGAAGGTGTGGTCGGCTGCGTTGACATAGGTCACGGTGCCGATGCCGGCCGTCGAGTCGCGCACCCACACGCCGCCGCGGTACTCGTTTTCCGCCGCGTCAAGCTGCGGAGTGAGCACGGTGCTGACCCGCTCGCCGCCGCGCTCGTAGACGACGGAAAGCGAACGGCCCTCGCAGGCGCCGATGAGCGCCTTCGTCTCCTCGGCGGTGTTGACCTCGTGTCCGTCGATCTCAACGATCACGTCGCCGACCTCCAGACCCGCGTCGGCCGCGGGCGCGGTCAGCCCCGAGGCGGTCTGCACGTCGGTCACGCCGATGACGACCACGCCCTTCGTGAACAGCTTGATCCCGAAGGCGTTGCCGCCCGGAATGAGCAGCTCGCCGGGCTGGACGGCCGTCTCCAGCGCGCCGTCCGCCGCGGCAAACGTCGTCTGCACGCCGCTTTGAAGCAGGAGAAAAACAAGGAACAACAGCAGGATCGGACTGAAATGTCTCTTTTTCATACAGCGTTTTGCCTTTCCCTTTTCTTTTGCTTTTTTCGTTTTCTTCGCGTTTTGTGCTTTTTTGCAACGTTACTAATTTGCGCCGCTCGGGCAAAATATATGTACAAAGATCGCGTTTCGGCGCGCGCCAAAAATCGGCAGCCGCATTTGCGCGCCTTTTCGCGGATGGTAATTTTTTCATTTTATAGTATAATGGTCATATAATAGGCGCGCCCGTAAACTCCGCAGTGCGGCTTGCTTATAATATGAATTTTTCAATTTGTCCGTTATAAGCAGAAGCGCTTTCAGCCCCGGGCCCTCCCGCGCCGCTGCGCGGCGCGGGAGGGCCCGGGGCGATATAGCGATATGGCAAAAGCGGACATAGCCGCAGAGAGCGCTCAAACCAAACGCAGACTTCGCTACCGCCTGCGTACGAATTCCCTTGTTTTTCACAAAACTGATCCTTCTGCGGACGCCAATGCTATGGCGCGGTGTTGGACGCTTGGAACAGGCAGGGGAGCAGGATAGGCAAATGTGTTTCCGTTCGCCTGCAAACAAAATATGAACCTGCGCCCGATTGAACAGATACGTTTCCCCTAAAAGGAAATACACTTTTCACTAAAAATCTCGTTTTTGAAAATTATGTCGAATTTTGTCGGCAAAATAACGCCAATTCGCAGGCCGTCTGCCATATACCATATAAAATATCACGCACACAGCACAGCCGACAACGCCGCTGCCGTGCCCGACCTTCCGTCCCGCCACAGCGCCGCGTCCAGAAGCCGACTGCGGCGCTGCGGCGGCGTGCGTAAACGGGAGGTGGGCGGCGTGCTCTGCTTTTTATTTTACGCTTTTCCAGCCTTTCCCCTCTCAAGGCACGCATCTTTTCTTTGCTATCTCTACTCATTTGCGCGAGGCTGCGCGCCGCCGCACACTGCAAAACAACGGCCCCACACGGGGCCTCTCCTGTACGCCATTGCAAACGCGTCCCCGGGGGACGCCGCGGATTCTGTTGGCTTGGCAGCGCGTCTGTAAGCGGCGCTCCCACAACGCGGCGGGCAAATGCGGCGGACGGCGCACGCGAATCCGCTCTTGACAAACCGTCCCGATTGTTGTATACTCATACAAGCACATAAACATACAGGGATATAGCCAAGCCGGTTAAGGCACAGGACTTTGACTCCTGCATTCGCTGGTTCAAATCCAGCTATCCCTGCCACGAAAGAACGAACTTTTGTCTTTCAGACATTAGTTCGTTCTTTTCCATTTTCAGGAGCAAAAACATTATACAGTTCAAAAAGCGGTGTCAGCATCGAAAAAGAATACGAATAAGCACAGCGCCCTCAGCAGTGGTCACAGAACCACCGTCGAGGGCGTTGACTTATATAGCGTCAAATTCTGCTTTCGATAAATTATTTCATTTTCCACCCCAACAGCAGAGCAGAATAAATAATAACCGCAACGGAGCCTGCGTTATGCACCAATGCTCCGACAACAGGATTAAGAATACCTGTAATGGCCAGTACGATAGCAAGGAAATTCAGTCCCATAGAAAATGCAAGATTCAGTTTGATGGTGGTCATCATGCGTTTAGACAGCGACAGCAGATGGGGCAGTTCCTTGATCTCGTCATCTACCAAGGCAATGTCAGCGGCATCCACGGCAATATCGGAACCGACGCCACCCATTGCGATACCTACATCAGCTTTCTTCAATGCCGGAGCGTCGTTGATGCCGTCACCGATCATGCAAACGGAAGTTCCAGTGGTCTGATATGCTTCGATGTGATTCAGCTTATCTTCCGGCAGGCAGTTGGCGTGAATCTCATCGATACCAAGTTGTGTGCCGATGGCTGTTGCTGCGTTCTGGTGGTCACCGGTCAGTAGGACAGGCTGTACACCGATTGATTTGATGGAGGCGATCATGTCTGCGCTTTCGGTTCTGACCGTATCGGCCAGGGCAATGTAACCTGCCGTTTCACCGTCAATATGGATGTAAATAACAGTGGAGCCATCCTGAATGTGCTTGCCGACGGCGTCTGCCATCTCTTTGGTCAGTGCGGCTTCCCCATTAGCAGAAATCAGCTTCATATTACCTGCCAACACACAATGTCCATTCACCACTGCGGAGACGCCTTCGCCGGGCATCATGCGGAAGTCATAGGACTTGGACAGCTCTTTCTGCTGCGCCTGCTTATAGCAACGGACAATGGCACGACCCAGAGGATGCTCAGACATCTGCTCAGCGGCCGCGGCATAAGCATACAGTTCGTCAGCAGGTAAATCGGATACCGTTTCGACAGCAGTGACTTTGGGTGCGCCATAGGTCAGCGTGCCGGTCTTATCAAAGGTGATCTTACCGACCTTGGCAAGACGTTCCAGAGCATCGCCCTCGCGGACAAGGAAACCATGCCTTGTGGCGTTGCCGATAGCGGCCATAATAGCGGTGGGCGTAGCCAGCACCAAGGCACAAGGGCAGAAAACAACGAGAATGGTCACGGAGCGAATGATCTCGCCTGTGAAAATCCATGTGAGCGCTGCGGCGGTCAGCGCGATCACAACGATCCAGGTAGCCCAGCGGTCAGCTATGCCGACGATTTTTGCCTTGCCTGCATCGGCAGACCGTACCAGTCGGATCATGCGCTGGATGGAAGAATCCTCACCGACCTTAGCAGCCTTCATCTCAAAAGCGCCAAACTGATTGACCGTACCCGAGGATACTTCATCTCCAACCCCCTTATCAACGGGGAGAGATTCACCGGTCATAACTGCCTGGTTAATGGAGGTCTGGCCGCTGATGATAATTCCGTCAACAGGGACAGTTTCACCGGGCAGAACACGGATGATGTCACCGACCAGCACTTCCTCAGCAGGTACAACCTTCTCTGTATCTTCGGAGATGATTCGTGCAGTTTGGGGAGTCAGATGTACCAGCTTTTCAATACCAGCCCGTGCCTTGGCAACGGTCATATCCTCCAGAAGAGCGCCAAGCTGCATGATGAACGCAACTTCGCCTGCGGCAAAATCCTCACCGATAATCACGGACGCAATCAGCGCAAGGGAAACGAGAACGTCGGCCTTGATGTCAAATGCTGTAACAAGACCGATAATGGCCTCCAACACAATAGGCAGACCGCAAAGGATGATGGCGACCCAAGCTGCATCAAAGGGCAGCGGCGCCAAATGGAAGATGCTGATAATCAAGGCAATGCCTGACAGCACCAGACAAGGGATGTCTTTCTTCGTTCCGCCAATTTCAAGGAAGGACTCCAGTTTTTCAATAATCCTCATAATGCACCTCTTTACATACCCATAGGGGTATATGTATATTATACCTATGGGGGTATGCGTTTGTCAAGAGGTGCAGAAAAAAAGAGAGCAGCCCCAAACAGCTGCTCTCTCCTAATCAGCCCATATTTGAAAAGCGTTCGACAGCTTTTGTAAACTGCTCGATGGTTTTATCTGCGTCCCCATGTTCGATACCGTCACGGACGCAATGCTTGATATGCCCTTCCAAGACTACCTTTCCGCAGCCATGAAGTGCAGATTTTGCGGCGTTCAACTGGGAAAGAATATCCTCACACGGCACATCCTCGTCAATCATTCGATCGATTGCTTGAATCTGACCGATAATTTTCTTTAATCTGCGGTGAAGATTTTCTGCATCCATACATTGTTTCATGCACACAACCTCCATACCATTAGGGGTATATGTATATTATAATGGTTTACAGCCTCCGTGTCAAGAAACAGGCGCAATTCATTTTGAAAATCGCGACTGTGCAAGAAATTTTGCAAAAAAATAAGCGTGAAATCGCGCTTGTTAATCTCTCGGTCAGACGGGTGTCTACACACCGAAACTTCGTTTTACCCCCTCTTTACGCATCTTTTTCCGCTCTCTCGCAGCCGAGAACCCCGATATGCAGTATGATATGCAGTATGCGTTCGGGGCTTTTTTGCTTGAGGCTCGGCGCGCACTCGAAACGGCATCCTTATATAGAAAGGAAAAAGGTTATCGAATCACATCGCTTCGACAACCTTTAACCCTCTATTTTTTCCAAGAACCTTGTTGCAATAACTACGGCTTGATTCCTTGCGATCAGAATCAATTTGACCACAAATAAATCTTTTAATCGGCTACTTGTGGACCGTAGCATAAGATCGATGCGAAATCATTTTTATTCAAGGCACCTTCACTTTGCAACGAGGAGTTGCATTGGATTTCATTGCCTATGCATTGGCATTACTACTGAGACGGGCAAGCCAAAAATCGTTTCGAGCACTTTGATTTCCTCCTTGTCTCCCGCTTTGGCGCGTAAAATAGGCAAACATAAAATAGAATGTGTGTCAACATGTGGAATTAAGGGGCTGCTCATACTTAGGTGGCCTGTTAATTCTACATTTAACATAAGATGTTACATATATGTTGCAAAATGTTATATTAAAGAAACACATTTTAATTAAAGCTGTATTATAATATAAATAGAAAGGGAAGGTGGGCCACATGGCTAACGTTTTTGATGTTGCTAAATACATTCTCGAAAAATTAGGAACTCTTTCTACTATGAAATTACAAAAACTATGTTATTATTGTCAAGCATGGTCACTAGTCTGGGATGATACACCTTTATTTGACGAAAAGTTTGAAGCATGGGCGAATGGACCAGTATGCAGGGAATTGTTTTTTCACACAAAAGGTATGTATGCTGTTTCGTCAGAAGACGAATTGGGCTCAAGCAGCAATTTATCTGATAATCAAAAAGATACAATTGACAAAGTGTTGGAATATTATTCTCCCCATGACGCACAATGGTTAAGTAGATTAACGCATATGGAAGAACCTTGGAAAATAGCACGAGGAGACGTCGCCAACGGGGATATAGGCGATACAATCATCACAAAAGAAAGTATGGCTATGTACTATGGTGGGCTCTAAAAAAAGAAGTAAAACAAAGCAAAAAGCCTATTGAACGTTCAGTTGTTAGAACAAATAATCCCGATTCGTTTTACAAAATGAATCCTTCTTGGAGATTTAACCGTTGTGATGATGTATCGTGGACATTTAATCAAGAGCACACTGGTAACTATTTTTGGAAAATTATTTTTCCATATTTAAAAAATTTAGAAAGTAAAAGCTGGCAAGAAATACTTGTCAATGACAAAAAGAATAATCATTTAATTCAGGTTTCTTCATTAAATACATGTGCGAAAAATAGACTTGAAGAGCAACATATAGAGTGGGACTCTTTATATTCGTTAAGAGTAATGGGAACACATCGTATTTATGGTTATATCATAGATGCTGTATTTTATATATTGTGGTACGACGATATGCATGGTGATAACAATAGTTGTGTTTGTAGATCTTATAAGAAGCATACATAAAAATGAAATATAAATGTCCACCTTTTAGAATTACGGTGGACATTTTGTATTGTTATAGATTTACAAAATTGGTAATGACTTTCAATCGTATGTTAGGAAGGAACCTATGAGAAATCATGAATATTAGACAAGTGCTCCGTTATCAACTGTATGTTGGAGCAGAGCCTTTTAATAAAAGAAATCCGCTGTTGTGGATTTGCAAAATACCCTTCGGACATAGGTTAATTGATCTCATTTCCCTTTCTGCGCAGACAGAAAATTTCATACTCCAAAGGGGTTCTTTCGCATTTGCCGCAAGGTCAATATTTTGCCAAAATCGTAAGCGTACAATTCTTTTGCTGCAATGATAATTCTTTATTACAGCCATTATAGCCCACTGCCGGCGGCGACGCAAAAGCGCGCTTCAAAAGAGGGGCCGGCGGGAACGGCGAGACAAGAACATTTTTAGAGGGACGACAGCGGCAGCCGTCCCTCTGCATTTTCTCAAGGCAGCGCGCCGAAATGGGCGTTGAGACAAGAAAGCGCCTTGTATGGGCGTGCACAATGCGTCCCTCCCCCTGCCGCTTTCGCTTCATCAGGCTTTATAGAGCGCTTCGTATGGGCGCGGACGATGCGCCGCCTGCGGCTGACAGACACGCTGCGGGGTTTCCCCCGGCAGCGCTCTTAAAAAGCGTGCTTTTGGTTCTGCCGGCGGCCGAAAATCTCCCTTTCCGCCCGAAAGGCGGCCGTTCGGCGCGGCTTTGCGGTATTTTGTACCCGCAGTCCGCTCTATTCTTTCCCTCGCGGCATCCCGCCCGCGCCGGGAGCCGCATCCCTCCTGCGGCCTGCGGGAACAGTGTCTGCATCCGCAGTCTACGGCCGCACGCCGGACAGGCGTCGGCGCGCTCCCGCAGCGCAGGGAACCCGCTGCCCGAACGAAGCGCCGCGCGCGTGCCCGCCAAGCGGAAGCGGTGCGCTCTTTATGGCAGCACACACCTATGAGCTATGGGGCAGGGACCCGCGCGCTTACTTCCTGTCGCGCGACGCCCGCTTCCGCATAAGCAGGCCGAGGCCGACGGCGGCGAGCAGCGCGCAGCCGGCGAGCACATACGGCCAGACGGCCGCTTTTTTGACCGCTTCGGGGACAGAAACGGCCGCCGAGGCGCTTTCTTCGGCCGTGCTGTCGGTCGGTTCCTCCGGCTTCGGTCTCGACGCAAGACGCTCCGCCTTGGCGGCGTCTCTGGACATAGAAAGCGCTTTTTCGGCGTACGCAATATCCTCCAGCGCGGCGGCCGTCCAGCCGCCCTCAAGCGCGGACACGGCGTCCTTCAGCGCCGCAAGGTCCTCCGCGTAAGCGGAAAGCGCCTCCGACGCCCCGTTTGCCGCCGCACGCTCCAGAACCCGACCGACGCAGGCCCGCGCCGCGCCGGCGGCGTCATACGAGGGCGACACGGCTTTTTCCGAAAACGCGCCCTGCTTGAGCAGCGCGTCGTAGCCGTGCGAAAAATAAGTCGTGTGCTCAAAGAAGGCGATGCCCGCCGCCCCGTTTTCCCGCGACTGCACCGTTTGCAGAAGCTGCTCCCGCTTGGTGAGCGACAAATAGGAGCCGCTGCCGAGTATGCAGTAATACACGCCGTCAAAGGACGAAAATGTTTCCGACGCGTACGCCGCGACGCCCGCGGCGTACGCCATCGGGTACACGGCGTCCACCAGCCCCGCCGCGGTCCACGCGGCGCCGTCCTGACAGTAGGCGCGGAGCGTCGTGTCCGCCGCCAGACAGACGGAGAAAAACAGGTCGGGCCGCTCGGCCTCCGTCAGCTCGCGCAGCGCGCGCACACGCGCGGTCACGAGGTCGGATTTGAAACGGATCCAACGCTCCCAGTAGACGCTCTCGGTCGTTTCCTCTCCGATTTTTCGCGCCTCCTCTACGGATATGCCGGTCTGCTCGGCGAACAGCGCGAGTGTCGTCTCGTCATAGCCGTAATCGAGGACGCCGTCGCTGTACGGGTAGCGAATATAGTCAAGCTGCAGCCCGTCAAACTCGTAATTCCGGAGAATATACGTCAGATACGACGTAAACGCCTCGAAATATTCGTCGCTGGCCGGCGAATAGAACTCGCGCTCCTCCGATTCGACCGCCGCGCCGCCGCCTGCGTTGGAAGCCGTGAGCCACTGCGGGAACGCGGATGCGGCGGCGTTGTGGAACACAGATACCGAGACAATCAGCTCGATGCCGTATTCGCGGCATTTTTCGCTGTACGTTTTCAGCAGATCGATGCGCAGCCTTCGCTCCTTGCCGTAAAAGGGCGAATCCTCCGGCAGGGGAAGGATTGTGTCGATGCCGTTGGAAATCCCCAGACAAAGCTGGTTGAGGTTGGCGTCATAAATGTCTTTGACCACCTTCTCGACCGCCGCCTCGGTCGTCTCGACGGGTGCATGCCATACCGCGCGGACCTCGGACGCCTTGGACTCCACGGACACCGCGTTCACCTGCTCCAAAAGCGTCTGGAAACGCGCGCGGCCCTCGTATTCAACAAAGGCGTTTTCGTCGATCATCGTCCGCAGCGACGAGAGCAGATCGGCCGCCGCGTCGGCATCGAAAAGCCTGCCGGCGGCCTTTGCCGCCGCAACCTGTGCGACCGCGCTTTCATACGACAGCAGCGCGTTCTGCCGCATTTCCTCCGCGCCGTAAACGATGCGGAGCTTCTTCTGCGCCCGGTCCAGAACGCATTTTGCGCCCGGCACGCCGTAAGCGGCGAGAAAGCGCCTGTCCGCCTCCTCGATGGCGGAGACGACGTACCCGCCGGCGGGGATGGCGCTGTCGTTGCCGCCGGCGGCGCAGATGACGCCGTCCGCGCCGACGGCAACCTCATAGCCGTATCCGTTCGTCTGCGTCGTCTCCCCACGGTCGTACACGACCAGCGTACCCGCGTACCGCACGGCGTTGAAATCCGTGACGGTCAGCTCGACGGAAAAGGTCAGGTCGAAGTCCTTTTCGGCGGACGCCATGACCCGTCCGGTCATATCGTCATAAATGACATAATCGCCTATTGCGATGTTGTCCTTAAGCCACTCCGCCTTTTCGCCGGTCGCGGATACGACCATGCCGCCGACGGGAACGGCGAGGTTTTTCCCTGCGGCGTCGCCGCCCTCAAGGATGCGGACGACCTGCGAGTCGGCGTTCACCACTATGTTGTGCCCCCACTCGTTCTGCCCCGTGGCCGCGATGTCCTTATAGACGACGAGGAAATTGTCCCAACGCGTAACGTTCACGCCGTCCGCAATTGTAACCGCCGCCTTTTCCGAAGCTGCGGCCGAAGCCGGCGCCGCAAATCCGGCGCTGCAGAGGCAAACCGTCAAAAGACAGGCGAATATTTTTTTCATTTTAATTTTCAGCAATGCCGGCAGAAAGCGCCGTCCGCCACATTACAGCTCCCTTCCGATTTGTTTGTCCGGCGCGGCGGAAGCGGCGCCTCCGCATACCTTTTCCGCGGCGCGGCAAGCCAGCTCCAGCGCCGCCCGAACGGCCTTCCGGCGGATTTCCGCGCGCGTGCCCGCAAAGCGGAAGCGGTACGCCCGCGCGTCCCCGCGGCAGCAGACGCCGATGAACACCGTGCCGTCGTCGGGGCTGCTTTTCGCGAACGGCGTTCTCCGCGTTTTCGCGCCGGCCAAACCGGTCACCGAGAGCGCGAGGTCCGCGCCCGCCAGCGCGGCCGCGCCGCGCGCCATCTCGCGCGCGCAGGGGGCCGAAATCTCCGTATGCGCGGCGATCGTCGACGCGGAAACGCCCAGAAAGCGCCTCTTCGCTTCGTTGGAATAGGTACACAGCGCGAGCGACAGCACCTCGCTCGCGCCCGGGACGGAGGTGATTGCGCCGGCAATCAGCCCGCCGGTCATCGACTCGGCGGTCGTGACGGTCAGCCCCTTTCCGCGCAGCAGGCGGACGAGCCGGACGGCGGCGTTCATCTGCCCTCCAGCCGCAGCGTGCGGCGGGTCTCGTAGGCGCGCGCCGCAAGGGCGGCGACGTCGATGCGCGACTCGTTTTCCAGAATGTCCTCCAGCACCGGCCGCGTGTTGGGGTGGCGCGGGGTGAAGACGGTGCAGCAGTCCTCGTAGGGCAGCGCGGAGATGTCGAAGGTGCCGATCTGCCGCGCGCGGACGATGATTTCCTCCTTGTCCAGCCCGATACAGGGCCGGAACACGGGCATCGCAACCGCCGCGTCGGTCACGCCCAGCGCGGGCATCGTCTGCGAGGCGACCTGCCCGACGCTCTCGCCCGTCACCAGCGCGCCCGCGCCGATGGTCTGCGCGGTCCGCTCGGCGAGCCGCATCATAAAGCGGCGCAGCAGGAGGGTAAAGAGCTTTTCGTCGCACTTCTGCATCAGCGTTTCCTGAATCTCGGTGACGCTGATCGTATTCAGATACATCCGGCCGGTGTAGTCGGCCAGCGTCTGCGCGAGCGCGACGACCTTCTCCTTGGCCTGCTCGCCGGTGTAGGGCGGGCTTTCAAAGTACAGCCCGTCAAGCTCCACGCCGCGCTTGGCGATCATATAGCCGGCGACGGGGCTGTCGATGCCGCCGGACAGCAGCAGCAGCGCGCGGCCGTTCGAGCCGACCGGCATCCCGCCCGCGCCCTTCTCGCCGCCGCCGTGGACGAAGGCCGCGCGGTCGCGGATCTCAATCGTCACGCAGACCTCGGGTTCGGTGACGTCGACGGTCAGCCCGGGCAGCAGCGACAGCAGCAGCGCGCCGCATTCGGCGCAGATTTCGGGCGAGCCGAGCGGGAAGCGCTTGTCGCTGCGCTTGGCGACGCACTTGAAGCGGGATGCCCCGCGCAGCAGTTCGGACGCGTGCGCGGCAATCGTGCGGCGGATGGCCTCCATATCCTTCTCGCACTCGTAGCCGACACAGACCGACGCGACGCCGAACACCTTCTTCATCCGCGCGGCGACCGCGTCCATGTCCGCGTCCTCCCCGCCGCGGATGCAGAGCGTGGACTGCGCGTAGTCGGTCTCGTATGTACCGCCCATCGCCTTGAGCAGCACGCGCACGCGACGCAGCAGCAGGTTGTCGAAGTAGCTGCGGTTGAGTCCCTTGAGCACCAGCTCGCCGTATTTGAGCAGCACGATTTTTTTCATCTGCATCTTCTGACCTCCGTTTTCATTTGCGTCAGCGCCTCGGCGAGCGCTTTTGCCTCCTCCGCCGTGGTGAAGCGGCTGATTCCCACGCGCAGCGCGCTCTCCGCGTCCTCGGGCGAAAGGCCGAAATCGGCCAGCACGCGGTTCGTCTTTTTCTTCGTCGAGCAGGCGCTCGAGGCGGACAGGCAGATGCCCTTTTCCGCCAGCCAGTTGACGGCCGTCTCGCTTTTGTAGCCGGGTACGCTCACAAGCAGCACGCTTTCGAGGTGTTCCGGCGGGATGTGCAGCCGCGCGATACCCGACAGCGCCGCACAGACCGCCTCGTAGGCCGCCGACAGCGCCGCGCGGCTCTCGGGCCGGCCGATGTCCGCGCAGGCCGCGCCGAACGCGGCGACAGCGGGCAGGCTCTCCGTCCCCGGCCGCAGCCCCCGCTCCTGTCCGCCGCCGTAGAGCAGCGGCGTGAGCGTCAGCCCCCGGCGCACGAACAGCGCCGCCGCTCCCTTGACGCCGCCAATCTTGTGCGCGGAGAAGGCCGCCGTGTCCGCGCAGCGGGCGACGACCGACGCCTGCGCCGGCGGCAGCTTGCCGAAGGACTGCACCGCGTCCACATGCAGCAGCGCGCGCGAGCGGTGCTTCTGCAGCAGCGCGCGGATGCGCTCAATATCGTACAGCGCGCCGGTCTCGTTGTTGCCCTGCATCACCGCGACGACCGCCTCGCTGCCGTCGAGTGATGCCTCGAGCGCGTCGTAATCGGGAACGCCGCCCCGGCAGGCGATGCGCACCACCTCGCGGCCCGCCTGTTCGAGCGCGCGCAGCGGCTCATAGACCGAGGGATGCTCGCTCTCGGTGGTGAGAATGCGCCCCGAACGCCTGCGCAGCGCGTGAGAATGCAGGGCGATGTTGTTCGCCTCCGTGCCGGTGGCGGTAAACAAAAGCTCCTCCGGCGAACAGCGCGCCAGCGCCGCGACGGCCGCGCGCGCGTCCTCAAGCATCCGCCGCGCGCGCGTACCCGCGCCATGCGGCGAGGAGGGGTTGCCGAACTCGTCGAGCGCCGCCTCCAGCGCGCGCCGCGCCGGCGCGCACACCGGCGTCGTCGCGGCGTTGTCCAAATAAATCTGCTTCGTCATCTTTCTGCATCCACCCGGTTTTCGTTTGTTTTGTGTATGGCCGTCGGCCGTGTATGACCGTCGGCCTGTCGTTTTGCGCACGGCCTGTCGCTTGATGATATACAGGCCGTCTGTTGTTTCTGCATGAGCTGTCTTACTGCCTGCGGCGCCCGCCGGCACGGCCGCGACGGCCGCCCGCATCGTCCCCGCGTCGGGAAGCCCGCACCGGCGTCTGCGTCCCGCGGGAGAGCTTTCTATGCATCCGTCTATCCATCCGTTTCGGCACGCCGCCTGCCGCTTTCCGCTCCGCACCGGCGCACCGCACAAGACGACTTCTGCCGCACGGGCGAGGAAACGGTGTTCGGCTTTCCGCTCCGCGCCTGCATACCGCACAAGAACTTTATCTCTGTTTTCTTCGGTTCGGCGCGCCCGCGCGCTGCTTTCCCGCGCCGCCGTAACAAGCCTGCGCCGCTTCGCCCTGTCCCTCCGGCGCCGCACAGCGCCGCGCACCGGCCTGCGGCCGCGCGCGGGCTGGCTGCGCCTCCGGGCGGGGTGCGCCCACGCGTCGCGCGGCCTGAAGGCTCGCGCGCCGCACGGGCGGCGGGGGTCCCGCGCAGCAGAGTGCGCCAAATCGAACAAAAGCAACGCCCTTTGTTCCGCATTGTTTGAGCGCAGAATTATACCTCCGACGGAATCCTGTAAAGTTTAGGCGCGGTACGCCTATACTTTTCTTACTTCTTTTTCCAATGCAGGTTTCACCGAAGGCGAAATCCTGCAAAGTTCAGGCGCATCGCGCTTGAACTTTATTACCGCTAATCCCAATGCAGGTTTCGCCAAAGGCGAAATCCTGCAAAGTTCAGGCGCAACGCGCCTGAACTTTATTATACTGCATTTTTCCCTGTAAGTCAATCGGCGGCAGAAACATATGTGAATAAAATGCAAATTTTGTTTGTTCCAAACGGAAAACCGCTTTACAAAGCCCGTTTGCATAGTATATAATATTTAACATCGAGTGTTTTTCGATTTTATATAGATGTATAGAGACTATACGTTACATTTGAATTGAAAAGCATAGATTCAGAAAATTGCAAGATCGTTAGGAGGAGAATCTATGGAGATCGTTATCGCGATCGTCGTCGCCGTGGTGAGCATCGCGATCGGCTTCGTGGCCGGCTTCGTCATCCGTAAGCATGTCGCGGAAAAGGCCATCGGTTCCGCCGAATCGGAAGCCGGACGGATCATCGAGGACGCGAAGAAGCAGGCCGAGACCAAGCGCAAGGAGGGCGTGATCGAGGCCAAGGAAGAGGCGCTGCGCATCAAGAACGAGGCCGAGGCCGAGCTGAAGGAGCGGCGCAACGAGGTGTCCCGCCTGGAGCGGCGCGCCATACAGAAGGAAGAAAATTTAGACAAAAAGCTCGAAAGTCTGGAAAAAAAGGAAAATACGCTGGAAAAAAAGCTCCGCGACAACGATGCGCTCCGCGAGGAAATCGAGCGGCTCCGCCAGTCGCAGGTGGACGAGCTGCAGCGCGTCTCGGGCATGACCGTGGAGGACGCGCGCGCAACCCTGCTGGAGCGGGTAGAAACCGATGCGCGGCACGAAATGGCGCAAAAGCTGTCGGAAATCGAGCAACAGTATAAGGAAACGGCCGACGAAAAGGCCAAAAACATCGTCACCCTCGCCATCCAGCGCTGCGCGGCCGACTCGGTCTCGGAAGCGACGGTTTCGGTCGTCGATCTGCCGAACGACGAGATGAAGGGCCGCATCATCGGCCGCGAGGGCCGCAACATACGCGCCATTGAGACGCTGACGGGCGTCGACCTCATCATCGACGACACGCCCGAGGCCATCACCATATCCACCTTCGACCCGGTGCGCCGCGAAATCGCGCGCATCGCGCTCGAGAAGCTGATTTCCGACGGCCGCATCCACCCCTCGCGCATCGAGGAAATGGTGGAAAAAAGCCGCAAGGAGGTCGAAAATACCATCAAGAAGGAGGGCGAGCAGGCCACCTTCGAGGTCGGCGTGCACGGCATCAACCACGAGCTGGTCAAGATTCTCGGCCGGCTGAAGTTCCGCACCAGCTACGGGCAGAACGTGCTCAAGCATTCCATCGAGGTCGCGCACATCGCGGGGATGATCGCCAGCGAGCTGGGCGTGGACGCGACGCTGGCCAAGCGCGCCGGACTGCTGCATGACATCGGCAAGGCGATGAGCCACGAAATCGACGGCAGCCATGTGCAGATCGGCGTCGATCTCGCCCGCAAATACAAGGAGAGCAAGGACGTCATCCACGCCATCGAGGCGCACCACGGCGACGTGGAGCCGAATACGCTCGTCGCGATGATCGTGCAGGCGGCCGACGCCATCAGCGCCGCCCGTCCCGGCGCGCGCCGCGAGAATCTGGAGAACTACATCAAGCGCCTGCAGCGCTTGGAGGAAATTGCGAACTCCTTCGACGGCATCGAGAAATCCTTCGCCATTCAGGCCGGACGCGAAATCCGCATTATGGTCAAGCCCGAGCAGGTCGGCGACGACGATATGCTTTTCCTCTCGAAGGAGATTGCGAAAAAGATCGAGTCCGAGCTGGAATACCCCGGCCAGATCAAGGTCAACGTGATCCGCGAGACAAAAGCCGTGGAATACGCAAAATAATTGTTCGCCAAGAGGACACGCTGCTGCGGTTGCACCAGATAAAAAACATTGTAGAAGTCAGTAAAATCAATGTTTTTCATGGTGCAAACACGGTGCGAAGTCGAAACAATCAAATACTGACAGGCTCAAAGGGCGTTGATATGCAAATATCAGCGCCCTTTTCCTGTTTTCCCACGCCGTAGGCATAAAACCCTACGGCGTTTTTTATGCCGAAAAACTGTCCAAAAGAAGTCGAAAGTATCATATTTCTTCCCACAATTGACTGCAAAGCCCCTCCCATGTTTTTTCCCCTGCGGGGTATCTGGGCGGCATAGAGGATGCCTTTCCCCCGAAAAACAACACTTTTGCAGACCACCGAAAGGAGATGAGATTATGGCGGTATTTCGCATT
>ERZ827524.2029-NODE-2029-length-16109-cov-5.021864_pt1 | contig 16109 bp, 21 predicted proteins | sample MGYA00519702_ERZ827524 | MGnify/ENA primary metagenome ERZ827524 (study PRJEB31778, sample SAMEA3449341) | human gut metagenome | biome: human gut; feature: human-associated habitat; material: faeces | place: United Kingdom | collected 2010/2012 ...
CCTTTATGATACTGGTATATACCCGAAGGAAAAAAGAAAATTAGGAGGATTGACAGATGCGCCGGTTGTTAAGGAGCCTTTCCGCTGTTGTTTGCGTATTAAGCATTGCGGTGGTACTCTATCCGCCTGTCAGCGAATCTATCAGCAGATGGCGTCAGGAAGAGATCATGATTGCAGCTGCAAAGCAGATCACGGCTGCACCTGACGAAAAGCTGACAGCCGAATACGCAGCAGCGGAGGAATACAACCGGTGCCTGTTATCCGGTGGGCAGTTAAGCCCCTGTTCTGACCTGCTTAACTTAAGCGGAGACGGAATCATGGGCGTACTGGAAATACCGAAAATCGACGTCACTTTGCCGATCTATCACGGCACCGACAACTTCACCTTAAGCAAAGGAATCGGACACCTTTACGTGACTTCACTGCCGGTGGGAGGAAAAGGTACCCATGCTGCTTTGTCCGGACACAGCGGTATGGCGGGACAGCGGATGTTATCTGATCTGGAGCAGCTGGTGATCGGGGACTGTTTTACGGTACGGGTGTTAAACAAAAAGCTGACCTACAAAGTAGATCAGATCAAAATCGTTCTTCCGGAGGATGTTTCTGACTTGGCTATCGATCCGGAGAAAGACTATGTGACCTTGGTGACCTGTACGCCCTATGGCGTTAACACACATCGGCTGTTGGTGAGAGGGGTACGGGTGGCGGAGCAGGCAATGCCAGTGTACAACAAAGCTCCGTCCACCTGGTATCGCCAGTACGGATACGGGATACTGGCAGGGCTGATTGCGGCAGTTCTGTTGATGAGTATCCCGTTTTTTATACGGCACAGAAAGAGAAAATTTCCACACAGAAGTATTCCGACTGTTGAAAATCACAGCGATTAAACAAGAAGTATATGTTTCACTCGGTGTTAAGACAGATTAGGATAAATCTTCAGGATATATCCTAATCCGTTTGGCAAACGATTGCTATCTAAGTTTTTATTCTTGAATACAACCGAAGGCCGTAAATTAGCCTTTTAGACTATTTTACGGCCTATAATATCGGTGTTTAGAAAATACAATATCTCTGTTTTGCCTACATATTCTGTGTTGCGTTCAACGCCTGCTGCATAATTTCATCAGCCTGACTTTCGTATCCATTATGAAGGACTTTGTTAATTTCTTCGTGTTGAAAGAAAACATTATAATCGTCCCCCATATTTCCTTCCGGATAAAAGCAGGCGACATAATCCCAAAGTATATCAGATTCATTCTGGATTTGCTTGCGTCCATATATCATCAGCGGCCGATTACCGTTAACCAGAGTAACCACGGTACCAATTGGATAGTATTTCATCATTTCACTTCCTTTGTTAATTTACGATTTCTAAAATACAATTGTGTTGTTCCAGCACTTTTTTGATGCGCCAGACAAGTTGGGTTTCCGGATAAAGGGCGGGATTTATTTGAATATAAAAACGGTTGATACAGTTATCAAAATAGGCATCCGGCCAGAGCCAGACCGCTTTGTTTTCGGAAATCAAGTCCGATTGGATATTCTCTATCGAATCTGATAGGGAATAGTCGACCTTATAGCCGGTAGTGGATAACAAACTGGTGAATTTGTTGTTGCCATATTCCTGCCAATCTTGGATTCTACTGTTCACAGATCGGTAAACATCCTCTAACAGTGCAGCATCGCCGTTCGGGATGATTTCACGCAGATAGTGGGTAACACTTCTCCGCTTGACATCTTTTATTTTGATATCGTCCAGCCAACCATTATCCCAATCCGATCCCTGTAATTTCCGACGATAGTCTACGGTATACGGTATCCAGTACTTGCCGTAGTGATTGCGAAACCGCTTTCGGTAAAGAAATTCGACGATTCGGAACGTCAGATCGTGCGTAACGAGGGTTCCTTCCAGCAAAGCCATCATCAATGGGACAATGAATGCTTCCATTGTGTGATCGTGTTCATCATCCGGATTATCTACCGTCAAATCATAGCTTGTCCAGTCTGGTGTGCTTTCTTTTGCATTCCTATACAGATACAATGGCGTTTTTTTGTATTCAGATTGTTTCATCGCTCCCACTCCTTTTTGTCTGTTAATCCTTCATCGTTGCATCTACGATTTCATCGCCGGCCCAACTACCTAACAATCCACCGGCAATTCCGCCAACAACACCACCGATGAAGCCGCCGATTACATTGCCTGCTCCCGGAAACACACTGCCGATCAGCGTCCCCAATGCTGCTCCGCCTTTTGCGCCGGCCCAGGCACCAGCCCAGCTTCCGCCGATTCGTGCTGCCGATGATACGGTTTTCTTGCCAAGATGTCCGTCGTCCTGATAGTCGTCATAGACGGTTGTTCCGAAGTCGACAGTGTCCACGACAGCACCGACAACCGCAACTGCTTTACCACCTTTTTTGACGATTTTTCCGACATCATCGAAGTTTTTGAAGGCGTCATAGACGGATTGGGGGATTTTTTTATGGTCCAACGCATTTGCAAGCTTCGTCTGGAACACATTAGCATTTGGTTTGGATTTTACATTGATAGGTGGTAACGGCTTTGTTCTTCCCGATTTAGTATTAAAGCCATGACTATCAAATTCAAACAACCTTGTGTTTGTTTTGGTATCAAATAAATAGTGGCGCACTGTACCGTCTTTTAATGTTTTGGGTTTCATGACAATATTGGTATATTTCGTTTGCAACAAATCCATATTTCCAGAAAAAGGAGCAAGACCGGTAAAAACATCTCCAAGCCAGGTGTTGTGCGGCGACAAACTTCCATCTTTTGCGTCTTCTAAATATAGCGTAGTCAATAATTTCAGTAAGTCTTCTTCATTTTCAACCTTAAAGTTGATTGGAATGCCTATTTTTTCTGCACAACGCCAGCCGAATAGCTCATCTGGATTTTTTAGTTCCCGGCCGCAGCGTAAACATTCATTCATGATTTTTCCTCCTTTCATTTTAACATAGTTTTTGAACGGTGTAAATCACAGGTTCGGCGTTCAACCGCTGTCGAGGAATGCAATATCATTCATGTTATCACCTTCTCCCCATATCACTATAAGTGATTTTGTAGAGGACAAACAAGGACAAGATTAAAAAAGATTGATACTTTGTTGTAATCACCTCTATGCTATGACAACCGCTGATTAATTAAAGAAACAATGAAATGAATAATAACAGAGGTCGTTTTGTGTGCACGGGAACCTGTGGATAGAAAAGGGCTTCTTTTTTATTGAGGCAAACGTGCACATAAACTTCTCTCTGCCGGAAGGAGACAATAAAATGTGTCGGACTCAGTAAGCCCTATTCCGTATACCGGGAATAAAAACTGTATTCAAGATACGATTCTGTCGGTTATGCCACCGCATAAAACCTATCTGGAAGCCTGCATGGGGAGTGCCGAAATATTTCTGCGCAAACCGCGCGCGGAAAAAGAGATGATCAACGATTACAACGGAGATCTGGTGAAATTTTTCCGGGTGCTGCAAAACAGTGAAAAACTGTCATATCTCATTGGACGTCTGTATCTGTCTTTTAACAGTGAGCAGATTTTTCGTGAGAACAAACAGCTTTTACAAACAATACCTAACATATTAGATGATATCGAGCATTTTGTATATACCGTGGAGGATTACTCGTGGGAGGATATTAACGAAGTAGTCGCTTTTTTTGAAAATCAGGTGTTTAGTTTTTCCTCCACAGGTAAGACCATTGCGATCGCCAAACGGGATATGACCAAGAAATTTACTCGATTGATCGCTGCTTGTGCACGGCTGCGGGATGCCATCATTCTGCACCGTGACTTTCGTGACGCTATTCGCTATGCTGTCGGAGAAGATACCTTTGTGTTGCTTGATCCGCCGTATAGAGGAACGGAAGCATGCTATCAAAAATCCAGCTTCAACGGGCAAACGCATCAGGAACTGTTCGATTTTGTCTATACCGTTCACAAGCAGTATGAAGGGAAATGTAAATTTCTCATCACCTATAATAATGATCCGGTGATTCGCTCCCTTGCAGATGCCTGTGGCTTTGATACTTTTGTGCAGCCGAGACTTCATAATATGCGGCAAGGCAGTGATCCCGGGGCAATATTTGAGGAATTGTTAATTGCAAATTATGACATGAAAGTACAGGCAGAAGAAAATGGGCGGGTTTTATTTCATCCTGTCAAACAGCTTACCTTGTTTGACTTTAACCCCGATTACTAAAGAAGAATCATTACAGAAGGGAGAATGAAAATGAACAAAATATACCGAGTTCTTGGTAAACGAGGACGGATTACCATCCCCTATGAAATTCGGCAGCGTGTCGGATTGGCGTATAACGACATTTTAAGTTTTGCCGAGTCAAATGACAATACCGTGATTGTGAAGCGAGAGAAAATCTGCGATAATTGTAAAGATTGCTACGGCGATGAATCAGATCCCATCACTTTAGAGAACTTTCTGGATGAATTGACGCCGCAGGAACAACGAGCAGCGCTGATTCATCTCTCGGTGAAATGGGCAGAACAGCAAAATATATCGAAAGGAGACTCCTAACACAATGAGAATCAAAATCTATCAAATCAATCCCGCTAGGGATAAAAACCTTGTCAAATTTCTGCAATATAAGCATCTGGACAATTTTCAGGACACGAAAGACATCAACGCTTACATCTATGACGAGGTGTTTAACGGTGAGGTGGATAGTGACAATTTGGAAGAAATTTTCCGGCAGTTCAATACAGAGGGACATCCGCTCCATCGCGGTCATTCCTTGTCCGTTTCGGATGTTGTTGTGACAAAGGACGGCGCATATTACTGCGACAGTATTGGCTTTCAAAAAGTGGATTTTGATGAGTCCCTCACCCAAAAGCCGGATAACCTTATGACGGTGGTTTATGTAGAACCGCATAAGGCTCCATATATAGCAGAAATCGAACACACGCTGGAAGCGGAACAAAAAGCGGTCGGCGGACTGATCGAGCCCATCTATCTGGGCGATGTTTGCCTTGTAGGAAACGAAGAAGCAAAACTCATCGGCATGGAGGGTAACCGCAGGATCGGAGATGGTACTTCTATCATCGCCGGTCCTTTTTTTATCTGTGGTTTAACAGAAGATGATTTCAGAGGGCTAACCGCTGAAGAAGCAGAAAAATATATGATACAGTTTCGAGAGCCGGAGGAAATCAGCCGGGAAGAAGTAGAAGCCGATATGGGCTTTACGATATATTGCGGAATATAAGGGCGAGATAGTATAAAAGAAATGCACCGCATTCCTTTTATACTCCGCTTTTGTTCCTTTGCGGCAAATATGATGCCGCAATTTCGGTCGCATTTCATTTGACCGAAATCGGACAAAAGCTCAGAAAGGAATGATCATAATTATTATGAAAGGAAAAAAGAAAATGAAAAGACTTTTGTTATCCGGTACCTTGTCTTGCTTGATAATAGGCACCGTTTTGCTTCGTTTTCCCGTGCCTCAATCATCGGCAGAAACGGTACTGGAGTCAGTTGCTTTGGAGACAAGGGAAGTAAAGACCTCTTATAATACCGGCTTCTGGATCGGACTCGGCGCAGTGGCGCTGGGAGGTGTTGTTGCATTGGTTATTGTCAAAAAGAAAAAGGATGATGAAGAGGAATGATGAAACGAATCTATGTTTGTGCCGAGCTCGGAGAAAAAGAAAATCTTGAGCAGATGAAAGAGTATTCCAGATATGTATTGATGCGGGGTGCAGCTCCGGTTGTACCGCATTTCTATCTGCTTTGCCTTGATGATAGCGATCCAAAGGAACGCGAAATCAAGCAGGCAGCGGGATTGAATTTACTGTGGATTTGCGATGAGGCGTGGATTTTCGGCAGTACTGTTACAGAAGGGATGAAAGCAGAAATACAGTTTTGTAAAAGTCTGAATATTCCGATACGGGTGGTTCAAAAAGAGGAAATGCAAAGAGTGTTAGGAGGATGTTCATGAGAAAGAAATTAATATGTATTTTGGTGACGGCGGTATTACTGTCCGCATGGTGCTTTCAGACCTTTGCCGCAGGAGATGTATCAACTGCTATCGAAAACACGTGGAAAGCGGCGCAGACACAAATAAAGAACGTTGTCAACAATGTCGTGTTTCCTGTCATTGATATGATTCTGGCGATTTTGTTCTTTGTAAAGTTAAGTACATCGTACTTTGAATTTCGGAAACATGGTCAATTTGAGCTGACAGCGCCTTGTATTCTGTTTGCTTGCCTTATTTTCACCTTGACCGCCCCGTTATATATCTGGTCGATTCTGTAAAGGAGAGGCTTTTATGAATTTATTTGAGCATGAACTAAAAATGATGTTTGACGATACGGATATCATAAAAGACGTAAAGATCTGCGGAAAAACGCTGCTTGGAAAATTGGACGATGAGTTGCGTATTAAATTGCAGTTTGTTTCAACTTTTATTTCCGGGCAGTATGATGCAATAAAGGCGACGATAATTAACCGAACTGAAGGCGCAGTTGATACCGAGATATTCAAGTTTTCGGATATTATCGGTCAGCAAAACAGAGGTGCTTTATCCGCTGTAAACCCGCATATATGGGTATGTAACGATAAGCCGGATTGGTACATTCCGGTAACCGCATCACAAAAAGTGGAGATGGCGGATAAAATACTCAGCTATGTGAGTATGTACCGGAGCCAAAACATGGGAATGGAAAACGAACAGCAGATGGGAGAAATGCGACTATGAGTATGAAACAGGTTACAACGGAAGAAATTCGTCGAATGAAAGGGTATGAAGGACTTGTGCTGCAAGGCTGTGACGGTGATTTAAAAGAATGGCAGCAGAGCATTAATGATATTTTCACTGATGAAGGTTTGCTTCTCGACAGTACAAAATTCGAAAACATTTATGTTTTTCAATATAACGGAGTTACAAACCTTATTTTTCCCTTTGATGAAACTGTAAAACTGAACATAGCAAAGCTGGCAATATGGAGACTTCAATCTCATGAAACGTTTGGAGGCATGTGGCTTTCTGATTATGTGGATAATCGTCTGGGAGGATTTGTTTCTGAAAAACAGCAGGAGCAAGAACAACCAAAGCCCGATTGCCCTCTTATCGGTCAAGATGGTAATATCTTTAACCTTATGGGTATTGCATCCCGAACTTTGCGGAAAAACGGTCTGTCTGAGCAGGCAACTGAGATGTGCAGCCGTATTCAAGAAACAGCAGGCAGTTATTCCGAGGCACTGAATATGATCGGCGAATACGTAAACATCACTTCTGTAGAGGATAGTGAATCTGTCTATGAAGGAATGGGGATGGAGTTATGACAGATAAAATAGCTGCTGAGTTTTCGGACAGTGGTTGGTATAAAGACCGCAGTCTTGAAGAAATTACCGCTCTGTAGCTTTACGAAGAAAGTCTATGTGTCCCCGAATTCCGTATCTTCCATGAGGCTGTAGAAAAAGCACTGGGCAGATCGGTTCAGACCTTTGTTTTCGGTTTTTGTCCCGAGAAGTTGCAACAGGAATTTGAGTCAAAAGTTCCGAATGCGGAAGAATTGATTCAGCAAATGAGGACGCTGAAAGCACAATTTGTTGCAGAACAAACCACAGAGAATAGATCGGCACCCCTGAATCCAATAGAGTATCTGGAAAAATATGATCCTTTTAATCCGGAAGCAATGGATCCATATATCCCGGCAGATGGTATGAGTATTCGTCATACAAGAATGGATATATTTAAAAATAGCGAATGGAGCGGCTTTATGGAACGCAATGGACATATTTCCAAAGAATGCCTTTTATGCGATAAATATATCCGAAAACACTTTATTGACAATATCTCTCTGGATGAAATTGAGGTTTCAGTGACTTATTGCACATACGGTAACGGCAGCGAAGCAAGGGATGCCACTGAAGAGGAAATGTCTCTTGTCTGTGCAGGCGCTCTCTCTAACGAAAAAGAAGAACCGGAGATTCGGTATATGATTCGGCGAGAGGACGTGCAGTTGCCGTCTGTGTCAGAATTAACCGAGCGAGGCATGAGCCGCTTTTTTACAGCAGCGGCAGAACTGGCTGAATCGGAAGGCTATTATGTGCAAGAAATCAATAATATTGGGGAACTGCCTGTTTGTCTGGATGGACGATGGCTCTGTTCTGTAAATGAGGATGGCAGCGGCAGATTCGCTTGTGGAATAAAACAGGGGGAGGAGCTGTTGGACAGATTTCAACAGCTTAGAAAAGAGATACCGGAATACCTGTTCCCTCATGACTATTCGTTTGCAGAGGGCTTCCAAGCTGAAGATTTAGAAATGTCTATGTAAGAATATGAAAAGCAAAGAGGTGATGACCTATTTTTGAGTGGTTAGGGGATATTTTTTCGGGGATGAGTGACGCGATCGGCGGTATCTTTGAAGGACTGGGGAAACAGGTGTCTAATGCCATATGGGATGCGATGTTGGGGTGGTTTTATGAAACAATATATGGTGCAGTTGCTGATTTCTTTGCCATGATGGGCAATATGGGCGCGGACATCTTTGAGCTTGACTGGGTGCAAGCTACCATTCGGCTCTTCACTTTGTTCGGATGGGCATTGTTTGTTGTCGGTGTTGTAGTAGCTATTTTTGATGTGGCTATCGAATACCAAAACGGCAGGGCGAGTATAAAGACAACGGCAATTAATGTTTTGAAAGGATTTTTTGCCTGCTCTTTGATCGGTATACTTCCCATAGAACTGTACAAGTTTTGCATCAGTCTGCAAAACACCTTTTCTCATGATTTGTCCGCACTTGTTGCCGGAGAACAGTCAGTTGATCTTTCGGGACAAAGCAGTTCTGCGTTAGCAGGAGCATTCGCGGTAACAGGAAACATCAAAATAACGCTTTTTAATCTGCTTGCCATGATCGCCTTTGCATACTGTGTGGTAAAGGTTTTTTTCAGCAACATCAAACGCGGCGGTATTCTGCTCATTCAGATGGCGGTCGGCGCGCTATATATGTTTTCTGTTCCCCGTGGATACACCGACGGATTTAGTCAATGGTGCAAGCAGGTGGTAGCCATCTGCTTAACGGCGTTTATGCAGACCACACTGTTGTACCTCGGTTTGTTGACCTTCTCCGGCAATATGCTTTTGGGGTTAGGGATTATGCTTGCCGCAAATGAAGTACCACGGATCGCACAGCAATTCGGTCTGGATTCGTCCGTCAGAGTCAATATGATGAGCGTGGTACACGCCACCACGACGGCGGTCAACCTGACGCGATCCGTTGCAGGAGCGATGAAATAACGGAAAACTTTTTTCTGAGACCGTTATAACCTATTGATAATTGATTAAATATAGGTTATACTGTAAATATGTCATTAAGCGAAGGAAAAGAGGAATCGGAGTGGTAGATGTGGTTGGACGCATCCGAGAAATTGAAGAAGCACTCGCAAGACTACCAAACGGATATATCTCTAAAAAGCTCATCAGTGGAAAAGAACGGTTTTATCTGCAATGGCTTGAGAACGGAAAACTGAAAAGCAAGTATATCAAGGCAGCGGAATTTGGCGAGATATCAGCACAGATGGAAAAGAAAAAACAATTGCAGGATGAATTAAAGGCGTTAAAAGAAACCACCGAAGGTTTGCGGGAGCAGAATCTCAAACGAAAGGCGGCGAGAAATATGCAGAACATTACCGGAACGCTGATGTCTGAAGACAGGGTAATCGCAACCGTAAAAAACGGTGAGATGATAGATTATGATGAAGCCCTGATTCCGCTTTATCTGAAACGGACAAAATATATGGAAGGCTGGCTTGCCTCTCGCGCTATCGATACGCACAGAACGAATTCAAGGCTTCTGAAACGTGCTTTGCGCCTTCATACTGCGGATAATGCGCAGACGGCGCTGGCAGTGAATGCGGCAACGGTAACAGATCGGTATTGGTTTAAGCCGGAGGGCTCTAACGCCTGTTATGAAGAGATTCGCTTTAAGGAAAATTATTTTGACAACCTTGCACTGTTCGGCGATCCAAACGGATTTTCTCACAAGCCGTCCCGGACGCCGGAGCTGACAAACACCGGAAGCTTTGAAAAGTGCTGGCGATTGATTGACGGAACATGGTGGATCTATAAAAGCGGAACAAAAAACGAATATTTCTCCGAACTGTTTATCTGTAAACTCGGTGAAAAGCTCGGACTGGATATGGCTCACTATGAAATGGACGGAGAATATATCCGTTCCAAGAATTTTACGGACGGCACTGATTGGAACTTTGAGCCGATTTCATCATTGATGGGAGATAACGAAGATTACAGTGATTGTTTTGACACCGTTTATGCACTTTCTCCCGCGCTGGCCGAACAGTATCTGCGGCTGATATGGCTTGATACTATCTGCTATAATATGGATCGGCATACCGAAAACTTCGGTTTCCTGCGCGATGTTAAAAGCGGAAGGATCATCTCGATGGCGCCGAACTATGACAACAACATTGCATTGATTGCCAGAGGCTATCCTGCCAAAGTCAGCCGTGAGGGTGACGGTCTCATCCGATTTTTCCGCGAGTTTCTTTCCGAAAATGTGGACGCACGGCAGATGTACCGGAAAATGTCTATGCCGGTAATCACAGAAAAGATGATAGACGAATGTTTTGCTGAGATTCCGATAGAGGTGGATCAGGATTTCATAAAGGAGTTTATTTTAAACGGGCAGCAGATTGTACAGCAGCTTATCTTATCCGAAGACCTTACCGAGAATATGGACGAAGATCAAACGATGAACATGATGCTGTAATGAAAGAGAAATACAGAACGGGACACTGCAAAAAGCGGTGTCCTGTTTTGTTATAAAGGAGTGAATTGATCATGACCACATATCTGTATCCGCAAAACCTGAAAGCCACCGCCAATCTATGGCTGTGGAGTCTCAAGGATTTTGCTATCCTGGGCATTGCCGCCCTGCTTTCCATCGTTATGCTGGTACAGCTAAAGTTTTTGGTTCCGGCTGCGGCGACCCTTTGTTTCAGTTTTCTCACTATTCGCATGGATGATACCACCGTCCTTGATTTTATCAAATATGCCGTGCGGTACTTTATTTCCACACAGCAGTATTATGAATGGCAATAATCGAGAACTTTTGTGACTTTTGGGTTTACCGCTTGACAATATTTCGGCTGACCGATATAATATGTATAGGTGATGCAAATGCAGAACACACTAAAGGATAGAGAACACTCATACGAATATGGGCTGCCGGAATATTTGCAGCACGACCTCGATTCCTACAAGAATGGGCTGAAAAACGGCTCACCTTTGCTTGACTGCCTGTGGGGAGAGCTCTACGGTAGCATCAATATCGCTGAGATCAACGATGGGGCAATCACTCCCGAACACGCAGAGTATCTTAGGCAGAAACACTTGTGGAGAGGCGGCATCGAAGATGAACATCAATGAAATTCTTAAAGAAAAAGGCATGACGAAATACCGCCTCGCCGTACTCAGCGGAGTCCCTCATGCCACACTGAATAACATTTGCAGCGGACAGGCGAAGATTGAAAAATGCTCGGCCGAAACGCTGTATAAGCTGGCGCAGGTTCTCGATGTAACGATTGAGGACTTGATTGTCGACGCTGTGAAAGGAGTTGATACTGTGCCGAAAACAATACCCTTCGAGCTTTTCAAAAGCAATGTGTGCCACCGGGTAAAGGACTGCGGCGACATCCCGTTTATTGTGGAAACTTTAAAATCTGATGAAATACGAAGCTATTATACCCAAAAGCAGTATCCGCAGGCGTTCTATCTGCTGGCAATGGTGGATTATCTCAGCCGGGAAAACGATCTGCCGCTGTGCAGTGCTTACAGCGATATGCGAAAACAAAAGCTCGTTAAGCCCATCTATCCGCAAAGCGTGATCGCCATGGCAAAGGTTATGGATGACGATACCGTGATAACCGAAAGCCTCGATAATGCGATCCCCGAATTCAGAAGATTTAATATTGCCGAGAACGAGGTGCGCTATGTCATTTAATGAAACTGCTTTTCATAAAGAAAACCTCGATCTTTATCTTCGAGAGCTTGCCAAAGCATTTCGCAAGCTGAACGGAAAAGCAATGCCTGCCGAAATCATTCTCATCGGTGGCGCTTCAGTGTTGATCAACTACGGCTTCCGTGATACAACATACGATATGGACGCCATTATCATAGCCTCCTCGGCAATGAAGCAGGCAATTAATCAGGTGGGAGATAAATATGAACTGCCAAATGGATGGCTGAACACGGATTTTATGAAAACCAGGTCATATTCACCTAAGTTGGCGGAACATTCGGTGTATTACAAAACCTTTTCCAATCTTCTTGAAGTGCGCACCGTAACAGCAGAATATATGGTAGCCATGAAGCTGATGGCGGGGAGAAAGTATAAAAACGACCTGTCGGATGTGATTGGAATATTGAAAGCACATCAGGATAACGGAACGCCGCTGACACTAGATCAAATCAAAAAGGCTGTAACAGATCTGTACGGCGATTGGTCGGCTTTGCCGCGGTCTTCCGTTGATTTTATAGAACAGACAATGGATAAAGAAAACTACGGCGAGGCATTTGAGCAAATCAAAAAAAGTGAAGGGGAAAACAAGGTGATGCTACAATCCTTTGAAGCAGACTACCCTGGCGTTCTGTCAGAAGACAATCTTGATGAGATACTTCGCCGCGCCGCAGAGAAAATGTCCGCAGGTAGCGAGAATGAAGAAGAAACCGAAAAACCTTCTGACTCCCCGGTACAAACCATGTAAAACACATATACAAACGCAAGGGCATCGCAGAAAATGCGGTGCCTTAATTTTTTGGAGGTGAAAACGCTTGAAAATAAGCAAAGCGCGATCCGTAACAAAGGAAAACCAACAGAAAAAGAAAAAGGGACGCTCGGTGCAGGATCTGGTTGGCATCAAGACCTTCACAAGATACGGCCTTATGACAAATAAGGGCGAGCTTCTGTTCTATCTTGTTGCGCCGACCAATATCTCGGTGCTGTCCCGTACAAATATAGAAATCAAAATCCACCATCTGATGATGGTGCTCTCCGCCATCCCCGACCTTGAAATCACCTGCACCGACTCCTCGGAATGTTTTGACGACAACAAGGCATATCTCACTGAACGGTTGACAGCCGAGCAAAATTCGAAGGTACGGAAAATCATCAAAAAGGACATTGACTTTCTGGATAACATTCAAATGGAAATGGCAACGGCAAGGCAGTTTTTGTTTATCGCACGACTGAAAAACCAAAAAGACAAGCAGAGCTTCGATGCTGCTAACCGAATCGAAAAAGTAATCTCCGAGCAGGGGTTTGAGGTGCGGCGTATGAGAAAAGCGGACATCAAACGCTTTCTTGCCCTGTATTTTGAGGCGAGTATGAACGGTGAGCAGATGCCGGATATTGACGGAGAACAGTTTTGTGGAGTAGATGATGGCGAGGAATCAGAAGATTAGCCTTACGGCTGTATCCCTTTTGCTGTCGGCGCCGTGAAAGAATGATATGAATACTTTTTTGTAATACCATGCTCTGCATTGACAATAGAGGTTAATTTGGGGTATAATACATCTGAAAGCGAAGGTGGTAATCATGGAAAACCAAGAGCTTTTGGAAAGCATAGCGGAGCTTACCAAGGAAATAGGCAAGCTGCCGAAGGGATATATTTCAAAAAAGACAATCGCCGGCAAGGTGTACTATTATCATCAGTGGTCGGAAAAGGGCATCAAGCAGAGCAAGTATCTGCGTGACGATGAACTGGAACCGCTGGCAAGACGGCTTAAAGCACGAAAGAAGCTGCAGGAGCAGCTTCGCCGTTTAAAAGCAACTACCAAAACCGATACAAAAGAAAAGAAGCGAAATGAGGTGACGAACATGAAATGCACCTTTATGCACAAAAAGATCGCTGTGGCGGAAATCGAACTGGATGACGCCACCGGCTTTATACAGAGAATCGGAGAGATTTACGCACCGGAGCATCTCCCTGTGGGCATTCCGATACGCCGTGGTGTGGCAGACCGTACTGCCTTTAACGATTGGTGGACGGAACGCTCTATCCCGGCAAGCCGTTCCGGTGTCCGCGAGGCATTGGAAGCGCTTCAGATATCCAGTACGAAAATGCTGCTTGTCAGATGTTACGGGCTTAGCCTGTCGGATCAATATTGGATCCGTCCCGAAGGATCAGGGCTTCGCTGGGAGAACATCAACTTCTTTGACAACGACTTTTCGGAAGATGTCGGAGATGTCCTGTTCGGAGAGAACAAAAAGAAGGACGGTCTCAATTTCAGTTCTCCCGACAACACCTCGGACGGCAATCTGAAAAAACGATGGAAGATCATCGACGGCAAACGCTGTCTCATCAAGGGCGGCAGTAATCCGTTTCGTCAGCAGCCTTTCAACGAGGTGATCGCCACCGGAATTATGCAGCGGCTCGGCATCTCCCATGTGCCGTATACCGTCATCTGGAACAAGGGCGCGCCGTACTCGATATGCGAGGATTTCATAAATGAAAACACCGAGCTTATACCCGCATGGCGTATCCTGCAGTTTCAGAAGCAGGATAACAACACTTCGCGTTACCGGCATCTCGTAAACTGTTGTGAAGCGCTCGGCATCCAGGATATCGTTCCGTTTCTCGATCGAATGATCGTGTTGGATTATATCATTGCCAACGAAGACCGGCATTTGAACAACTTCGGTGCGATTCGGAATGCCGAAACGCTCGAATGGCTTGGTATGGCGCCGATCTACGACAGCGGCTCCTCGCTCGGCTACGACAAAATGCCGGCACAGATGCGCTCGGAGAAAGAGGTTCAGTGTAAGCCTTTCAAAAATCACCACAAAGAGCAATTAAAGCTGGTTTCCTCCTTTGATTGGATAAACTTCGACGCGCTCTCAGATGTGAAGGAGCTGATCACAAAGGTGCTGTCCTGCAAGGATGCCGCCGACTATATCGATGCAAACCGTATTCGTGCGATCACCACAGGAGTAGAGCGCCGTATCAGTAATTTGCAGCAGCTTGCGATGGCGTATACTCATGTTCAAGAAGACTTCGCGGAGGACGATGTAGTGGAAGACATCGCGGAGGATTATACGCACGGAATAAGTATGCAACAATAAGAATCAACAAAAAATCAGTCGTTTTGTGAATGCAGAACGGCTGATTTTTATATGCCCTCCTTCTGTCTTCACGAAACGGCAGAAGGAGATATAATGCTAAAACGCAAACCAAAAACATTTACACCGGAGCAGACGGAAGAAATCCGTACAAAGGATTTCTTTGACATGATCCTGCCCGGCACGGTCAAATTTCTGTCCGATCGATATATTTTAGGCGACAGCTATCGCTGTGTGTGGGCGATCAGAGAATATCCGCCCTCCACCGAGGAACAAGTTATTCTTTCCCGGCTTGCTGATAAAAGCGGAGTCACATTGCGTATCTATCATCGGTTGGTAGACAGCATGGAACAGCGGAAGATTATTCAGAATGCCGCCCGAAAAAACAAACTCAAATCCGGTGGAAATGATGTAACCGAAGCAATTGAAGCCGAGAGCAATTTACAGGATTTAATGAGGTTGGTTGCAAATCAAAAAAGAGAACAGGGCTTGTTGCTCCACTGTTCGGTGTTTATTGAGTTGAAAGCAAGGAGCATGGAAGGGCTTAAGGAATTGCAGAGTGAGATCGCGATGGAACTGGCACGTTCCAAAATTTCGGTAGACCGGCTGATGTTGCGGCAAAAAGAAGGTTTTTTGTCTGTTCTGCCCGTGGGCGCCAATCAGTTCGGCGCGCAGTACGAACGGGTATTGCCGGTTAACTCGGTGGCAAATCTCTATCCTTTCAACTTCTCCGGCAAGACCGATCCCAATGGAATATATATCGGTCGAGATAAGTTCGGAACAAATATTCTTGTGGACTTCGACCGCCGCGCCGAGGACAAAACAACCTCAAATATTTTAATTCTCGGCAACTCCGGTCAGGGTAAAAGCTATCTGTTAAAGCTGCTCCTTACCAATATCCGCGAGGCCGGCAAAAGTATTATCTGTTTGGATACCGAAAACGAATACGAGGAAATCTGCTCCGCCCTCGGCGGCTGTTATATCGATTTCATGTCCGGTA
>ERZ827524.2040-NODE-2040-length-16028-cov-3.725412_pt1 | contig 16028 bp, 9 predicted proteins | sample MGYA00519702_ERZ827524 | MGnify/ENA primary metagenome ERZ827524 (study PRJEB31778, sample SAMEA3449341) | human gut metagenome | biome: human gut; feature: human-associated habitat; material: faeces | place: United Kingdom | collected 2010/2012 ...
TCAGTATCGCTTAAGGGCAGCGCAAATTCACCCGAAAAAGTCTCTCCGTCAATAGTGAAGCTGGCCGGGCCGTCATCGTTGCCTACCGCCATGGTCATCCATACATTGTCGTTATAATCATCTGCACCAAACTGATAGAAAGCCATGCGGTCAAAGGTAACATCCTCAAGGAAGGTATACTTAAACGTATGATATACCCTGGCCATGTCGTCTGTACGGGGCAGGTTGGCAGTTATCTCAAATTTAACCTTGCCGTCCCTGGTGACACCCGTATAAATAACCTCGGTCAAATTGGGGCCCTGCTTTTTAAACTGCGTCCGTACTTGCTGGAACATCATCATAGAGGCATTGTAGTTTACATTATAATATAGGAAATTGCCGCCGCCGTTGCATGAGGTCCAGCCGTATTTTCCGCCCATGCTATCCACATTCAACGGCCGTATATCGTCTATAAATGCGCGCCCGTGCGCTGTTTCGGGGTCATAGCAGAACGCCTCAGAAAAAGCGCCAATACTGCTGGTTTCCCACTGCTGATAATTGCCGCCCCAGCCGGCTAGGCTTATCTGAGCATGGCTGGAAGCATAAACGCCGCCCCAATTAGCATAGGTCATGGTAAATTCATATGTAACGCTTGAATTGGCAGGCACCTCTATAATCGTATATCCATGGAACCATATGCCCGACCAGAATTTAAGAGGATCATCCTCAGCTATAGCCGCATTATCATGCCAGTTCTTGGTAAGCTGCACCTGTACGCCTATAGGCTCGCCTGTTTCAGCGTCCCTTAAAAAAGGCGAACAGCCCTGTACGGCAAAGGGCGCGTCCTTATAGAACTGTAAAGGCACGCGGATATTCTCATCCGTTGGGTTCTCAATGGTAAATTTCAGCCTGTCCAAAGCGTTGCGGTTGCTGCTGGATACAAAAGACGCTCCCGACGCGCTGAACATACGGTTAAGGCTTATGGCCACATAGCCCTTAGGATCAAATTCGACGTCCTGCTCCCTGCCTTCTCTCGGCTCAATCTGCACAGCGCTGACTGAAGCCTGCTCTGAGCCGTAATATATATCCGCATTTGACAAGGAAGCCTGAGTAGCAGGTATTACTATTACATTAAAGCCGGTATACTCGCTCTTGGGCACAGCTAGGCTCTCGGCCCTGAAATAAACCGTATTACCCTCGGCTCGGATGGACCAGCCGTCACGATTAGGCATTACAAAAGTTATTCCGCTGCCGTTATCCTTAAAAAAGGTCATTACCTTATTGTCCCCGCTGGCTTCACTGTGCACATACTCCTCTGAAAGCGTCACACTGAATTCCAAATCTGCGTTCGCAATCTCATAATCAGAAAATATCGAATACTCAAGCGAAAAATATTCAGGCAATGCAGCTATTTCAAGCCGCCCCAGCACATCAGACAGCTGTGAATATCTCAAATGCATTATATCTATGCGCTGCATATACCGCCCGGTTTCCAGTATACGAGAATAAGCACTACTATTGTCATCCGGCTTTTTTACAAAGGAAAATTCATATGTTTCTCCGTCGATAGCGACATTATAATCCATGCTCACAGCACTCATGCCGTCTATGCGCGAATTATCTTCCGTCCCAGCCTCTGTCTGAGTTACCAGCTCGTTTATTGAATCCAGTTTTGTTATCTGGCCCTGAGACGGATTGACAGCCATTCCGTAATAGCCGGTCTGTATATTGAGCTGCCCGCCTCCCGCCGGATTATTAAAGCCGCTCTTCCACCACATGTAGGAATAATCCCTAGCCGAAGGCTGCTGAACAAAGGAACCCGTTTCTGAATCCAATATGGGAGTATCCTCAGTAACAGCAGGCAGCGTACTGGACGGAGCCCAGCCTTCATTTGTGACAGCCGAAGCGCTGGGACTGGGAAGTGCGTCGCCGTTGCAGCTCGCCAGCGCCAGCATGACAATAAACACTATTGCCAGCGCCGTTAATTTTAAAGATATTTTTTTCATTATAGTCCTCCTTCTTGTAAGCAACGCGAATAAATCACATCATATTTTATTATAACTTTTTCCCAAAGCAAATTACATGCACAATTATAACTATTTTTACACCAAAACTAAGAAAACTAATTTATATATTTGTTATCGCGGCTATCCCGCATTATTATCCGCTGTATTTTTATATGCTAATTAAGTTCTATTCCCCCCGGTGGCTTAAACTGCTTTTTATTCAAAAACCATCCCCGCCTAAACACAGCACGCAGCTTAAAAGCAGCCCCTGCCGCCGCAGCTTTAAAGCAGGCAGCATTCCCGGCTGAGCGTTAAATCTTAAGCCGCATAAACTTGCCTTTCTGATAGCCCCGCGCCCGCTTGACAGAATAAAACAGCATAAGGCAAAGGAGTGCTTAATATCCAATACCCTCAGTTTGCAAGGAATACGGTCAGAAGACAATAAAATCCGCATCCTGCCGCGCTGCCTTGGCTCCATGCGCGCCCGGCACATGTCGTTTAAGCGCGCTTTACCCGGCACAAATTTTATGCCTTCCGACTTTAAAACCTCAAACGAATAGAATTTCTTCATTTTCAAGGCAGACTAAAAAAGCGCACCTTGGAGTATGCCGAGAGAGAATAACGCGGAAAAGGGAGAAATTATCACATTTTGAGGCGTATAGTTACTGGTAAACCGAGAAAAGCATATGTGCAAATAAAAATATCACTTCTTAGAATTGTGCTATAATACATTAATAAAAACACTTGAAAATTAATGTAGGATATATTAAAATAATAGTAGGGTATTATGCCAGTATTGTTTTTACAAACTCAAAATAATACCTGTGCTGAATAATACCCGCCGGCTCATAGACAGGCGCTTGTTTAAGGAGATAATATAGATGGCAAAAAAGGCAGTATTTTTTATCGCCGTTTTATATATCGTGATTTGCTGCGCTTCCTGCACTCCGCAAAGCGTCCGAACGTCCTCTTCTCCAACAGAAACTGCCGCTGCTCCGCAAAGCAGTCCCATGCAAACCGCCATAGACCAGGAAAATCCCTTTGAATGGCTGGAGGAATATGACCGGGGCGCCGTTAAAGGCTACGACGTTTTAAATATAACCGGCGTGGACGCTCTGGGCAGGGTTATAAACACAGCTGAAGCCAAAAATGAAAATTATCAAGTAGGCATGTTCTATAATGCTGCCAACGGCTTTGCTACCGTAGACGGCATATACGACATTACCAAGCTGCTGGAAGAATACGGCGAAGAGCTTGTATTCTATGAGGACAGCGAATTAAGCCCTGCTGAAGCCGAGCACTGGTGGGGCGAACCCCTTTACGGCTATTATAAATCAGCTGATTCATATATAGCCAAAAAGCATGTGGAGCTGCTTACCGCCGCCGGCGTAGATTATCTGGTCTGCGACGTTACCAACGGCTGGACCTACCCTGTAGCCACTTCCTATGTTCTGGAATATATAGTAGAGCTGCGCGAGCAGGGCTGGGATACTCCCCAGGTGGTATATTATGTGCACTCTCTCAATAATAAGACAGTGCGCGAGCTTTACAGCAGCATGTACAGCAATCCCGACTACGAGGAAGCCTGGTACAAGGTAGACGGAAAACCCGTAATTATTGCCTATACCGACACCGAAAAGGACAAGGCCGAAGCGGCCACCAGGGGAGTAACCGACTTCTCCTCCTCTGATTACGATCCTTTAAGCCAGGAGATACTGGACTACTTCTATTTTGTTGAGCCCCGCTGGCCCAATGATACCATGGCCAGCCTGATTGGCACCCCCATATATGACCCGGATAAGAAAACCGGCTACGCCTGGATTGAATGGACCCAGCCCCTGCCGGTACGGGACACCTCCCTCGGCTCATATATGAACGTATCAGTCGCCAGCCATCCGGCCATCCCCTTCTCCTTCAGCATCACCCACGGCGCACAGAACTGGAGCCGCGCATATAACCCCGTGCTGGGAATGGACTCCAAAAACGGCGTAATGGAAGGCACATACTTCCAGGCCTGCTGGGACCAGGTGCTGGAAACCATGCCGGACACCATTATGCTGGTAAGCTGGAACATGTGGACCGTGCTTAAACTGCCCTATCAGAACGGCGAATACATGTATGTTGATACCGTTACTCTGGAATATTCCCTATCTATAGAAATGGCCAGAGGCGCTTATGAGGACAACTATTACATGCAGAGCGCCGAAAATATCCGCAATTACAAATTTACAGGCGAGGCCCCCGCGCGCGAGCCCCAGACCATTGACATCAACGGCTCATATGCGCAATGGTATATAACCGAAGGGGTTTACCGCCAGATCGGCCAGGACGCGTACCGCAGAATATCCTCCAGCGTGGACGGCAGCATCACCTACCGCACCACTCTGCCCGAAAATAACATCCAGGAGATACGCGTGGCGCATGACGATAACAACATCTATTTCATGCTGCGCACAGAGGATGATATATCCACGCGCGAAGATGGCAACCTCAGCTGGATGAACCTCTTTATAGGCGCAGGGGAGCCTGCCCTGGAGGGCTGGGAAGGCTATGAATATGTACTCAACCGCTCAGGCTCGGATACAGCGACCGACATAGTCAAGCTCAACGCTGATTTTACCGGCGAAGTGGTGGGCCAGGCTGAAATGAAGATAGACGGGAACCGGATGTTTATTTCGGTGCCCAGGAACCTCATAGGCATGGAAAATGAAACTCAGTTCTACTTCAAAGCTGCCGACTCGGTAGCGGTTCCGGACGATATCATGGAATACTACGTTTCAGGTTCTGTCATGCCCATGGGCCGCATGTCCTATGAATACAAAATGGCCGAATAATTTAAGCAGTAAATATATCCGCCCAGCCGGGCGGATATATTTATATAAAATTAGTGTTAGTTACGGGGATAAGGCAGTGAAAAACGGCCGGATTTGCCTCCCTGCCGTGTTGCTTATGCTTCATGCGCAGCCCGGTACATATGCTCCAATGCCCGACAGGGCGGCAAATCAGCACATTTTGGCTCTGCGGTCTCAGTCCTTAAAATTTGGCTGCTTTCAAGGCCGGCAAAGAAAGCTCAAGAAACTCTGCACACACAGGGAACGACACAGAAACAGTCAAATTTACAAAAGGAATGCGCGGTATCCCTTGTACGCTGACGCTATAATAAGAAAGGAGCAACTCATGAAGAAAAAACTTTTAGCATTGGCAATGGCTCTGTTTCTGGTGCTGGGCGCTTCGGCCTGTTCTGAACAAACAGGCACGCAGGCTTCTCCCTCTCAGACCGGACTGTCTCCCACTCAAACTGCCGATTCAGGTGAAGCAGGCAACAGCGCAGCGGCCACACTGCCCACCCAGGATGATCCGTATACTTGGTATGAAGCGCTGGATAAAAACAGCGATAAGGGCTATGATGTTTCATCCATAGTAAGCGTGGATGATTTAGGACGGGTGCTGCGCTCCGCAGGCTCGGAGCTTGAAGGCAAATCGGTAGGCATATTTTACACTCACGCCAACGGCTTCCACGCTGGAAATATCAAGGGGATATTTGATGTTTTCAAGATAATGGCTGAATATGGGCCGGATGTGCTTTTCCACCAGGATACTCCCATAAGCCCGAATAACACCGAGCATTATTGGGGAGAGCCCCTTTACGGCTATTACAAGTCCACTGACTTATACGTCATAAAGAACCATATTAATCAATTCACAGCAGCGGGCATAGATTACATAGTTATGGACTGTACCAATGCCTGGCTTTACAACGACGCTCTTAAATCCATAATGGGATATATTACCGAACTGCGACAGGATGGATGGGACGCGCCGCAGGTAGTGCTTTACATTCATTCTCTCAATAATAAAACCGTTCGGGAGGCTTACAAGGATATTTATTCGCTGACTGAATACAAAGATTCTTGGTATATGAAAGACGGTAAACCTGTTATAATTGCCTATACCGACACCGAAAAGGACATAGCGGAGGCTTCGGGCCGGGGAGTAACCGATTTCTCATCTTCTGATTTTGAACCTCTAAGCCAGGAAATACTGGATTTCTTCTATTTTGTTGAGCCCCGCTGGCCGGATGATTATCTGCGGGAGGGATGGCCCCAATATGATCCCAATAAGGATAGCGGCTACTGCTGGATTGAATGGACGCAGCCCCTGCCCGTAAGGGATACCTCTTTGGGCACATTTATGAACGCCGCCGTTGCCAGCCATCCTGAAATCCCCTTTTCCTTCAGCATTACCCGCGGCGCAAACAACTGGAGCCGCGCATACGATCCTGTACTGGGAAAGGAAGCTGAAAACGGAGTTATGGAGGGCACCTATTTCCAGGCCTGCTGGGATCAGATTATAGAGGAAAGCCCCGACACGGTATTCCTTGTGGCATGGAATTTCTGGACGGCTATAAAACAATCCTATATGGGAGAATATATGCTATGCGATACCGCCACCCTGGAATACTCTCTCTCCATAGAAATGGCTAACGGTACATATGGGGATAATTATTATTTGCAGATGATTGAAAACATGCGCGACTACAAATTTACAGGGGAAGCGCAGGCATATGAAGCGCAGACTATAGATATCAGCGGCTCTTACGAGCAATGGTATGACGTAAGCGCGGTATACAGGCAGATGGGCAAAAGCTCCATACGCCGGGTAGGAGCCAGCGTAGACAACAGCATCACCTACCGCACCTCATATCCGGATAACAATATTCAGGAAGTGCGCATTGCCCATGACGACAGCAATATATACTTTATGATAAGAACTGAAGAAGCTATCTCTGCCCGAAATGAAGCGGATAACTGGATGAACCTCTTTATTGGAACGGGCGAGCCGTCAGCCAAGGGCTGGAACGGATATGAATATGTTCTGAACCGCTCAGGCTCGGATACGGCTACCGATATAGTCAGGCTCAACGCTGATTTTACCGGCGAAGTGGTGGGGCAGGCTGAAATGAAAATAAATGAGAATTTCATGTTCATTTCCGTGCCCCGTGAGCTTATCGGCATGAACCAGCAGGATAGCTTTTATTTTAAAATGGCAGATTCGGTTGCGGAAAGGGACGATATTATGGACTACTATGTAACCGGCTCTGTACTGCCGCTTGGAAGGCTTTCATATGAATATAATATGGCTTAAATTTGCAGGATAAATAACTCAGAGCACAACAACAGTCCAGGGAGGGACGGCGTTTGGCAGGCAAAGCCTGCTCAGGGCCGAGCTTGCGCTCGGCCCTGCGGCCGTTTTACGGCCGCAAACGCCGTCCCACCCTGGACTGTTATTGCGCTCTGGACCGTTCTAATCGGAGGCCGGGGAATACCAGAGGGGCGGCGCGGGATTTTGGCGCATTGCGCCAAAATCAAGGGTTTGCGCCTTCAGCGCAAACCCTCAGGCGGCCTTTGGCCGCCTCCGCGCCGCCCCCTGGCATTCCCCGGCCTCCGATTAGAGCCAAATCTTTCCCAAAAACTAAATGCAATTTAAAGTTTTTATCAGTTCAGCCAGCTCATTTGGCGACGCAACAATATAATCCGCTCCGTATTCCGCCAGCTCTTTCCTTGTTCCGTAACCCCACAGCACTCCTGCACTCATAACTCCATTAGCTTTTGCAGCTATAATATCATACTTCCTGTCCCCCGCCATAAGACAGTTTTTTGCGCCGGAGCGCCTCAGCAGCTCAGCCAGTCCCTCCGCTTTATCATTATATTTACCGTCAAAGGTAGGCCCTAAAATATCTTCAAAATAATCTATTAGCGCAAAATGCCGTAAAACCTCCCGTGCATATGGTTCAGGCTTGCCCGTGCAAAGCATGAGCCTGATCCCCATTTCCTTCAGCTGCAAAAGCATGGCGGGTACTGCGGGGTACACATCATTCTCATATATGCCTTTTTGCGCAAAATATTCACGGTATGCCTTTAAAAACTCCAGGCTTTCCTCATCCGAAATATCCAAAATCTCCATTATATGCTCGGCCAGCGGCGGCCCTACGCATGAGCGCAGTTCGGGCATAGTCAGTTCCCTATAACCCAGCTTTTTTACCGCATATTTAATACTATTGATGATTCCGGGAGCCGAATCTGTCAGCGTACCGTCCAAATCCAATATAACTGTTTCCAAGCGAGGCATGGCCTTCTCCTTTATTTTGCTTTATTTTTACTGATTATATCATAAAACGCCTTGGACAGGCAAACAAAAGGCCCGCTCAAAGCGGGCCGTATTACTATGCCTTGGGAACTAATAAGGTTAACCTAAAAGGAATAACTCGCATACTTCCTGTAAAATTCCCCATTGTCCGTGTTCCTCAGTCGGAGCAGAGTTCCGTGCGCCTTGCCCGTCTGCTTGGAAAGCGGGTAAAATTCCAAAAGCTGGGGCCGCGTTACCAAAAAAGCGCTGATTTACGTCCCCGCAGGCACTTGAACGGTATGTAACTATGTAACAGCCATGATGGAGCGAAAGCAATGCAGCAGAGGCGCAAATTCAGCTATTAAAGAACGCATCATCCCTTGCGCACTGGCTCTATGTAAAGAGCTAATTATCCTCTGAATAATCAAATGCCGTATAAAGTCCGTCAGGCTGGGAGGTATCCTCGCTGGCAGTACGCTCCGCCGTATAGCTGGCAACATCCAGCTTATTGAATTTAAACACAACGCCTATGCTTTCAGGCACGTTGCCGTCAAACTGCTCAAGCAGCGCCGCAAAATTTTCCTCGCTCAGCAAAGCTTCGCGCGTCTGGTCAAGCACCTCTTGAATTAAAGCGTCATCCCGCTCGCCGTCAACAAAATAAAATATGGAAATACCTAAATCCTTGTAAATATAATTATCCTGTATCCCCGTTATTTCGGGATGATTATATTCTATCTCCCGGAAAGCAGCGGCTATCTGAGGCACGTTGTCGCTCAGACTGGTCTTTTCATTGAGATACCTGACGCCAAGATATCCTCCGACAGCTATAACAACCAGCAGGATTAAAGCCAAAAATGATTTTATCACTTTGGTTATCAGCAGAATTACAACTACCAGAGCGAGAAGCGCCGCGGCAATTATTACTATAGTGCCAGTATTCATAATATTATGCCTCCGATAAAATAAGGAGTTTTGAAACTCATAATAATCTACCTGTACCTACTTAATATATAATATACCAATTATCTTTGAAAAATTCAACCGTTTTTTATAATTATTCTGTGCGCACATCTCCGATTTATTGCCGCACAAGGGGAGGGCGGCGCGGAGGCGGAGCCTTGCTCCGCCCCGGCGTCAGACAGCACTGCAGAAAGCCGCTTTTTGCAGTGCTGTCTGACGCTCAATTTTGGCGCGCATGCGCGCCAAAATACCGCGCCGCCCCGTTAAGCTTCTCAGCCGCACATTTGTTTCCAAAATTATTGTGATTTTATAAAATTAAAATATTAATTTTGTGCTATCGAAAGATTGTATTATGTATTGCACTTTGTTAATAATAGTGCTATAATTTGATCACAAAAACTTTATAAAAGGAGTGTACTAATATGAAAAGAGCATTAGTTGCCATTTTGTCTCTGGCATTGATTATGTGCCTGGCTATTCCCGCTCTGGCTGCCGATGACGTAGTAATCTATGATTTTGCCAATTCAATTGACGCAGAAGACTCATTTGGATTTAATACCGGTCTGGCCGGCATAGGATTTGCAACCCCAACAGTGACCATCGAAAATGAACAAATGAAAATGACGTTTACCGGAAACTCACAAACTAACGCTGCTATAGGCGGATACTTGCCCGCTTCCTCTCGTGAATGGGTAACGGCTTTAGCTGAACAAGCTCCAGATTATAAGTATATTAGACTTTATCTTGAAAATAACACCCCTGGTGCATTTTACATTACGTTCACTTTTTCAAGCACATCAACTACAGTTTGGGGAACTCCTGATATGACCAAGGCGGTTATGATTAATACTGCCGGCGAAACCATAGAAGCTACCGTTAGCCCCGATTTAAACGGCTACACCAATGGTTACATTCAGCTGCCCGCAGGCTTTAAAGGCTGGCTGTTTATGGAAACTGATGCATCAACATTCGGCCCTGCTCCTGACGGCTGGGGAAAAACTGAACTAACTTCTTGGACGGAAGTATCCCAATTTGAATGGGATATGCGTCAAGTAGGCGATGTCACCGAAGGCAATAATTACATGATTTGGGACGACCTTGCCCTGGTAAATGAAGCTGTAGCTCCTGCTGCAACTGATCCCGGAACAGATGATAAGCCCGCTACAGACGACCCCAATCAGGGCGGCGATGTTTCAATGCTACTCTATGCAGCGGCGGCTGTAAGCGGCTTAGGCGCTCTGGCCATCAGAAGAAAGAAATAATCAATAATTGCGATTATATTTAGTATTTGTAATTGAAACGGGCGTACAGATTAATCTGTACGCCCGTTTTAATTTGCGTTCATATTATATGACTAAAATATTCGGCTGCTGGACGTAAAGCTTGCTGTAACACACCATTATTTCGGAGAACAGGATAGTTTTGTCTAGGAACCGGTTAGCTTTGTTCATTGAATTATACGGTTAAAGCTTTATACTTAAGTTAAATCAAACAGTAAAGGAGAATTAGTATGAAAAAACTGTTACTAACTGTTTTGGCTCTGGCCCTTACAATAGCAATGGCTATTCCCGCTCTGGCTGCCGAAGACGTAGTAATCTATGATTTCTCTGATGCTAAAGATGCAGAAGATACTTTGGGATACAATGAAGGTCTAACCAATCCGCCGTATGGCTTTAGCAAGCCTGTAGTTACCGTAGAAGACGGGCATGTTAAAATGCAGTTTACCGGTGACGCTCAGACAAATGCTGCTGTAGGCGGACAATTTTATTCGGACGCGCGCGCTTGGGTCTCCGAGTTGGCAAAACAGGCTCCCAATTATAAGTATATGCGTCTCTATGTTGAAAATCAAACTCCCAACCCCTTCTATATGGCTTTAATATTTGCTGAAGCCGCTGCCACTGAATGGGGTTCCGCAGACATGTCTCAGGCGGTATTGATTAATACTGATGGCGAAACTGTTGAAACGGTTGTTGAAGCCACCTTGAACGGTTATGAAAATGCATATATCCAGATTCCTGCCGGCTTTGCCGGTAACATCTACATGCTGACTGATATATCTACCTTCGGATTAGGGCAAAGTCCTACGGGTTGGGGAAAACAAGCTCTGACCTCTTGGGCAAAGGTTAATCTGATGGAATATGATTTGCGCAATGTAGGCGATGTCCCCGAAGGTAAAGATTACATGATTTGGGATGACCTTGCCCTGGTAAATGAAATACCGGCTGCAACTGATCCCGGAACAGATGATAAGCCCGCTACAGACGACCCCAATCAGGGCGGCGATGTTTCAATGCTACTCTATGCAGCGGCGGCTGTAAGCGGCTTAGGCGCTCTGGCCATCAGAAGAAAGAAATAATCAATAATTGCGATTATATTTAGTATTTGTAATTGAAACGGGCGTACAGATTAATCTGTACGCCCGTTTTAATTTGCGTTCATATTATATGACTAAAATATTCGGCTGCTGGACGTAAAGCTTGCTGTAACACACCATTATTTCGGAGAACAGGATAGTTTTGTCTAGGAACCGGTTAGCTTTGTTCATTGAATTATACGGTTAAAGCTTTATACTTAAGTTAAATCAAACAGTAAAGGAGAATTAGTATGAAAAAACTGTTACTAACTGTTTTGGCTCTGGCCCTTACAATAGCAATGGCTATTCCCGCTCTGGCTGCCGATGAACTGTTAATCTGTGATTTTGCTAACGCTGACCAGCAGATAAGCTGGACTGAAGGATTAACTACAAACAACGGCATACCTGCGCCCAGTTTCAGCGTTGAGGACGGCAAATTTGCTGTAACCCCCCAGGCAGGCAATTTCTGGGCTGGCACTTTTTATTTTGACCTGGCTAATGGCTGCAGCTGGCTGAACGACCTGTCAACAGGCCTGGAAAGCGGCGAATACAGCTATATCCGCCTTTATGTTAAAAACAACCTGCCCTGCAATGACGCTGACCCATTCGGCTTTTCCTTCAGCCTTCAGAAAATAAGCACAGAAGGATATGTAAGCAACTGGGGAGCCGCAGATTTTTCTAAAGCCGTATTCCTCAATATGGACGGCACAGAGGCAAACCTGGAGTTTTCTCCCGACAGGAACGGTTATAAAAACGGATACTTAAGCATCCCCGCGGGCTTTGAAGGTTATATTTTCATGAGCGCCAAGCTGGAAGACTTCCCCACGCATACTCAATGGGGAACCACTGTTTTAGACAACTTCAATGGATTGGGCAGATTAGAAATAGATGTGCGCGCTGCCGGCACCAGCTGCGATGGCAGCACCAACAATCTTATACTGGATGATTTAGCTCTGGTTAAAACAGCCGAGATACCTGAAACCCCCGGCGGAGAGAACCCTGGGCAAACTCCGGATGACGGTAATAAGGATGATGATAATACCGATAAACCCGGAAGCGACGGCGACATTTCAATAATGCTTTATGCGGCAGCCGCTGTCAGCGGTCTGGGCGCTTTGGCAATAAGGAAAAGAAAATAAAACATCATAAATTCATGCCGGGCCTAAACAGCCCGGTTTTTTATTTTCAACTTATAGCTTAGACAATACAATCAAAGTGCAATGCGTTTTGCTCAAGAGCCCGCCGCGTCCGCTTTGCTGCGCGGTCTTGAAAAATATGACCGGTATGTCTTTAATTGCGCTCCGCACGGCCGTCAACGGGCATTGAAAGCAAAAAGCTCCGAACGCAGAGGAGGGGTTCCGGTTCTGAAAGGCGGCAGGACGCGGAAATACCGGGCGTATTTTATAAAGAGCGGCAGCGCGGCAAAGCCCGCCAATTCATCCCCCTGCGGCTCATTGTACTCTGATTGTATTGTCTTACAATAAAGTCAATATGCCGCCGGGAAAGCCGCGTCACGTTAAAAGCGCCGTATCTCCGCTTCTCTAAGCCTCTTAGGAGATTTAGCACATGTCTCGGCGCCGCTCTCCTTACCATTTTCTGATCCATACCCTGTTAATGCATAATAATATACCGCTTTCTTTTGCCTTGAAAAAACTAAAAACCCAACTGAAATTGTTAGAGTAAACAAAGTCTTTATTGATCAAAAGCCCTTAAAACATCTTATAAACTCTTATAAGTGTTTATAGGCAACGCCACAGCTTTAAATCAAGATTTCCGCACAGCTGCCTATATCTTGTCATATTTTCTTACAGCATTGTTTTGGAAAACCGGACACCATTGGGGCACCAAATAGCTTTTGCATAATATCTCATACCTAACATCTCCGTTCCGTTCCTTTTTGATTTTTTCAGTGTGACTTTTGGAGAAGCAAACATAAGAAAAGGTGTACCCTCTTCCGAAAAATATCTTATTGGGAAGTATTCCAATCTCTCTGTTTTTATCAATTTCTACCTTAAATTTACAAGGGCATATACGGTCAGGACAGGGCTGTTTGAGTGTCCTGCTGTGTTGCTGTTCGCTCCGTGTACGTCCAGTACACGTCGTTCAAGCGCCTTGCAGGGCACCCAAACGGCCGCTGCCTGACTCTTCGGCCTCCAGCAGGTTGGATTGGGCATTTTCAAGGAAGCGGAATGAGGCGTACTGAACGTGCACCAATTGACGACGACGCAGAAAATGCCGGAATCAGGCCGCTGGAGGCGTGCATCCCCTTGTCAATTTAGGGTAAGAATTTACAGTATAAATTCCTGCTTGCTGCTGTTGCTGCTACGCTGCTGCGGTACAAGACAAAACCACTAGAAGAACTGAATAATTCTTATTTTATGAAGTTTCAAACCTCCGGTTTTAATGGAAACTGCAATAAATTACAGTGAAGAATTTGTAAAATGCGAAGTTAAGTTTGCCGCAAGGTAATTTGCGCGACAAACTTCACTGTCGCAGGGAAACTTAACTTGCCCGTCAGGGCAAGCGCCGTTTGGGTTCAGAGAGGTGCATTATATAAAATACTGCCTTATGCGGCTGTGCTGATACGCTGCCTGCGGTTTTATAAAATGGGCTAAATATTGGCATTTTAAATATGTTAAGCTTGAGAATAAGAATATATAAGTTAGTCTGCTGCAGTATATCAGCTAACCGCTGCTGCGCGGTTTTAAAGAAGGACTAAATGGGCAGCGTTACCTCAAAGCGGATTACGCCGTCGCTGCACGAGGCGGTTATACTGCCTTTATGAAGCTCTACTATTTCTTTGGCTATAGCCAGGCCCAGGCCGGCGCCTCCCGTTTTGGAGGCGCGGGAAGCATCCAGCCGGTAAAACTGCTCGAATATCCGGTTCAGCTTTTCTTTAGGAATATCTATTCCTTTATTTTCAAAGACTATTTTAATTCTGTTATTTGGGCTTTGCGTTTGGGATGCGGTTATAGTTATATTTTCATTCTCATAGCTGTAATTAACCGCGTTGCGCAAAAGGTTGTCAAATACGCGCTGGAGTTTGTCGGGGTCGCATTTTATCATGATATCAGGCTGCGCGTTTAGGACACATTTTAAGTTCTTTTGTGAGAGCATTGGCTGAAATTCGTATGTGAGCTGTTCCAGCATCATGGTAAGATTAACCAGGCTGTATTCCAACGAAATGCCCGAAAGATTAAAGCGGGTTATCTCAAAGAATTCGTTTATCAAATCCTCCAGGCGTTCTGCCTTATCAAGTGAAATAGAAAGGTATTTTTCGCGCAGCTCAGGAGAGATTTCCTGTTCATCCCTTAGGAGGGTAAGATACCCTATAACTGAGGTAAGGGGAGTTTTAAGGTCATGAGCCAGATACATTACCAGATCGTTTTTCCTTTTTTCGGCCTCTTGAGCCGCCCGCTGGCTTTCGCGCACATTCAATTTTATCTGGTTAAGCTGCATTTCAGCGTCTTTGAGGTCGGCGGGGAGGACTATTAAATCTGTTTTAGAGCTGTATACATTTTCAGTTGCCGCCAGCACATCATCCAGATAGCCAATAGTTTTACGCCAGTAATATATAAAGATAAAAATAAAGCCGCCTAAACCCAGCAGAAATAGAATGGTTACTCCATTCATGCGTATAAAGTTGAGGATAGGGTATAACGGCTCGTTGCCTGTCCAGGTAAAGAACGAGCAGATGACCATGCCGCCGAAAAACAGGACTAGCAGCAATATTAGATACAGTATTACTGCCGCTATAAAACGCATAAGTATTTTAAAGGACAAACGGACTTTAAAACTGTTGGGCTTATTCAATTTTATAGCCTACCCCCCAAACTGTTTTTATAAATTTAGGATTGCGGGCCGGCTCTCCCAGTTTTTCGCGCAGCCGCCCAATATGTGCCATGACGGTATTATTGTTGTTAAGATATTTTTCTCCCCATACTGCTTCAAACAGTTCTTCAGCCGGCACTACTTTTCCCCTGCGTTCGCACAGATACCAAAGGATATCAAATTCCAGGGGGGTCAGCGGTATTTCAGAATTAAACAGGGTACAGGTATGCGTATCCTTATTTATAACCAGTCCGTTAATATCGTATTCCTCGGTTTGTATGGCCGAATCGCTTTCAGTATGGTTGTACTTGGTATAACGCCTGAGCTGCGTTTTAACGCGGGCGATGAGTTCCAGCGGATTAAAGGGTTTGGTTATATAATCGTCTGCCCCTAATGTAAGGCCGGTGATTTTGTCCATATCTTCAACTTTGGCTGTCAGCATTATAATAGGGAAAAAATGCTGCTCACGAATTTTTCTAAGCAGGCTGAAGCCGTCTATATCAGGCAGCATGACGTCCAGAATGGCCATATCCAACTGTTCTGATTGAATGTATTCCAAGGCTTTTTGGCCGTCATAGCATTTAAAAACGCGGTAGCCTTCATTCTGGAGGTACACTTCTACCAGGTCTGCAATTTCTTTTTCATCATCTACTATCAGTATATTTTGAGCCATATTTTCTGCCGTCCCATTTGATATTTGCACAAGCATTTTTGGTAAGTATAAGTATAACATATTGGACAGCAATATGCAATTAGATGCATGAAACGAAAGC
>ERZ827524.2041-NODE-2041-length-16028-cov-2.846804_pt1 | contig 16028 bp, 15 predicted proteins | sample MGYA00519702_ERZ827524 | MGnify/ENA primary metagenome ERZ827524 (study PRJEB31778, sample SAMEA3449341) | human gut metagenome | biome: human gut; feature: human-associated habitat; material: faeces | place: United Kingdom | collected 2010/2012 ...
GCTGGCAGGAATCCTTCTGGCTACATATGAGGCCAAAAGAACCGGGCAGAATCCCGATGATTATTTTGACTTGGCGATCATTGCCATTATCTGCTCCGTGATCGGAGCGAGATTGTATTATGTCATATTTTCGTGGGATCTGTATAAGGACAACCTGTGGAGTATTTTAAATCTGCGCCAGGGTGGACTGGCGATCTACGGAGGCGTGATTGCTGCAATTATTACAGCAGTTGTCTTTGCGAAGGTCAAAGGGCTTTCATTTCCGAGATTGGCAGATACGGCAGGTCTGGGTCTGATCTTAGGTCAGATCATCGGAAGATGGGGCAACTTCTTTAACAGGGAAGCATTTGGCGGTTATACAGACGGACTGTTAGCGATGCAGCTTCCGGTCAGTGCTGTCAGAGACAGTGATATTTCAAAAGAGCTTGCCGAACACATCGTGGAGCTCGGAGGAGTATCTTACATTCAGGTACATCCGACGTTTTTGTACGAATCCCTGTGGAATCTGGTATTGCTGGTGATCCTATTGCTGATCAGAAAGAGGAAGAAGTTCGAGGGAGAGATTTTTCTGCTGTACTTAGCAGGATATGGGATCGGACGGGCATGGATTGAAGGTCTTAGAACAGACCAGCTCCTGATCCCGGGAACTTCCGTTGCAGTTTCGCAGGTATTAGCAGTAGTATTAGCAGTCGTTTCGGTGATGATGCTTATCATACTTAGGAAAAAAGCAGTGAGCAGGAAACAGCAATAACATTTTGACTAAGGAGCGATATGGATGCAGGAAAAAGAAACATTACAGGAACAGATTGAAATAGCAAGAAAAAGACTGGACGAAGCATATGCCTTTGGTAATGATATTGAAGGATGCTACGAACTGAGCAGAGAAGTGGACCGCATGATCGAGCGGTATTTAGACCTCAGTGAGAACAATTAAATAATGTCTGGAAACTAGATACAAGAGAAGAAACATAAAGATGGTAAGAGCAAAGGAAAGCATTGTAGAGATACAGTGTTTTCCTTTTTTTATTTTTTACACCCTAATCTTTCTTAAAAATACTGGAAATACTTGCTTTTTACCCACTGGTGGAGTAAAATGGATGTAAAAGTGGGTGAAAGTGGTTGATAGTGGCACAAAGTGGTGGATAAGTTGATAACTTTGTGGATAACACGAAAATAATAACCACGGTAAGTAGGTGAGTGTCAGATGTTCATGGGAGAATACAATCATACAATTGATGCAAAGGGCAGAATGATTGTTCCGTCTAAGTTCAGAGAGCAGCTTGGAAACGAGTTTGTTGTAACAAAAGGACTGGATGGATGTCTGTTTGTATACCCAAATGAAGAATGGCACAATATTGAAGAAAAATTTAGAACCGTCCCACTTACCACAAAAGATGCAAGAAAATTCTCACGTTTCTTCTTCGCCGGAGCAGCCACCTGTGAGTTAGACAAGCAGGGAAGAATCCTGATACCACCGGTTTTAAGGGAATTTGCTGATTTACAGAAGGATGTCGTATCCGTTGGAGTACTCAACCGGATCGAGATCTGGAGCAAAGACAACTGGCTGGAATGCAATTCCTATGATGATATGGACGAAATTGCAGAACATATGGCAGATTTGGGATTGAGTATCTAGGATAAGAAATCAAAGAAGGCGGAATAGGAGAACGATATGGAATTTCATCATACATCCGTATTATTAAATGAGACAATTGACAATTTGAACATCAGACCGGACGGAATCTATGTAGACGGAACCTTAGGTGGGGGCGGACATGCCTTAGAAGTTGCAAAAAGACTTGGTGAGGGTGGCAGACTGATTGGTATTGATCAGGATGCAGATGCGATTCTGGCGGCAACAGAGAGACTGAAAGAATATCAGGATCGTGTGACCATTGTTCGCAGCAACTATTGCAATATGCCTCAGGAACTGAAAAATCTTGGAATCGAAAAGGTAGACGGCATTGTTTTAGACCTTGGCGTATCCTCTTTTCAGTTAGATACACCAAAGCGCGGTTTTACTTATATGGAAGAAAATGCTCCGTTAGATATGCGGATGGATCAAAGAGAAAGCCGTACGGCAAGAGATATTGTCAATACTTACAGTGAGAAAGAACTGTATCGGATTATCCGGGATTTCGGAGAAGACAAATTTGCAAAAAACATCGCAAAACACATTGTGGCAGCGAGAGAAAAACAGCCCATTGAAACAACCGGAGAGCTGACAGCCATTATTCGCTCAGCAATTCCGAAAAAAGTACAGATGAGTGGCGGACATCCGGCAAAACGTACCTTTCAGGCAATCAGAATTGAATTAAACCGGGAACTGGAAGTGTTGCAGGATACACTCGATGATATGATAGAACTTTTAAATGAGGACGGAAGAATCTGTATTATTACCTTTCACTCATTAGAAGATAGAATCGTAAAGACCATATTTAAAAAGAATGAAAACCCATGCACATGCCCAAGTGACTTTCCGGTTTGTGTATGTGGCAAGGAATCCAAGGGGAAAGTCATTACAAGAAAGCCGATTTTGCCGGGGGAAGAGGAATTGAGAGAAAATTCAAGGTCCAAGAGTGCAAAATTGCGTGTGTTCGAGAGAAGGTAAAAGACAAAAAAGCGGAGGTGTCTAAAATGGAGCAGAATCAGTATCGGATGTATGTAGACGGAAATACGGTACGCAAGGCAGAAGCACTGCCGAAAGACGACAGACAGGAAAGAATCAGAAGAGAACGTGAAGAACAGAGAGCTAGAAACAGAAAAATAGCAAAGAGAAATCAGGCAAGAGAACTGCGTATGAGCCGCAGATATGTGGCATTTTTGGCAGTTGCAGTAAGTATTACCTGTCTGGTATGTGCAGCATATGTGCATTTACAGGCAGATATTACCACCAGAATGAGTAATATTTCAGCTTTAGAAAAAGAAATTGCAGATTTAAAGACAGATAATGACACCACATTAAAAAGAGTCAATACCTCTATCAATCTGAATGAGATTAAAGAAAAAGCAATCGCAGAATTGGGGATGGTCTATGCAGCACCGGATCAGGTTGCTTACTATAGTATTGAGGATTCAGACTACATGACACAGTATGAAGAAATTCCGGGAAAGTAGTGTGGTGGAAGATTGAAGGCAAGACGGAAAAAGGAACTGGCAAAGTTTCCGCGAAAAATGCGAAAAAAACTGATTGTCACATTTTTAACGATTACAATACTTTTAGTCGCATTAATCGGCAGAATTATGTATATTGAAGTGACAAGTGGCGAAAAATATGAAAAAATCGTTTTAACCCAGCAGGAATATGACAGTACCATACTGCCGTATCAGCGTGGGGATATTGTCGATGCCAAAGGTACGGTACTTGCAACCAGTGTAGATGTCTATAACGTAATCTTAGATTGCAAGGTGTTAAACAGTAAAGAAGAGTATTTACAGCCGACCATTGAGGCACTGACCTCCTGCTTTGAGGATTTAAAAGCAGAAGATTTGTACAAGTTAGCAGAAGAAAAACCGAAGAGTCAGTACAACAAGATTTTGCGCAGACTTCCTTATGATAAAGTGCAGAAATTTGTGGAATTGCAGAATGATACCAAGAACCATCCTTATATCAAAGGTGTATGGATGGAAAAAGAATATCTCCGTGAATATCCTTACGGTTCCCTTGCGGCTTCCGTCATTGGATATACGACTTCAGGAAACCTTGGAATCGGAGGTCTTGAGGATTCTTATAACGATACATTAAATGGAGTCAACGGAAGAGAGTACGGTTATCTGAATTCAGACAGTAACTTTGAAAAAACCATCAAAGAACCGGTCAACGGAAAGACGGTAGTATCGACGATTGATGTCAATATTCAGTCGGTGGTGGAGAAAAAGCTCAAAGAATTTAACGATGCCTGCAAAAATGGTGCGGAGGAAGGCGAGGGCAGTAAAAATACGGCTGCCATTGTCATGAATCCGAACAATGGGGAAATTTATGCTATGGCAAATTATCCGACCTTTGATTTGAACAATCCAAGAGATTTAAGCGCATATTACAGTGAAGAACAAATCAAAGCCATGAGTGAAGATGAGCAGTTGGAGGCTTTGAATAAAATCTGGCAGAATTTCTGCGTGACACAGACCTATGAGCCGGGCTCTACCGTAAAACCTCTGACCGTTGCAACCGGACTCGAAACAGGGGCATTAACCGGAAATGAGACCTATGTCTGCGACGGAAAGGAGCAGGTCGGCGGTCACACCATCCACTGTGTTAATCGGAGCGGTCATGGACTCTTAACCATAGAACAGTCTATCATGGAGTCCTGTAATGATGCCCTGATGCAGATGTCCTATGCAATACAAAAAGAGAATTTATTAAAATACCAGAAAATATTCGGTTTTGGTCAAAAGACCGGGATCGACCTTCCGGGAGAAGCAAGAACCGACTCCTTGATGTATACATTAGAAACGATGGACGATGCATCATTAGCGACGAACTCTTTTGGACAGAACTTCAATGTTACGATGGTACAGATGGCGAGTGCATTTTCCTCTTTAATTAATGGTGGAAATTATTATAAACCTCATGTGGTAAAAAAAATCACGGATGAGAACGGAAACCTGATTGAAGAGAACAAAGGCGAACTGTTAAAACAGACATTGTCAAAAGATACCTGTAATATGGTTAAGCAGTATCTGTATAAAACGGTCTCGGAAGGAACCGGAAAGACGGCAAAAGTGCCGGGATATTCCATGGGTGGTAAAACCGGTACGGCACAGAAATATGAAACCATTGAAGAAGATGGTGTCAAAAAGACACAGCGTGCACAAGGAAAATATCTGGTATCTTTTATCGGATATGTGCCGCAGGAGAATCCGCAGGTGGTAATCTATGTCGTAATTGATGAACCGAATGTCGCAGACCAGGCGCACAGTTCCTATGCACAGAATATTACAAGAGAAATTTTAAAAGAAATACTTCCATATCTGAATATTTATCAGGATGAAGAGTACGATCCGGAAAAAGTGGTCGACTTAGATATCATGGGAAATCCGGTACAGTAAAGCTGAATATCACATAACCTCATCAAAGTTGTAATAGATTATACTAACTTCTTTTATGGGGTTATACCTATGTATCGGAATAAAACTGCATATCGAAAAAAAATCATGGTATTCATGGTGGTGGTTCTGCTGGTGCTGACGTTTTTAGTCGGAAGACTGGTCTATCTGATGATTTTTTGCTCGGAATACTATGGAAAAAAAGCAGAGGATCTGCATGAGAGAGAAAGAAACATCAAAGCGGCACGCGGGGAGATCGTAGACTGTAACGGAGTGGTATTAGCGGAAAACAAGACCGTCTGTACAATTTCAGTGATACACAGTCAGATCAAAGAACCGGAAAAAGTCATTGCCATGTTAGCAAAAGAACTCGAAATGGATGAGGAGACGATCCGCAAACGTGTGGAAAAAGTATCTTCCATAGAAAAGATCAAGACCAATGTTCCAAAAGAAACAGGAGATGCCATCCGTGCGCATGGTTTAGCAGGCGTAAAGATCGATGAGGATTATAAACGGTATTATCCTTACGATACCTTGGCTTCTAAGGTGTTGGGCTTTACCGGAGGCGATAATCAGGGGATCATCGGCTTAGAAGTAAAATACGATAAATACCTTCAGGGGAAAAATGGAAAAATCCTGACGCTGACAGATGCGCGGGGGATTGAGATTGAAAACGCCGGTGAACGCAGGCAGGATCCGATCGACGGAAATGATCTGCATATCAGTCTTGATTATAATATTCAAAAATATGCAGAGCAGGCAGCGAAAAAGGCAATGGAAGAACATGGGGCACAGAGTGTTTCCGTGTTGATGATGAATCCGCAAAACGGCGAGATCTTAGCAATGGTCAATGTACCGGAATTTAATCTGAACGAACCTTTTTCCATAGAAGGCGTAACACAGACGAATCAGGATAAGCTCAATCTGATGTGGCGTAACGGCTGTATCAATGATACCTATGAACCGGGCTCTACTTTTAAGATCATTACTACAGCAGCAGCCTTTGAAGAAGGTGTGGTCAGTTTAAAAGACCGGTTTCACTGTCCGGGATATAAGATCGTAGAGGACCGTAAGATTCGGTGTCACAAAGTCGGCGGTCATGGAGCCGAGGATTTTGCACAGGGGATCATGAATTCCTGCAACCCGGTATTTATAGAGTTAGGACTGCGTTTAGGAAGTGAAAAATATTATTCCTATTTTAAACAGTTCGGTTTGCTGCAAAAGACCAATGTGGATTTACCGGGCGAGGCGGCAACGATCATGCACAATCCGAAAAATATCGGGCAGGTGGAGTTGGCGACCATATCCTTCGGACAGTCTTTTCAGATCACACCGGTCCAGTTAGCGACTACCGTATCCTCTATTATCAATGGCGGCAACCGCGTGACCCCTCATTTCGGGGCTTATGTCACGGATGAAAAAGGAAAAAAGGTCAAAACATTTAAATACGAAACGACAGAGGGGATTGTCAGTGAAAAGACGAGCGAGACGGTCCGTATGCTCTTAGAGAAGGTGGTCAGTGAAGGAACCGGAAGAAATGCCGCAATCAAAGGCTTTTCGATTGGAGGAAAAACAGCAACCTCCCAGACACTGCCCAGAAGTTCCTGCCGATATATTTCCTCCTTCCTGGGATTTACGCCGGCAGACAATCCGAAAGTGCTCGGACTTGTCATTATCAATGACCCACAGGGCGTATATTATGGAGGAACCATAGCAGCACCGGTTATGAAAGAAATATTTGAAAATGTGCTTCCATACCTTGGAATTGAGCAAAAAGAGTGAAGCACCGGGGAACAATATTGTGTGGGATATCTTGCACAAAAGTAAAAAATAACGTATACTAGAAAAGTTAGAAAAAACGCAACTATCAGCATGGCTGAAAAAAATACATGAGGTGGAAAACATATGTCATATCAAGTAGTAATCCCGGTAATTATATCATTTGTTGTCAGTGCAGTTTTAGGCCCTATTGTCATTCCTTTTTTACGAAAATTAAAAGTGGGGCAGACGGAAAGAGAAGAATTGAAGTCCCATTTAAAAAAGACGGGAACACCGACGATGGGTGGGATTATCATACTTGCGAGTGTGATACTGACCTCTCTGATATATGTTAAGGATTATCCGAAGATCATACCGATTTTGTTTGTAACCGTCGGATTCGGAATTGTAGGATTTCTGGATGATTATCTGAAAGTGGTATTAAAACGTTCCGATGGTCTGTTAGCATGGCAGAAGATGCTTTGTCAGATTGTGATTACGGCAATTTTTGTATTCTATATCCTGAAATTTACGGATGTATCACTGACGATGCTGATTCCGTTTTCCGGTGGAAAATATCTGAATCTTGGAGTTCTTGCGATTCCGGTTATGTTTTTAGCGGTAATTGGAACCGTCAATGGAGTGAATTTTACGGATGGTCTGGACGGTCTGGCATCCAGTGTCACGGTATTGGTAGCAACCTTTTTTACTGTGGTTGCAGTAGGAACACACAGCGGAATTGAGCCGATCACCTGTGCGGTAGTAGGTGCACTGATGGGATTTTTGCTGTTCAATGTCTACCCTGCAAAAGTGTTTATGGGAGATACCGGTTCTCTGGCGCTTGGCGGATTTGTGGCGGCGAGTGCCTATATGATGCAGATGCCGATCTTTATCCTGATCGTAGGACTGATCTACTGGATTGAAATTTTATCCGTTATGATACAGGTTACTTATTTTAAAAAGACCGGTGGAAAAAGAATCTTTAAGATGGCACCGATCCATCATCATTTTGAATTATGTGGCTGGTCAGAGACGAGGGTCGTTGCGGTATTTTCCATTGCTACGGCAATTCTCTGCCTGATTGGGCTTCTGGCATTATAGGAGGAAAGAAAATGGATTTACAGGGAAAGACAGTATTGATTGTGGGTGCCGGAAAGAGTGGAATCGCTGCCGGTGAATTACTTAGAAAAAAGGGAATTGCATACAGGCTTTATGATGGAAATAAAGAATTGTCCAAAGAGGAACTGCAAAAAAATGACATCTGGAAAGATTGCGGGATTATCTTAGGGGAACTGCCGACAGAGATTCTAGCGGATACCGGACTGGCAGTGTTAAGTCCCGGCGTTCCGACGGATTTGCCGGTCATCGCAGCCATCAGAGAGCAGGGGATTCCAATCTGGGGCGAAATAGAGTTGGCATATCATTTTGCAAAAGGCAGACTTCTTGCAATTACCGGAACAAATGGAAAGACTACAACAACATCCCTGTTAGGAGAGATTATGCAGGCATATTTTGAGGATGTCAAAGTTGTTGGAAATATTGGTATTCCATATACAAGTGTTGCCGCAGATACGACAGACGAGACGGTGACTGTTGCAGAAATCTCAAGTTTCCAGTTAGAGACGGCAGTGGATTTTCATCCGCAGGTCAGTGCAATTTTAAATATTACACCGGATCATTTAAATCGCCATCATACCATGGAGTGTTATATTGAAACGAAAGAAAGCATTACGAAGAACCAGCAAAAAGAAGATGTCTGTGTACTGAATTATGAGGATGAGGTGCTTTTGGAATTTGGTAAAAGTCTTCCAATTCGGGTGGTATTTTTCAGCAGCAAAAGACGTTTAGAAGATGGTTTCTTCTACGAAGATGGCGTGATTTACAAATCAACGGGCGGTAAGGCGGAAAAAATCATTGAAACTTCCAGACTACAGATATTGGGATTACATAATTATGAGAATGTCATGGCAGCAGCGGCAATGGCAGACAGTTTTGGTGTACCGATGGAGGTTATTACAAAGGTTTTAGAACAATTTCAGGCGGTAGAGCATAGAATTGAGTATGTTGTAGAAAAACGCGGTGTAAAATTTTATAACGATTCGAAAGGAACAAATCCGGATGCGGCGATTCAGGGAATCCGTGCGATGGAAAGACCGACCTTTTTAATTGGAGGCGGTTATGATAAACAATCCGAATACGATGAATGGATTGAAGCATTTGATGGAAAAGTCAAGCAGTTGGTCTTAATCGGTCAGACCAGAGAGAAGATTGCAGAATGTGCAAAAAAACATGGATTTACGGAGCTTGCCTTTGCAGACAGTTTGGAAGAAGCCATGGACATCTGCTATCAGAATGCTGTAGAAGGAGATGCGATTTTGCTGTCTCCGGCATGTGCAAGCTGGGGAATGTTTGACAATTACGAACAGCGTGGAGAAAAATTCAAGGAATATGCAAGAAATCTAAAGGAGTAATGCATGGGTAAGAAGCGGGAACGAACCGGCAGCAAACCGACAAGATATTTTGATTACAGTCTGTTGTTTATCATTATTTTTCTGGTCTGTTTCGGACTGGTCATGCTCTATTCGACCAGTTCTTACGATGGGCAGTTAAAATTCGACGACAGTGCATATTATGTGAAAAAGCAGTTGTTTGCAACAAGCCTCGGATTCATGGCAATGTATCTGATATCGAGGATCGATTATCATGTATGGATGCGTTTTGCGGGAGTGGCTTACATAGCGGCACTGTTACTGTGTACAGCAGTTATTTTTGTTGGTCAGGAATATAATGGACAAAAGAGGTGGCTGAAATTAGGACCATTGTCTTTTCAGCCGTCAGAGTTTGCAAAGATAGCGGTCATACTGTTCTTAGCGGTGCTGATCAGCCGCATGCCCAAGCAGATGAAAAAGTTTCAGACGGTGATCAAGGTACTTCTGATCGTAGTGCCGATCGTCGGTGTCATTGCATATAACAACCTAAGTACGGCAATCATTCTGTTGGGGATTGCCGTTGTGATGTCCTTTGTGGCAAGTCCGAAATATGCACAGTTTTTCGCGTTAGGAGGACTCGGAATCGCGTTTGGAAGTATCTTTATCTATTTAGAGAGATACCGTGCAGAGCGTATCAAGATCTGGCTGAACCCGGAGGATTACGAAAAGGGCTACCAGACATTACAGGGGCTCTATGCGATCGGTTCCGGTAAACTGTTTGGAAAAGGTCTCGGTGAGAGTATGCAAAAGCTCGGATTCTTGCCGGAAGCACAGAATGATATGATCTTTTCCATCATTTGCGAAGAGTTAGGACTGTTTGGTGCAGTCTGTGTCATTCTTTTGTTTTTACTGATGCTGTGGAGATTTATGGTCATTGCCAATAATTCTCCGGATCTGTATGGAGCACTGCTTGTGGTAGGTATCATGGCACATATTTCCATTCAGGTTATTTTAAATATCGCAGTTGTAACAAATTCTATTCCAAATACAGGTATTACACTGCCGTTTATCAGTTATGGAGGTACATCGGTTCTGTTTCTGCTTTCCGAGATGGGATTGGCACTTAGTGTGTCAAGAGGAATCCGGTTAGATGGACCGGAGGATTTATGAGAAAAAGAGAGAAGAGCGAAAAAGGCGAAAAAAGAATAAATTTCCTGCTGATACTGATCATCCTTATATTATTAGCTGCGCTTGGAGTGGTTGCATATAAGGGTTTTACCGTGAAACAGGTGCAGGTAGAGGGAACGGATCTGTATCCGGATGAAACCATCCGCCAATGGGCATTAAATGATGACTACTCGTGGAATACCCTGTATGTATTTTTAAAATACAAATTTAAGGATGCGGAGGAAATGCCGTTTTTACAGCAGCCGGAGGTGCGCATCAAAGGTCCGCATAGTTTGAGTATCAAAGTCAGAGAAAAAAAGATTGCCGGTTATCTCTATGTCCCGGCAATGGGGCAGAATGCCTATTTTAACAAAGACGGTGTAGTGGTGGAGACTTCTTCAAGGAAGTTAGAAGGAATGATGGAAGTGACCGGATTAGAATGCAGTAAAGTTTCGGTTGGCGAAAAAATTCCCGTTAAGAAGAAGTCCTTGTTAAAAGCAATGCTCAGTCTGACACAGGGGCTTAGCAAATATAAAATGATGCCGCAGACGATCCATTGTGATGAATATTCCAATATTATGTTAGAATATGAAAAAGTTACCGTAAATATGGGAAATAGTCAGAATCTGAGTACAAAAATGGAAACACTTTCCGTCATATTTCCACAGTTAAAGGATATGAGCGGTACGCTTCATATGGAAAACTGGTCAGAGGAAAATACGGATGTGCCATTTGAAAAGAGTAATGGTTCCTAAAATGGAGAACTGCCAGTGCAGTAAAAAAATAGTAATAAAAAAATAGAATTTGTAGTTGATTAATTCAACGAAAAATTATATTATATTTGTATGTGTATATTCCGAATGGGAATCGTTACATACGAAGAGAGATAGTTTCATTTTATTTAGATAAATCCCAGAAAGGAAAAAGGAGGAAGAACCTTGTTAGAGATTATGACGACAGAAGCAGATTCCAGTGCAAAAATTATTGTAATTGGTGTAGGAGGAGCTGGAAATAATGCTGTAAATAGAATGATTGATGAGAATATCGGTGGGGTAGAGTTCATTGGAGTCAATACGGACAAGCAGGCTTTGATGTTATGTAAAGCACCGACACTGATCCAGATTGGTGAGAAGCTGACCAAAGGTCTTGGAGCCGGAGCACAGCCGGAAATCGGTGAAAAAGCGGCAGAAGAGAGTGTGGAGGATTTAACGAACGCGATCAAAGGTGCGGATATGGTATTCGTAACCTGTGGCATGGGCGGTGGAACAGGAACCGGAGCAGCTCCTGTTGTAGCGAAGATCGCAAAAGAAATGGACATTCTGACCGTTGGTGTTGTAACAAAGCCTTTTAAATTTGAGGCAAAAGCGCGTATGGTCAATGCACTTTCCGGAATTGAGAAGTTAAAAGAGGCAGTGGATACACTGATCGTCATTCCGAATGATAAATTATTAGAGATCGTAGATCGCAGAACTACAATGCCGGATGCATTGAAGAAGGCGGATGAAGTATTACAGCAGTCCGTACAGGGAATCACAGACCTGATCAATCTTCCAGCATTGATCAACTTAGATTTCGCGGATGTTCAGACCGTTATGCGAGATAAAGGTATGGCACATATCGGTATCGGTTCTGCTAAAGGCGATGAAAAAGCCATTGAGGCAGTGAAATTAGCAGTAGCGAGTCCATTATTAGAGACAACTATTACCGGAGCATCCCACGTCATCATCAATATTTCGGGAGATATTTCCCTGATGGATGCAAATGACGCAGCAAGCTATGTTCAGGATTTGGCAGGCGATAATGCAAATATCATCTTTGGTGCAAAATATGATGAGACAATGACAGATGAGGCAACGATTACAGTTATTGCAACAGGACTTGAGACAAAGCCGACAGGTAATAAGATTATGCCGGATTTAAAATATCAGACAACATCAACACCAACCGCAAGGCCGACTGCACAGAGTTTTACGGCAAGACCACAGGTAACACCGACACCGGTGCAGAATTCCATGCCGATGCAGAACTCCGTGCCGGTACAGAATACAACAAGTACCTTAAGCGGAATCAAGAAGCCGGCAAAACCGGTCAGCAATGTACCGGAAAAAGATATCCAGATTCCGGCATTCTTAAAGAATACAAGAAAGTAAATGCGCTTTCGCGGTAAAGGATCATACAGAGCAGTGGATGTGAAAGCGTCTGCTGCTTTTTGTTTCCGATAGAGATTAGGGGCAAAGGGCGGTTTCTTTAGATCAGCAACTTGCACAAAGCCGGATCTGTTTTGTTCCGTTGTACGAAAATAAGAAAATTTAAGTCTGTCTGAGTTAGGCTGTGATGGAGTGACGTGTACGTCTTAAACGCCCCGTCCATGGCAGCAAAACACTATACATGAACAGGCAGACTAAGATTTACTAATTTTCTCCCAAAGTCACAAAAGCAGTCCCGGTTTTGTGCGAAGCACACTTTTGCTCTTTGAATTGAAGTTCTGAAGATAAACGAAATTGCATGAGAAACAGAGTCGTGTGGTTAGGAAAGTCTGGAATAGAAAACACAGGATTTTTAAAACAGACAGGTAGCATAATAGATATGGAGCAGTAACATGGAAATACAGGAGCTATTAGCACAGGTAAAAGAGGGAACGCTTTCCATAGAGGAAGCAAAACAATACTTGCGAAAAGAGCCATTTGAAGAATTAGGATATGCGAAGTTAGATACTCATCGGAAACTCAGGACCGGACATGCGGAAGTGATTTACTGTGAAGGAAAGTCGACGGAGCATTTTTTAGAGATTTTTACGCACCTTTATCGGGAAAATGGTGAGGTATTTGGAACAAGGGCATCGAAGGAACAGTATTTAGCAGCAAAGGAACGGTTTCCACAGACCGTTTATGATGAGACTTCCCGTATCATCCGAATTGAAAAGAATGACAAGCCGCATATGGGAAAAATCGTGGTATGCAGTGCGGGAACAGCAGATATTTTCGTAGCAGAGGAAGCGGCACTGACAGCAGAGTATTTTGGGAATTATGTGGAACGTATCTATGATATAGGAGTCTGTGGGATACACAGGATGCTGGCAAATCTGGATGCGATCCAAAGTGCAAACTGCATTGTTGCGGTGGCAGGAATGGAGGGCGCATTAGCAAGCGTTCTTGGCGGCTTGGTGGATAAACCGGTCATTGCAGTTCCGACATCGGTGGGCTATGGTGCAAGTTTTCACGGGGTTTCGGCACTCCTGACCATGATCAATTCCTGCGCGAACGGGGTGGCAGTGGTCAATATCGACAATGGTTATGGTGCCGGCTATATGGCATCACAGATCAACAGGTTAGTAGGAGAACAGCATGAGTAAAACATTGTATCTAGAGTGTACGTTTGGGATCAGCGGCGATATGTTTGTGGGATCACTGTTAGATTTAGGAGCAGACGAAAAAAAGTTAGAGCAGGCACTTGCTAGTCTTCCGGTCAAAGGATTTCACACCTGCATTTCCCGTGTGAAAAAATCAGGGCTGGATGCTTGTGATTTTGCAGTGCTTTTAGATGAACAACATGAAAATCATGACCATGATATGGAGTATCTGCATGGAGCATATACCAAGGAACACCGGAACGAGACAAAAGAACAGACGCAGGAAGCAGGACACGCATATAAACATGAGCATAGAAATTTAAAGCAGATATGCGAAATTATAGAAGCCGCAGACATGAGTGAACATGCAAAACAAATAGCAGAGCGGATATTTACCGTGTTAGCAGAGGCAGAAGCGAAGGTGCATGGCGAGAGCATGGAACAGGTGCATTTTCATGAAGTCGGAGCGGTGGATTCGATCGTAGACATCGTTGCAGCGGCAGTCTGCTTAGACAGCTTGCAGATTGAAGAAGTGATAGTGCCAATGCTCAGTGAAGGACAGGGAACGGTCTGCTGTCAGCATGGAATCCTTCCAATTCCGGTACCGGCGGTGACGCAGATCATCCGTACTTATGGAATTGCAATACACCGCCTGCAAGTGCAGGGAGAACTGGTCACACCGACAGGTGCAGCCATCGTGGCAGCCATCCGTACAGGGGAAGAACTGCCGGAGGCTTATCGGATCCTGCAGATAGGTATGGGAGCAGGAAAACGGGAGTATGAGACACCGGGGATATTGCGGGCGATGCTGATAGAGGAGAGAAAATAAAATTTAAATTTATGATGGGGTAAATATCGTATGATGCCAGTGGAGAGTGTTATGGGGCTATGGGACGTCGGCACAGATCCCCTATTGTTTTATAAGCTGTGGTTTTTGTCTGTTGTTCCTGCACCGGATCGGTTTGTGTCCGTCCGAGATACCGATTAAGATTTTCCTGTTTCCGCTTTAAATCCCACACCTCTTTTTCACAGCTCTTGTAGGTTGCGGTCAGTTCTTTTTTCTGCGTTTCCAATGCCTGATATTCGGCTCGCAGCTTATCCACATTCAATCCTTTTAGCTTGATGCCTGTGCCTGTTCAAGCATACGCCTTGCACCGCCATATAGGATGATCTGGCTCTCGTATCTGCGGAAATATGCGTCCGGGTTCTTGGCTTTTTTGTAGGCGATATGGTAAGAGCGGTTGTCTTTGTACTGCTCCGCATATTTGATGATTTCCGCAAGGTCTTTCATGCGGTGTTCCAGTTCTACAACACTCTGTCTGGCAGACCGCCCGGCTTCGTTTTTTACAGTAATCTTATGCTCCAGATCGGAGAGAGAACCAGCTTCATTATAGCTTTGTGCGGCGATCTTTAGATTCTCGATTGCCGCCCACTGTTGCAGTCCGGGACTGTTCTGGAATTTCTCGTCCGAGGTGTCAATGATCCTGCGGGCGGAGTAGTCCTTTTTTGGGATCATTGCCTTTCGTTCTCGCTTCTTTTCAATGCGTTCCCGGATACGTTCCTTTGTGTATTCTTTCCCTAAAGACCTAGCACTGCCACGAACAAAACGCTCCTTGTCCAGAGGTCGGAAAGAGATATATTTCACAGCTTCTTCTCAAAAAGTTTCCCCTTTGATTTCGTAACCTTTTGCCCGCATCAGAAGCAGAAATTCTTCATAAGTGGAAGCCGCCTTGATACAGAAATTGATGTCCCGTCTTAGCTGTGTTTTTCAGGTCGAACCATTCTGATCAGACTGCCATTCTTTGTATTTTTTGCCACGCTCACCGCCTGGAATAATGACAGAAAGATTGTGTTCTTTGCACAGTTCATCACTCAGGTGGCGTATGCGGTGGTAGGTCTGTGTGCAGTCGTGATATTTGTTGTATTCAATGTTGTCAGCCGCACAGAAGATGATATGATTGTGTATATGTCCCTTATCAATATGCGTGGTAACAACATACGAATATTTTTCTTCTAAAACCTTGTCTGCAAGCTCTTTTCCGATGCGGTGCGCTTCCTCATAACCGACCTCGCCCGGAGCAAAAGCCTGTATCAGATGATAGGCTTTGTTGGGACTGTTTTCCCTGCAATGGTCAAGCGTATACTTAAAGTCGATCGCCGCAGTTTCGGGCGCACACGCATAAGACGAAACATAGATCTGTTCGTCGGTTTTTTGTCCGGGTTGCAGATATATTCTATGGCTTTATCAATGGTTGCTTTGATAGCATGGATTTTTGTGT
>ERZ827524.2048-NODE-2048-length-15979-cov-2.808465_pt1 | contig 15979 bp, 17 predicted proteins | sample MGYA00519702_ERZ827524 | MGnify/ENA primary metagenome ERZ827524 (study PRJEB31778, sample SAMEA3449341) | human gut metagenome | biome: human gut; feature: human-associated habitat; material: faeces | place: United Kingdom | collected 2010/2012 ...
ACCTCTCCGTCTCGGCTTCGCCGAGCCACCTCCCCTGGAAGGGGAGGCTTTGGGACTGTGCGCGCCAAAGGCTTCCCCTATGAGGGGGAAGGCAGGGGCTGCGGTTCCACTTATTTGACCCCCGCCAATGCGTTGAGGTAGCGGACGAAGGCTTTGCTGTTGATCATGTAGGGGTAGTTGATGACGATCAGGTCGTCGACGCCCTGGTCGGCGGCGAAGGCGGCGAGGTCCAGGGTGGGCTTGCCCTCCTGGTTGAACTCGCGCGGGTCGATGACGATGATGCGGCCGTAGTGGCTCGTGAGGAAGGGCACGAAGGCGTTGCCGTAGGATTCCTTCAGCACGATACAGGTCGGGCCCTGCACGTCGCTCTCGACGATGCAGACGGGCGTATCGCCGCCGATGAAGCAGAGATATTTATTGGAGACGCTCTCGTCCAGCTGCGTATAGACGACGCTCACCGGCGTGCCGTTTTCCAGAGAGCCGTCGGCATAGTATCTTGCATGGGTATCGGCGATGGGCAGGTAATAGTCCAGATAGTCCGGGTGCTGCTTGAGCACGTCGCTCTGCGGGTAGCCCTTGGTGAAGGTGTACATGGAGCCGAGGAAGGTGTCATACCGGCCGGTCTGGAACTGCTCGAGCGGCACAGCGTCGAAGCCCGCGGCCTCACAGAAGGCGGTATAGGCGTAATACGCGCCCAGCTGCGTCCAGTGGTGGTCGGTGCGGAAGTAGATGTATTCGTCGGTATGGGCGCGGAGCTTCGCGTAGGCATCGACGGTGACGATGCCGCTGTCCATCTGGCCGTAGCAGAAGTCGATCATACCCTTCTGGCTGTGCTCGCCGGTGTGCAGGCTCTCGGGCGAGTAGAACTCGCCGCCGTTCGGCGTCACGAGCGAGATCGTGCGCACGTCCGGCCCGAGGGCCTTTGCCAGATTTCCGACCGCGGCGGCGTAGCTGGTGATGATATCGTCGAGGCGCGTGGGGATCTCCATCGCGCGGTCGCCGACGACCACGACGGAGCCTGCGTAGCTCGCGTCGGACTCGTCCGGCGTGTCGATCTCCGGGTCCGCCTCAGGCTGCGGTTCGGTCGGCTCCTCCCCTGCCGGTTCGGCCGGATCGGTCTCGTCAGGCTGCGGCTCCTCCTGCGGATCGTCAGACGGCACAGATGTGGAGTCGGACGGCGGTTCGGCGGGCGCTTCCTGCGCGGGTTCCTGCACCCCGAACGAAGTCTGTTGATTTGCTTTCTGCACGGCGTCGAGCGATTCGCCGCCGTGCGCGGCGGCGTCGGTCTGGTTCACGATGAGCACGCTGTCCTCGCCGGAGCCGGAGTAATAATAGAATTTATTGAGCGTCCGGTTCGCGTTCAGCAGCGTCTCGCGGCCGGGGAAGGTATCGGAGTAATACTGCTCGAGCGCCGGGATATACGTCCCGTCCAGCAGCGCGCGGACGGAAAATTCCGGCCTGACAAACTCGCGCTTTTCCGAGGCGGAGCCCGCCGCGTCCTGATCGGCCAGCGAATATATGCCCACGCCGAGCAGCGCGGCCAGCAGCACGAGCAGGAAGGCCGTATAGAGTTTTTTCATCGTTCCGCCCTCCCTTAGAACCGGAAATACAGGAATGCGTTGTAGGTCGAGCCGACCAGCGCGATCGTGGACAGGGCCAGCAGCGCCGCGTCAAACACGAACGAGACGGCGGCATAGATGATCTGCCCGCTCTTTTTTCCGCCCTGCGCGCACACACCGCCGAAGAGATTGCCGAGGTTCTGCGGCACCGACGTCGCGCCGATCGCGCAGACGAGCAGCAGCGGCAGGTTGTTGACCAGCTGGATGCCGGTCTGCGCGTTGGAAAATCCCGCCCCGAGCAGCCCGAACAGCAGCCCGAAGTGCTGCAGCAGCTGCGTCAGGTCCGTAAAGTAGAAGATGTTCCACCCGAGGATCACCAGCAGCATCGTCCCCACGCGGCGCAGGATCGTGGGGATGCGCCGCAGGCGCTTTTCTCCGATGGTCTTTTCCGCGGCCAGGATCACGAAGAAATACAGACCCCAGAGCACGAAATTCCAGCTCGCGCCGTGCCACAGCCCGGTCAGGGCCCAGACGACGGCCATATTGAGCAGCTGATGCTTTTTCTTGCCGCCCAGCGGGATATAGACGTAATCGCGGAAGAACGAGCCGAGCGAGATATGCCAGCGCCGCCAGAACTCGGTGATGGAGCGCGAGGTATAGGGCAGGCGGAAATTCTCCGGGTATTTGAAGCCGAAGATGCGGCCCATGCCGATGGCCATATCGGAATAGCCGGAAAAGTCGAAATAGATCTCAAAGGTATAGAGCACGATGCCGAGCCAGGCCGCGGCGGTCGTCGCCGAGGCGGCGCTGCCGTCCAGGATCTGCGCGGCGACCTTGCCCGCGGCATCGGCCAGCAGGACCTTTTTGGCAAGGCCGATGCAGAAGCGGGTCGCGCCGTAGAACGCATCGGCGGCGTCAAAGCTGCGCGCGTCGATCTGCCCGGCGACGTCGGCATAGCGGACGATCGGCCCGGCGATGAGCTGCGGGAACATGGCGATATACGCTGCCAGATCGATCAGGTTCCGCTGTGCCGGGACCGTCCCGCGGTACACGTCGACGGTATAGCTCAGGATCTGGAAGGTATAGAAGCTGATGCCGACCGGCAGCGCGAGCGAAAGCAGCGGGACAGACAGGCCCGTCAGCGCGTTGAGACTCCGGATCATAAAATCGGCGTACTTGAAATACGCCAGCGTCCCCAGACTCAGCAGCACCGACAGCGCCAGATACAGCCCGGCCCGCCGCTTTCCGCGGCTTTTTTCGATCAGCAGGCCGAAGACATAGCCCTGCGCGATCGCCGCCAGCATCACGAGCAGATACCGCGGCTCGCCCCAGCCGTAAAACAACAGGCTGGCGAGCAGCAGCACACCGTTTTTCAGCGTTCCCGGCACCAGAAAATAGACGAGCAGAACGCACGGCAGAAAATAAAACAGAAACGGAACGCTTGAAAACAGCATGGCAGCCCCTTACTTCAAAGTTGTTATGCGATCGGGTCGTCAGAGACGATCTGCGTGCCGGGATAGGCAGTCTGCAGCTTGTCGCGGAAGGTATCAACCAGATCCTCTGCGCCGAAGACGGAGATCAGATAGCCGTCCAGGCTGGCGACGACCAGCTTGTCCGGGAAGCCGCACATCCATTGCGTGTTCATCACATAGGTCTTGACCTCTCCGGCTGCCGCGTCCAGCTGGCCGGCATCCTTCAGATGCAGAACGCCGCAGGTGAACGTGTTGCCGTTCATCATGTGGAACAGCGAGGCTGCGTCATCCGCTTCCTCGATCACGGAGGCCGGGAGCGTCAGCAGATATTCGATCTCCGACGGCTTCTCGAGCGAGACCTTGCCGGGCTTGCCGTCAGTCATGTTTTCTTCGGAATAATCGCCGCCCGCAGCCGGGAATTTTTCGTCTTCGGAATAGCTTGCCCAGACAGTATCCAGAATCGTCAGCGCGTCCGGGATATCAGACGCCGTCTCCTGTCCGCCGTTTTTCGCGGCGCAGGCCGTCAGAGAAACTGCCGTCATCACGGCAAGCAGCATTGCGATCCATTTTTTCATACGTAATATCCTCCTGGAAAATGTTCTGCGCGGTCATCCGCGCTGTCTTTACAGACGCAGCGCCGCCGCGGCGGTTGCAGCCGATTTGTAAACAGTCTGTAAACGAGCGGCGCACACGCGTTTTGACAGCATAGCACAGTTTCCCACGCTTGGCAAGCTCTCTTTTTCTTGACACGCGGCCGCCGCCCGGGTATGATGGGTGCATCAAAGTACAAGGAGGCTTTCCATGCGTGACGTACAGCCGGGACGGGTCTACCGCCATTTCAAGGGAGATTATTATCTGGTGGAGGCGCTTGCCCGTGATTCCGAGACGAACGAGCCCTGCGTGATCTACCGCAAGCTTTACGGCGACGGCGGCCTCTGGGTCCGGCCGCTGGATATGTTTCTGAGCCCGGTCGACCGCGAAAAATACCCGGACGCCGGGCAGACCTACCGCTTCGAGCTCCAGACGATCCCCAGTCGGGCCGGGCACTGAGGTACACACCCATCAATACATGCAAAAAAGACGCAGGAATTTGAATTCCTGCGTCTTTTTGATTGTGCCATATAGCCGCAAAGGTGCAGCTGTCAATAAAAAAGCCGTCGTGAACCTGTGCAGTTCACGACGACAATGGTGGACCTGAAGAGACTCGAACTCTCGACCTCTCGGATGCGAACCGAACGCTCTCCCAGCTGAGCTACAGGCCCGAAAACATGAATATTATAGCGATGAATCGCGGGTTTGTCAAGGCTTTCTTTTGGGAATCCCCGCGCAGAGGTTTCCTCTGCGCGGGGATGGGGTTCATTACACACCCAGCTTGTTGCGGCGGATGATCTCAGCCTCGTCCGGGGTCGTGGTGGAGGTATAGCCCTCCAGCGGGATCAGGCGGGCATTGACAGCGTCAATGATCCACTCGGCATACGGGAAGAAGTACTTGTCGAACTCGTGCGGCGGAGTGATCCAGTTGCGCGCGCCGATGACGACGGGAGGCGCATCCAGATAATCGAAGCACATATTCGTCAGGTTCTCCGCGATCTCGTTGAGGAAGGTGCCTCTTGCGCAGGCGTCGGAGGCCAGGACCACGCGGCCGGTCTTCTTGACGGAAGCGATCAGATCGGTATAATCCAGCGGGACCAGAGACGGCATGTTGATGACGTCGGCTTCCACGCCGTACTTCTCGGAGAGCGTCTTGGCTGCGTCGACTGCGCGGTACAGCGTCGCGCCGATGGTGAGGATGGTCAGATCCTTGCCGTCGCGGACCTTGTTGACAGCGCCGGGTGCCCATTCATACTCTTCCGCGGGAACGCCGCCCTCGTGGAATTCTTCGCCCTTGCCGTAGATACGCTGGGACTCGAAGATGACGCAGGGATCGGTGCCGTTCAGAGCCGCCTGCATGATACCCTTGGCCTCGTATGGGGTGGCCGGGAAGAAGACCTTCAGGCCGGGGATGTGGGAGACGATGGCGACCCAGTCCTGCGAGTGCTGCGCGCCGTACTTGGCACCGACGGACATACGCAGGATCATCGGCATCTTCAGGATACCGGCGGACATGGCCTGCCACTTGGACATCTGGTTGAAGACCTCGTCACCTGCACGGCCAAGGAAGTCGCAGTACATGAGCTCGACGACTGCGCGGCCGCCGCACATGCAGTAACCGACGGCGGTGCCGACGATGGCAGCCTCGGAGATCGGAGAGTTGAAGAGTCTGGAGTGCGGAATGACATCCATCAGGCCGCGGTAGACAGCATAAGCGCCGCCCCAGTCACGCACGTCTTCGCCATAGGCGACGAGCGTCGGGTCTTCGTAGTACTTGTTGATCAGCGGCTCAAAGATGGCGTCGCGGATGTTATAGACCTTCATGTCGGAGAACTTATTGCCGTCCTTATCGAACGCGAAGTGCTCCTTCTTGGCCAGGTCAGCATAGCGCTTGCAGCTCTCCTTCGGGCCAGTAACGTTCAGCTTCTGATCGGGAGCGCCCATGGAGCGGACGGTCTCGTTGGAGAACATCAGGTTTGCAAGGTAATCCGGGTTCTTGTCGAAGTCGACATACGGAGAGATCTCCTTGTCGTCAGCCGCGCGGCAGATCATGGTCATGCGGTCAGCGGTATCCTGCAGGAGCTTGGCGAAGAACTCGTCGGACTCGACGCCAGCTTCCACGAGAGCCTCGCGGAACTTGACGATCGGGTCATGGCTGCGCCAGTCTTCGATCTCTTCCTTGGTACGGTAGGCGTTCTGGTCGGAGGTGGAGTGGCCGACGAGACGATAGGTCACGACGTCGAGCAGGACGGGGCCTTCGTTGTTCTTGATGAGCTCCATCTTACGCTTGTAGGCGTCGATGACAGCCAGCGGGTTCCAGCCGTCGACACGCTCTGCGTGCATCTGGCTCGGAGTGATACCGGCGCCGAGACGGGCGGGCATGTTGTAGGCCATGGTCTCGCCCATGGTCTGGCCGCCCATGCCGTAGAAGTTGTCAAAGACGTTGAAGATGATGGGCAGGCCGCCCTTCCGGCCTTCTTCCCACAGGGTCTTGAACTGGTCCATGGCGGAGAAGTTCATGGCCTCGTAGACAGGGCCGCAGCCGAGGGACGCATCGCCGATGTTGCAGACGACGACGCCCTTCTTGTCGTTGTTCTTCTGATACAGCGCAGCGCCCGTTGCGATCGGAGCGGAGCCGCCGACGATGGCGTTGTTGGGGTAGATGCCGAACGGCAGGAAGAACGCGTGCATGGAGCCGCCCATGCCGTGATGGAAGCCGTTTTCACGGGCGAAGATCTCAGCAACGGTGCCGTAGAGCAGGAAGCGGATGGCCAGCTCCTTGACGTCGGAGGTATCGGCGAACTTCTTGACGGCTGCCAGGGTCTTGCCGCCGAGGAAGGTTTCCATGGTGCTCATGAGTTCTTCATCGGAGAGCTTGTTGATGCAGCTCAGGCCCTTGGAGAGGATCTCGGAATGGCTTCTGTGGGAACCGAAGGTGATGTCGTCCTTCGTCAGAAGGTACGCTTCGCCGACGCAGGAAGCTTCCTGACCGAGGGACAGGTGCGCGGGGCCGGGATAGGTCGTCTCGACGCCGTTATAGTTGGCCTGGGTCTTGATGAGGGTGAGCATGTGCTCGAACTCACGGCAGATGGCCATGTCGCGGTAGATGCGGATCAGGTCTTCCTTGGTGTAGTTGCCCTCTTCGAGCTCCTGCTTGATGGTCTTGTTATACTGGCAGACAGGAATGTCTTCAAAATGAATATAGCCGGGTTCGCGGACTTTTACGGGATCGATATACAAAGATTTCGGCATGATTTCGTCCTTCCTTTCTCTTACTTGGCGAGCAGGGTCATGAAGTTCTCAAGACTCTTGCACAGCTCGCTCATATAGCGCGCGGCGGGTGCGCCGTCGATGACTCTGTGGTCGAAGGTCAGAGACAGGCCCATGGCCGGGTAGGTCTCGATGACGCCGTCCTTGGCGGACTTGATCTTCGTCTGGATGTTGCAGACGCCGAGAATGCCGGTCTGGGGCGGGTTGATGACGGGCGTGAAGGCCTCGCAGCCGAACGAACCGATGTTGGAGATCGTGAAGGTGGCGCCGGACATGTAGTCGGGGCTCAGCTTGCCCTCGCGGGCTTCGGCAGCCAGACGCTTGGCTTCCATGGAGAGCTCAAGCAGGGTCATCTGGTCGGCATTGAAGATCGTCGGGACGATCAGGCCGCGCGGCGTGTCGCAGGCGAAGCCGAGGTTGACGGTATTGAAGTGACGGACGACATTCTCTTCGAGGACGTTGGCGTTCAGATCCGGGCAGGACTTGATGGTCTTCGCAACAGCGAACATGACCATGTCGTTGAGGCTGACCTTGCCCATGGGCGCATCGAGCGGCTTGAGCATGGCGCGGTAGGCCTGCAGCTGCGTCGCGTCGAAGGAATACTGCTGGGTGAGCTGTGCCATGGTGAACAGGCTCTTGGTCATGGACTTGGCGGTCGCCTTGCGGACCGGGCTCCACTTGACGTCTTCGAACTCAGCAGCTGCGGGAGCAGCGGCGGTCGGAGCGGCATACGCAGCAGCTGCGCCGGAGGCGATCAGCTTGTCGATATCCCGCTCGATGATGCGGCCGTTGGGGCCGGTACCGGTGGCAAGCGCCGGGTTGACGTTGTTGGCAACAGCCTTGGCCATGGCGCGCGGGGAGATGGCCTTGAGCTCGGCTGCGGCTGCGGGAGCTGCGGCGGCTGCGGGAGCGGCCTCTTCTGCGGCGGGAGCGGCGGCAGGAGCCGGGACCTCTGCGCCGGGCTTCAGGAACTCATATGCGTCGCCCTCTTTGCCGATGGCGCAGACGTTGGCCAAGCACGGGACCTCGTCGCCGTCTTCATAGAACTTGGCAAGCAGGGTGCCGGCTGCGGTGGATTCGCATTCGAACTCCGCCTTGTCGGTCTCGTAGGTGAAGAGGACGTCGCCGACGTTGACGTGATCGCCGACATTCTTCTTCCACTCGCCAATGATGCAAGATTCGACTGTAATGCCTTCTTTGGGCATCAATACGCCTTCTGCCATAAGTGTTTCACTCCTATTTTAATTTCAATTATTTGTTTGCAAGCAGATATTTTTCAGCTTCTGCGCTCCACAGGCCGTTGTGGCGCTTGGTGATCTCGTCGAGCTTTGCGAAGAGCGGATCCGTCTCGCCCAGCTTGCCGAAATCGGCGATGGCCGTCAGGGGCAGCTCGATCTGCGTGTAGATGAGCTTCTTGCCGCCGGGGATCTTCGGCAGGTTCAGGACGGTATCGACGACCGCGTTCAGACCGCCGATGTGGGTGATCATGGCAGCGGGGTTGATCTTGCCGGAGGTCATCATCTCGATGGCTTCCTTCATGTCGCTGGTGTTGCCGCCGGAGGTGCCGACCACATGGGTGTAGAGGTAATGGACATTGTACCAGTTGAACTCCGCCTTGAACTGGCTGTTGGTCGGGCCTGCGAAGAAGTTGAGGCAGCCGTCGAAGCCAAGGATATCGCTGGCCTGCTCGACAACGGGCTTGACCGGAGCGAAGCAGATGACGTCGTCATAGCCGGTGCCGCCGGAGAGCTCACGCAGGTAGTTGGTGTCGCAGCCGGGCTTGGCCGTGTTGACGTAGTGCAGCTCGACGCCCATTTCCTTGGCGTGCTCGACGGTGTAGATGCTCTCGGCTCTTGCGAGTCTGGCGTCGTCGATATCGGTGATGACGAGCAGGCTCGGACGGCGGTCGCAGTGCAGGGCGTAGTCGATCGCGCCGAGGCCCATGGGGCCGACGGAAGCGAGCATGGCCATCTTGCCGCCCTCAACGATGCCCATCTGATGCTCATAGCAGCCGGGCTTGGTGTGGTACATGGCGTGGAAGGTACCGATGATGCAGCTCATCGGCTCTGCCAGGGAGCCATAGAAGTAGGTATCGGAATTGTACGGCAGCAGGTTGTCGGTCAGCAGCGTCTCGATGGGGATGTTGGAGTACTGGCTGTCGCCGCCGCAGTACTGGTAGGAATAACCGGGAGCCATCTGGGAGCCCTTGTAGAAGTGTGCAGGCTGAATGGCAAAACCCTGGCCGGGTTTATATTTATTTTTCCAGTTCTCGCCGACCTCGGTGATGACACCGCAGAATTCATGGCCGACGATGGTCGGATGCTCCGCAACGTCGTTGGGCACGCGCTTGTGCTCTTCGCCCTCGACCGCGGCCTTGTACGTGCTCATGCAGATGGAGTCAGAAATGATCTTGACCTGAACATCGTCCGGACCGACCTGCGGGAGTTCAATTTCCTCCAGACGCAGATCCATTTTGCCATGGATTCGAACTGCTTTGGTTTTCATAGATTCCATTCCTTTCTGAATTTTTGCCTCGGGGAAAATCGTCCAACAAAAATGGGATTGTGTTGGTTTGTATTGATTTCACCTTATTGTAGCGCAAGAATCCGCAGGTGTCAACGATAAATCCCATTTTCGCATGCCTGTTTGCGTTGTTTTTTGTGGGAGCGCTTTGTATTCGCCCCGAATCTGCCGCTTCCCTTTCCGAAAAAAATATTGTAGGATAGAAAAAACGATACAGGATGGATCTTTATGCCGTATCAGGCAGTCATTCTTACCGTCAGCGGTTCCTGCGCCGCAGGGACCCGGACCGACACCAGCGGCCCGGCCATCCGCGCCATGCTTGAAAACGCCGGCTTTGCCGTACAGGCAATGCAGACCGTTCCGGACGAGGAGGGGCAGATCTCTGCGGCCATCGTCCATGCCTGCGACATATTGCAGGCCGATCTGGTCGTCACGACCGGGGGCACCGGTCTCTCTGCGCGCGACGTGACGCCGGAGGCGACGCTCGCCGTGCTCGACCGGGAGATCCGCGCCATCCCCGTCGCCATGTGGGTCGAGGGACTGAAGTCGACGCCGCGGGCGAGGCTTTCCCGCGCGGTCGCCGGGATCAGAGGGCACACGCTTGTGCTGAACGTCCCGGGCTCTGAAAAGGCAGCGCGCGAAAATCTCGGCGCTGTCGTCGCGACGCTCGATCATGCACTCAGAATGCTCGCGGGCGGCGGGCACTGACCAAACTAAAAACACGCGCTGCAGCCGCAGCGCGTGCTTTTTCATTTTCTCTGATAGCCGAGCGCCGACGAGATCATCTTCCCCGTCTGCACCACCTGCTCGACCGCCTGCCGAAATTCTTCCGAGCGGAAGCTGCGGAACATGCCGAGCACCCCGATCCTCGCAAAGAAGCTGCAGGCCTACGGCATCACGATGACAGAGCATCTGACCGTCGGCGACGGGCTGGAGCAGGTCGCCGCGGCGATCGCGGAGATGCGGAAAAACCGGTCGACACGATCCTCTGCACCGGCGGCATGAGCGTCGATCCCGACGACAATACCCCCGGGGCGATCGCCCGGAGCGGCGCGCGGATCGTGACCTACGGCGCAGCAGTCCTGCCCGGGGCCATGTTCCTGCTGGGATACTACGAAGACGGCCAGCCCGTGATGGGTCTGTCTGGCTGCGTCATGTACGCGAAGGCGACGATCTTCGATCTCATCCTGCCACGGGTCGCTGCAGGGCTGCAGGTCACGAAGCAGGAGATCGCCGCGCTCGGCTGCGGCGGGCTGTGCCTCGGCTGCGCGGAGTGCCATTATCCCGTCTGTCCGTTCGGTAAAGAGTAACGACGTTACGATTTATATATCAACAGCATGACGCTCAAGTGCATCGCAGGCATCGAAAAGCCCGACCGTGGCACGATCACGCTGGACGGCCGTGTGCTGTTCGACAGCGAAAAGCATATCAACCTCACGCCGCAGCAGCGGCGCGTGGCGCTGGCGCGCATTCTGGCGTCGGAGCCGCAGGCGATCTTACTGGACGAGCCGTTCTCCGCGCTCGACAGCTACCTCAAGTGGGAGCTCGAGCTCGGCGAGCTGCTGGGCGCGTTCGACGGGCCGATCCTCTGGGTCAGCCACGAGCTTGGCGGAAGCGGCACGCCCTTCCGCATCCTGCGCATCATCCCGGATGCCGGGCACGCGATCCTTCTGCTGCAGCCGGAGGGCGCGGCAGAGGGGTCGCCGGTCCTGCGCGCGGAATGCGATGCAGCCGGTACATATGCCGCCGGGCAGACGCTTCCTGTTTCCTTCCGGGAAGAAAAGCTGCTGTTTTTCTGAGCCGCTGGACAAAATTTCAGGATCCTGCTATGATGGAAACACCCTGAAGAACGGAGGACCCTGCCATGCGGACCGGAACGAAGAAATGCATCCTTTTCCGGGCGGCTTGACTTCCGTTAGCAGCGATAAAGACTATGACAGCCGTTCTGTCAATCTGATGTTCGCATGGGGACGGTTTGAGGATGAATGCTGTAGTCTGACCTTCTCCGGCTCACAGGTGGTCGTCGCCGGACCGAACAGCCGTGGATTTCAGGTTTATCATTCAGTCGATCCTGAACTTCTTGACCGGCTCACCGCAGAAGTGCAGACTTACGGCGTCAAAAACTGAATGGCAGGCCCGGCGCATGGATGCGCCGGGTCTTTTGTTACACTTCTCCCCTGTCTGCCGACTATATGGGTGTCAGCTGACCAAAACAGATTGGAGGACACTGCATGGACGAACAGAACCTGCTTTCCCGCCTGCGCCACGGCGACGAGCAGGCGCTCGCGGCGGCGATCACGCAGTACAGCGCGTATGTCGTCACCGTCATTCACAACCGCAGCCGCGGACTTCTCTCGCCGGAGGACGAGGACGAGCTGGCCTCGAGCGTCTTCTTCGCGCTCTGGCAGTCGTGCCGGGCGGGGAAGTCCGGGCATCTTCGCGCGTGGCTCGGGAGCGTCGCGCGGAACAAGACCGTCGACCGGCTGCGGAAAAGCCGCTGCGAGGTACCGCTGGACGAGGATCTGGCCGGAACGGAGGATTTTCTTCTCGAGGAAGCCTCGAAGCGAGAACAGGCGCAGCAGCTCCGCGCCGCTGTCGCGCAGCTATCAGAGACAGACCGCGAGATCATCTACCGGTTTTATGATTTATGTCAACCGGCAGTAGAGATCGCCGCGGCGCTCGGGCTGACACCTGCAGCGGTCCGGATGCGGCTGGTGCGCAGCCGGGAGGCCATCAGAAACGAATTATGCCGGGGAGGGTTTGTATATGAATCGGATTGACAGGATCCTGCAGGCAGCGGCGCTGCCGGATGTGCCGGTCGAAGCGCTGCCGGAAGATCGGCAGGCAGGGATTTTGAACGGCACGATGCAGCTTGTGCAGCAGGATGCAAAAAAGCACGGCCGCAAGCGCGTTATCCGCATTATGATCGCCGCAGCTGCAGCCATCGCGGTGCTGTGCGGTGCGGCGGCGGTGCTGCATTACGCGTCCGTCTCCAATGCGGAGACCACGTATCATGCCGAGGGCGCATCCATTCGTCCGGACGGCACGCTGGAGCCGTTTTCCTATGATTTTTCCAGAGACGCGATCATCCGCGTCGATACAGAGGGCCGCACGTCCGGCACCTACTGCGGTGTGCAATTCGGCTGGCTGCCAACGGCGCTGATCCCGGACAATACCGCGTATCTGTATGACGTCATTGCCATGCGCAGTCCGGCGCAGCTGGACGGCATCTCCGATGCCCAGATGGAGCTGGCAAAGGACTGCGTTTACTCCACCGACAGCACAGCGCAGGTGCGCTTCACGTTCAGCTGCCTGTCCGCCAACGAGGTTGTGGGCTGCGATCTTCTGGTGCCCGGAGACGACCCGGCGATCGTCAAGGAGGGCATGCTGAATGATCTGTATGCCTGCTGGATCGAAACGTATGACACAGACCGCGGAGCGGACATCACCCATCATTTCCTCCTGCTCTATGACGCGGACAAGCTCTGCGTGGTGTTCCTGGGCGGCGACTGGGACATCACGGAAAAGATCGCGGAACACATGACCATCGTGCAGACCGGGATCCCCACGCCGGAGGCTTCGCAGAATTTCACCTACGTCGGCGTATTTGGCTGAGGGACCCGCCGGTCCTCATGAAAAAGCAGCGCCCGCAGCGGATCTCCGCTGCGGGCGCTGTTGTGCCTTGGTCCTGTTCAAAAACGGCTCAGCGCAGACGTCCGTCGCCGCCCATGAGGGCCGTCATCTCTTCCAGCCGTTCCAGCGGGAACGGCGGCTCGCACAGCGGCTTCATGGCGATGCTCATGAGCTTCATGGGGTTGTCGTCCGCCGCCACGCGGTTGGAGCTGAGCGCCCCGCAGCGGCGGCAGCGGTGGATGATGGCCCATTCCCCGCCCTTGCGCACCCAGACCGCGACCGGGTCCATGATCCCGCCGCAGTCGGATGCCCGGTCGCCGGGCTCGAGGTCGACGTGGAGGCTGGAGAGGCAGTTGGGGCAATGGTTGCGGTGGTCACTCCCTGCGTTCTGCGGGGTGCAGAGCCGCCCGCAGACCTTGCAGGTAAAGCTGTCATTACAGGCATGTGTCTTATAATAGCCTTTTTCGAACGTTTTGCGTTTGTTTTCCCGATTCATGGTGGATCCTCCTGAAGATCGAATCGTAAAGCTTCGGGAGGCGCGGCGTGTGAGATTTGCCGGACCTCCCGGTCAGCCCACACGCTCCGATGCACAGGTGATCAGCTTCAAAAAGTTCTCCTTTTTATGCAATGATCCGCGCGGCCGCTGAAGCCGCCCGGTCTGGTTCTATCATAGTCCCGCCGCGGCCGCCTGTCAATCTGTTTTCCGGGTCGACGGCGCCGGTTTTCTTCCGGGCCGCTGTTTTTTTGCACACTTTCCGCACGCTGCGGCTTTACAGGGTCCGCGCAACAAGCTATACTGTACAGCAGAAAAGTGAGGGATATTCTATGAAATACGCATTCACGCACGGAAAGCTCCTGGACGGCACGAAGGACATGCAGGTGCAGGAAGGACTCTGCGTCCTGACGGACGGAGAGCGCATCAGCGCCATCGTCCCGGAGGGGACGCCGCTTGACGGCTATACCGTCGTCGACCTGCAGGGCCGGTATCTGATGCCGGGCCTGATCAACATGCATGTCCATCTTGCAGGCAGCGGCAAGCCGCAGAAAAAGCAGCGGGACAACGAAAAGCTGGTCCGCACGATCCTCTCCACGGCGCTGACGCGGAAGATCGCCTATCAGATGGTCTGCGGCTTTGCCCGGACGGAGCTGATGAGCGGCGTCACGACCATCCGCACGGTCGGCGGTCTTGCCGATTTTGACACGCGGCTGCGCGATGAGATCGCGGCGGGCCGCCGCGTAGGGCCGCGGATCCTGGCCGCCAACGAGGGGATCTCCGTCCCGGGCGGACATATGGCCGGGTCGGTCGCCGTGGCCGCGCACTCTATTCCTGAGGCGCTCGCGCAGCTGGATGCCGCAGAGGCGCAGGGCGTCGACCTCATCAAGCTGATGATCACGGGTGGCGTGATGGACGCGAAGGAAAAGGGCGTCCCGGGTGAAATGAAGATGCCGCCGGAGATGATCAAGGCCGTCTGCGACCGGGCACACGCCGCGGGATACCGCGTTGCGGCCCACGTCGAGTCGCCGCAGGGCGTGCGCGCGGCGCTGGAAAACGGCGTGGATTCGATCGAGCACGGCGCAAAGCCGGACGCGGAGATCCTGCGCCTGTTCAAAGATACCGGCGCGTTTCTCTGCACAACGATCTCGCCTGCCCTGCCCTACGCGCTGTTTGACCGTTCCATCACCCACGCGACTGAGGTCGAGCAGTACAACGGCACGATCGTCTTTGAGGGCATCATCGACTGCGCGAAGGCCGCGCTTGCCAACGACATTCCCGTCGTGCTCGGCAACGACGTCGGCTGCCCGTGGATCACGCAGTATGATTTCTGGCGCGAGCTGTTTTATTTCCACAAATATACCGGCGTCTCCAACGCCTTCGCTCTCTACACCGCAACGAGCCGGAGCGCGGAGCTCGCCGGCATCGGCAGCGAGACCGGCACCGTTGCGCCGGGCAAGTGCGCAGACCTGATCGTGACCGCTGCAAACCCGCTGGAGGATCTGCGCGCGCTGCGGCACGTCGGGATGGTCATGGCCCGCGGCCAGCTGACCGGGCATCCGCGCTTCAAGCGCCGCCCGGAGGTCGAAGCGCAGCTCGACCGCTTTTTGACAGACGAGTCCGGCGCGGCTGCGCGCTGAGAAACGGAGGACAGGCTTTGCTGTATCTTGGATTTTTGCTTCTGGCCGGCATTCTGCAGGGCGTCATGGTCTCGCTCAACGCGCAGATGGGCAACTACTTCAGTCTGTTCGGCATCTGCTTCTTTGTCCACGGCATCGCGCTCGTGCTGCTGCTCGGCTATCTGCTGGTCAAGCGGCAGCCGCTGCGGTTTTCCGGCGCGCCGTGGTATGTGTATCTGGTCGGCGCGATGGGCATCGGGATCGTCGCAACCTCCAGCTGGTGTACGCTGCATGTCGGCGCGAGCGCGTTTATGGCGCTTTCGACCGCCGGACAGCTTGTTTCCTCCGCGCTCATCGACCGGTTCGGCCTGTTCGGTATGCCGGTCACGCGCATCCGCAGACAGCAGCTGCCGGGATACGCGCTGGTGCTGCTGGGCGTGATTCTGGTTGTTTTAAACTGAGGGAGGGCTGCACCATGATCTATTATCTGACCGCGCTGATCAACGGCTTTTTCAACTCCATCAACCGCATGACCAACGTTCGGGCCGGGAAGCTGTTCGGCACGGCGAACGGCGCGCTGATTAACTATGTAGAGGCGACCGTCTTGTCTCTGCTGCTGATGCTTGTACTGAAAAATGGGAACGAACTGGCATGGGGCCATATCGTCTGCGTCCCGTGGTGGGTGTATCTCGGGAGTATTTGCGGATTGCTGGCACAGCTTTTGCAGATTGTCGGGACGCTGCGCTCGAACACGCTCGTTTCGTCAATTCTCATGCTGGCAGGCAATCTGGGGATGTCGCTGACGCTCGATTACGTGTT
>ERZ827524.2056-NODE-2056-length-15945-cov-5.866268_pt1 | contig 15945 bp, 11 predicted proteins | sample MGYA00519702_ERZ827524 | MGnify/ENA primary metagenome ERZ827524 (study PRJEB31778, sample SAMEA3449341) | human gut metagenome | biome: human gut; feature: human-associated habitat; material: faeces | place: United Kingdom | collected 2010/2012 ...
AGGAGATCGGCCGCCTGCCGCTCGAAACGTGCCAGACGATGAACGGCATGTGGGGCTACAAGATCACCGACCTCGACTACAAATCGTCGAAGACGCTGATCCACTACCTCGTGCGGGCTGCGGGCCGCAACGGAAACCTGCTGCTCAACATCGGTCCCCAACCCGACGGAAAACTGCCTGCGACGGCCGTCGAACGGCTGCGGGAGATGGGCGAATGGCTCGCCCGGTACGGCGAAAGCATCTACGGAACCCGCGGCGGCGACATCCCGCCCCACGACTGGGGCGTGACGACGCGCAAGGGCGACAAACTTTACGTGCATGTGCTCGATTTGCAGGACGATGCGCTGTACCTGCCGCTTGCGGAAAAAGTCGGGGAAGCCCGGTGCCTGAACAACGGCGAGCGGGTGAAGTTCGACACGCTCCGGGGAAAAGGGATCGTCCTGAATCTGGAGCATGTTCCCGAGGATACCGACCGAATCATAGAACTCACTTTACGATGAAAAAAACGACACAGCTATTCGCCGGCCTGCTTATGCTCACGGGCGTGTTGTCGGCGTGCTCCCCGGCCGGCAACGAGGGTTTCATGCGGCGCGTGGAGACCGATTTCCGGCACAAACAGGAGCTGCTCCCCCGGGGCGATCTGTTCGGGATATTCGACGAACCGATGACGCCGCAGGAACGCGATGCAATGACGTTTCTCTATGCCTATATGCCCGTGGGGGACATTACCGACTATCTGGGCGATTTTTATCTGGAAAACGTGCGCTGTGCGCTGTCTGTCCGGCAGGAGATGCCTTGGGGCAGGAGCGTCTCCGACGAGTTGTTCCGGCATTTCGTGCTGCCCGTGCGGGTCAACAACGAGTGTCTCGATGATTCGCGCCGGGTATTTCACGATGAACTCAAACCCCGCGTCGAGGGGCTGTCGATGTATGACGCCATCCTCGAAGTGAACCACTGGTGTCACGAGAAGGCCAACTACCAGCCGTCGGATGCGCGAACTAGTTCGCCGCTGGCCACCGTGCGCACGGCTTACGGCCGCTGCGGCGAGGAGTCCACGCTGCTCGTTGCGGCCCTGCGGTCGGTGGGCATCCCGGCCCGGCAGGTCTACACGCCCCGCTGGGCGCACACCGACGACAACCACGCCTGGGTAGAGGCCTGGGCCGACGGACGGTGGCATTTCCTCGGGGCCTGCGAGCCGGAACCGGTGCTCGACCTGGGGTGGTTCAACGCCCCGGCCAGCCGCGGGATGCTGATGCATACCAAGGTCTTCGGCTATTACGACGGTTCGGAGGAGGTGATGAAAACCACGGCCAACTACACCGAGATCAATGTGATCTCGAACTATGCCGCGTGCGCCCCGCTCACCGTGACGGTCACCGACACGGCGGGCAGTCCCGTGGAGGGTGCGACCGTGGAGTTCAAACTTTACAATTACGCCGAGTTCTACACCGTATCGCGCAAAACGACCGACGTCCGGGGGCGGGCGTCGCTGTCGGCGGGTCTGGGCGATATGCTTGTCACGGCTGTCTGTGATGGCCGGTTTGGGGTTCGGAAGGTTTCTTTCGGGAGGGAGACGGAGGCGACGGTGGTGCTGGAGCATGCGATCGGCGACGAATTCTCCTTCCCCGTCGACATCGTTCCTCCGGCCGAGAGCGCGAATTTGCCGGAGGTGACGGCCGCTCAGCGTGCGGAGAACGACCGTCGCTTCAACCGCGAAGACTCCATCCGCAACGCCTATATCGCCACGTTCCCGGCGAAACCCGCCGTTGCGGAGTTTGCACGTTCTGTCGGCATGAAGCCGGACGATGTGGCCGGATTTATCGCCGCTTCGAGAGGCAATCACGCCGAAATTATGGATTTCCTGCGCGGCGCGAGCCGGAAAGGATGCACCGGGCGGGCGCTGCAACTGCTCGCCACGCTGTCGGAAAAGGATCTGCGCGATACGCCGTCGGCGGTGCTCGCGGATCATCTTTATAATACGGACAAGAATGCCGACGCCGCGACCGTGCTGGCCCCGCGTGTGGCCGATGAGATGCTCACGCCCTACCGGTCGTTCCTGCAGCGGGAAATTCCGGCCGCCGATGCCGCCGCGTTCCGCCGTGACCCGCAGCGTCTGGTGGCGTGGTGCCGCGACAGCTTGACCCTGCGTCCGGAACTCTGCACCGTCTCCACGACCATCTCGCCCGAAGGCGTGTGGCGTAGCCGGACGGCCGACAAACTCTCGCGGGCTATCTTCTTCGTTGCCGCGGCTCGTTCGCTCGGCATCCCGGCGTGGATCGACCGCGTGACGGGCAACCTCTTCTACCGCCATGCCGGGAAGGATGTGCCCGTCGATTTCGACGCGGCCGGGAACCGGGAACTGGAGACCGGGCGGCTGCAATTGAACTATGCGCCGATTCCGCGTCTCGACGATCCGGAGTATTTCCGGCACTTCTCCCTTTCGCGCTTCGACGGGCAGTCGTTCTCCCTGCTGAACTATCCTGATTTCGAGCGGTGGAGCGAGCTGTTCCGGGCTCCCGCCGATCTGGAAACCGGTTATTATATGCTTGTGACGGGCAGCCGGCTCGCCAGCGGCAGCGTGCTGGGGAACGTGTCGTTCTTCAACGTCCGTCCGGACAGTACGACCGAAACGAACCTGACGATGCGCGACAATTCGGAGGCGGTTCGCGTGATCGGGAGTTTCGATTCGGAGTCGAAATTCACTGACGCCGCGACGGGAGCCGAAACGTCGGTCCTCACGACTGCGGGACGTGGTTATTTCGTGATCGGATTGCTGTGCGTCGGACAGGAGCCTACAGATCATGCGCTGAAGGACATCGCGGCCAAAGCCGCGGAGCTTGAAGCGTGGGGACGCTCGCTGATCCTGCTCTTCCCCGACGAGGGGGCGTACCGGAAATACACGGCGTCGCCCGCGGCCCCGCTGCCGGCGACCGTCACCTTTGGCATCGACCGCGACGGCTCGGTTCGCAGGCGGATTCTCGAAGCGATGCAGCTGCCGGGGAACGTTTCGCTTCCGGTCTTTCTGATCGGCGATACGTTCAACCGTGTCGTGTTCGAATCCCACGGCTATACGATTGGCCTCGGCGACCGTCTTTTGTACACCATACACCAATTATGACCGGAATTTATGACGACTGAACTTTGCGCCTATACCTGCGATGCGTGCGATATAGCCCGGCGGACAGGCGTCACGCGCATCGAGCTTTGTGCCGCGCCCTTCGAAGGGGGTACGACCCCTTCCGCCGGGCTGATCCGCTACGCCCGGAGTCTACCGGGCCTGCGGCTGAGCGTGATGATACGCCCTCGGGGCGGGGATTTTTGCTATACGGATGCCGAAACGGCGCTGATGGCCGAAGAGATTCGCTTCGCCCGTGCCTGCGGAGCCGACGGGGTGGTCCTCGGCGTGCTGACCCCCGACGGAGAGGTGGACGAGACGCGCACGGCGCAGCTTGTCCGCGAGGCTGAGGGGATGGAGGTGACGTTCCACCGCGCGTTCGACATGACGCGCGATCCCCGGCAGGCGCTCGAAGCGGTCATCCGCACCGGATGCCGCCGGGTGCTCACCTCCGGAGGCCGCAATACGGCGCAGGAGGGTGTCGGGACGCTGCGAGCCTTGGCGGCGCAGGCGGCCGGCCGCATCGAAATCATGGCCGGAAGCGGCGTCAATCCGTCGAACGCCCGCCTGCTGGCCGCCACAGGGGTCGATGCCCTGCACTTCAGCGCCCGCCGGGAACGCGAAAGCGGTATGCGCTTCCGTAATCCGCAGGTCTCGATGGGCGGGTGCGCCGGCGTTCCCGAATACACCCTGACCGATGCCGACGAGAGCGTCGTGCAGCAGATCCTTACCGAGCTCGGCTGACGCAGGAGATTCGGGCATCGGAGGCCGCGGCCTCCCGGCAGAAAAAGAATAACAGCACGGCGGGAACGACTCCGAGGAGGTCTCCGGCGCGTTTATCCGTCCTGGGGAACCAGCGCCCCGTTCACCCACAACAAGGAACCTGCGCTGTTCAGCGGGCCGCCCCGAAGGGAGGGGCAGCGGGCGGCGTAAAATCCGACTTACCCGATAATCAGATCTTCCACACGGACTTTAGGGACATAGTGTATGCCGTCCTTGCGGAAATAACGGTGATCGTCGTTTTCGGAAATCTCCACCAATTCGATTTTCTCGATGCCTTTGCCGATGGCCAGGATCAGCAGCGGCTCGGACTCCAGATGGAATTTCTGCCGGATCCGCTCTTTGTCAAACGCGCCGATACAGATGCCGTTCAGTCCGATTTCAGCCGCCTGGAGCAGCATGCTCTGAACCGAAATACCCAAATCAATATCGACATAACGATCTTCCGGAACCGTCGAGCAGACGATGATGAAAGCGTTCGGCCCGGTTCCCGGAAGCGGTAAATGAAGCTCGGGCAAGGCCCCTCCGAGGCGGATTTCGGCCAAGACCCCGGGCGCTTCGTCCGCCAGGACGGGCCGGAATCGCAGGACCTGCTGATTCCGCGCCGAGGGAATGCGGGTATTGACCCCGATAATGCGGCGAAGCTGGTCTTCGCGCACGATGAAGCGGGGATCGTAGCCGCGATGGCTGCGGTTTTTCAGCAACAGCCGGCTCAATGTTACCAGCGGCCGGCGACTGGCCTGGCCGGATGCCGAACGGGCCAGGTACTCTTCCATTTTTCGGCCTAAATAATCATCTGCCATTTTTCATCGGATATATAAACAAGGACAAAGATACGCAATCCGTTCGCATTCCCTCAATCCGGAAGAGATTTTCAACCGCCAATACGCGCCGGCAGCCAACCGGGCCTCAACCTGCCGGTATGAAACGCCGGATTCGACCGGCAAAAAAGAAATAATTTGCATTATCTTTGCGTCCGTCCGACAAACGCCCGATGTCCCAACGCAAGATTATCCATATCGACATGGATGCCTTTTACGCATCCGTAGAGCAGCGCGACCGCCCCGAATACCGGGGCCGTCCGATCGCCGTCGGATATGACGGACCGCGCGGGGTCGTCGCCACGGCAAGCTACGAAGCCCGCCCCTATGGGGTTCATTCGGCCCTCTCGTCCGTGCTGGCGAAGCGGCTGTGTCCGGAACTGATCTTCGTTCCGGCACGGTTCGATGTCTACAAAGCCGTTTCCCGACAGATCCGCGCCATCTTCGGCGAATACACCGAACTCGTGGAGCCTCTCTCGCTCGACGAAGCGTTTCTCGACGTGAGCCACGTCCGTTCGGCGACGCTGGTCGCCCGCGAAATCAAAGCCCGCATCCTCGCCGAAACCGGACTGACGGCCTCGGCCGGAATCTCGGTCAACAAGATGCTGGCAAAGATCGCCTCCGACTATCGGAAACCCGACGGACTGTTCACGATCCCGCCGGAGCGGATCGAGGAGTTCGTAGCCGGACTGCCCGTCGAACGCTTTTTCGGCATCGGCGAAGTGACGGCCGAAAAGATGCACCGCCTCGGCATCCGTACGGGAGCCGACCTGCGGCTCTGGAACGAAGCGGCACTCGTGCAGCAGTTCGGGAAGGCCGGACACAGCTATTACGGCTATGCCCGGGGCATCGACGAACGGGAGGTCACGCCGAACCGGGTCCGCAAGTCGCTCGGAGCCGAAACGACCTTTGCCGAAGACACGGACGACCGGGAACGGCTGCGGCTCGAACTGTCGGCCGTGCGCGAGGAGGTCTGGAACCGGGTGATGCGGCATGAATTTCGGGGCAAGACCGTCGTCCTGAAGCTCAAGTTCGACAACTTCCGGCAGATAACCCGGTCGAAAACCCTATTCACGCCCGTCGATTCGGCAGAGACCCTCCGGCGCGTGTCGGAAGAACTGCTGGCCGCGGCGGATTTCCACGGGCGTAAAATCCGGCTGATCGGCCTTACGGTCGGCAACTCGCCGGAGGCCTGCCCGGAGTGCGTGCAGCTGCGGTTCGACTTCGGGAACCCGGAACCGTAAAGGCGCCCGCCATCACCGGAAACGGTATGGCCTTTGCAAGGCTCCCGTCCAAAAAGGGAGCCATGAAACATACCGATAGAACAGGGGCGGAACAAACCGCCGCCCGGCAGCCGGAACCGACGCAGGAAATCACCGTAACGCAAGTCACCCCCGACGACATTCTCAACGACGGAGGTCCGATCACACCTGCAATCGGGGACGGGACGCCCACAGAACGGCAGCTGGAACAGGACGTGGTGATGGTCAACCCGTCGGTCGACAGCATGGAAAGCCGGGGATAACCCGGCAACATGCAGGCTTACCCCGCAGCATTCGCTGGCTGCCCCTCATGCAGCCGACAAGAAGACGCCCGGCCGCTCCTGCGAGCGGCCGGGCGCATGGCACAACCGGAGAGGGGCTATTCGACCGGCCGGAAGGGGGCATCCGCATCGCCGGTCCACCGATAGAGGCGAACGGTGCTGCTCTGCTGTTTGGTCTCCTTCGAACGGGCGTTCTGCGAAATGTAGAAATAGCCGCCGCCGAGCGGACACAGTCCCGTCGTTCCCCATTTGAAATCCCACCCGTAGATGCCGCCGGCCGATTTCCCGGCGGGAACCAGCGAGAGCACCTCGCCCTCGGTGGGCGTATCGAATCCCTGCAAAAGCTCCCTGCGAGCCGGTTTGCCGCCGTCGATCACAAAGAGCGAATAATTGGGGTACTGGGATTTTTTACCTTTGTAAACCGCGGCATAGCAGTTTCCCGACGCGGGATCATAGGCCAGGTTCTGAATTCCCCACGAGGTATTGCCCGTGCGGACGAAATACTTGTGATCGGGCGCCGCAGGGCCGCTTTTATGCAGACTTCCCTGCGAGAGCGGCTGCTCGAAACGCTTCCAGTCCTTCGTGTCGTAGGCGAGCAGCACCTGGTAATCGTTGTCCGTGCGCAGGGTGTCGCCGTAAACGCCGTAGGCCACATAGAGATAATCGCCGCCCTCCTTCGCTCCGAACCGGGGCGCGAAGGTCACGCCGTCGATGCCCGAACAGCCGAACCGGTGCTCGACCGTCCGTCCGCCGTTCTCCGCCGTTGCGAAATAGTCGTCGACGGCCTCCTTGATATAGACCGTGGTCATCACACGATCCTTTTCGGCATCCATGTCCGGACGCGTGATGCGGTCCACGTCGAAAATGGCGACGTAGAATCCCGTCCGGTCCTTTTCGTCTTCAGGCGCCACCTGCCCGGCGTCGAGCGTCCGGCGGATGCCCTTGCCGATCGCATCGTCCTTGTATTCCAGCGAGCCGTAAACGCGGCCGTCGGCAGGATTCATCGTCAGGCAGCCCAGATGGCCCGTCATGCCGTCCACGCTGCCTATCAGATTGCCTTCGAAGTCCATCTTCAGCAGTTTGGTCGTGAAGGAGAAATAGATGTAGCCGCGTTCGAGATCGACGGCAATGCCCTGCACGTGGAACGGACCTTGTTCGCCCGAGCGGATTTCGCGCGGCAGGTTACGCAGATCGGGACCGTTTTTCGTCCGGTTGGCGCCCGACGGGCAGGCCGTCAGCAGCAGCGGAACGATCAGTAAAGGGAGCAGACGTTTGAGGTTCATCGGAAGTTTTTTTACGTTAGTATCGGATTTATTTGCTTTTTCCGCAACAAATATAAACAAAAGCAACCAAAAACACAACCGAAAACACAACAAAAGAAAGAATCCTCCGCCCGATCGGGCGGAGGATTTTCACATTCAGACGTTCGCCACGAACTCTTCGAAGGCGGCAAGATCGGCCGCCAGCGGTTCGGAGCATTGCGGCCGCCGCGTCAGCCGTTCGAGCCGCTCCGGAAGCGGCACCCGCGATCCGGTCACCGATTCGATGACCTCTCCGAACTTGGCGGGATGCGCCGTGGAGAGGTAAAAACCCGGCTTGTCCACGGCCGCCGAGGCCGCATAGCCGACGGCGCTGTGCGGATCGGAGAAATAGCCGTGGCGCTCATACAGCTCGTCGATCGTGCGGCGGATCGAGGCATCGTCGCAGCGGAATCCCTCCAGTTCGGCGCGCAGCATCTCCGGATCGCCGTCGCAGAGCCACAGCATCCGTTCGAAATTGCTCGGTGCGCCGACATCCATCGCATTGGCCGGAGTCCGCACCGACGGCCTCGGGCGGTAGACGCCCGTGCGGATGAACTCGGGCACGACATCGTTGACGTTCGAGGCGGCGACGAAGCCCCCGAGGGGCAGTCCCATGCGCCGGGCCAGCATTCCGGCGGCGAGGTTTCCGTAATTGCCGCTCGGCACGACGACGACAGGACGGTCGCCGCCCGTGGCCTGCCGCCACTGGCAATAACCGTAGAAATAGTAAAACGCCTGCGGAATCCAGCGCAGCAGGTTGATCGAATTGGCCGACGTCACCCGCCGCCGCTTGCGGAACGGGGCGTCGGCGAACAGCTCCTTCACGAGCCGCTGGCAATCGTCGAACGTTCCGGCGACGCGCAGCGGATGGATGTTGCCGCCCAGGGCGGTCATCTGGCACTCCTGCAGGCGGCTGATCTTCCCTTCGGGATAGAGCACCACGACCTCGACGCCCGGCACATTGTGAAACCCGTGCGCCACGGCGCTGCCCGTATCGCCCGAGGTGGCCGTGAGAATCACCAGTTTTTCATCGGCGGCGCCCAGCAGGCCTGTCATCCGGCCCATGAACCCGGCGCCGAAATCCTTGAAGGCGCAGGTCGGACCGTGGAACAGTTCCAGCGTATAGCGTCCCCGGCCGACCACGCGCAGGGGCACGGGGAAGTCGTAAAGGCCGTCCAGTTCACGCTGCACGGCCTGCGAATCGAAATCGCCGCCGAAGAACAACCCCGCCAGATAACCCGCCAACGCGGCGTAGGATTCGCCGGCCAGACGCTCCGCAAGGGCCATGTCGGCCTGCGGAATCCGTTCGGGGACGAACAGCCCCCCGTCGGGGGCCAGCCCCATCATCGCGGCCTCGCGCAGCGAACAGCCGTGCGCCCGTTCCCGATCTCTCGTACTGTAATAATTCATCGTCCTTCGCTTTTGTTATTCGACAACCCGCGCCCCGGCATTCGACACGCGGCCCGCATAGCTATTACAACCGATTCCCAACCCTTCGAAATGCCGCTTCATCTCCCCGGAGATCCGCACGGCAGCCTCGTAATTGGAGGCCAGCGCGAAAACCGAGGGTCCCGATCCGGCGATGTTCATGGCCAGCGCGCCTCCGGCCAGCACCTGCTCCTTCAGCGCGTCGTACCCGGGGATGAATCCCTTGCGGTACGGCTCCGCCACGACGTCGTGCATCGAACGGCCGATCAGCGCCACGTCGCGCAGCGCGAACCCGGCGACCAGTCCGCCGACGTTGCCCCACTGCGCAACGGCATCCGACAGGGGAATCCGCTTCGGAAGCGCCTCGCGCGCCTCCCGGGTGCTGACCACGATGCCGGGATGCGCCACGGCGTAGAAAAAGTTGTCGGGCACGGGCAGCCGCACGATGTCGAACGGCCGGTAGCCGCGGACCAGCACCACGCCGCCCAACAGCGCGGGACCTACATTGTCGGCATGGGGCGTGCCGCCCAGCAACGCCTCGCCCATCATGGCGAACTCCACCAGCTGCTTGCCCGAGAACGGGCGGCCCAGCAGTTCGTTGACCCCGTAGACGGCGGCGGCCGACGAGGCGGCGCTCGACCCGATGCCGCTGCCGGGAGCGATCTTTTCGAGGATCTCCACCTCGATCCGCACCGGACGGCCGTAAGCTTCGAGCAAGGCCCGTACGGCGGGCGTGATGACGTTTTCTTCGACATTTCCGGGGAGTTCCACCCCGCTGCGGTTACGGATTTCGAATCCTTCGGCATTTTCCGCAACGCCCACTTCCAGCACGTCGCCCACGCCGTCGAGCGTAAGGCCCATCACATCGAAACCGCACCCCAGATTCGCGACCGTTCCCGGCGCGAAAACCTTAATATGTTTCATACCAATTTTTTTTGATGAATTGAACTACCTTTGCCTGATTTTCTGTTTCCGCTCCGGCAGCCTTGGCCGGGATGTGCACACGCAGGTATGCGGACGGAATATTGACTACTGAACCCCCACGGAGGTCGTGGCAGTCGTCGTGGCAGTTGTGGCGGTCGTGAAGAGAGCGGTATAAACACAGCCTACGGGATTGCCGATAAATCCGCAACCTCGCCCTGTCGTCGTGTTATGCCGTTTGGTAACCATCGTCGGCAAATATAAAACTAATATTTTAATAATCCAAATCCATGTAACAATTTGTAAGCGGCCCGCCGTTGCGCAGACGGCCTTTTATTTATATAGGAGCAGCGCAAAAGGGCCGCAACAGAGATTTCGGAAATAAAAATGAAAGCCTTTCGGCCCACACCCGCCGGACCGCGGAAAGAAAACGCCCGGGAACCGCATCCGGAGGCCAAAATACCGGTTTCAAATTGTAAGCAAACACGAGCCGTCACGCACAGTTGCGAACTTCAGGAAAGAATATGCTTCCGGACTGTTACAATATTAAATTTTTTTAGGAAATTATTTGTTCAACTGATTCAATATTCATATCTTTGCCATAGTCAGACAGAAAGCATCCGGCATAACGGGGAGACCCGGCCTGCACGCGGATGCACTGTCGCAGAAAACGAACAAACACGGAAAACCGGCTATGAACGCCCTGAATCATTCGAATATTCACGTCATTACCCTGCTGCTCGTCGTCCTTCGGAGATAACGGGAGAAAGGTGGCGTGCATAGTTGATTGAAAATAAAGCCTTTCTCCCACCGGGGAAAGGTTTTTTTGTTGCAGGACCGGACCCGGCAGGAGACTGAAACGAAAACGGAAAGATGAAACACACACTCAAAAGCGCCGTCACCACGACGGGCCGCCGGATGGCGGGAGCCAGAAGCCTCTGGCGCGCCAACGGCATGCGCGAAGAACAGTTCGGCCGGCCGGTCATCGGCATCGCCAATTCGTTCACCCAACTCGTGCCGGGGCACGTACACCTGCACGAAATCGGACAATATGTCAAACAGCGCATCGAAGCCCTCGGGTGCTTCGCCGCGGAGTTCAACACCATCGCCGTCGACGACGGCATCGCCATGGGCCACGACGGCATGCTCTACTCGCTGCCTTCGCGCGAGATCATCGCCGACAGCGTCGAGTACATGGCCTCCGCCCACAAGATCGACGCGCTGGTCTGCATTTCGAACTGCGACAAGATCACCCCCGGCATGCTGATGGCCGCCATGCGGCTCAACATCCCGACGGTCTTCGTCTCGGGCGGGCCGATGGAGGCCGGAAAATTTCAGGGCCGCAGCGTCGACCTGATCGACGCCATGGTGATGGGGGCCGACGAGACGTGCAGCGACGCGCAGATCGCCGAGATCGAGCGCTGCGCCTGCCCCGGCTGCGGATCGTGCTCGGGCATGTTCACGGCCAACTCGATGAACTGTCTGACCGAGGCGCTGGGTCTCTCGCTGCCGGGCAACGGCACGATCGTCGCCACCCACGTCAATCGCCGCCGGCTGTTCGAGGACGCTGCGGCGCTCATCGTCCGCAATGCCGAACGTTACTACTTCGAGGGCGACGAGCGGGTGCTTCCGCGTTCGATCGCCACGAAGGCCGCCTTCGAAAACGCCATGTCGTTAGACATCGCCATGGGCGGCTCGACCAACACGGTCCTGCACCTGCTGGCCGTGGCCCACGAGGCCGGCGTCGATTTCACGATGCAGGACATCGACCGCCTTTCGCGCCGGGTCCCGGTGCTCTGCAAGGTCGCCCCCAACTCGCACTACCACATCCAGGACGTCAACCGTGCCGGAGGCATCTTCGCCATTCTGGGCGAGCTTGACCGTGCCGGACTGCTCGACACCTCGGTCCTGCGCGTCGACGGGCGCACGCTGGGCGAAGCGATCCCGGCCTGCGACATTCTCAACCCGGCAGCCGCCGACGCCGCGCGACGCCGCGCGCTCAGCGCCCCGGCAGGCCATTACAGCCGCGAGCTGGGCGCACAGCACTCCTACTACGAAGAACCCGATACCGATCGCACGGCGGGCTGCATCCGCGACGTGGAGCACGCCTATTTCCGCGACGGCGGACTGGCCGTGCTGACGGGCAACATCGCCCGGCAGGGCTGCGTCGTCAAAACCGCCGGCGTGGACGAAAAACTGTTCGTCTTCCGCGGCCCGGCGCGCGTTTACGAATCGCAGGAGCAGGCCATGAACGGCATTCTCGCCGACGAGGTGCAGCCGGGCGAAGTGGTCGTCATCCGCTACGAAGGCCCCAAGGGCGGCCCGGGCATGCAGGAGATGCTCTACCCCACGTCGTACCTCAAGTCGAAACACCTCGACAAGGCCTGCGCGCTGATCACCGACGGGCGTTTCTCGGGCGGAACCTCGGGGCTTTCGATCGGCCACGTCTCGCCGGAAGCCGCCTCGGGCGGAGAGATCGCCGTCGTCCGCACGGGCGATGAGATCGAGATCGACATCCCCGGCCGCTCGATCCGCCTCGCGGTAGACGATGCGGAGATCGCCGCCCGCATGGCCGCACAGGAACGCTTCCGCCCCGCCGGCCGCGACCGCCGCGTTCCGGCGTCGCTGCGCGCCTATGCCCGGCTGGTCAGCTCGGCCGACAAAGGCGCCGTACGTATCGTCGACGATAACGAAGAATAAAAAAACGGACCCGCAATGAATACCTCTCAAACACTCCGTCCCGAAGAGCGACGCACGGCCTCCGACCCCTCGATGACGGGATCGAAGGCCCTGATCGAATCATTTCTCCAAGAGGGCGTCGAAACCGTTTTCGGCTATCCCGGAGGCGCGATCATCCCCGTCTACGACGCGCTTTACGACTACCGCGACCGCCTGCGCCACATCCTCGTACGTCACGAGCAGGGCGCCGTGCACGCCGCACAGGGCTATGCCCGCGTCAGCGGCCGCGTCGGGGTCTGTCTGGTGACCTCGGGTCCCGGCGCCACGAACACCGTGACGGGGCTGGCCGACGCGCTGATGGACTCCACGCCGCTGGTGCTCGTCACCGGACAGGTCGGCTCCGCGCTGCTGGGCACCGACGCCTTTCAGGAGACCAATTTCGTCGGCATCACGCAGGCCGTCACCAAGTGGAACTGCCAGGTCAAGCGCACCGAGGACATTCCCGCGGCCATCGCCAAGGCCTTCTACATCGCCCGCTCGGGCCGTCCGGGTCCCGTCGTGGTCGACATCACCAAGGACGCACAATGCGGAACAGCTCCGTTCCGCTACGAAAAAATCACCTCGATCCGCAGCTACCTCCCCGCGCCCGCACCCGACGCGGAACGCATCGCCGAAGCCGCACGGCTGATCGACCAGGCCCGCCGTCCGCTGGTCATGGTGGGTCAGGGCGTCATCCTGGGCAACGCCGAAACCGAGCTGCGGGCGCTGCTCGACAAGAGCGGCATGCCCGCCGCCTCGACCCTGCTGGGTCTCTCGGCCCTGCCGACCGACCATCCGCAAAACGTGGGCATGCTGGGCATGCACGGCAACTACGGTCCCAACATCAAGAATCAGGAGTGCGACCTGCTCGTGGCCGTGGGCATGCGTTTCGACGACCGCGTGACGGGGAATCCCGCGCATTTCGGCGCCAACGCCAAGGTGATCCACCTGGAGATCGACCCCGCGGAGATCGGCAAGATCATCCCGGCCGACGTGGCGGTCGTGGGCGATGTGAAACGCTCCCTGCCGCTCATCACCGAGCGTATCCGCAAACGCGACCACAGCCAATGGATCGCCGGATTCCGCGCCTGCGACCAGATCGAATACGAAGCCGTCATCCGCAAGGCCGTGCATCCCGCCGAGGGGCGTATCCGCATGGGCGAGGCGGTCGCCGCCGTGGCCCGGGCCTACCGCAACGACGCGGTGCTGGTGACCGACGTGGGCCAGCAGCAGATGAACGCCGCGCGCTATTTCGGATTCCGCCGCACGCGCAGCGTGGTCACCTCGGGCGGTCTCGGCACGATGGGATTCGGACTTCCGGCGGCCATCGGGGCCAAGCTGGGCGCCCCCGACCGCGAAGTCGTCCTTTTCGCCGGCGACGGCGGCCTGCAAATGACCATTCAGGAGCTGGGCACGATCTTCCAGTCGAAGATCCCCGTGAAAATCGTCCTGCTGAACAACTCGTTCCTCGGCATGGTGCGCCAATGGCAGGAGCTGTTCTACGACCGCCGCTACTCCTTTACGGAGATGGTCAACCCCGATTTCGGGCTGATCGCCCGCGGCAACGGCCTTTCGTACCGCTGCGTCGAACGGCGCGAGGAACTCGACGAGGCCATCGCCGCCATGAAGGTCTCCGAAGGCGCCTTCCTGCTCGAGGTGCGCGTCGAGGGCGAAGAGAACATTTTCCCGATGGTCCCGGCGGGCGCCCCGGTATCGGAAATCCGGTTCGAATAAAACGAAACAGCGTATGGAACAGGAATACATCATCACCGTGTTTTCAGAGAACAAGGTGGGCCTGCTGAGCCAGATCACCACCGTCTTCACCTGCCGCGACGTGAACATCGAGAGCCTCACGACCTCGGAATCGGCGTTGCAGGGCATCCACAAATTCACCATCGTGGTCCGCACCACACCCGATCAGGTCGACAAACTCGTGCGGCAGGTCGAGAAAAAGATCGACGTGCTGAAGACCTTCGTCTACACCCCCGACGAGGTCGTGCAGCAGGAGATCGCCCTCTACAAGGTGACCCGCAGCCGGGGTGTCGAACAACTCGTCAGGGAACACAACGTCCGCATTCTGGAGATCGACGAGGACTACATCGTCGTCGAGAAGACCGGCCACAAAGCCGACACGCAGGCGTTGTTCCGCCTGCTGCAACCCTACGGCGTACAGCAGTTCGTGCGCAGCGGCACGGTGGCCATCATCAAGTCGCGGCGCGAGCTGCTGAACGAGTACCTTGAAGAAATCGACCGTTTAAGGGCCGAATCCGATGAAGAAGGGAGCAAAAGCGAAAAATAACTTTCAGAACATATAACAAACTCAAAATCACGAAAATCATGGCAAAGATCAATTTCGGCGGCGTCGAAGAGAACGTCGTAACCCGCGAGGAATTTCCTCTGGAAAAAGCGCTCGAAACACTCAAGGACGAGACCATCGCCGTCATCGGCTACGGCGTGCAAGGCCCCGGACAGTCGCTCAACCTGCGCGACAACGGATTCAGGGTCATCGTGGGCCAGCGCGAAGGCTCCGCGAGCTGGGACAAGGCCGTAGCCGACGGCTGGGTGCCGGGCCAGACGCTTTTCGGCATCGAGGAGGCCGCCGAGCGCGTGGGCTACACCAGCGTGCGCACCTTCCGCCGCGCCTTCGGCTTCCCCCACGCTCACCCCCACGCCGGTTTCCTCCGTCGAGCCGCTGTCCACGGCGTCGTCCGTCCTCCTCTCCGCCAGCGCGGACAACCTGACCGCCGAAGAAGTCTGGCCCACCATCTATCCCGATAACCCCCGTCTGACCGTATCCTCCGTCTTTGATGAATTGCAGGCTCGCAACCGTGATATTGTGGCCTGGCTCAACATTGAAGGCGAGCTTCAGGAACCCGTGGTCCAGCGCGATAACGAATTTTACCTCACCCATAATGCCCTCCAGCAGGAAAGCGTGACCGGCGCGCTGTTTCTGGATGAAAACTGCGATCTCATCCACGTGCCCACCCAGATGGTCATTCACGGCCATAACATGAAGGAGGGCGCGATGTTCGGCATGCTCAAAAAGTACAAGGTCAAGGGAGCGGAATTTTATCGCGAGCATGCCTACATCGATTTTAACACCCTTTATGAAAACGGGCGCTACGTCATCTTTGCCGTGGCGGAGGTGGATATCCGCGCCGGACAGCCACATTACCTGCCCTTCTGGCACTATTCGCGCTTTGACAGCGTGGAAACCTTCAACAGCTACGTGGAAACCGCGCGCGCCTGCTCTCTGTACCACTGCACGGTGGACGTGCAGCCCGGCGACCGGCTGCTTACCCTCTCCACCTGCACCGG
>ERZ827524.2058-NODE-2058-length-15938-cov-3.437512_pt1 | contig 15938 bp, 8 predicted proteins | sample MGYA00519702_ERZ827524 | MGnify/ENA primary metagenome ERZ827524 (study PRJEB31778, sample SAMEA3449341) | human gut metagenome | biome: human gut; feature: human-associated habitat; material: faeces | place: United Kingdom | collected 2010/2012 ...
GAAATTCCGGGTCGTCCTCGCGGGCTTCACTGGCATTTATCATTTCAAGCAGCGTGGTGAAATTCATTTCATCGTCCGGCGCTTCGTACCAGATATAGCCAATGAGGGCCGAATACAGTAGGCGTTCCGATTTGATCCAAAAATCCTCGGCGCTCTTTTCGCCCTCGTAGAGTAGGAATGAGCCGCCTTGCGGCATTACTGCCGTAGGTTTGCCCAAACCCCTCCCAGAACCGGACGTACACCTCTCGATGTATCCGGCTCGCCATTATTGCTTCAAATCAGTGTCGTTCAAGGGTGGTGAATCTTGTGATGACAGTCCTTGCACACCGCAAGTGTTTTTCGCTTTTTCGCTATCATCGCAAGCTCCCACAGTTGTTTTCCTTTGAGGTTCTTCACCTTATTTACATGGTGTATTTCCAGCGGCACATTGGTCTTTCCGCACAGCTCACACACGCGGGCGGACAGCCTATCGTCAAATGACGTTCTGGAACCAATGTGTGCGATTGCAAAGTCTATGATTTTATCTGTCCAGAGGTCTGTATTTTTGCAATCCATAAACCTTGCGAAGCTGCGGCGCTTTATGCCTGCTTTTGTTTGGTAGGGCACACCCCAGCTGCCGTTTCCATCACGGTATTTGCGCATCATTTTTCTGCTGGTGCTCTCATGCTTTCCAGCGAGAGTTTTCAGGCAGCTGTATTCCATCAAATATTCAAAATATTGAAGCTTGTTGAAATTGCTGGCTATGCTGTAATAGTTGCAAATACCGCGCAGCTCAGAGTTGTACGTTGATACAATCTCCAAATCCGTACACCGAAAGATATATTTTCTTGCGGTAGGCTCTATTGTCCCGTCGCGTAGTTGCCGAATGACCGACTTCCCAAACAGGAAAGGCATGATTTTGTCCGCAAACGGAATGCACAGCTCAACAGACCCGTTGAGCGTGCGGGAAACGTGGTTTCCGTGAGGCTTTAGCTTCTGGTCTCTCCTCACACGGATGTCATAACCCAAAAATCTTGCATACTGGTTACTGTGCGTAATGAGTGTCTTTTGCTCTGAAAGCTCCATTTTCAGGGTTTGGCTGATGAAGTCGGACAGCTGTCTCTTGATACGCTCACAGTCCGCTTTATCGCCCTTCACGCCAAGAATGAAGTCGTCAGCATAACGGATGTATTTGATGACTTTGTCCGTTTTGGACATACAGGGCGTTTTATGCATGACTGCTTTTAATTGAGCGATTTTCTGCAACAAAGCTGTTTTTTCCTGACCCGTTGCAGTTTTCAGCTGTTTCTGAGCCTTTTTTATCTGCCATGTGACCTTATCGTATTCCGGGGTATGGTGCCTGTCCCTGCTTTTATAGAACTCTTTGGCGGTTTTTTCTACGAACTTGTCCAGCTCATTCAGGTAGATATTTGCGAGTATGGGCGAAACGATGCCGCCCTGCGGGCAGCCGGAGTAGGTAGCATGGTATTGCCAGTCCTCCATATAACCGGCTTTTAGGAATTTCCAGATGAGCTGAATCAACCGAGCATCTTTAATCTTGGCGTTTATGACGTTTGCTAAAACTTGGTGGTCAATGTTATCGAAACAGCCTTTAATATCGCCCTCAATAAACCACGACACACCTGAAAATTCTCTTTTCAAAGATTTCAGCGCAGTGTGGCAGCTCCTGTTGGGACGAAAGCCGTGAGAATTGTTTGAGAAGATTGGCTCGTAGACCGATTCCAATATCATTCTCAATACTTCCTGCACCAGCTTGTCCGTAAAGGTAGGAATTCCAAGAGGACGTTTTTTTGTGCTGTTCTGCTTTTTCTGGATGTACTCGCGGCGAACAGGATTCGGAGTATAGGTTCCGTCAGCCAGAGATTGGATGATCCGGTCAACTTTTTCCTTGCTGAATCCGTCAGCTGTGTCGTCATTCACGCCTTTTGTTCCTGCGCCCCTGTTGGCGTAGAGGTTTTTGTACGCAAGATAATACAGGTCGGGTCTTAATAGATAGCGGTAGAGCCTTGTGAAGATTTCCTCTTTGTTGTCCCTTGAATTTTTTCTGATTCTATCCAAAATCTCGATTGTTGGTTGCATTTGAGGCTTTCCTCCCTAATCAAATTTCAATTTTGGAATGCAATAACTGTTCTCCTTCGTCTGGAATACAGGATATATTCCGTGAGAGTCGTTACTTCCCACAGGACTACTATGAGAACTCCGTTGCCGTATCGGATATTCAGCGTCATCTCCCTTGCCTTTCGAGGGCTTGGGATTTATCACCCACAGGGGGCATTTCGCATAGCTCGTTTGAGCATTCCGACTTAGGCAATCCCCAGTTAGCGTAATAAGTAGGCAAATGCGGATTGTCGGATACGCTTTCGTTTCGTTATTTCCAGTTCTCTGGCTTGTCACATGAATTGATTGATAACCCATCGCGCAAAGGCGAAACGCAATGTTATTCATGTCAGAGGTTGATGCCGCCGTATCTACGGTGGTTACATACACATTCCTCCGCCCGAACACAACGGGGACTTGAAACTCGCATTCAACATTCAGTAGTTCTATCCTCATATCCGCTTAACGTAGCAATTCAGTCGTGCTCTTGTGTATAGAGCAACTTATCGCTTTCCCGCCATGCTATGGTCCCGCATCAGCTTTCGCCTATCGGTTAGGCGGGTCGTTTCCACTGTTATCTGAGTGGGTAGTGCCTGATTCTACTTCTTACTACGCCCTATCTGGGCGCGCGCCCTTGGTGTTGCAGATCAGCGTGTTTACCAGCTTCAAAATGTCCTTTTCCGAATGGATGTAGCGAAACGGGTTATAGCGCATACTCTTGGAAAAGTTAATGGTATTCAGCACTTTTACCCGGTAGCCGCACCGCACAAGGAGCTGGCCCACTTCGCCGATCAGACTTCCTTTCGGGTCAGTAATCACGAATGAGGTCGGGTAGTCCTTGGACACGCACTGCATGAGGTTGGGCTTCACAAAGAACCGGGTCTTGCCGCTGCCGGAACCGCCGATCACCAGCACATTTTTGTTCCGGGCGGTCTTGGGGTCTTTGGGACGGTTGTTCATGGTGAGGCGTTCCGTCTGGGTCAGGAGGATGTTGTTGTCAAACACCGGGTCGATGTACGGGGCTATATCTTTGGGGCCTCCCCAACGGGCGCTGCCGTACTCGACGCCCCGGCGGTATTTCTTGGCGTTCTTGCTCTTGCAGTACACCATCAGCCGCAATGCCACTGCACCGGCCACGCCCACCGCCAGATCGAACAGGTGGAAGCTGGGGGCGGCGCTTTCAAAGGCAAGGGAAAAGCCGTCCGCAAGGTGCAATAGCTTTTCCGACAAGTCCGCCCCAGCCGCCAGCCGGTAGGTCTGTCCCAGCTTGCCGAACAGGTAAACAAACAGCAGGTAGGGCAGGTTGGCGATTATCAGCTTTTTCATTTCCGGCTTCATCGTGACAGCCCCCTTTCCTTGATTTTCTCCTTGGCCTGCTGGCTGCTTCTGGCCGCTGCCTTTTCTTTCAGGACGGCAAGGGTCTTTCGGATGGAGGGGCGTTCCTGCTGTTTGAGCTTCTTGGCTGTAAACTCCTTAAACGCCTGTTCCAGATTGTCCGCCTGCTTGGATTTGAAGATCACGATATACCGGGGCGGATGGGTAGTGCGGTCTTTCCGCAGGGTAAAATCAATGTCGTATTTCTTGGCGCAGGGCTTAAATAAGCCAATGTTGGCGTCGGTGATCTCAATGTTGGACAGGGCGGAACCGTCCTTTTTGAGCTGCCGTAAGCTCTGCTGGCCGTGATGGGCCTTGCCCGTCCCTTTCTGCCGGGCGGCCAGATATTTTCGGATGGCCGCTTGCAGCACTTGGGCGGTGAGCTTGCCCGTCTTAACCGCTAACGCTATGGTTTTCTGGTCTACTTCTTCCTGCAACTGCTATCCCTCCTTTGGAAAGTCAGCAGGCAGGCGGATGGCTTAAATCCGCACCCGCAGGCCGGAGAGGTCGTCGGCATGGATTCCCACCAGATACCAGTTCTCGGCCATTTCAATGCGGGTCGGCCTCCATCTGCCGCCCACCATCACATCAAAAGTTTCTCCGCAGTGCAGGCCGCCGTAATAGTCCGCAAGGTCAAAGCGGATGTCGTAGCGGTCTGTCTGCTCGTCAAAAATCAAAGCACCCTGTTTCATAGGGTCAGCCTCCTTTCTCGTCGTCACAAGCTCCATATCGCTTGTTTCCACGCAAGCGTGAAAAGCTCGCTCATTTCGCTGTTCCTCCTCTCCCCACAAAATCACCGATTTTGCGGGGTTCCCCAACTGCCTGTATTCATGTCATGGGCCACCAGCGCCGTGTAATAGCCGTTGATGGTGCTTGGGGCGTTGAACAGAACCGCCAGCAGGTATTTTTTGATGTTCCGTATTTCCGTGGTGTTTTTGCTGATACAGTCAAAGACAAACTCAATGTGAGAACTGTTCAGCTTCATCAGCTTGGATTTCACCAGCTCGGCGGGGTAATCGTCCCCGGCAATGCGGATGGTCTTTCGGGCGCTGCATACGGTTTCCACCAGCAAGTCCACGATCTCGTCCAGCATATCCCGGTCAATCCCCTTGGCGTACTGGCAAAGGTGTTCATACTCGATGTTGTCCTTGATGATCTCCCGATAAATCTCTACGGCGCTCTGTGATTTCGCTCCCGTTCCTTTCCGTTCCGGCGGCGCAGCCGCTTCTTCCCCCAAAGGAGAGGGAGGGGAAAGGATAGGAATGGAATCGGTATTTGATCCATCCGTAATTGATTTCTCTTTACTTGATCTATCTTTATTTAATTGCGTTGGTTTTTCCTGCGTAGGCTTTTCCTGCGTTGGATTATCCAATGTTGGATTTTCCAATGTAGGTGAATCCGGCACAGGCTGGGGCTGTTCGTAAATGATGTAATCCGCCCCGCGCAGGCGGCCTTGGCTGTCACGCTCACGGGAACGCACGATATAGCCCGCCTGTTCCAGCTCCCGGACAGCCGCCCGGATCGCGTCGATCTGCTCCCGGTTGATAAGGGACAAGCCTTTCAGCGTAAAGTCCCAATCCTCCGGCAAGGACAGCATTTGCGACAGCAGGCCCTTGGCTTTCAGGGACAAATCCTTGTTCCGCAGATGGTGGTTGGACATCACCGTGTAGCCCCGGTTTTTCTCCACTCGAAAAACTGCCATCTCGTCGTCCACTCCTTTCACTTGAAATTTCACCGCGCCGTCAAGGGCGGTGCGCTTGCCCGGCTGGTAGGGACATTCCTCATACACACAAAACTGATACTTCCAGTGCGGGCGGTAGAAACGGCAGGTGTCGCAGTCCTCCGGCGCTCCGGCCTCGCCGCTGTCAAAATGATCTGCGCCCGGCCTCGTCTGCATGAGCTGTTCAAAGGCCCGGTCGCTGCCGGAAGTAAAGTACATAGGCGGTCGCCTCCTTTCTGGTTTTGGGCGCAAAAAAAGCGGCGTCCTGATCTCCCCAAAGGGGAAAAGAGAACGCCGCTGTCTGCGGTGTCGTGTTCAATTTTCGATGTGTCACTATTTGGGCGGTGGGCTTCACGGGAAGCGGAAGCGTGTCAAAGCTCAATCCGAAAGTAGTAAATCGGTAGTAAATTCAGTTCTTATATCCCGTGAAATGCCCGTATTTCCGGGCTTTTTGGAGATAATCAGAGTTGTTGTTCTAATACTTGTAGTAAAATCCTCCTGTAATACACACTCTGCACTGTTTCCGATCTGATAAGCTACCGAAGCCAGTCCTGCGGAAATAACATTCTCCTTGTCATCCTTTACCGTCACAACGACTGTCGGCGCTTTCTCATATTCTTCTGCCGGACTTTCACTGCCATTGACCGAAAATGTGATCTCCGGTGCATGATCCTCCACAATAATGCCATGGATGCCACTGCCATCCGTGCCTATCATTTTCGTATCCGAAACATTTCCTGCATAATCCCTTGCAGTGATTTTGATTTTCCCCTTAAAGTCCGGGTTGATATAGATCACCGCCGTATAACCGGCACTGGTCTCTCCTGAAGCCTTTTTTACCGATGCCCGACCTGCTGTAGTACTGCTATCTTCGGATATCAGCTCGTAATCTACGCTCTCTATTCCACTTCCTGCCTCTTCGACAGGTATCGTAATTTCAAGACTGTCTTTTCGGATCAGCCAGTTCCAGAGATTTTTATATCCCTCATTGAAGGCTGCTTCACCCATCACCGGCTTTATCGTATCAAGCTTTACGGTCAGCGCTTCTGTCACCGTTTCATTTCCGGCTGCATCCACTGCCTTGAAGGTGTAGGTGTGTGTTCCCTCGACACAGGCATAATCCTTTGTTACGGTTGTCCCCCCTCCTGTAATAACACCATTGATCTCTTCATACTCACCATCATCCACCTTACCATACAGACCTGTGACTCCCTTGTTATCGGAATAAGACAGGGCAATACGGATCTGATCCGTATTATACCAGCCCTTTGTATTTGGGCTGACATTACTCTTTACTGACGCAGCAAGCTCTGGCTTTTGTACATCCTTAAAATAACCATAGCAGGTTTTGTCTCCATATTCCTCTGCCCCGATCTTTGTATAAGGTGTTCCTGTATAACCGGCATTGTCATACCAGCCACAGAACTCATATCCTTCCTGTGACGGAACCGGCATTGTGAGCTCCTGTCCATGCACATAGCTTTTATAACTGTCTTCCGGCTCATAAACGCTGCCATCCGGCAGGGACAGCGTATAATTCACATGATAGGAATTCGGTATCCACTTTGCAAAAAGCGTTGTGTCCGCCATAACCTGCGACTGGGTACCAAAATCAAATTTCCGGCTGTCTGTACATTCCGCATCCCTATACCAGCCTCCGAAGGTATAACCCTCACGGACAGGTTCCTGCGGCTCCGTGACCGCGCACTGCACAGCCGCCCCCGGAATAAGACCATTGTAGGTCGTCCATATCAGCTGAGGCTCCACGTTACTTCCACCCTGACTGTCAAAGGTGATCTGTCTGACATAAAAAGTCTTTTGCTCACAGGCGGTGCTGTCACTGTATGCCTTCTTATAATATTGAATCTGCTTTGTGCCGGTGCTTTTTACCGTATAGACCGGTTGTATCTTTTTCAGCCCTGATAAACGGTAGATTCCCTGATAGGCCGGTAGCTCTGCCAGTACCTCCGTCTGTTCAGTTCCGGTAAGCTTTCCTCCTGATGGTCCATAGGTAAGGGAAATACTCATGGGCAGTCCTGCGGACAAGGGCTGTGCCTTGTCTGGCCCGGTAAATTCCAGATGATGGACATCATCCTTTTTTATCTGCTCTGAAAAACCATCCCGTATATTTCCCTTCCGGTCTGTCACCTTATAATATAAATAACAGGTTCCATAATAGTCTGACAAAGAAATCGTATATTCACCCGCTTCAACCGCGGCTGCGTCAAGGTCGACCATTCCTGTTGCCGGTTTTTGGGAAGTATCTGTCACCCATTGATACGCTGCACTTTGAACGCCGCTGGGTGTGCCTCCCTCGGTTCCTGCCATATCCGTAAATGTAAGCTTTACTGAAACATTGGAATCCAGATACCATCCACTTGTTCCATTGCGCGTTCCATTGACTCTACAGTCAACTGTTGGTGCTGTCACATCCATACCTGTCATTTCCAAACGGTATTCTTCACTGACATTTCCCGCATTGTCCGTAAGCCTTACCACATAGCTTCCGTTTTTCGCTACGGTAAAGCTGTCTCCGGTGAAGGTTGTCCAGGTGCTCTCTCCCTGCATCCTGTACTCTCTGGTACGGATGCCGCTGCCACGATATCCTGTAATATTTCCCTTCTGATCATAAACAGCCGTATGGTTATCTGTAACACCAGTCAGCCGTATTGTTCCCGGCTTGCCACCGGCAGTTGTAAGAGATGCCAGTTTCGGTGCCTCATTGTCGATTTTGGTCACAAGCGCCTCTGCTGCCTCAGAGTTCCCGAATTTATCCATTACCATAAATTCATAGACACCGTTTTTCGTCACAGTACAGCTTCCGACGGTCATATTCTCAGTCACTGTACCCTTCGGCGTATAGACAAACGCAAGCGCTCCCGCACCTGTGCCGCTTCCCTGCCTAGCTTTCCATGTAAGTGTGGCACTTTTTGTCCACGAAGACGGATTTCCCGTTACTGTAATGGAAGGAAGGGCTGCTGCCGTTGCCTTCTTTATCACTTGATAAGGTCCCGACTTCACGGTTTCCGATACATTGCCTGCATTGTCTGTCACCCTTACATGCAGGTACTTTGCGGTCTTTGACGCCTCTGCTGCGGTATATTCCGCCTGATAGCTGCCATCTGCTGCCGCAGTCAGTGTCTTCCATGCAGAAGCAGAAGGAGTCCCTGCCGTATTCGTCCATGCATACTCCACCTTTGCCAGACCGCTGCCACCGGTATCCTCCGGCAGTACGGCAATGATCAGCTCATTGTATACCGTGTCCGCTCCGGTACTGCTGCCGCTGCGAAGCGTCACGGTCGGTTTTTTACGATCTATTTTTCGCACCTCAATGGTCTTGGATATCACATTCCCATAGGAATCCGTCAGCGTGACGGTATAGCTTCCATTTTCTGTGACATACAAATTGGCTGAACCACTGGAGGATGTAATACTTTTCACTTCCTTCTTTGGTCCGTCAAAGGTAAGCGTTGTCCCTGTACTCTGGGCGCCCGCATACTGCACCACGATATATTTACCAGACTTCCACACATCGGCTGCATCTGCTGAAGCTGCCGTGCTGTCAGCCCTCACCGACACATCCGTGATCGCAGGATTCATAAAGGTAAATTTCTGATACTGATGGGTCGATGCACCCGATGCTGCAGTGGCGAGCACATGCAGATACCAGGTCTGTGTCTGTCCTGCGGTTCCTCTGCTCTCTGTGAGCTGCGTACCGCTTGTGATGGTCTGCCAGCCATAGCCTGGCAGCGCAGTATCCTTCGTCCATACATACCGGATGGAGTCTGCTCCTGTGGCTGTGATCGTTGCCTTGTGACGAGGCAGACTGCCACTGGTATCCGCCCTAACGGTCAGTACCGGTTTCGTGGCATCCACCTTGATATTGGTATTGCCGCCCGAAAAGGTCTGGCTCGTGCCGGATAGATTACACATATCCTTAATGCTGTCAGGATTGCTGATACTATTAACTTGCAGCGCAGTGTCGCTGTTTAAGCTGACAGCAGAGGATACCGTCCCTGTAAAATAGAGCACATTCGTGTCCGCACCACCGGCATAGGACAGAGTTCCCACATTGGTAGAGATCGTAAGGCGGCTGCTTAAGCTGCTATTCTGCCTGTCCACAATCTCGTCAAAAACCAGCGCTACCGTGATCGGATCTCCCGGAAGATAGGTGCCTTTTGCCATCGGTGCAACCCCAAGGAGCGCCGGCTCCTTCTCGTCATTGACCATCACAAAGCTTTGCAGGCCGTCCACATACCATACATCGACACCACTGCCAGTCGCACCAAAATAGGCGTAGCAGGTCTGGTTCACCCCAAGCTTCACCCAGGTTTTGCCATTGTAATCATGTGTTGTTCCTGAGCTGTTTAACGGATAGCCTGCACCTTCTCCTCCACCCGTTCTGGTGTCCGGAAAAGAATAGGTTCCGGCATTATTTTTTTCCGGCTGCAGAAAATTACAGGCCCAGAGCTGCCCGTTTACTCCTGCAACAGCTGCTTTTTTACCATTTATATTATAATGTCTGTCTTCTAATGGTACGGTTCCCAGATAGGCATGTTCATAGCCGTCAGTCCCTTCATATGCCTTCAGCACATACCGGTAATACCATCCACCGGCTGTGGACCTTAGATACTCCTGCTGCCATATATCCGTATAGTAGCCGGAAAAAGAACTGCTGGTATTATAGTTTGTAAAATTGTAGCGGTTTTTAAGAAAACTCACATTGGTTTCTTTTCCACCCTGTTTATCTGTTGTATCCGCGATCTGTTGCCCATTTATTCCGGATGTATCAGCGACATGTGTGATCGTTTTTTCTGTTGTGTAAACCGACCGGTCCACGGTATAGCTGCTGTCTTTCGGCATTGTCCGCAGCATCGAGCGGTGCGCCTGGTCAATCGTTCCGCCGCCCACCCCCACACGGTAGAGTTCCAGCGAATACGTTCTGTCGGCATTGGAATACTTTGTTCCCGCCTTACTCTGATAAGGCTCTGTCACGCCAAGCTCCGTCACTGTCACGGTCTTTGACGTTTCTCCCTCCGCAAAGAAGACAGCCCCCTCCGTATGGGTAAAATGCGTGCCACCCACCGCTGAGCCATTTACCGTGCGGTAATATACCACCTGATATTTATCTGTTCCATTACTTCTTGTGATCGTAAAGGTTGCTTTGCCATTACTACCTGTGACACTGCTCACAGAAAATGTACCGTACTTAGGAATTCCGAAGCCGAATTTTTCCGCTTCACTGTAATACACCTTCTCTTTGCCGTCAGATGTAACCTTCGCATATGCCCGCGCATAGTATTCCACGCCGGCATTCAGTCCTGTGGCTTTCGCACTCAGATTTCCATTTTTTGTTGTAATGACCGAAGCAGTTTTGGCACTTCCGTTATGAAACTCCACCGTTGGAGCAGGCATCACGCCCCATACAAAGCCGGTTTCCTTGATCGTATCCCCACCGGTATGTGCCAAAACCGCTTTCAGCTCGAAGCTGTCCTTGCTTCCTGCCGCTGCGGTAAGCGCACCAAGCTTGAGTTCCAATGGCTTTGCAGTCACCGTGATTACACAATCCTTATTGGTCGTATTTCCTGCGGCATCGGATGCTGTTACCTGAATTCTCTTTTTTCCCGGAAGAGCTGCGATATCCTTCGGTATGGTGTAAGTCAAAGGCTTCTCGGCAAGCCTGCGGTTATCCGCCACAGAGAGTGCCTCACCAAACAGCTTCTCCACCGTCTCCTGCTTCTCTTCCTCCACCACAGTGACCTGCTTATAGGTTAGCACCGGTGCCGTCTTGTCGATATTGTCCACCCATACCGGATAAGAGAGGGACTTATCACTGCCTTTTAACTTATAGTTTATCGTAAAGGTGTATTTTTTGTTTACTGTCGCTGTCTTCGTTGCGCCATCTGCAACCTTTACATCCGTGATTCCTATCTTCGGCATATCCTCAGCCTTTACCGTTATCGTCACATCACGATTGGTGAGTGTGTCCGGTGACAGCGTATGACTGACCTTCGGGCCAAGACCCATGCCCTGATTAAAATAAAAGCTGAAGCTGTCTGTTGCCTTGATTGCTTCTGTACCCGGATCCTTGAGAATTCCGGTAATTTTGTATACACCGCTAGGCGAGTTAAGGGGCATGCTTAAGGCAATCTGCTCCTGTGACTTAGCCTTGCCAAAGCAGGCATCCAGTGCATTGCCTGTCTCTGTCTGTGTCAGTGTATACTCTGTCGCATATTCTTTATTTCCTTTCTGCCGGATTGTCACAAGAGACTGTACGGTAACCGTTTTATCTTTTGTGGATGTATCCTGAAGCTCCAGGGAAAATTTTTCAATGTCAGGATCTGCTGCACCACCATCCAGCACAAGCTGCATCCAGTCTATTCTTACAATCCAGCTTCGCGGTGCTACCGTTACAGATATGACATTTTTTCCCTTTTTTAATTTTTCAAGGGGTATCTCCAATACAGTCGTATTCCACGTATTGTCTGTGCCAGACAGATAACCGATTGTCTCGTTATTATATTCTTTATTAAATTGATTTGTCTGATCCATCGGCAGATAGATGTCATCATTGAGGTACACGTAATCTGTCTCACCGTCATCCTCATCCACATCATAAGCCTTCACAGCCAGATAGGCACTCTGCGTAGGAAGCTCATCCAGTGTAAAAGCCAGCTCGATGGGATGTTTTTTGTTTGAACAACCCATGCTCTCATCAATGTCACCATCTGCCTTTCCCGTATGGCTGTTGTTCTCGTTATCTTCCGTAACCATCAGTGTCTGTGGATGTGGTGTAAGAGCCGATGCTCTGGCAGGAGCCCGCCGGGGCTGGTCTGTACCCCAGGCAGGAGCCCGCCGGGGCTGGTCTGTATCCCAGGCAGCAGCAGGCATGGCATTCTCTTCCGGCGGCTCCACGCCATAGTCCTCCACCAGATTCTCCAGTGTCAGAAGCTCCGGCAGCTCATCCTCCGCCATCCGCTGCTGTATCAGCTCCGGATAGTGATACGGACATTTGAGATCCATGCAGTCCGTCTCCGTATCACGTATATGCTCAAGGCCCTCCAGGCGTTGGATAAGCTCCGCCAGACGCTCCTCCTCTTCCCCGGAAAGTGTTTCTTTATTCTCTGTATCCTCTGTTTTATTTTCTGCAAGCCATGCATCCAGCTTCTCCCTTGCTTCGGTAAGCTGCTCCGGATCAATGATCTCCTTATTTTCTACACCTGAGGAGAGGTAGGTAAGGGGATCCGGCAGCTTCTCTAACAATGCAAGCAGTTCTGCAAGCCCCTGTCCTCCTATAGCTGCAATTGTCACACTGATCTGCGGAAGGCTGACACCATCCGCCAGCCTGTATTCTTCCGGAATAACCGGAATATAAACATAATGATTTCCCAATGCGGAAGAGTCAAAGCTGTCCGCTGTGTTGTTTTCCCATGTCACATGAATGGAAGTCTCCCGCGTGCTTTTTACAGGGGGAATCGTTTCTTCCTCTACTGGTTGCTCTTCCTCTGCCGCATCTTCTTCCGTTCCTGCGTTTTCTTCCGAAGCTGTGCTTTCCCCGGTGTCTGTGTTCTCTCCTGAGTCCATACGTTCCCCGGTGTCTGTGCTTTCTCCTGAAGCTGCGCTTTCTCCATGTTCTGTATCTTTCTCCGGTGTCTGGATTTTTTCAGCTTCTGTGTTCTCCTTCGTAGAATCCTCTGTCTCCTGCGCTACATCCCCGGTGGACTCCTCCACACTGTCTGTTTCCAACATTACAGTAAGGGTATCAGGAAATACGATTTCACTTTCCTGTGCACCGACCGGCAAAAGCTGCACTACGGCCGATTCATCCAGAGCTCCAAAGCCCGTGATCACTTCCTGTGTTTTTATTCCTTCATTGGAAGTTGCAAACACGGCAAGATCAATGCTTGTAAATACCAGTGCTGCTGTCAGAATCAGTGCTGTGATACGCGCAGCTTTTTCTCCGGCCTTAAGCTTATGTATCTTCATAATACTCACCTTCCCATTTTATCTTCTAAAAGCTTTTTCTGTCTTTTCAGCTAAAGTATATCGGAATTACTTTTTGTTATGGTCATCATTGCGGATTTGGCAGCTTTTTGTTCGGATTTGGTCACCCCCTGTTTCGTTGACTCATCCTGCCTTCTTTGCTACACTATAGATGTAATCGCAAATAATGATCACGCCTGTTTCATGCGTCCGGAACAGGCGTTTTACAGGCTTTTATATATACTGGTAACTATTCAGAAAATAAACCGGGAGGGGGATCATGCCTTGCAGATTGCTTTATGTGATGATGAAATAACGAACCATGAAAAGACCAGGGAGCTGATCAGACAATATAAACAGATACATTCTGACCGGACTCTTTCCTTATCTTCTTTTGCATCAGGAAAAGAACTTATCAACCATGTAGATGAACACGGTGGCTTTGACCTCTATATTCTGGACTGTATTATGCCGGAAATGAATGGTATTGAGCTTGGTGCTGCCCTGAGAATGCGTGATGATACGGGATTTCTGATCTACCTCACCACCTCCCCTGACTTTGCACTGGATTCTTACCGGGTAGATGCCTTTGATTATCTGTTAAAGCCTGTTGAGAGTGAACTGTTTTTCCAAAGCCTCGACAAGGCTTACCGCTCTTTTTCACAGATCATGCAAAAGACCGTTGCCATAAAGACCACGGACAGTATCCGTATGATCCCCATCGCCGACATACGGTATGCAGAGCGCATAGATAAACATATTGATTATCATCTGACAGATAATACTGTGATACACAGCACCAGCTTCAACGGTTCTTTCCAGAATGCTGTGTCTGAGCTGCTGGCACACAAAAGAATGCTTCTGGTAGGTTCCTCCTTTGTCGTCAATTTATTCCATGTCACAGAGGTTACAAGATCAGACCTGCTGCTGACCGGGGAGCTTCGTGTTCCGGTTCCCCGCCGTATGTACGAAACAGTCAAGAAGGAGTGGGCGGACTTTTGGCTGAATGGAGGAAGATACTATGCTTTTTGAGGATAATATTATTTTTTTGATCTTAAAAGTTACAATCACCTGCGCAGGTACCTTTGGCATGATGGGCTCCACCACAAAGTTCCGCTATGTGAAGGAGAAGCCCATAAGTATCATGATTTTTGCTTCCTACTTCATTTATGTCATAATTTCATCCTACGCAATCATCTATTTTTTCAGCTACCAGCATTTACTGCGGGTATTTCTCCTGACAATATCCTGTCCCGCCATCCTTCTGCTGCATAATATGTCTGACGAGCCATTTCCACGGCTTGTATTCATCCGCGCAACACACATACTTGTTTCTATATATATTGCAGGCACCATCACACTCATAAATACTGCGCTGCACGGAACGGAGCTCTCAGATATCCTGATGCGTCTGCTCGCCTATCTGCTTGTCATCCTGTTTGATTTTCATTTCATGCGCCGCATCTATCTGGATTTTATTACAGAGATCCGGAAAGGCTGGGGAATCCTTTCCCTGATTCCCTGTGCGCTGATCATCCTTACCGTAGCACTTGCTTTTTATCCGGAGCATTATAGTAAACGCCCCACAAGTGTTATATTGATCTATCTGCTTGGTGCCGTCATTGTCATTCTTTACACTGCGATCGGCGTATTTCTTTCTATGCAGTATCACAGGCAGGAAATAGAGCAGAACAGAAAAATTCTCGAGCTGCAGGTACAAAATATACAAAGAGAGGCTGCCGACATGGAAAAGCTTGCAAAGCAGACAAAAATCATCCGGCATGACACCCGGCACATACTTTCCACTATCGCATCTCTTGCCGAGAGTGGAGATATGCAGGCGATCCTTGCCTTTACCGGCATCGCCGGCCAGAAGCCTGATATGCCTGAAGCCTTCCATTACTGCACAGATGCCCTTTTGGATACAACACTTTATTCTTATCTTAAATCCGCAGAGGAATCCGGTATCCTGCTTCAAACCTCCGTCACTATCCCGGATATTCTTCCGGTTGACCCTGCCGGACTTGCCATCTGCTTTGCCAATGCGCTTGGAAATGCCATCGAATGCTGTGAAAAGCTGCCAAAGAAGAAACGAAAAATTGTTTTTAAATGCATTGGAAAACCCAGGCTGATGTTTGAGCTTGAGAATCCTCAGCCGGACAGGGTAACCTTTGACAGAAATGGTCTTCCACATTTACCGGAGGGCGGTATGGAAGCCCATATCCGTTCCATCGTGGCTTTCTGCGAAAAATATGATGCCTTTTACACCTTTACAGCTGAAGACGGCTGGTTTAAGGTTATGGTCACATTATGATAATGTTCAAAATGGAGGAATACTATGATTTTTGATGATAATACGGCTTACCAGATCTACCGTATCTTTGTCGCTGTATTTGGCACGCTCGGCATGGTAGTCGCCACTTCTCCGATGAGAAAAAACTATAAAAGGAACCTGCTTTTTTTAGGCGGATATGCCATTTATGCAATTGTGTTCACCTTTTTTTTCATGCACTTTTGTGGATTTCTGTCTTTTCTCAGAAGCGTTATCCTTACTATTTCTCTGCCGGGTGTAATCATGATCTATATGACCGCAGACACCACCGTCTCAAGGCATGTCTTCAAATGCCTGTCGCAGCTCCTGCTCTCTGTCTACCTTCTGATCAGTGTGACACTGCTCAACACACTGTTTAAAGGCACGCTGCTGTCAAATGCAATACTTCTTCTGTCTGCCTATCTTGCTGCGATTGCCTTGGAATTTTTTGTT
>ERZ827524.2075-NODE-2075-length-15809-cov-2.963882_pt1 | contig 15809 bp, 19 predicted proteins | sample MGYA00519702_ERZ827524 | MGnify/ENA primary metagenome ERZ827524 (study PRJEB31778, sample SAMEA3449341) | human gut metagenome | biome: human gut; feature: human-associated habitat; material: faeces | place: United Kingdom | collected 2010/2012 ...
CGTTGACTGCGGTTACTGGAACCTCTTCCGGTACAACCCGGCGGCGGAGAAGCCCTTCTCGCTCGACAGCAAGGAGCCCAAGGGCGGCTATCAGGACTTCCTGAAGAACGAGGCCCGCTACGCGCGTCTCGCCACCGCCTTCCCCGAGCGCGCCACCGAGCTCTTCGAGAAGAACGAAGAGAACGCCAAGGCCCGCTACGAGCACCTGCTCAAGCTCAAGGCGCTGTACGAATAATTCCAAATCGCAAAAAAGGAGCTGGGAGAAATCCCAGCTCCTTTTCTTGCTTAATGAAAGAAATAGCGGGTATTGAATTTTGAAATTCAATATCCGCTATTTCTCGTCCGGAATATATAAAATGACGTCCTCCACAGAGCAGCCGAGGATCGAGCATATGTCGTTGAGCGTGGTAAGAGTAATGCTCCGGTTGTGCTTCATGGCATCCAGCGTCCCCTTGCTGAAGGAGTATTTGGTTATCAGCGTGTAAGTCGTCACGCCCTTCTTTTTCATTGTTTCCCATAAAGGATCAAAGGTGATCAACCGCATTTCCTCCTGCAAAAAACAACTCCCTACACAAATTATAATTTAGAAAAAAGGGTTGAATATACCCGAAAATCAGGGTATATTGAAAAGACTAAGTGAAAGGAGAAACACAAATGAAAAAGAGGATCAGCAGTGCTTTAGCGCTTCTTCTGGCAGTTTCCCTTCTTGCGGGCTGCGGGAAGAGCAAAGAAGTAAGAGCGGTTGAGAAGAGCATAGCTTCCATTGGCGAAGTTACCGAAGAAACGGAAGCGGCGATTGGCGATGCCCGCGCGCAGTATGAAGCGCTGCCGGAGGAGGAAAGGGAGAGCGTCTCCAACTACGAAACGCTGCAGGAGGCCGAAAAAAGATTGGAAGAACTGAGGCGTCTGGCGGAGATCAACGCAGTCGAGCAGGAGATCGCGGACATTGGCGAGGTGACAGAGGAGAAGAAGGAGCAGATCCAGAACGTCCGTGAAAAGTACGAAGCGCTCTCGGAAGAAGAAAAAGGCATGGTGTCCAATTCGGATATTCTGAGAGAAGCTGAGGAAAGACTGGAGAAACTGAAACTCCTTGCTATCGTCGGAACATGGAAATCGAGCATTGTTGGCATTACCTTAGTCTATTCTTTTAAAGAGGACGGAACGTATGAAAACTATGCGCAGAATCCGATCGGATTAAAACTGAGCGTGCAGGGAGGAAAGGGAACCTATTCCTATGACGGAGAAACGGTGACGCTGTATCGTGATGGCAAAGAAAACGTGTTCCCAGTAAAGATAACGGAGAATAGTCTTATTATTATGGCCACAGACAACAATCCGATTGGAGACATGATCTATACACGGGTGGACTGATCGGCAGCCGCGAGAGATACCGGCTGCTGCCCTCTTGACCAGACGGCGAAAACTGTGATATGTTTACAGGTACGAATCGAGTCGATAACGGAGGAGGGGAGGAACGCCATGCACTTTGATAAACGGACAAGTGCCAATCTGGACTATCTGAAAGCGTTTGCGGCGTTTCTTGTGGTGCTGGGCCACTGTCTTTCCTATTACACCGCCTGGCAGCCTCTGCCGCTCTTCGCCGGGATCGCAGAGGACCTGATCTATCATGTGCATGTGCCGCTCTTTTTCACGATCTCCGGCTTTTTGTGCCACCGGCAGCCGCTGCGCCCGTACTACAAGAAAAAGGTGCTCCGTGTCCTCGTCCCGTTCTGGTTTTTCGCGTTTTTGAAGGTATTTTTCAGCACCGTGATCGTCCGGCACTTCGCGCACGCGGACACGATCGGCGGCCAGCTTTACGATGCGTTCGTCATCGGCCGCGCCTACTGGTTTGCCTACGCGATCTTCCTCATGCTTCTGATCGCGCCGCTTTTCTGGGAAAAGGATGAAAAGACTGCTCCGCGAAAAGCGATCATCGGCATGATCGCCGCCGCTGTGTTCTGCGCCTTCTGCTCCATAAAAGAGCTTTCTCTGCTGACGGAGGTCTTCCAGATCAGCCGGACCGTAAAGCACCTTCCGTTCTTCCTGTCCGGCATGGTGCTGCGGTATTATTATCCAAAGCTGAAAGAATTTTTCGACCGGCGCCGTATCCCTGCGCTGTGCCTTGCCGCCGCGATCACGGCGGCGAGCGCGCTCTGCTTTGCGTTGCAGCTGAAGATCGATGCGTATCTGCGGCTGCTTGTCACGTCCTACGTGCTGATGGCGCTGCTGCTGGCGTTGGCAAACGCCCTTCCGGAAAATTGCCGGGCGCTGGCGCAGACCGGAAAAATGTCCTACCAGATCATGCTGCTCGACCCGTTTTATAAGGTCGTGCTGTTCGCTGCGGCGGGAAAGCTCTTCGGCGGCATGCCGCTGGCGCTGCTCCCGCTCATCGCCGCGGCGGATTTCGCGCTCGGTGTTATAACATGTATGGTCATCCGGAAGATTCCCGGCGTAAGAATACTGTTTGGATTGTAAAGAGGGTTTCACTATGCCGAACATTCTCGATTACCTTACCTGGCGCGGCGATGTGCCGTTTTCGGTGTCGCCGCCGAACGAGGTGGATAACTATATCCACTGCAAGATCGGCACGCTCGATTTTACCGGCATCGTGCCGGAAAACGAGCTGTACGTCCCGCTGCCGCAGGCGGTGGAGGCATATTTTGCCGCGGGCGGCGCGGAAAAGCTCGGCGCGCTCAGCTCACCGTATATTGCCCCGATGGTCAAGCGGCTGCCGGAAACGGTGCGCTTCCGCGAGGTGATGCTCACTGGTTTCCGCCAGGTGTACGATGAGAAAAAGACCGAGCAGTTCTCCGCGCTCACGCTGCGTCTGCCGGGCGGACAGCACTATGTGACCTTCCGCGGCACGGACGATACGATCGTCGGCTGGAAGGAGGACTGTCTGCTCACCGTCATGGACGAGATCCCCGCGCAGCGCGATGCGGTCGAGTATCTCACATGGGCGGCCTCGGTCTATCCGGGAAAAATCGCCGTCGGCGGCCATTCCAAGGGCGGCAATCTTGCCATGTACGCTGCCGCCATGGTGCCCGAGAGCGTGCAGGAGCGCATCGGGAACATCTACAATAACGACGGCCCCGGCTTTCAGGAGAAAATTTTGCAGACCGAGGGCTACCGGCGCATCAAGCCGCGCATCAAAACGATTCTCTCCCAGAACGCCATGGTCGGCACGCTCCTTTGGAATGACTGCGACTACACGGTCGTGAAAAGCACCGCCGCATTGCTCGGCGCGCACGACGGCTTCACGTGGGAGACGACGCCCACGAGCTTTGTCCGCTGCGAAAACCTGTCGCCGTCGGCGCGGGCGTTCGACCGCGCGATGGAGGAAGTTCTCGTCGGCATGAGCATGGCCGAGCGGCAGGAATTCATTGAGGAGTTTTTCGGCACGCTCACGGCCACCGGCGCCGTAACGCTCAGCGATCTTTCCGCGCGGATGCTGCGCGAAACGCTGCGCTTTGCCCGTGCCGTACATCAGGAGCCAAGCCTGCACAAAATGGTCAACGAGACGCTCGAAGCCATGGCCAAGGGCTATGCCGCCGAGCGGAACTGGAGCCTCAGCCGTCTGAAGCTCCCGGCCAACCCCCTCCGGCGCAAAAGCGCGCAGAAGGAAAAGGAAGAATAAACAAAAATCCGTCCGCCGAGCGAAGCTCTGCGGACGGATTTTTGACAGACTGCTGTGAGGGGCACGCTTCAGTGCCGGGTAAAATGGGGCAGAACCTCGGGTAAAACGCGGTCAAGAGCGTATTTTTCGGTGCTCTCGTTTGCCGCGGCGCCCATCCGCGCGCGCAGCACGGCGTCGCGGCCGAGCGTCTGCACGGCTTCGGCAAACGCTGCCGTGTCGCCGAACGGGACGAGATGGCCTGCGCCGGAGCCTTCCAGCAGATCCTCGTGTCCCTTCACCCGCGTGAGTACGCAGGGGAGCGCCGTGTGCATCGCTTCCATCACCGCGAACGGCAGCCCCTCTGACCGGCTTGCGGACACGCAGATATCCGCCGCGGCGAGCGCACTGCGCACATCGGAGAGCCGCCCCGGAAACCGGCAGCGGGAAGAGATACCGAGCGTTTCGGCTTCGGCTTTGCACGCTTGCAGCAGCGCCCCGTCGCCGGGGAGCAGGAGATAATAGTTCTCCGGCAGCCGGGCGAGCGTTTGAAGGAGCAGCGTCTGGTTTTTGCGCTTGGAAAATTCCGCGGCGCAGACGAGACACACGGCGTCCTCCGGCAGGATATACGCCGCTTTTGCCGCGGCGCGCTCCTCCGGCGCGGCGGGGGGGAAGCGGGAAAAATCAACGCCCATGCCGGGAATAAAATATACGTTTCCGCGGCAGAGCCGGTGCTTTTTGGCGATTTGCTCGTCGCAGCGGTTCATAACGAGAATGTCGTCCGTAACGCCCGCCGTCAGCTTTTCCGCCGCGAGCAGCACCGTGCGCCGCAGCGCGCCGGAATCGCCGTCAAAGAGATACCCGTGCACCGTATTGACGACGCGGGTATGCTTTTTCCCCGCGAGCATCACGCCCAGACGGGTGAAAAACGCGGCGAGCGAGGTATGCGTCACGATCACGTCGTACCGGTTCTTACGGATATCCCGCGCCAAAAGCGCGGCGGCGCGGAAATTTCTCGGCGATGCGAAGCTCTTCGTAAACGGCACGGCGAGAAACCGCACGCCCTCGCCGAGACCTTCACCGCTGCCGTTCGCCGCGGCGGTCACATCCCAGCCGAGCGAGCGCAGCGCGGCGAGATACGGCAGATGAAAGCTCATCAAATGCGCGCTGCTGGAGGCGGTATATAAAATTTTCGGCGCGGAATGGTTCATGGCGTCCTCCGGTACGGTATTTTCTACACCAGATTATAACAGAAACCGTGGAAGAAACAAACCATTTGTGGTAAAATATAGCTGCGTAAGCGCGCGGAGGCGAACCGCGCTGCGCGGCAAACCGTCTAAAAACTGACAAAACTTTCCTATACGGCGGAAAATGCGATGAAGAAACGTGAAACAAAAAAGACCGTCCTCTGGGCGGCAACGGATATGGCGCTGTCTGTGGCGGCGATGGCGGCGGCGTTTTTTATCCGGTTCGTGCTGTTCCGGGGCGAAAACCCGGTCGGCGGCTTCGGGTATCATATGCTCTGGGCGGGGCTGTTCTCGCCGGTGTACGCCGTGCTCTTCGGGCTGCTCGGCATCTACGAGCCGCAGCCGCAGCGCGGCTTCATCCACGAATTTGGGAACATCGTTCTCGGCTGCACGTTCGGCGTGATGCTGTATATCGATCTCATCTTCGTGTTCCGCGTGGTGGACTTTTCGCGCTGGATGATCCTTCTCTGCTATCTGCTGCTCATCGCGTTCACCGGCGCGCGCGGCTTTATTGCGCACCGTCTGCTCCGCCGGCAGTACCGCGCCGGAAATGCGCTGCGCCGCCTTGTCATCATCGGCGACGGCGCATCGGCGCGCGAATGTCTGCGCCGCGTGAAGAAGGGACGCGACGCCGGCTGGACGGTCATCGGCAGCGTGGGCGCGTCGGCGCTCAGCGGCGTGCCGCATCTGGGCTCTTATGATTCTCTGCGCACGGCGCTTGAGACGAACGCGCCGGACGAGGCGGTGATCGCCATGGAGGAAAACCAGGCGGAACGGCTCGGCGGGATACTGCGCGAATGCGAGGATACCGGCGTGAAGCTCGCGCTGCTGCCGATCGGGTATGAATATATGTCGCGCCACCCGTATGTGGAGGAGCTGTGCGGCCTGCCGCTGGTGAACGTCCGGCGTGTGCCGCTCGACAATGCCGGCGCGGACATCGTCAAGCGTCTTTTTGATATTCTCGCGAGTCTTGTTCTCATTGTTCTCACATCGCCCGTCATGCTCGTCGCCGCGATCGGCACGCGCCTTTCCTCTCCGGGGCCGGTCCTGTTCCGGCAGGAGCGTATCGGCAAGGACAAGAAGCCCTTTTATATGCTCAAATTCCGCTCCATGCGCGTGAACGCGCAGTCGGACACGGCGTGGACGCGCGACCACGACCCGCGCCGCACAGCGTGGGGGGCGTTCATGCGGCGCTACTCCATCGACGAGCTGCCGCAGCTCTTTAACGTCCTTGCGGGCGATATGTCGCTCGTCGGCCCGCGGCCGGAGATCCCGCGGTACGTCGATCATTTCAAATACAGCATTCCGCTTTATATGGTGCGCCATCAGGTGCGCCCCGGCATCACCGGCTGGGCACAGGTCAACGGTCTGCGCGGCGATACCTCCATCCGCGCGCGGGTGGATTACGATCTCTATTATATCGAAAACTGGTCGATGCTGTTTGATATCAAGATCCTGCTTATGACGCCGTTCAAGGGTGTGGTAAACCATCAGGAATCGCTGAAATGAGGGAGAAACCCATGGAAAAGAGAGAAAACGGCGTGCGCGTGGAGCATCTCACCGGCGCGCTGCCGATGAGCGAGATGCTGGAAAAGTATGTGGACGTGGAAAAATTCCTCGGCTATTGCGCCGCGTGCCCGCGTTGCGGGCAGACGTGGTCCTGCCCGCCCTACGATTTTGACCCCGCGGCGGTCTGGCCGCAGTACGCCGCGGTCACGCTGTACGCCGTGCAGGTGTTCCCGGAGAGCGAGGAGGCGAAAGCCGCGGCGCTCGCCGACCCGGAGATGTTCCTCCGCCCGTACCGGAGAGCATTTGACGCGCTGCTCGAAGAGCGGGAGCGGGAAACGTGCGGTTCCCTTCGCCTGGACGCCGGGCGCTGCCTCGTGTGCGAGCGATGCGCGCGCCGGGACAAGGAGCCCTGCCGGTTTCCGGAAAAGCTCCGCTATTCGCTCGAATCGCTCGGCGCGAATGTCGGCGCGCTCGCCGCGGACAAGCTGGGCGCGCCGCTCCAATGGGGGACAAAGGACGCACCGCCGGAATACTTTGTACTGGTCGGCGCGGTGCTGACGAAGGGAGAATAAGGAATGCTTGAAAGCCTTTTTCAAACCTACGATTCCGTCATCGTGCTCGATACGGAGACGACCGGCGTGAACTGTAAATCCGACGAGATCATTGAGCTTGGCTTCCTGCGGCTCGACCGGGCGGGGGAGCGCACGGAGGAAGATTATCTCATCCGCCTCTCGCCGGGCCGCCGTCTGCCGCCGGTCATCACGCAGCTCACCGGCATCCGCGAGGATGAGCTTTTTCAAAACGGCGTGGAAAAGGACGTGGCTGCGGAGGCGTTCGTCCGTTCGCTCGCCGGGGAAAAGCCGCTCGTATGCGCGTACAATGCGCAGTTTGATCTGTGCTTCCTCTTTTACTTCCTGCACCGGCTCGGCTGCGACGGGGTGCTGCAAAAGGCGCAGTTTCTCGACATCATGGCGATCTACAAAGACCGGCGGGACTATCCGCACAAGCTCTGCAACGCCGTGGAGAGCTATGGCGTTGACGGCGTAAACTCCCACCGCGCCGTGGACGACGCCAACGCTGCGCTCGAGGTGCTGCTCGCCATGGAGCGGGAGCGCGGCGACATCGAGCGGTACATAAACCTTTTCGGCTACAACCCCAAATACGGCCCGCCGAAGCCGCAGATCGGCTCCGTCCGCTACGAGCCGCAGCCCTACCAGAGACAAAAGCTGCTGTACGAATAAAATAAGGCCCCCTTGTGTAAAGGGGGCTGTCTCGCCAAAGGCGAGACTGGGGGATTGTCGTGTTTCGGTAAAGTTTACAATCCCTCCGTCTTTTGCCTTCGGCAAAATCCACCTCCCTTTACACAAGGGAGGCATTCAGTTATGACTGCACCATAATTAAACGCACCCCCGCGGGATCTTCCCGCGGGGGTGCGCTGTATCTTCGGTATCCTTTTTATCCGAGCTTCGCAAAATCAAAGAGCTCCGCGAACGCTTCCAAATCCTCTTTTGTTACCGGCTCCGGCATGAAGAAACTGTTGCCCTCCGTGCCGCCGAGCAGGTTGATGGCCACGAACGCCTTCGGCTGGTCGGACATCACAACGCAGCGGCTCGGGCCGAGCGAGAGCTGCACCTCATCGCCGCGGGAGGTCGTGTAGATCCACTCCTCATAATCCTCGGCGCTGCCGATGTTCAGCGTGACCTCGGAGAACGCGCCCTTGACGTACCGGCCAAGCTGATATTCGTAGCTCTTGCCGGAAACGTTTGTGCCGTAGGCCTGGAAGGAGCCGTCCTCGTAAATATATCCGCTCACGGCGGTGCAGTCGGTAAGGAACGGTTCGGCGTTCAGCAGGGAGTAGAGCGTATCCTCGCTGTCAAAATCCGTCACAGACGTGTGCAGCCGCAGATTATACTTGCGGGTGATCTGGTCGAGCTCGTTGGCCATGTCCTGCGTGGAGGCGGAGTAGAGATCGTACTTCTCCGGCAGGCAGGCGGCGGCTTCCTCCGCCATGGCGGTGGTGTCGTACGACGCAAGGAAGTCCATCCACTCGGCGTTTGCCTTGAACTCCGGGCTCCCCGGCACGCCCTGCAGCGCGATGACCGTGCTGTCGCTCACCGGCTCCGCCGTGGCGGAGACCGCGGCGGGGGAGGCGTTCGGGTCGGTGACGGTGAGACTCTTCAGACCGAAAAAGTCCGTAGCCAGCGCCGTGCCGCCGAGCACCGCGACGAGCAGCGCCGCCGCGACGAGAGCGCCCGTACCGAACCGGAAGCGCCGTATCTTCGGCTTTTCCTCCAGCGCGGAAAGTGTTTCCTTCATCCGTGCCTCAAACGATGCGGGAACCTCTTCAAACATATTGTCCCAGGAATCCCTCATACCGGCACCTCCTCACCCAAAACTTCGCGGAGCTTTCCGCGCCCGGCAAACAGCCGGGATTTGACCGTACCCTCGGGGATCTGTAAAATACGGGATATCTCCCGTATGCTGAACCCCTCTACATAAAATAAGAGGATCGGCATACGGTATATCTCATCCAACCCATCACGGCGTCGCGCAGCTCGCGGTCGCCGCTCTCGGGGGCGACCGCCTCCGGCATCTCGTCGAGAAGAACGATCTTGCTCCCCCGGCGGCAGATGTCGTAGCATTCGTTGATAAGAATGCGCGTCACCCATGCGCGGAACGCGCCCTCGCTCTTGAGCGAATTGCGCTTTTCCCACGCCTTGCATATGCACTCCTGCACCGCGTCCTCCCGGTCGGCCTCACTGCGGAGAATACCGCAGGAAACGTGGTAGAGCGTTTTTTTCATGTCCATGATCTGGACGGTAAACTCTTCGGCTGTCATACGCAAACTCTCTCTAAAAGGCCTGCCGCCTTTCTGTAAAGAAAGACGGTTTTTCCCAACACGCGGTTCAGTGAAAAGCAAAAAAATTTTAAGATTATTTGAACATTTTCATGTTACCACATTCCCCGCGCGGAATCCACAGGAAAAATGAAAAAAGGGGCTTGACAAAACTGTATGAGTGTAGTAGTGTACTAATCGCTTAATACAGCAATACAACAAGGAGTGCTGGCATGGACTTTGCGATTCAGGGCTCGCGGCCGATCTGGCAGCAGCTCACGGAGCAGCTGGCGCGGCGGATCATCACGGGCGCGTATCCGCTGGGGGCGCGCTTTCCCGCGGTGCGGGAGCTGGCGGCGGAGGCGGGCGTCAACCCGAACACGATGCAGCGCGCGATCACGCAGCTCGAAACGCTCGGCCTCGTCACAACGAATCGGACGCTGGGCCGCACCGTGACGGAAAACGCCGGGGCGCTCGAGGAGATGCGGCGGAGGCTGGCCGTGGAGTGCACGGAAAACTTTTTCAGGGAAATGGGAGCGCTGGGCTATTCCCGCGGTGAGGCCGCGGACATGGCGCAGGCGGAAAGGAAAAAGAACGATGAATGAAGAACTGGTAAAATGCACCGGGCTGTGCCGGAGTTTTGAAGCGGTGCAGGCGCTGCGCGGCGTTGATCTGAGCCTTACATCCGGCAAGATCGTCGGTCTGCTCGGGCCGAACGGCTCGGGCAAGACGACGCTCATTAAGATCCTCAACGGCCTTCTTCAGCCGACGGCGGGTGAGGCGCGCATTGCGGGTCTCCTGCCCGGCGTAGAGACGAAGGCGATCACAAGCTATCTGCCCGACCGGGGATATTTCCCCGACTGGATGCGCGTCGGCGATATGATCGATATGTTCTCGGACTTCTATGCCGACTTTGACCGCGCCAAGGCGGAGGAAATGTGCCGCGTGCTCGGTCTGGAAGCAGGCAGAAGGATCAAAACGCTCTCGAAGGGCACGCGCGAAAAGATGCAGCTCATGCTCGTCATGTCCCGCCGCGCGCGGCTCTATCTGCTCGACGAGCCGATCGCGGGCGTTGATCCGGCGGCGCGCGAGTTTATTCTGCGCACGATCCTGACGAATTATAACGAAAACGGTACGGTGCTCATCTCGACGCATCTGATCCTCGATGTGGAGCAGGTGCTCGACGAGGCGGTGTTCCTCCAGCAGGGACAGGTCGTTCTGCACGAGAGCACCGACAGCATCCGCGAGCGCACCGGCGGCAGCGTGGATGAGCTGTTCCGCAACATGTTCCGCGCGCCGGTCATGGGGAATGGAGGGGAATACAATGCTCGGTAAACTGATGAAATACGATCTGCGCTCGGGTATCCGCACGTTTTCGCTGATCTGGATCGGCCTGGCGCTGCTCGGCGCGATCAACGGCCTTACGATCCGCTTCGTGCTCGCGGGTGATACTCAGAGTGGGCTCGTGAGCTTCGTTTTCGGTGTCCTGCCGATGATCCTTCTTGTGGCTCTCTATGTGGCGATGGGTATTTTTGTCCTCGTTTTTATCATCGACCGGTTTTATAAGGGGCTTCTCGGAAACGAGGGGTATCTCATGTTCACGCTGCCCGTGACGAGCGCGGCGCACATCGCCTCCAAAGCGCTCACGAGCATGATCTTCTCCGTGGCGAGCGCCATTGTCGCGCTGCTGAGCGGGGTGCTTTTGATGGCTGTGCTCACGCCGCCCAACTTCAGCGACGTTGCGCAGGCGTTCCAGGAAGCGGGCCGCTATCTGCGCGTAAACCCGCTGCCTGCCGGAACGGGCTGGGTCGTCGCGGAGTTCATCGTGTACACGCTCATCGCGGCGGCGGTTTCGATCCTGCAAATTTACACCGCGATCTCGATCGGTCATCTCGGCAAGAAGAACCGCGGATGGTTTGCGCTGCTTGCCTATGTCGGCATCAGCATCGCCTTCAGCATTATTATGAATGGGTGCATGTCGCTCCTCCAGTCCGATGCATTTCCCAATGTGCTGTTGAACTGGGAGTTCTGCTTGGACGATACCGGCTGGCATGTTCAGGGCGTCGGCATGATGGCCTCCGCGATCGGCATCGGCATTGGTCTGGAACTCCTCAAGGGCACGGGCTTCTTCTTCGCCACCCGCGCCATCCTCAGCAAGCGCCTCAATCTCGAATAAAGAAAAAACGATCCCGTCCGGAAAATTTCCTGACGGGATCGTTTGCGCGTAAAAACGCGGAAAACCGCAAAATCACGGTTGTATCACCGCGGTGTAAATGGAAGCGGTGGACGGCGGCCGGAACGTGCAGGCGTCAAAGAAACACACAAAAACCATCCCCGCCGGATAGAGTTTCCGGCGGGGATGGTCGGTTATCCGGGATTCAGCCCATGAACAGGCTGCGGCCTTCGCGGGCGAGGGTTTCGGCGGCGGCGTTGTCGCGCATGGCGAGAAACACCGTGTCGTTGCCGGAAAGCGAGCCGACAAGCCCCGGCAGGGGAGCGATGCCGTCCACAGCGGTACACACCGCAGGGGCGAGCCCCGGCAGCGTCTTGATGATGACGAGATTCTGGCAGGCATAAACGCCCGTCACGGTCTGGCGGAGATTTTCCTTGAGCCCCTGGCTCATCTCCGGCGCGGGCGCGGCCTCCGCCGCAGCGTACCGGCTGGTGCCGTCCGCGCTGCGCTGCTTGACGAGACGGAGCTCGCGGATGTCGCGCGAGAGCGTAGCCTGCGTGGTGTCAATGCCGCGCTTTTTCAGCTCGTCCATGAGCTGATTCTGCGTTTCAATGCTCTGCTCCGAAATGATTCGGAGAATGGTGCCCTGTCTTCCGGATTTCATTCTGTCGTCTCCTTTGCGGTTTCCGGTGCCCGGACGGGCACCGTGCGGCGGCGCGCGCCGCGGCCCTTTCCGTGCGTTTCGCTTCCGTCTGTGCGCTGAAGGGTTATGCGGTCGCGAAACTCCGTCGGCGTCATTTCCTTGAAGCGGTAGAAATTCATGTTGAACGTTTTGATGTTGCTGTAGCCGACGGCGACGGCAACGTCGATCACGAGATAGTCCGTCGATACGAGCATTTCGCACGCTTTATTGATGCGCGTGGAGTTGAGCAGCGTATCAAAGTTCATCTCGTTATAATAGAGAAGCAGACGGTTCATTTCCGGCACCGACACGCCGAATTCGGCGGCGACGCTTGCGGCGGTGAGCCGTTCGGTCTCATAATTTTTGTAGATGTAGTCCGTCAGCGCAAAGGCGATCGCCTTGTCGGAGATGTTGAACTTGCCATCGGTGTGGGCGTCCTGGCCGCGGTTCTCGGTGGCGCGGCACAGGGAGTAGTTGGGATCGGCCTTGTTCAGCCAATAGTACTCGTCCAGCACACTGACACCCTCGGTCTCGATAGAGGGGATAGAGCGGAACAGATCCCACATGACCTCGAAATGGTTGTCCATCTCGCGGCCGCCGCGCATGACGTAGCCGACGTTTTCGAACTTGTAGCCGTCACAGGCGCCGCCGGGGATGGAGTCCTTCTCAAGGATGTGCACCCGTTCGCCCTTCATCTGGCCGTCGCGGACGAGATAGCAGGCTGCGGTCAGCGCGGCCAGGCCGCTGCCGACGATATAGGCCGATTTGTTGTCCACGCCCTCGGGCTTTTTGGGTCTTGCAAATGCTTCATAGTTGCCGCTCGAATAATACATGATCAATACCTCCATAAAAAGTCTGGAAACGATGTTTTATGTTTCCCTTTCGATGGTATGAGCATACTACAGGTCCAGAAAAAGCGCCATAAGCAGAAAATGCCCGGTGATAAAGTTCTTATCACCGGGCGGGAAATTGTATAGTTTTTTATCAAACGGGTGGATCTGATGGGGCGTCGAGGCGGAAGCGCTCCAGCGCGGCGGTAACGCTGCCGTGGATGACGCGGTCGAGCCGGTCGATGATCTGCTTCGGCTCGCCCTTCATGTCGTGCTTGATCCAGTCGAGCATGAGGCCGACGAAGGCGTATTTATAGACGTTGGCGATGAACGCCTTGTCCTCCGGGCGGACGGACATGCCGGCCGCCTGCTCCTCCACCACGCCCTCGAGCAGGTCATAGGTGAGCTGGTAGAGGTAATTTTCCACCTGCTCGCGGCTGACGGAGTGGTAGACGTTCATGATGAAGGGCTTGTTGGCCAGCACGGCCTCAAAGATCTGCTCAAAGCCCTGCTGCCAGGTCTCGTAGGTCTTCTTCCCGGCCAGGGCCTTGGCCGCGTCCTCCTGGCAGGACCACTCGACAAGGTCATAGATGTCCTTGAAGTGGTAGTAGAACGTCATGCGGTTGATGCCGCAGTCGTCGGCGATGTCGCTGATGGTGATCTTGTTGAGCGGCTTCTGCAGCAGCAGATTCTTGAGCGACTGCTCCAAAGCGCGCTTGGTGAGTTCAGACATGGGGACCTCCTGTGGGTGGGATGATCGTTGAGGGACGCCCGCATAAAGGAACAGGCTATCCGGATTTCTTCTGCACCTTCTATTGACGGCAGACATTCAAAGGCAATCAGTTGCAAATTTGCTTCCTACATATCAGGCGGCGCGTAGTATGACGCCCGTAAGGTGACTATCGTGTGGAACGACGCCTGAAACATTGGCGCTTGCTTAAATTCAGAGGCAGGAGACGACCTCTCAGTCAGCCTGCGGCTGCCAGCTCCCCTGAAAGGGGAGCCGTTTCTTTTTCAGAGTATCCGGTTTCGGGGGAAATGTCAAGGGTGGGGTTGACAAGGAAGTGTGTTATCTGTATAATACAGTTGTCAAGTGTATGAGTCGAGTAATACGGTGGTGAGGATATGGTTTCATTTGACGCGTTCCGGGCCGTGGATGGGACGCCGGTGTATCTGCAGATCATCCGGTATATCAAGCGCGGCGCGGTCGCCGGGACGATTCGGGACGGCGATGAGCTGCCGTCGCGGCGCGTGCTCTCGGCGCTGCTGGGGATCAACCCGAATACGGTACAGAAGGCCTTCCATCTGCTGGAGGAAGAACAGCTGATCGAATCGCGCACGGGCGCGAAAAGCTGCATGACGCTGCCGGAAAAAACGCTCGCGGCACTGCGGCAGGAGCTTTTGTCCGAGGAGCTGCGCAATGCGGCGCGGACGCTGCGGCAGATGGGCATCACGAAGGAAGACGCGCTGCGCCTGCTCGCGCAGGCGTGGGAGGAGGAAGAGACATGAAAAAGCAGCTTTCGGTATTTGCGCTGCACGCGCGGGCCGCGATCGGGCGGCTGGCATTGGTGCTGCTGGGAATGCTGGCGCTGGACGCGGCGGCCTACGTCCTGTTCGGCCTGCGCGGGTTCCGGGCTTCGCTCACGGGCAGCGAGCTGGTCACGGCGCTGCGGGTGATCTTTTCGCTGGGGCTGGTCGCCTGCCAGCTGCTGCTTGCCGCCTGCTTCGGCGCAGGCAGCCGGTACGGCTACACGCTGCGGCGGCTGCAGATCCCGGAGACGCGGGTGCTGCTCTGGAGCGGCGTGTGCAATGCGCTCTGCTTTGCGTGCGTGTGGTGCGTGCAGCTGATGGCTTCGGTCGGCACGGCGGCGCTGCACGCGGCGGACGCGCGGTATGCGGAGGGCGCGCAGGGCATCTTTGTGGATTTTTACCGCAGCGAATTCCTGCACGGGCTGCTGCCGCTGGCGGACGGGTATCTGTGGGTGCGGAACGTGGTGTTCGTGCTGGCGCTCGGGGTATTGACCGCATACATGCAGCTGGGGCTGCGGCGGAAGAACGGCGGGCGGCGGCTGGCGCTGGTCGTGCTGACCGGACTGATGCTGCTGGTGCTGCCGGTCGGGTTCGGCTCCGGCCGGACCGCGGGGATCCTGCAAAGCGTGGCGGCGCTGTTCGCCGCGGGCATATGCGGATATCTTGGATTCCTGCAGGCGCACAACGGAAAGGAGGGGCCCGAGGATGAACTGGACTAAGAAGCTCGCCCGCTTCGCCCCGCCGGGCGACGATCTGCGGACGGCGCTCATCGCCTACGTGCTGGCGCTGCTGGTGTTTGTCGTGTTCTGGGGGCTGGGGTTCTTCAGCGGCTACCGGCAGGCGCTGCGCGAACTGTATGAGTTCCGCTACGGGGCGCTGGTCTTGCGCAATGGCGCAGTCATGGCGAGCCTCAACAGCCTCATCCGGCACCGGCTCTCGGGATTCTGGGTATATCTGCTCGTCTGCGGGTTCAACGCCGCGGCGAACTACGCGTCGTTTTCCCGGCAGTCGAAGAGCATTTACGTCATGAAGCGGCTGCCGAGCGCAAAGGAGCTGCACGTGCGCTGCCTGACGATCCCGGCGGTCGCCTGCGCAGTCGGTTTTCTTGTAAGTCTCATACTGCTCGCGATCTTCGCGGCGGTCTATTACCACGGCGTCCCGGCGCGCTGCATGCCGCCGGCGGAAACTTTACAGATCTGGGAGGCGTATTTCTGATGCTGGAAATCAAGGATCTCTGCAAGCGCTATGCTGACAAGCAGGCGCTCGATCACGTGAGCCTGACGGTCGGGCCCGGCGAGATCGTCGGCCTGTTCGGCGAGAACGGCGCGGGCAAGACGACGCTCATGAAGTGCATCCTGTCGCTCATCCGCTATGACAGCGGCTCGGTCA
>ERZ827524.2076-NODE-2076-length-15803-cov-4.135890_pt1 | contig 15803 bp, 19 predicted proteins | sample MGYA00519702_ERZ827524 | MGnify/ENA primary metagenome ERZ827524 (study PRJEB31778, sample SAMEA3449341) | human gut metagenome | biome: human gut; feature: human-associated habitat; material: faeces | place: United Kingdom | collected 2010/2012 ...
CGCGTTCGAGCCCGACGGCCGCCATTTCCGCAAGGACGATTTCAAGGTGGCCACGTCGTTCGTCGAGCCGATGGGTCTCGACGGAGCGACGGCGCTCGACATCACGATTCTGCCCGCGATGGATCTGCTCCGCATCGGGCGGGAAACCGGCGAGCGGCGCTTCTTGGATGCCGCGCGCAAGGCGCTCGACTATTGCCTTCCGATGACCCGGCCGGAGGGCGGCGATTTCTGGGAGACCCCTCTCCATGCGGCCAACCTGTTCGCCGCCGGCCATGCCGCCATTGCGAACTATCAGGCTTACGAGCAGTTCGGCGACGAAAAGTACAAGCAAAAAGCCGTCTACTGGATTCGCACGATTCTGCCGTTCACGCACCTGTGGGAGCCCGAGGGCATGCCGTCGCGCTATTTCATCTCCTGCGATTACGGCACGGTCAATCCGTCGTCATTCGGGCTCTGGGGCGAGTACGGCGGGCGCTGGTACAGGCTGAACGAATACTATTTCGACAGCCGCAGGGAGGGTGAGCAGCGTACCGACGAGGAGCATTACGCCGCGCTCGAGCAGCTTGCCGGCGAGCTCAATATCGAGGCGGTTATTGCAGACCCCTCCGCCGCGAGCTTCCTCGAATGTATCCGCCGCCACGGGCGGTTCCGTGCCGTGCCCGCAAAAAATGACGTTATAGACGGCATCCGCCGCGTTTCGGATGCCCTCAAGGAGCGGCGCATCCTTTTCTCGCAGTCATGCACGGACTGCCTTCGGGAATTTTCCCTCTACAGATGGGATAACACTGCCGCACGCGATGCTCCGAGAAAGGAATACGACCACGCCATGGACGATGTGCGCTATTTCGTCTCCACAGTGCTCGCGCACGAGGAGGACGGCTTTTTCGCGCTCGCCATGAGCAGATGACGGTCGGGCGGTCGGCCGTCATGAAAAGGAGGAATAACAATAAATCCGTTCAAAAGAAAGAAAACCGCTCCCGAGCCTGCGGCGGTGCAGACCTCGGCGCGTCCCGCGTCGGGGCTCGGACTGCTCGACAGCTATACTCCGCTCGGCGGAAATCAGACGCGGCTCTACTACGCTCTGCGCGAAGCCGTGCCGATAATCGACGCCGCAATATTCAAAACCGTCCGCCTGACGGGCGGATTTGAGGTCAGATGCGCCGACGAGCGCCTGCAGGACAGGCTTGACAATTTTATACGCAATGTCCCCGTCGGCGGCAATCAGTTTGGGCTCGAAAGCTTTATCTCCACTTATTTCGAGCAGCTTCTTACCTGCGGCACGGCGGTGGGCGAGATGGTGACGGACTCGGACGGGCATATAGCGGCGCTCTTTAACTCGCCGCTTGAAAATATCGAGCTTCGCCGCGCTGCGGACGGAGTCGGGGTGGATATCTTCTCCGCTTCGCTCGAGGGTATGCCGTCGCCCGTCAGGCGGCCGGAGCTGGTGCTTCTGTCCGTGATGAATCCCTTGCCCGGCGAGGTCTGCGGCTGCTCTATGCTCAAGGGGCTGCCGTTCGTCAGCGGGATACTCATGAAGATTTACAAGACGATCGGGCTCAACTGGGAGCGCATGGGAAACGTCCGCTTTGCGGTCACATATAAGCCGCAGAACGACACGCTCGACCGCGCATATGCCAAGGAACGCGCCATGCAGGTGGCTAAGGAGTGGAGCGAGGCCATGCAGACGGGCGGCGCCGTGAAGGACTTTGTCGCAGTCGGCGACGTCCAGATAAAGGTTATAGGCGCCGACAATCAGATTTTAGACAGCGAGGTGCCCGTGCGTCAGATGCTCGAGCAGATAGTCGCAAAAACCGGACTGCCGCCTTTTATGCTCGGCCTGTCATGGTCATCGACGGAGCGTATGTCGGCTCAGCAGGCGGACGTGCTCACCAGCGAAATCGACGCATACCGCCGCATTTTAACTCCCGTCGTCGAGCGCATATGCCGCACCTATCTGCTTCTCGAGGGAACGCCCTCGCAGGTGGAGGTCGAGTGGGATGACGCTATGCTTCAGGACAATGTCGAGCTTGCGCGTGCCGAGCTCTATGCGGCGCAGGCGGAAAAAATCAGGAAAGAGATTGAAAACGGGGAGTGATAACTACGCAGAACAGTGTTCTTTCGGGCGCTCCGACTCCGCAGGAGCTGGAGCTTATCAACAGTTATACCGTAAAGCCGCTCAAGGCGGAGGAGGTATATACCTTCGGCATCGTGCTTTGCGACAATGAGATCGACCGCGACTTCGAACGCTTTGATATTCCGGCGCTCGAAAAGTTAGCAGAGCTTTTTGTCGGCAAGACGGGGATATTCGACCACAGCATGAGCGGCAGGGATCAGACGGCGAGGATATTTTCCTGTTGCGTCGAGACGGACGAAAATAAAGTCACCTCGGCGGGCGAAAAATATATGAAGCTCTGCGCGAGAGCCTATATGCCGCGCAGCGAGAAGAATGCGGCGCTCATAGAGGAGATAGACGCGGGGATAAAGAAAGAGACGAGCGTCGGCTGTTCGGTCGGCAGAAGCGTTTGCTCTGTCTGCGGCAAGGACGGGCGAACCGAGCCCTGCGCCCACATAAAGGGTAGGGAGTACGGCGGCAAGCTCTGCCACAGGATACTCTGCGACCCGACGGACGCCTACGAATGGTCGTTTGTAGCTGTCCCCGCCCAGCCGGCGGCGGGCGTTACGAAGTCCTACCGCGCTGACGAGCAGACCGTAAAGACCGTCAAGCGCCTCTCCTGCGCCAACGGGGGAATGACCCTGACGAAAGCCGAGGCGGCGGGACTTTACGGCTACATAGACGAGCTCGAGAAGCTCGCCCGCGAGGGCAGGGAGTACCGCGAGGAGTTAATATGCGATGTGATACGCATGGGCGCGGCGGCTCTGCCCGATATGCGCGGCGAGAGTCTCTCGGCGATATGCGGCACGCTCGGTCTCGAGCAGCTCAGAGAGCTGAAAAAGGCGTTTTCGGGCGGCGGAAAGCTCAACAGCCAGCTCTCGCCCAAAAATACCGAGGCCAGTTCGGGCAACAGCGAGTTCAGAATTTAAAGGAGGATATTTATGTCAGTTTCAACTAAAGGTTTTTGTGAGAATGTTTTAACTCTCAAGGCGGCAAGCGGACTTAAGGCGGGCGTGCCCGTCGCGGTCAGCGCAAACGATACCGTCTCTTCCGCGGGCGCGGACGCAAAGTTCTGCGGCGTCGGCGTCAATGTAAACGGCGGCTATGCGGGCGTTCAGCTCTGCGGTGCGGTCACCCTGCCCTATACGGGCACGGAAGCCCCTGCGGTCGGCTATGCTGCGCTCGCAGCGGACGGAGCGGGCGGCGTTAAGGTCAGCACAAAGGGCAACAACTATCTTGTGCTCAACGTCAACACCGCCGCCAAAACAGTGAGCTTCATGCTCTGATTCTGAAAGGAGAATAATATGACTGCTTTTGATAATATCAGACTTGAAAAAGGTCTCTACGCATCCGGCGATTTCACCGGCGCACTCGAAAAGATAGACCCCTCGGAGAATTACAGCGGCACCGCGCTCGAGGGACTTGACGCATATCAGCGCCAGCTCAAGCGCTTTAATATCAAGGTCAGCGGAGCGGGCAGCGACGTTGTTGACAAGTTCTTCAAGACCTCCGATTCCGCCGTGCTCTTTCCCGAGTATGTCTCCCGCGCCGTCAGGCAGGGTATGCAGGAGGCGAATGTTCTCCCGCGCATAGTCGCGTCGACTACGGTCATAGACTCGCTCGACTACCGTTCGATAGCCTGCGAGCCGAGCGATGATGAAAAGGAGCTCAAGGTCGTTGCCGAGGGCGCGTTTATCCCCGAAACCAGCGTCAAGAGCAAGGAGAACCTCGTCCACCTGAAAAAGCGCGGCCGCTCCCTTGTCGCTTCCTATGAGGCCGTCCGCTTCCAGCGTCTCGACCTGTTTACGGTGACTCTGCGTCAGATAGGCGCATATATCGCGCGCACTCAGCTCAGCGACGCTGTTGACGTGCTCATAAACGGCGACGGCAACAATAACGCCGCCGCAAACACCGCCGTCGAATCAGCCGGCAAGCTCACCTATACCGACCTTGTCAACTTCTGGAACCTCTTCGACCCCTATGAGCTCAACACGATTATCGCAGCTCCCGCGCAGGTGGCGCAGATGCTCGGTATCTCCGAGTTCAGGGATGCCGCGGCAGGGCTCAATTTTCATGCGACGGGCGAGGTCATAACTCCTCTCGGAGCAGATCTTATAAAGGGCTCCTGCGTGCCTGCGGGCAAGATAATCGGTATCGACCGCAGCTGCGCCCTCGAAATGGTCACCACAGGCCCCGTCTCCACTGAGTACGACAAGCTCATTGACCGCCAGCTCGAGCGCGCGGTTATAAGCTCGACTGCGGGCTTTGCAAGGATATTCGACTCCGCCGCCCGCACCCTTACCGTCTGACGGCGGGGGTGAGAGCATGATAACTCAGTGGAGCGTACTCTCCCTGTTAAAACAGCTTACGGACATCGGCGAGGAGGAGGAAAAGCTCTGCCTCGGGATAGCCCTGAGCTCGCTCGAACGCGTACAATCGAGATTAAGAGCCGATGCGGACATGGACGATGTGAGAATCGCTCAGGCCGCGGCGGGACTCGCCTATTACGCCCTGTGCGTGCGCCGCGCGGGCAATTCGGACGGCGTCGAGAGCTTTAAGGCCGGCGACATCACCGTTAAAAAGGGCGCGGACAGCTCGCTTAAATTCGCGGCGTCCGTGCGCGACGCTGCTCTCGCCGAGCTCACGCCTCTTTTGAGCGACGACGGTTTCTTCTGCTGCGGGGTGGAGATATGAACCTCTCGGCGGAATTTGAAAAGTGGGGCAGGGTGCTCGTTATCGAGAATACCGACTCCACGAGAACCGCGCCGTTCAAGGGCTTTATTCAGCCGCTGAGATACAAGAACAAGATGTATCTCTACGGCGTAAACACCGAGATAGGCTACAATTCGCAGGGCTATTATCTCTATATCGGCCCGCCCGAGCACGATCTGACGCTCAACGAGGACGCGCTGATAATCGACGGAGATATAAAATATCAGATAGACCGCGCGGAGAAGATAAAGCTCGGCGAAGAGGTGCTCTATGTCTGGGCTGTTGTGCGAACGGTCGTTGAGATAACGGAATAATTTTAAAGGGCTGCCGGGCTTTCCCGGCAGTCCGGTTTCAGGGAGGTTTTTATGAGTACAATAAGTGTTCTGCCCTCGCAGATAGCGGGCTGGCTTTCCGAGCAGACAAGTCTCGGCGGGATAAGATTCATAACCGAATATCCCGCCGTCAAAAAGGAGATACCCCTAAAGCGCGTCACCGTCGCCGTGGGCATAGGGGAGATGGAAATAGTGGACAGCTTCACCGAAAACGACGAGGGTGTGCTGATAAAGAACGAATACTGCCGCCTCGCAACTATAAAGATAAAGCTCGCCATCCATGTCCCTTACAGCAGGGGCGGCGCTGCCTGCCATGATATTTTGACCGCCATTATCGACTGCCTGACCTTTGACACGGATTTGAATGTTGTCGAGTCCGGATGCTCCGGCGTCAAGGCGGACAGGGACACCGACGCCTTTGTGCTCGACGCGTACATACTCATGCAGGCGGATTTCTGCCCCGCCGACACAACGGGCATGAACTTCCACTGCTTCCTCGACAAGACCCTGCTCTGCGGCTCGCACGTCCGCGATACCGTGAAGCACGTCACCGCCGAGGATAAGGCTCTGTGGAACGCGCCTGTAAAAATCGGCTCATATACGGGCACGGGTGCAAAAAGCCGTTCTGTAAAAGTCGGCTTCAAGCCCACCGCCGTATTTGTTTTTTGCAGGAGTATGCCCGCCGCTATAGCTGATTTTTCGGGATCGTCGACAAACTGCTATGTTGCCGCCGCAACTCAGGGAGGCGGTATGGCGGGAGTCGGCATAACCTCCGACGGCTTCAGCATCAGCTCGGCGAGCGCCGTCAACGGGGGCAAGAGCCAGCTCAATGATTTGGGCATGACCTATTCGTATATCGCGCTGAAAATATGATTTGCCGACCCTTTTATCGGACAAAACTTCCTTTTGCTGCGCTTAAAATGTGATTTTGCATCATTTAGTGCAACTTTTGGGGCGAATTAAAAATATTTACCCGTTGACAAATATTTGATGTGATACTATAATTATAAGCATAGCACGAACAAATGTTCGAAAACAAGGAGATGAGCAAATGTCAAAAAGAAGTGTCGGGGCAGCGATGGATTTTTCGTTTCCGACTCCCGAAGAGCGGCAGGCGGCAATGTGCGTCTGCTGCGGCTCGCACTGCCCGGGCTGCGAATCACCGGATGACTACGCATGGCGGCGCAGAGATGTTGACCTGTCATTGCTTACCGACGAGGTGATAAAAACGAGGCTCACGCCGCGCGAGAGGGAGGTGACCGAGGCCTATTGGTTCGACGGCCTGACCGTCTCCGCAATAGCCGAGAAAATAGGCGTGTGCCCGTCGAGCGTATCGAGACGGCTCGAAAAGGCACAGAGAAAGATTTATGACGCGCTGAGCTTTACCGTTAAGTATCAGCATGATTTGGAGAGCGTTGAATTTCTGCCTATAGCCGTCCGAAGGGCTCTCGCCGTGAGCGCGGCAAAAAGATACGAGCCGGAGAGCATAGGCGGCAGGATAAAGAAGCTCAGATGCGGCGAAAACATAGGCGAGCAGATGCTCTGCGATGCGCTCGGAATGCGAATAAAGACGCTTAGAATGATAGAGAGCGGAGAAAAGGAGCCGAGCCTGCACCAGCTGACGGAGCTCGCCGGTTTTTTCGGCACAACGGCGGATTATCTTTTGAAGGGAGAAGAAAAATGATGTTCAACAAAACGCTTTGCGACCTTGCAGACGAATATTTCGAGCAGGCACAGGTGCTCGAGGGGATAATTGCAAAACACAGAAAACGCCTCGCGTCTCTCCCTAATCCGGAGACGAGCCGCGAGGCCTACGGGATAAAATCGCTGCTCAATGTGCTCTATGCGGAGCACAGGGACGTAATGGAGACGGCAAATTTTCTCAAGGACAACTATTCCGGGGAGGAAAATCAATGAGAGATATAAAAGTAAAAATACTTGCGGACGGAACGGCTCAGGTTGAAGAGCCGTTCTGCTTTTGCGGGGAGCATAACGCGGCGCGGCTTTGTATCACGCTGAACGAAGAGCTCAAAACCGATGCGTCGTATTATCTTCTGAGTTTCGACGTTTACGGGCTCAGCCGCCGCATAATGTCGAATATTATAAGCGGCGCGGACAGCGCGCCCGCCTATGTCAAGGATGGTGTTATATACTGTCCTCTGCCCGAGGCGCTGACCTCGACGGGCGAGCTCTCGGTTCAGGTCGAGGCGCACAGACGCGATGAGCTTGAAGTGAAGGCGGTAGTAAAATCCTCCGTGTTTACCCTCGGCTTTGAGCCGTCGGTCATGGGCGTTGACGGCGAACTTGAGGAGGCGTGCGGGATTTTGCCGCAGATTGCCGCCGCGGTGGAAAGTTTGCGGGATTTAAAAGCCGTGTTCGGCGATCTGGACGACTTCAGATTTGCCATAATCAACGCGCTCGGCTACACTCCGAGTCAGCCGGCCATGCGATCTATCTGCAACAGCGCGACGGTGTCCGAGTATACCCGCAATAATTCGGAATACTGCATGACGGGGCTTCAGACGCTCAATATAAAATATCCCGAGGCTACAGAAAAATTCGAGTCTTGGATGCGCTTAACCTTTGCCGAGAGCGGCAATATCACCGTCACTCTGCCCGCCGACACCAAATATATCGGCACAGCTCCCGATTTCAAAAACGGCGAGACATGGGAACTCAGCTTCAAGGACAAAGTTCTGGCAGCTCAGAAGGTCGGTGAGGGTACTTGAACAGACGCAGATTTATATGGCAAAAGGCGCAAGCGCAGAGCGGACTGCCGAGCAGCTATACAGCAGTCGATTATTTGCAGTCCTCGGGCGAGCAGTGGATAGAAATGGGCGTTGCACCTAATCAAAATACTAAGGCAGTTTTGAAAATAAAAATCAACGAGGTCAACGGCTATTATGGCAGTTCGTTAATCGGCAGCAGGACAGACGCTAATTCAAACGACCAGTTTTTCACATATTTGGACAGCTCTGGCGGCACAAGATTTCTGTTCCGAATGGACGGTCAAACCGAAGCAATCTCTTGGAAAGGATTAACTACGGATAAGATTTACATAGTCACGCTCTCGGGAACGGAAATGAAAGCCGAGCTTGAAGACGGAACGGCGGTATTTTCAAAAACCTTCTCCGTTTCTGACTTTGAGTCAACGGTAACTATGGCGTTGTTTAAATCCAAACCACTTAATAATGGCTTTCAGGGTAGAATCTACAGCTGCAAGCATTACAGCGGCGACGAACTTATTCAGGACTTTGTGCCCTGCCTCAACGCTGACGGCGTGCCTTGTATGTACGATTTAATAAGACGGCGGACTTTTTACAATAAAGGCACAGGCTCTTTCACATGGGGGTGATTAAATGATATATGGAAAACTTGTGGACGGCGAGCTCAGAGGAGCACCGCGACCGATAAAAACGGCGGACGGTGATGTGTTTACAAATGACCCGTCAATATACCTCGCTAACGGCTATAAGCCGATAATTTTAACGGACTGCCCGTCCGACGGAAAGAGCTATGTCGGCTCATGGACGGAGACGGAGACCGAAATAACGCAGGTGTGGACGGAGCTGCCGCAAACGGACGAAGCGACGGCGGAGCAGATGGAGGCGGCACTACATCAGATAGGAGGCGCGGTCGATGAAAATCAGTGAAGTTAATAACATCGTCGAAAAATCAACGGCCAAGATAATCGAAGCGGCCGAGGTCAAGGCGGACTTGCTCGCAGTAGCGTCGTATATCCCGAAGGGACAGCGCAAAAAATACGGTGCGGAGCTTGAGCGCATCCTGGCAAAATATGACGGTTGACGGGGAGGTATAATGTGAAAATCTGTATTTCGATAGGGCACGGCAAATCGGCGCGAGGGGGCTATGACAGCGGCGCCACCGGCGGGGGCTTCCACGAATTTCGCATAGCGCGAAGAATAGGCTTTTACATAGCCGAAGCGCTCAAAAGCTACGGCTGCGATGTGTCGCTCATAAATTACGATGCCGATATGTATCTCACGGACAGAATAGCTTTCGTCAATCGCGGAGACTTCGATCTCGCCGCCGAGATCCATCTCAATGCGGGCGGCGGAACGGGGAGCGAGGTCTATTATAAACACTCGGACTCAAAGGGCAAAAAGCTCGCCGCAGGGATAAGCGCGGGTATTGCAAAGACATTTTCGCTGCGCGACAGGGGAGCTAAAATAAAGCTCAATTCAGCGGGCAACGACTATTTCGGCTTTGTCCGCTCGGTAAAGTGCCGCAGCCTGCTTATCGAGACCGTGTTCATAGACAGCTCTTCGGACAGGAAGAATGTCGAGACCGAGGCGGGGCAGAGACTGTGCGGGAAAGCGATAGCCGAGTCGATAGCCGCATTTTACGGACTAAAAAAGACCGCGCCGCAGAAAGCTAAGCCCGTCTGCGATATCCGAGCGGGCGACCGCGTGAAGATAATCGGAAAGACATATGCCACGGGTCAGCGCATTCCCTCGTGGGCGAAATTAAGGACTCATACCGTCGCAAGGCTCGACTCAAAGCGCGCATTACTCAAAGAGATTAATTCGTGGGTTTTGATTTCCGATTTAAGGCTCGCAGAAAGACCGTCCGTCTCTGTCGGCAGTGTGGTTTCAATAAAGTCCGGCGCAGTCTACGGCGGCTGCACCTCGGCGCGCGGAAGAAAAGTGCCCGAGGCACAGCTCTCTCCGAAAAAACACACCGTCACAAAAATCCGGCAAAACCGCGGCACGCTCGAAGCCCTGCTCGGCGATATTTCGAGCTGGGTCGCGGTCGGCAGCCTCGAGGAGGTGTGAGATGAACTCGGAAATAACTGTTGCGCTGCTCTCGGCGGCGGGCACGCTCTTAGGCTCGCTCGGCGGAATACTCGCCTCAAACAGACTGACAAATTACCGCATAGCGCAGCTTGAAAAGCGGGTGGACAAGCATAATAACTTAGTTGAGCGCATGGCGACTGCGGAGGATTCGATAAAATCCGCGCATAAGCGTATAGACGACCTTGCGCGCAGAAAATAAGGGGGATTTTTATGAAAAAGCTTTTTGAATATGCAAAGAGAGTGTCGGTAGGCACCTGGGTCAGGGGCATTCTCTCTCTGGTGTCGATAGTCAACATGGCGCTTGCCGCGTTCGGAAAAACGCCGCTCAATATAGAATACGGAGAGCTTTATACGGCGATAAGCCTGATTTTTGCCGCCGCCGTCGGCTTTGCGAGCTATTGGAAGAACAACAGCTTCACCTCTGCGGCGATAGAGGCGGATAAATTCCTGCATGAGCAGCGCATAGCGGAGGAAAAAGATGATAACGGCAATTCTATATAATTTAATGAACTTGACAGGGCTTTATCTGGCGTTAATATTTTTTGTGATACGCCGTATTTTCGGACTGCTTTGAAATAGACCGAGCCGCCGTGGGGGAACTCCTCTGCGGCGGCTTTTTTGTTTCAATTTCTCTTTAAAAATGCTTGCAGACGCAACATTCTTGCGTTATACTGTAATTGCCGTATTTTATACTCGGGCTATAATCCGCAGGGCGGAAAAATATATTTTGGAGAGAAGAATATGCTGGATTTAAAACAGACCGACAGAATGCTCAAAAAGCTGGAGCGCTTTGTCGATATCATCGAACCGATGATTTTTGAAAAAGTCGGCGAGACGGGACCCGTCAGCGCATTTGCCACGCTCGAACGCTTCCACAGTATTCCGGAGAACAGCCTGTTTGACCCGATAGAAAAGGGCTACAAATGGGGCGAGGAGTTCGGTTACTGCTGGTTCAAGACCGATTTTGTGGTCCCCGACGGACTTGACGGAAAGGATATCTTCATCCGCCCGCATATCTCGTGCTATGAGGGAACTCTTTGGGTGGACGGCGTGCCATACGGCAACTTCTGCACGAAGATAGTTTTCACCGGTCACGGCAACCATTACTGCGACCTGCTCAGAAAGGACGCAAAGGCCGGCGATAAAATAGCAATAGATCTCGAATACTACGCGGGTCATTCGTATAAGGGCTGCCACCCTACGGAGAATCTCCCGCTGCTTACCTATGATTTCTCTTATGAGGGCATAGATATCTGCGTCAAGAACTACGCTGTTCAGGAGTTCTATTTCGATTTGCGCACCCTCGTTCAGCTCGTCAAAAACCTGCCGGACAGCTCGTTCAGACGCGCGTCCGTAATAAATGAGCTTGAGCAGGTTTTCAGGGAGATATATCAGTCACCCGACGATGTTGACCGCGATGAGTTTATGGCGGCTCTCGAGAGAGCGAAGCCCTATCTCAAAAAGGCGCTCTCCGTCAAAAACGGCGACGATGCGCCCAAGGCCGTGCTCATAGGTCATTCGCATATGGACACGGCGTGGCTCTGGCACGTCGGAGAGACGGTCAAGAAGTGCGCGCGCACCTATGCGAATCAGCTCGCTCTTATGGACGAGTATCCGGAATATAAGTTCATCCAGAGCTCATCCTGCCACAGCGACTTCCTGCGCCGCAAATATCCCGACCTCTTCGCGCGCATCCAAAAGAGAGTCAGTGAGGGCAGATACGAGCCCAACGGCGGCGTGTGGGTCGAGTGCGACTGCAACATAACCTCCGGCGAGTCCATGGTCAGACAGTTCCTCTGGGGTCAGAGATTCACGAGAAAGTATTTTGATTTTACCTCGAATTGCTTCTGGCTGCCCGATACCTTCGGCTACAGCGCGGCCATACCGCAGATAATGAAGGGCTGCTGCGTCGATTATTTCCTGACTACTAAAATCGACTGGAACGACACAAACGTTTTCCCGCTCGATACATTCTATTGGGAGGGCATAGACGGCACAAAGGTGTTCACCCACTTCAACCGCACCCACATCTGGCCCGACGCAGAGGACCTTTTGACCTATGTCACGGGCACACCCGAGAATAAACATTCCTGCATAAAAGACAGGCGCGTGACCGATACCCGCATTATCTCCTACGGCTACGGAGACGGCGGCGGCGGACCGCAGTTTGAGATGCTCGAGGCGGCAAGACGCTGCGCCGACCTCAACGGCTGCCCGAAGTCCGAGCACAAGCTTGTCGGCGAGGCGATGAAAGAGCTCGAACGCAATGCCTTTGAGCCCGATACCTATGCGGGCGAGCTGTATCTTGAGCTGCACCGCGGCACGCTCACCAATCAGCACGTCATAAAGCGCAACAACCGTAAGGCGGAGTTCGCGCTCAGAGACCTTGAGATATTCACGGTAAACGATGCCGTGAAGAACAATAAAACGGCGGACAGTGCGGACATAGCTCCGCTCTATGAAAAGCTGCTCGTCAACCAGTTCCACGATATTCTCCCCGGCACTTGCATTCCCCGCGCCCATGAGGAGTCCCGCGCTATGACCACCGCGCTTATAAAGCGTGCCCGCGACCTCGTCAGGGAATTGGCAGAGAGCGACGCTTCCGACTGCGTGACAGTCACAAACACCCTCTCCTTTGACCGCTCCGACGCGATAGTTCTCGACTACAGCGGCAAAATCGTTGACGGTGATTACAGGCAGCAGGTCTATACGGATTTGAGAGGCAACAAAAAGCTAATGGTGGGCGGCGTGACCGTTCCTGCGTTTTCGAGCGTTACGCTGAAGCTCGTCGACGGCAAAATCGAGGGCGAGAGTGCGTTCAGGCTCGACGGTGAGCGCCTTGAAACTCCGTTTGCATCGGTGAAGTTCGCCGATAACGGCACGATTTCGTCCTTTGTCGATAAGCGCGCCGAGCGCGAGCTTTGCGGCGACGGCTATAATCTCAACACCCTGCTCTTAGCGGAGGATTTCCCGTGCGATTGGGATAACTGGGATGTTGACGCCGATATTGAGATGAAGTTCGAGGATGCCTCGAAGCTCATCAGCCGCGAAATAGTTTCCGACGGCTCCGTCGCGCTCGTTATCCGCAGCAAGTACGCGATAAGCGACAAATCGACCGTCACGCAGGATATGATATTCTTTGCGGACAGCGCCGAGGTGCGTTTCGATACCGTCATGGATTGGCAGGATAACCACCGCTTCCTCAAGACGGCGTTCGATACCTCCGTCAGACAGGAGTTCGCCCGCTTTGATGTCCAGTTCGGAAATGTAAAGCGCCCGACCACCCGCAACAACAGCGTTGAAAAGGCGAAGTTCGAGGTGCTCAACCATAAATATACCGACCTCTCCGAGACCCGCTTCGGCGTCGCCGTCCTCAACGACAGCAAGTACGGCATAAGCGTAAACGGCGGCAAGCTGCGCCTGTCCCTGCACAAGGGCGGCCTGCGCCCCGATTTCAAGGGCGACAGAGGCTTCCACCACTGCGTCTATTCGTTCCTGCCGCATGACAGCGGCTTCTCCGCCGAGAGCGTTATCAGACCGGCATATGAACTTAATGTTCCCGCCGCCGTGACAGACGGAAAATACGAGGCGCAAAAGCTCATTGATATCGATGCCGACAACATCTTTGTCGAGGCCGTAAAGCCCTGCGAGGATGCGGAGCGCGCGTTTATCGTGCGTATGTATGAGGCGGAGGGCACGTTCACAACCGCCGATGTCCGTTTCTTTGACGGCGCAAAGAGCGTGAAGATAACCAATATGCTCGAGGAAGAGCAGAGCGAGGTCGAAAGCATCGCGCCCGCGAAGCTTCAATTCAGACCCTTTGAGATAAAGACCCTCAAGGTCACTTACTAAAGGAGGAACGGCATGACAGTCGAAAAGCTTGAGCTTAAAAGCAACCCCGGCGCCACGCTCACGGCGTATTTGCTCGATACCTCCAAGGAAATGCCGAATATGACAGAGCGTCCGGCGGTTCTGGTCATTCCCGGCGGCGGATACTATATGTGCTCCGACCGCGAGGCCGAGCCGATAGCCATGGCGTTCGCCGTGCACGGATACAATACCTTTGTTCTGCGCTACACCGTGGGAGAGGGCAAGGAGTTCAAAATGCCCCTTGCCGACGCAGAGGAGGCGCTGGCGCTCATACGCGAAAAGGCGAAGGAGTGGCACATTACAGCCGATAAGATAGCCGCCATCGGCTTTTCGGCGGGCGCGCACCTTGCGGCCGCGCTCTCGACCATGGGTAGCACGCGCCCAAACGCGTGTATCCTCGGCTACCCGTGCATTCTCTCCGAGATAAGCCGCATTCTGGCCTTCCCCGTGCCGTCGCTTGACGAATATGTGGACAGCAGCACTCCGCCCACGTTCATCTTCGGCAGCGCGACGGACAAAACCGTTCCGATAATAAATTCCGTAAAATATGCCGAGGCGCTCGCCGAAAACAAAGTGCCGTTCGAAATGCATATTTTTGCCAAGGGCTGGCACGGCTTCTCTTTGTGCACTCCGAGCGTCTGCGACAAGCCGGAGTCGGTCATAGAAAATGCCCGCGCCTCGCAGTGGGTGAAGCTCTGCACCGACTGGCTCTCCGATACATTCGCTTTGGGCGAGATATAAAAAACAAAATGAGTCTCCGACACACGGAGGCTCATTTTTATGCCCGTTTTTTGTCTTTACAATACCGAGCTGTCTTTTCGCCTCATTGAATCCGGGAGCGGGTTGTGGTATAATCTACCCGTTACTAAGTTCGGAGGTGGCTTTTTATGGATAAAAAAGTAGCGGTCCTGACGGGCGGAACATCGGGCATAGGTATGCAGACGGCGCTTGCGCTCAAGGACGCGGGATATACCGTTTATGAATTGAGCCGCAGGGCGCAGGGAGTCGAGGGACTGAATCACCTTGTCGCCGATGTCACGGACGAGGCGGCGGTGAAGAATGCCGTCGATGAGATAATCGAACGCGAGGGCAGAATAGACGTGCTCGTCAACAACGCGGGCTTCGGTATCTCCGGCGCGGTCGAATTCACAAAGACCGAGGACGCGAAGCGCCTTTTTGACACGAACTTCTTCGGCATGGTCAATATGAACCGCGCCGTTATCCCCGTCATGCGCGAAGCGGGGCGGGGGAGAATAGTCAACATAGGCTCCGTCGCGGGTCAGATACCGATTCCGTTCCAGACCTATTATTCTGCCGCGAAGGCTGCGACAAATTCATACACCATGGCTCTCGCAAACGAGCTTCGCCCCTACGGGGTCACCGTCTGCGCGGTTCAGCCGGGCGACATAAAGACCGGCTTTACCAAGGCGCGCGAAAAGTCAATAGACGGCGACGACATATACGGCGGTCGCATAGGCCGCTCGGTTGCCCGCATGGAGCATGACGAGCAGACGGGCATGGAGCCGTCGATAGCGGGAAGGTTTATAGCCGATGTCGCAATGAAGAAAAAGGTCAGCCCGATATACACGATAGGCGCGAGCTATTCGTTCCTGACTTTCTTGACGCGCTTTATGTCGCGAAAGACGATGAACAAAATAATCGGCTCGATATACGCAAAATAAGAACGGTATTTTCGGTAGTCTTCGCTGTTCGGCGCGGCGGAGACTTTTTTAAGAAAAACTGAAAAAAATTGCAAATAAGACTTGACAGAACGGCGAATTTATAGTATATTAATCTGCGTCGTCGGACGAAAAACCGATCGATCAGGGAGCATAGCTCAGCTGGGAGAGCACTTGCCTTACAAGCAAGGGGTCACAGGTTCGAGCCCTGTTGCTCCCACCATTTGGTCCGGTAGTTCAGTTGGTTAGAATGCCAGCCTGTCACGCTGGAGGTCAGGGG
>ERZ827524.2079-NODE-2079-length-15792-cov-2.935566_pt1 | contig 15792 bp, 15 predicted proteins | sample MGYA00519702_ERZ827524 | MGnify/ENA primary metagenome ERZ827524 (study PRJEB31778, sample SAMEA3449341) | human gut metagenome | biome: human gut; feature: human-associated habitat; material: faeces | place: United Kingdom | collected 2010/2012 ...
CGCCCTGCTTGGCGACGAACATCTTGCCGCTCATGTCCTTCTCGTCCATCGGCGCGGCGGGATAGCTCACCGCCGTGGGAACTGCCGGTTCCGGCGTAGCGGTCGGCTCTGCCGTCGGCGTGGCGGTCGGCTCCTCCGTTGCGTGAGTCTCGGTCGTTTCGGCCGTCGGCGTCGGCGCGGCCGTGGGAGTTGTCTCCGTTCCGGCCGTGGTCTCCGCCGCGGGGGTAGCCGCAGGAGCCGCAGTCGCTTCCGCCGTCGCCGCGGGAGAGGTCTCCGCGGCCGGCGTCACGGCGCCTGCGCTGCCGGTGTCGTCCGCAGCGAGCGTCGGGACAACATTCCCCAGCGCCAGACAGACCACGAGCAGCAGCACAACGATCCTGGACATTGTTTTGTGCATATTGATGCCCTCCTAAATGATCTCATGGGAAAATCTCGCAAAAATCCAGACGCTCCTCCCGGAAAAACAAAATCAGAGCAGCCCAAAGGCTGCTCTGACGGTATTTTCAGAATAATAGCGTTTTAATCGGAAACATACCGTTCCAGACACGAATCCGCCGGGAAGCGGTATCCATCCGATGAAATATCCTGACTCCGTTTCCTCGCTCGCCCGCCTTCCCGGTTTCCCAGTGGCATATTGGGGTCGCTCCGCGTTACAGTTGCCGTTACAGTCCGTGGATCACACACGGTTCCTTCATTCGGATGTTTCTATTCAATTTTACGGGAGATTCATCCATGTATAGCAAATATAGCATAAACATGATAGCTTGGCAATATATGTTCCCGCAGAATTTCCGAAAAAACGACATGAGGAAAGGCGCTCAGTCCCTCCGGTCAAGGATGCGGTACACGAGCTCCATGTCCAGCCCCTCGCGCACGGCCTGCGCGAGCTTGTCGTACTGCTCCTCGCGGTAGGCCACGGGGTCGAAAGCGCCGAGAATAGAGGGGCTCAGCCCCTTTTTGCGGCAGAGTGCGCCGAGCACGGCGTCAGCGACGCCGGGGGCGTCGAAAATGCCGTGGATATAGCTGCCGTACACGTTCCCGCCGCCGGTGACGACGCCGCGCGCCTCCCGGCTGCGTCCCATATGGATTTCATATCCTTCGTACGAAAGACCGTTCAGGCAGGCAAGCTCTCCCGCCACGCCGGAGAAGGTTCCGCGCGTCTGCGTCTGCACCTTTTCGCCCCGAAAAACGGTGTCCATATCGAGAAGAGCCATGCCCGCGATGTCCGTGATGCCCGCGGCTTCGACCTGCTCGGGGTCGGAAACGCTTCGGCCGAGCATCTGGTATCCGCCGCAGATGCCGAAAACGAGCGTCCCGCCGTCCGCGGCCTTCAGGATTGCCGCCTCCAGCCCGCTCTCGCGCAGCCATTTGAGATCGGCGATGGTGCTCTTCGTGCCGGGGAGGACGATCATGTCGGGCGCTCCGAGCTCCGCGGCGCGCTCAATGTAGCGCACGGACACGTTTTCGTACCGTTCAAACGGGCTCACATCCGTAAAGTTCGAGATGCGCGGCAGACGAACGACGGTAATGTCGATCGCGCGGCGCTCGCTGCCGCGGTCAAAGCGCGTGGAGAGGCTGTCCTCGTCGTCGATATCGAGATGGACATACGGCACGACGCCCGCCACCGGCACGCCGCACAGCTCCTCGAGCGTTTTGAGCCCCGGCTCCAGGATCTTCTTATCCCCGCGGAATTTGTTGACGATGGTGCCGCGGATGCGCGCTCGCTCGTCCGGCTCGAGCAGCGCCACGGTGCCGTAGAGCTGCGCAAACACGCCGCCGCGGTCAATGTCGCCGACGAGGAGCACCGGCGCGTCCACAAGCTTCGCAAGGCCCATGTTCACAATGTCCTCCTGCTTGAGATTGATCTCCGCAGGGCTTCCCGCGCCCTCGATGACGAGGATATCGTTCTCCGCGGCGAGCGAGTTATACGCTTCCATCACCGCGGGGATATACTCGCGCTTGCGGCGGTAATACTCCATTGCGTGCATGTTGCCCTGCACGACGCCGTTGACGATCACCTGGCTGCCGACGTCGGTCGTCGGCTTGAGAAGAATGGGGTTCATGCGCACGTCCGGCGCGATGCCCGCGGCCTCCGCCTGCACGACCTGCGCGCGCCCCATCTCGCCGCCCGCGGCGGTGATGAAGGAGTTGAGCGCCATGTTCTGGCTTTTGAACGGCGCAACTCTGTAGCCGTCCTGCCGGAAAATGCGGCACAGTCCGGCGCAGAGGATGCTCTTGCCCGCGTTGGACATCGTGCCCTGGATCATAATATTTTTCGCCATGGTCAGACCTCCCGTACGGCGCGGATGAGCGCCTCGTTTTCCGCGCGCGTGCGCACGGCGATGCGGTACCAACCGGGGCAGAGCCCCGCGTAATTTTCGCAGTTTCGTATGAGGATCCCCTGTTCCCGCAGCGCGGCGTCCAGTCCGGGCGCGGCGCGGAACAGAAGATAGTTCGCGTCCGAGGGTATCACGCGAAAGCCGAGCGCGGCAAGCTGTTCCGCGAGCCACGCGCGCTCCGCGCGCACGAGCGCGCGGGTCTTTTCAAGAAATTCCGTCTCCCCCAGCGCCGCGACGCCCGCCGCCTGCGCAAGCGTGGAGACGTTCCACGGCGGCACGGTCTCGGACATCTCGTGCAGCAGCGCTGCGTCCGCGCAGAGACCGTAGCCGAGCCGGACGCCCGCCATGCCGTAGCTTTTCGTGAACGCCTTGAGGATAAAAAGCCGCGGGCAGCGCGTGAGGAACGGCTTCAGGCTCTCGCCGCCGTCCGTCAGATCAAGAAAGCACTCGTCCGCGAAAAGGTACGTTCCGAGCTTTTCGCAGAGCGCGAGAATTTCTTTAAGCAGCGCGCCATCGGCCAGCCGTCCGGTGGGGTTATTCGGGTTGCAGAGGAAAAACACCTCCGGCCTCGTCTCCCGCAGAAAATCCAGAATGCCGCCGTCCGGCGCAAAATCGTTCTTCTCCGAGAGCGTATAGCGCGCCACGGCACAGCCCGTGCGCGCGAGCGCGAGCGAATATTCCGCAAACGTCGGCGCGAGCTCGGCGGCGCGCTGCGGCCGGACGGCGTCGGCAAAGGCGTATATGAGCTCCGCCGCGCCGCTGCCGCAGAGGATGTATTCCTCCGGCACGCCCTCCGCCGCGGCGATGGCGGCGCGCAGCGCGCGGCAGTAGGGGTCGGGGTAGCGGTGCACCTCGGGCAGCGCTCGGGTGATGGCCGCGAGCACGCTCTCCGGCGTGCCGAAGGGGTTCGTATTGGCGGAAAAGTCCAGCCGGACGTTTCCGGCGTAAATATCCCCGCCGTGGGGGTTTTTCGTATCGTACAGCATTTACATCACCAGAAGGAAACGGACCGCGCCGAACAAAACGAGCGAGAGCGCCGCCGTCGCGTAGAGCAGCCGCCCCGCGCGGGGGATGTCCTCGTATTCGATCTCGCGCAGCGCGTCGCCGATGTACGGCTTTTTGTGGAGCTCGCCGTGGTAATACGCATCGCCCGCGAGACGCACGCCGAGCAGGCCCGCGCACACGGACTCCGTCTGCGCGGAGTTGGGGCTGGCATGGTTCCGGCGGTCGCGCCGCCAGATCCGCCAGCCGTTTTTCGCGTCCATACCGAGCAGCGCACCCGCCGCGAGCATCAAAAGCGCCGAGAGCCGCGCGGGGATATAGTTCAGCACGTCGTCCATTTTTGCCGGGACAAGGCCGATGTTCTTATACGGCATCTCGATATACCCGAGCATGGAGTCCATGGTGTTGGCGGCCTTATAGAAAAAGCCGAGCGGAGCGCCGCCGAGCGCGAGAAAGAGCATCGGCGCGATGACGCCGTCGGAAGCGTTCTCCGCCACGGTCTCCACTGCGGCGCGCGTTACGGCCAGATCGTCCAGCTCCGCGGTATCGCGCCCGACGATCATCGAAACGGCGCGGCGGTACTCCTCCGGCACGCCCTTTTTCAGCGCGGCATAGACCTTCATGCTCTCAACCTTCAGACATTTCGCTGCCAGAATCTGATAGGTCATGATGGTTTCCAGCACCAGACCTATATAAGGATGCAGGGCATAACCGCCAAGCAAAAGAGCTGCGGTTACCACGGTTACGCTAAGAAGCACCAGTACAACCAGCACAATTCCTCTATGAAATTCTCTACGATCATTTCTTTTACTTTCTTCCGGATTCCCCAGCAGTTTCCGGTCAAGTGCCGCGATCAGATTGCCGATCAGCCGGATCGGATGCGGCAGCCAGTAGGGATCCCCCAGCAGAAGATCCAGAAGGAAACCCAGAAAGAACGCTGTCATATGATATTTCAGCATGGTATTCTCCCCATATGATATATTCGATCATACATAACTATTCAGTACCTTCACAGTTACAATGCAAAATTCATTTAAGATCAGCTTCACCTATGGAATTTTGCACTCTCAAATCATGTTCTTATGCCTTCAGCGGTAAATGCTTCAAGCTGTACCGCATAATTACAATCATTCATTATGTCTATGTAGTTTACATAACTAATTTACATAACTTATCCATATATATCTCCCCGGATGACTGCCCGACGGTTACTTTGCAGCGGTAACCTTCCCCATTTCCAATCTGAAAATCGTAGTACTCACCATCCGTAAAGCTGCTGCACACTGCCATTATCGTTCCCCCGTGAACCACGGCAGCAATTTTCAGATTCTCATCCCTGTTTTTCTGCTTTGCTGCATTTTGCTGTTTTTCTATATTCTCCAGCTTCTCTAACTTCTTCTGATTGTCTGTATTCTTCTGATTCTTCACATTCCTGTCATTTTCTGCATTTTTATCTTCTGCATTTTTGTCTTCTTCATTTCTACCTATAACCCCGGCAATTGCAATCCGGAGCATCTCTTCAAATCCCTGCCTGCACCGTGCAATAAAGTCCTCCCGGCTTTCTCCTTCCGGAAAAGGGATTGTTCCGTTGCTGTCAATCCATGCCTGGTACCGGACATCTCCCTGCAGGTCCTGATAATTCTTTCCTTCAAAGAGTCCGAAGTCCATCTCCCGGAATTCCGGAATCACATGCTGCTCACAGTCCCCAAACAAAAGCTCCGCTGTTTCCCGGCACCGTTCCATAGGACTGACAAATAAGGCTTGTAAGGATGCCGGATCAGGATAGATGCCCTGCCTTTGAAAAGCCTTTAATTCCTCCCGTCCTTCTTCACTTAACGGCTCCTCCGTCCTCCCCAGATACCGGTGCTCACGATTGGCATTCGTTGCTCCGTGCCGGATCAGATAAACTTCTATTTGATTCTCTGACCGATTCCGCATAATACACGCACCACCTCATCTGCTTTTTGTGCAAGCCGGATCAGAATTCTTCCGGTCTGCTCCCGATAGGTTCTTTCAAACGCATCCACCGGAACGATTCCGTTTCCGATTTCATCACAAATCAGAATAACCTCCGGATGCTTCTCCACAAACTCCATCACATCCGCTTCCAGTTCCTCCGGGGTTCTTTTTCCTGCCAGTTCCTTCTTCACAACATGATGGAAGTGATTGATAATCATCGTCTTTTTTTCACCACCTGCTTTTTTCCAGGCTTCCTGTATCTGTTCCTCTTCCGGAAGTACCCCATCAAAGATAATACTCTTCCCGTTTCCTTCCTTTTGCAGGACATAATGCAATTTCCCCTGTGCCAGACCACCTATAATTAATTTCATGATTTTCCTCTTATATCAACTTACCCACTACTGCCACTACAACCATCACCACTTCTTCACACAACAGCACAAACCATCCTGCGGTATCCCCGGTAATTCCACCGAGCTCCTTTTTTGTCCGGTGATGGTAATAGGCGAATATCAAAAGCGCTGCAAGTACCGCCGCTCCTCCCTGCAAAAATGACTGCCATAGCATGAATGCGATACACAGGATTCCCTGCACATAAAGGGAGGCCTTCACAATCCGCTTCTGCGCCCTGCTTGCAAACAGGTAAAGCAGGCCATCACTTTTCGCGGAGCGGAAGGTAACCACTGCAATGCCGCTTAATACTCTCGACAACACAAATCCGGCACAGACAATCCAAAGTCCGCTTTCCAGCCCGATCTCTGAAAATGCACCCAGATAAATCAGGCCGTAAAGTGCCAGCATAATCACCGAAAACGCTCCAATATGGGAATCCTTCAGTATTTCCAGCTTCTTCTCCTTCGGCTGGTACGAGTGGAACGCGTCCATCGTATCCATGAAGCCATCCACATGAAAACCGCCGGTAATGAGCAGAGGAATGGCTGCCCCTCCCATTGTATAGCAAAGCATTCCCAGTTCAGCCTGTTTACATAACATAGACCAAAGAACAATACCAAGTCCGATCACCGCCCCAATCCATGGAAAAAAGCATAATATATATTTCATGTCTTCCTCTTTCCACTCAAACTGCGGCATCGGAATCCCCGAATACATGGAAAAAGAAATGACAAGAGCTTTTAACAGTTTCATAATAACGTTCCTTTCCAGACAACCGGAATACCGGCCACTACTTCAATCACGGTATCGGCCATGGCCGCCAGTCTTTCATTGACCTGCCCCATCGCCTCGATATATTCCGCGGTCGTTTCTTCATAGGAAATGCCATCCTCAAATACATTATTTGTCACGATAAGAAAGTGGGCAAGCTGGCGGTTCAGCGCTTCTATTCCATCAAGAATCTGTGCGGTCACCTCATCCCTTAACCGGATTTTATTTTTTGCAAACATTTCATTTGCAACCAGATTGGACATACATTCCAGGAGTGCCGTATCCCGTATGAACGGTACGGAATTTTCCGGTCGATTGATCGTCACAGCTTCCTCCTGAAATTGATTGGACGGCTTTGCAATTCTCTGCGCTGCTTTTGTAAGATCCCTTGACTGCTCAATCGTCGTAAAGCCTTTCCCGGCACGGAGCCTTTGATGACGTCTGATTTTGGCAAGGCTTTCTTCCCCAAACGGCTGCATGGTCGCAATATAATATTTTGTTTCTGCCTGCGTGGACAGACGCATCAGATATTCTTCCGCAAAGGCGGACTTTCCGCTTCCGCTGCCACCTGTGACTAAAACTACCATAATCCTTATCCTTTTCCCTGTTCTTTTGCTTTCCGGTAATTTTACATTATGTAAACCTCTTATATGCTGAAATCTGCATCCCGGAAAAGGTGGTTCCGGTCTCATACAACTGCAGCGCCATATCCAGCAGTGCAAAGAGCATGACCGCTCCCGTTCCTTCTCCCAGTGCCATTTTCCCATCGATCACCGGCTCCATCTGCAGCTCCTTCATCAGTAACTCTACGGCCGGTTCCTTTCCCTTGTGTGAGGGGAGCAGATACTCCTTGGTCCCCGGAAAAAGGCGTTCTGCAACGAGGGCTGCCACCATACTGATCACCCCGTCTAAGACGATGGGAAGGTGAAAGAGCGCACCTCCCACGCACATTCCAACCAATCCTGCAATATCAAAGCCGCCGACCGTGCTTAAAACCGTGAACGGATCTGCTTTATACAAATCATAGCTCCGGATTGCCTCTGCAATCAACTGTTGCTTCCGTAAGAGCCCTTCTTCACTTAACCCGGCTCCCTTTCCGGTGACAAGTATGGGATCACACCGCAGCACTGCGGCTGCCACAGCACTGCTTGTTGTTGTATTTCCAATTCCCATTTCCCCGGTTGCCAGAAGCATATAGCCATCCCTCTTACATTCCTGTACCAGCTTTATGCCTGTCGCAATGGCTTTCACGGTCTCTTCTTCCGTCATGGCAGGCTCCCTCCGGAAGTTCCGCGTTCCGCACCGAAGCTTCTCATTCCGCACTCCCGGAATGGAACCCTTGTGGCTCATCCCAATATCTATCGGAATTGTCACAGCTCCGGCCTTTGCACTCATCTTCCCGACCGAAGAAGCGTTTCGCCCCATAGCCTGCACAACTGCTGTGGTCACTTCCTGTCCGCTCTGGCTTATCCCTTCTTCCACAATCCCGTTATCGGCACAGAAGATCAGTACTGCCTTTTTTGAAAGGTCAAGTACCTCCGTTCCAAGGATCGCTCCGATCTGTGCAGTAAGTGCTTCAAACCGTCCCATACCGTCTAACGGTTTGGCAACATGATCCCAGTTCTTCTGCACCTTCTTACGCATCTGTTCCTCCGGTGCTTCTATTTTAATCTGCTTTAGTTCCTCCCTGGTATAATCCTTAAATACCGGCATCCCGAAGCATTCCATAAACTTCCTCCATATTTAAGTAAAGCCGTAAGGTATCTGCCAGCTTGTCATACTGCTTTTCCTTAAAGCTCTGATAGTCCTCCATCTGACCATCCGGCAGGGAAACGCCCTTTTTCTTTGCAAGAGCCTGTACAGTCTCCCCTGCAATCTGTGCCTGATCGAACAGTCCGTGCACATAAGAACCGTAAACATTCGGATTGGCTCCTGTCCGGATCATCGGCTGGTTTTCCGGCAAAGCCTCGCCTGCCTCTTCTTTCGGCAATGTCTTTCCCATATGAATTTCGTAGCCCCGGAAAGCCTTTCCGGACATCCCCTGTAACGGTCCTTCTATCTGTCCTACGCTGCCTTCTGTCTGGCAGCGCCGCTTCTCCTTCTGTAAGACGGTCGTTACAGATAACAATTCCATTCCCCTGATAGAGCCGCCCTCTTCCACACCATCGGGATCTGCTATGGTTTCTCCTAACATCTGATAGCCTCCGCAGATTCCGAATACCGGGATCTCTCCTGCTAATCTTTTCACCGCAGCTTCCAGACCGTTCTGCCGCATCCATTTGAGATCCCCCATCGTATTTTTGCTGCCCGGAAGAAAAATGAGATCCGGATGATGCAGCTCACTGATCGAGGTCACATAACGCACCGTCACCTCCGGAAACTGCTCGAAAACATTGAAATCCGTAAAGTTGGATATTCTCGGGTAATGAATGACCGCAATATCAATCAGCCCTTCCTTTTTACGATCAAAACGTCCGGTAAGGCTATCCTCATCCTCAAGCGCAAGCTCCATATAAGGAACCACTCCCGTAACCGGAACACCACCTTTTTCTTCCAACATCGTAATTCCCGGGTCAAGAATCGACTTATCTCCCCGGAATTTATTAATAATAAGGCCCTTGACCCGTTTTCTTTCTTCTTCCGTCAAAAGCATCAATGTTCCCAGGAGCTGTGCAAACACCCCTCCACGGTCAATGTCCCCGACTAAAAGCACCGGTGCATCCAGCATCTGCGCAAGACCCATATTTACAATGTCGTTTTCCTTCAGGTTGATTTCCGCAGGGCTCCCTGCTCCCTCGATCACAATAATATCCGCATATTCCTCTAACTTCCGGAATGCCTTCCGGATGTCCGGAATCAACTGCTTTTTGTAGGCAAAATAATCCCGTGCGCTCATGTTGCCGATCACTTCTCCATTGACAATAACCTGCGAGCCGGTATGATTCGTGGGTTTTAGCAGAATCGGATTCATACAGACCATTGGATCGATCCCTGCTGCTTCCGCCTGCATGACCTGAGCCCTTCCCATTTCCAGCCCTTCCTTCGTAATAAAGGAATTGAGCGCCATATTCTGTGATTTAAAAGGAGCCACACGCCATCCGTCCTGCTTAAAAATCCGGCACAGTCCAGCCACCAGAAAGCTCTTACCCGCATTCGACATGGTTCCCTGTATCATAATTACCTTTGCCATCTGTTTATCCTCATGCCTGTTTTCTTAAAGGCTATCTTCCTTTTCTATCTCCTTACTGTCCCATTTCTTCCCCGGTATCACTCTTCTCCGGTATCGCTCTTCTCCGGTATCATATTTCTCCTGCATTTTGAAACTCAATTTCGATCTCCTTCTCCTGCGCCCAGTTCAGCAGTTCTTCGTTCTCCTTCTCGAAGCTCCCAAAGCTTTTCCGGCAGCAGATCAGTTTTTTGCAGTTACTTAATATATTCTTTGCTTCCTGCAGGGTTTCCCGGGGAACCGGCTCAAAAGCTTCCGTTACAATCACCTTGCCGGCAAGTGCCCTCGCAGTCGGATAATCCAGATCATTCCGGAACAGAATTCCGGTTGCAAATGGTGTCCCCTCCCGTTGCAGCTTCCGGTAGACACTCCTGCCGCTGCCGCCTCCTGCCATCACGAATACCTCCGGCTCTCCCCGTGGTGCCGGCAACTCCACATTTCCGGTTGTTTCCTCGTAGCTTCCCGCTGTAATATCGAACAGCTTCGCAATATATCCTTTGTCCAGTACCTCTGCCGGAGTTCCCATCCGGTCTACCCGGTGTTCCCGGATACACAGAATCTGATCGGAGATGATCTCTGCCAGTTCAATCTCATGCAGGGACATGATCACAGTCAGCTTCTTCTTCCGTTTCATTTCCTGTAACACTGACAAAAATTCCAGCTTATACTTCACATCCAGATACGACGTCGGCTCATCCAGTATCAGAATTTCTGGCTCCTGACAGATCGCACGTGCCAGCATAATCCGCTGCCTTTGTCCATCACTGATTCTCGTAAAATCCTGATCCTTAAGCTCCTCTACATGCACCAGCTTCATGGCCTCTGCCACGGCCTCCCGGTCCTTTTCCGAAAGGATACCGAACCGCCCGGTATAAGGATATCTACCGGTTGCCACCACATCCTCACAGGTCATCATTTCCGTACGCAGACGTTCCGTCAGCAGTACGGCCATCGTCTGTGCTCTCCTGGATAAGGACATTTCTTCCAAATGACTGCTTCCCAGCATAATCGTACCGCCAAGCAGCGCCAACTGTCCGGCAATGCTTTTAAGGATGGTCGATTTGCCGGAACCGTTCGGACCGATCAGTGTCAGGATTTCACCCTTCGAAAGTCCGATTTCGATTTGTTCCATCAGGGGCTTTCCGTTATAGCCCACTGCCATTTTTATGGTACGGAAATAATCCTTCATGTGTCCATCTTCTCCTTATTCCTGCGAACCATCACCCATAAGACAACGGGCACTCCGAAGATCGCCGTCACCGTGCTGATACTCAATTCGGTCGGTGCCAGAACCATCCTCGCAAGCAGATCACAGAACAGACAGAACACTCCGCCGCCAAGAAAACAGGCCGGAATCATCAGAATCGGCTTCGTCGTTCCAAGGAACTGCTTAACAAGGTGCGGCACCGCAATTCCCACGAAGGAGATTGGTCCCGCAAACGCCACAATACATGCCGAAAGGACACTGGATAAAACCACCAGTGCAATCCGCAAAAGCCGCACATTCACTCCCATGTTCTGTGCATAGCCCTCTCCCATCTGATAAGCACTTAAGGGCTTTGCCAGTAAAAAGATGCAGATGCAGGTAAGGAAAACCACCACCGACATCACCCTCACCTGGTTCCAGTTCATCCCGGAAAAGCTTCCCCGTGACCAGATATGCAGATTCACAATTTCCGCATCCTCCGCAAAGGTCACGACAAACTCGGTAATTGCCGAACAGATATAACCGATCATCACACCGCTTACCACCAGCATCGACATCTGGTTTACCCGGCGTGCCATCAGAAGTACAAAGCCCATACAGATCATGGCACCGAGAAATGCTGCCAGAATCATCGTAAAAGAGGTTACCCTTATGGATCGTCCCATGAAAAATACCATGAATAATGCAACCATCATTTTCGCTCCGGATGAGATTCCGAGCACAAAAGGTCCTGCAATCGGATTATGGAAAAAGGTCTGTAATAAATATCCGGCAAGGGCAAGCGCCCCACCAAGGATTAACGCAGCCAGCGTCCGCGGCATCCGGATGTCCCACAGAATTCTCGCATTCAATACCTCCTGTCCCCGGATGGAAGAAAGAATATCCTTAAACGGAATGGACACCGTTCCGATGCAAACATTCAGAATCAGGAACAGAATAATTCCTGCTGTCAGTAAAAGGAATGCCGTTATCACTCTTAATGTTCGGTTATGCTGCATATACTTCCTCCCCTATTTCAGCCGGAAAAGATACTTCATCTGCATATCATCCCCCCGAAGGAGCATGATATGAAAGTCCTTCATCAGATCCCCAACGGACATCGACTGCTGATAATAGTCATTGGTCGTACAGAATACATTTCCCTCCTGTACTGCTTTAAAATCTTCTAAAACCGGGCATTTTTCAAGGAGCTGTGCAATGGAATCCACGCCGCCGTCAATCGTACTGTTATAAATAAGGAAATCCGCATCCTTCGCCCCTTCATAAAACTCCTCGATCTGGATGTTCATGGTCGAACGTCCACCTTCTTCCCCCATGTCCTCAAAAATATATCTGCCTCCCGCAAGCTCAATCATTTTCGGGATATAATCGGAGCTTCTCCGGATCTGCACCAGCCCGTTTGAGGTGATAAAGAAAAATGCCACAGTCTGATCGGTCTTTTCATCCGAGGTCACTTCCTCTAAAATGGCTGTCTGCTCTGCAAAGATCTGTTCCGCCTCTTCTTCCTTTCCCACCATGGCACCGAAGAATTTAATCCATTCCACCCTGCCAAGCGGATGGGATTCATAACTGGAATACTCAATCATCACCGGGATTCCAAAGTCATTCAGCATTTCAATCACCTCGGGCGTATGCGTAATCATCCGGTTTTCAATGGCTAGGGAGCAGTTTTCTGAAACGATTGTTTCATAATCCGGCTTACTGTACTTACCGGCATACCGGATATCGCCCCGCTCCATGGCATCCCTTGCTTCCTCCACATACCAGTTTTCCTCCTTCTGTCCGGAAAACCGTATCGTATCAAGAGCTTGAAGCTTCACAAACATGTCCATCACCGCAGACGATACCAGATACAGGTTCCGGATGGGCTGCTGCATGACAATCACCTCTTCCGGGAGGTTTTCCGGTATCTCTTTTTCCTCCGGCACAATGAAAAGCTCCGTTCCGTCCATTGTCTTCAGCATCCGGTATCCGCCCTCATAGTAATCCACGGAAAAATTCTCGGCATACTGCAGTTCCATGCTGCCTTCATAAACCAGTTCTTCTGATTCTGCCTCATTCGTGCCTTCCAGGGAAAGAATCGTTGCCTTATCTGCACTTATTCCGGCTGCTCCTGCTTTTTCATTCGCATCCTCCGGAAAAGCTGCATTCTTCCCCGGTACGATCGAAGCAGAATCAGAAGAAGGACTGCCACAGCCCAAAAGCCCAAGCAGTCCCAGCAAAAACAAACCGGATACGATTGTTTTCTTTCTTCTTTTTCTCATAGATCGTTCCTCTTAATCAAGCGCCTTGATCGTATCGGAATGAAAGGTCAGGGTATACTCGATTTCATGTGGCTTACTCATTGCCACGGTATCTCCGATTACTGTCACCGGCTCATCAAAAGCGGCTACGGGAATCTCAAATACGGAATTTCCCTCGGTGTTTACCGGAAGAAACTTCTCTCCGTCTACCATCATATAATCATAGTTCGGACTGCTCCACTCTACGGAAGCTGTCACCTTCTGATTCTCTACAGTAATCGTCACAGGAGAAGCAATGCTTGCGCGTCCGCTTCCTCCTTCAAAGGTCATCTCTACCAAATAGCTTCCATCCGCAAGATTAGGAATGCCGGATTTTCCTGAAGCTTCGCCGGAAGCCGATGTCCCTGCTGTTTCTGCTTCAGAAATATCTACCGGATTCGATACGCAGACCTTGTGGTCATACCACTTGCCCTTGGTTCCGATCAGGGCAACATCAAATTCTTCATCCAATGCCGGAACCGGAATATCAAATCCATACACCTCATCGGTCAATCCGTCACTGTAGGTTACTTCATCCACTGTCGGCTCTAAGAGCTGCGCACCGTCCTTCTGTGCATCCTCTGCTGATCCCGGATAAAGATTCAGGATCTTCCTGGAGGCCAGAGATACATGAATGGTCATCTGACCGTTTTCTACCGTCAGGACTCCCTTTCCATCACAGGCTTCACTTACATGGAACATGGAACTGTCCGTAGAAAATTCCGCATCATAAGTTCCATCCGGAAGTATTGCCTGCGTGGTTTCTGCTGTGTCTTCCTGAACCTCTGCCACTGCTTCACTCTCTTCGGGTTCTTCCGTAACTTCTTCAGCAGCAGGGGCTGTCTCTTCGACAGCCGCCTCCTGCTGATCCCCTGTCTTTCCGGCACAGGCACTCATAAAAGCCATACTGAAAACCAATACACCGGTCAAAAGGATTGTTTTTATCTTACTCATTGTCTGCCTCACAACATCCTGTTCAATACAGGTTTATTTTCATTCCAGTCAGCTGTACTGATTCTACTGATTCATAGCATCCGCCGTATGCTCTACATAAATCTGCTGGATTCCTTCGATTTCACCAAGGCCAGCGATCTGGGTATCGACACTGTCAAACTTTCCGGAAGCCTTGAACATGCTTAACCAGGAATCCTCATCCCCGCCTGCCATATCATTGTTTGCATGATCTCCGGCAACAACCATTAACGGACGAAGAATGACTTTGGTATATCCGGCTTCTGCTGCTACATCAATGACTGCTTCACATGCAGTTTCTTCCGGTTCTCCCTCTACTGTACCGATAAATACGTTATCATAGCCAAGCTCCTGCATCTGTGTCTGCATCTGGCTGTAAGATACCTTTGCTGTGTGGGAAGTACCGTGACCCATAAATACGAATGCAACGCCGTCTGCCTTTGCTTCATCCAGAGTCTGGTATCCAGCTGTCTTAACCGCTTCTGCGGTAACAGCCTCTGCAACAGCTTTTTTATCTTCATTGATGACAGTTGCATCGGTACCGACATCGCCCAGAAGAGGAGCAGCGATCTGAACCGATTCAAATTTATCCTGATAAGCTCCTACGGTTTCTGCCAGCTCATCATACTCAGCACCATACATCAGATGGGTAGGCTGAATCACCAGATTCTTAACACCATTTTCTACCGCACGGTCAAGCGCCTGCTGGACGTTATCGATCTTTTCTCCGTCACGAGACTGCACATGATTGATAATGATCTGGGCGGTAAATGCTCTTCTGACCGACCAGTCCGGATAGGCTTCCTGCAAAGCGTCCTCAATGCTCTTGATGTCAGCAACACGGCTGTCATTAAAAGAGGTTCCGAAGCTGACTACGAGCAGTTCATTTTCGCCGATTTCATCACCGTTGCGGGGATCATCTTTAGAAGCATCTCCAGTATCCCGTCCAAAATAGTCTGGATCTGCAAATTCGCCGGAAACCAATTCCTTTTGGGCATCCGTCAGGGCATCCCAAGCAGCCTTTGCAGCCTCACATTGTTCATCCGTGTTTTCGTTTCGTTCTTGCACATAGATTGCGTCAATCAGCTTGGCCACCTCATCAGCAGCAGCTTGATCGTCAGAGACTGGATTGGTAGAAGACACCTCTCCTAAGTTGTCTGATGTCTCACTTTCCTGAGAACCGCAGGCAGCAAGAGATGTTGCAATGCACATCGCAAGCAGGAGTGCTACAAATTTTTTCATGTTCTTCATTTTACTTCCCTCCATTGATTTATATCTTTTTGTGGTTTAAGCCACGAAAAAGCAGTAGTAAAATGGAGAAAAGTATGCTAAAGATATGCCAAAAAAGAAAGCAGCAGTCATACATGACTGCTGCTGCCGTTTTTTCGCAACAAAATAGCCCATTTCTCCATAACTCGAGAGCAAATAGACTTTAACAATCTGAGCAGGTCTCCTGACTTGCGTATCATAAGCATTCCGCACAGCCTTCTCAGAATCAACTCCCAATGACCGACTTTCGTCATGTGCGGTGCCTCCGCGCATACAGTGGCGGTACCGTTCCGGATTCCAACCGGATTCACTATTCTCCATCAACACTATACGAAATTGATGGCACTCAGATATCATATTTACTTGTAATAA
>ERZ827524.2082-NODE-2082-length-15762-cov-3.040428_pt1 | contig 15762 bp, 9 predicted proteins | sample MGYA00519702_ERZ827524 | MGnify/ENA primary metagenome ERZ827524 (study PRJEB31778, sample SAMEA3449341) | human gut metagenome | biome: human gut; feature: human-associated habitat; material: faeces | place: United Kingdom | collected 2010/2012 ...
TCATAGGTTTTCGCCACAGCATCAAAGTAAACGATCTCCGCTCTGCCGGGCTTTGTCACCCAACGTTCCGGAACGGCGGTGCTAGATTCCACAAAGTAGATATCAACATCGATCGGCTGCTCTTCTTCCTTGTTTTCCACCCAGATACGCAGGCCGCTGGTGCCGGTCCAGTCGTTATTGAGGATGTTGAACATGGTCACGCTGCCGGTCTGAGTACCGTTGGGCTGACCGTAGGTGAGTTTGGCACCCTGCCTGCTACCCTCCGCCAGAGACTCGGTCTGCAGTTCTGCCTCCATCTTAGCGCCGTCAGACCAGAATCCAAGGGCATCGGCAATATGTGATTTCTCAAAATTCTGGATCATCAGCGGATCGACAGGACCATCATCCTCGTTCCCGTTATCGCCACCGGTATACAGCGTCAAATCGTCAATGACCAGCTCGTAGTCTTTTGCCGCGTTAGCATCGGTACCGATCTCCAGTTTGGTCATATTGGTCAGATCAAAGCCCTCGTTGAAGGAGGAGAATGGAATCCGAACCGTTCCGACAAAGCCGCCCGGAATGGTCATCCGATAGGTATTGAAGCTTGCACGGTCAGAAGTTCCGTCCTCGGTAATGAGGTAGGCTACCCCACCCGAATTCTTGATTTTGTATGCAGTCTCCGTCTCCCCATTGGAGCTTATAATCGCAATATCCGCCGGAAAATCGCCGTTTTTGCTATTGTCGATGTAAAAAGTGAGCCCATCAGTATCAGACCAGTCGTGATCTGGGACCGATACCCAGGTTACTGCGGCAGCAACGCCCTCCGAATTGGGGCCGATAACCTTGACAGAAAGCGCTTTATCGCCGTTGCCGACCAGTTCACGGTCAATCGGTGCGCCGCCCGACCAAACGTAAGTGGTGCTGTCGACAGTAGCACCGTCAGCCTCAAAGTCCTGAAGAACCACATCGTCTGCGTCGGTCGCGCCGTACAATTTAAAGTTATCATAGAAAATGGATTTACCTTGATTTTCGATGCCGTCGCTGCCGAAGCATATTTCATGAATACTGGAAGGATCGAGATTGTCCTTTAGGGAAGCAAACGGAATCTCCACAGTACCGGTAAAACTGCCCGGGATAAAGAAACGCTCGCCGTCCGCATTCCAAAGATCTGCGTTGCTGGATTCTTCAGAGCCATCCGGAGTCAAAGCAATTTGCGCATTCCCTGCAACCTTATGTCTGGCGCCGGCTGTATCCTGTACATAAAATTCAACCCAAACACGGTCTGTATTTGTGTTGCTGACCCAGAAGGAGAAGCCGGTCTTGCCGCTCCAATTTTTGGTACTCAGCATGATGTACAGTGCAGATGTGCGGTTCTGGTTCTCTTGATTGGCACCGTTAAAGGTCGTCTTGAGCATGGTGTTGGTGGCTTCACCGCGCTGAATGAGCGACAGCTCAAAGTCGCCGCCGCCGCCCCAGGCAGATGCGACCTGATCCGCGGAGGCAGCATTGCTGAAATCCTGCAATACCTTTGCAGAGGAGACTTCTTCTGTGGCGCTTACACTGGTAATCAGAGTTGTGCAGACAAGTGAAGCCGCCAAAATGGCTGATGCAATTCTTTTCATGATCTTTATTCCTTTCTTAATCGGTCCGAGGCACAATACAGACCGCCTGTGCGCTGACAAAAGACGGTCCGCATCGCTCTCGAGCCTTATTTTACGTTGTTGATCCGCTTTGGAAATCAGGATTCCGTGAAGATATCCAGAGTTTCCTTATAGGATTTAATGGTGTTAGTGAACTTGGTGGTATAGAGGTTGAGAATGCTCGACCACTGCTTCTCGTGCGCATACTGCAGACCGCAATCCCAGCCGTTGTCCAGCCAGCCGATCCAGGTGTTGGGGTTGGACGAATATGGGCTATCATACATTGAGTTGACAGTGGCGATCTGCTCATCTGTGAGGCCGTATTCCTTCAGCCAAGACATTGGTTTTTCCTTCTTCAGTTGTTCAGCAAACATTTTTTCATATTCCTCAGACTCAACATATCTTGCGGAATAGATAAATGCTTTTGCAGCCTCCTTATTTTTCGCTCCTCTGTAGATCACAAGGGTGGCGGGAACGCCGCCCGCATAGTATTCTGAATTCTTGTCCATCTTAGGGAACGGAACCAAGTCAATTGTACCCTTCTTCCACATATCGCGGTAGGTCTCAGTTGCTCTCCAGAGAGATCCGACGTCCATTGCCGCCTTGCCGTTCGGGAAGTACTGCTCCGCATTGTCATGGCTGAACGCGGTAGCGCATTTATATTTCCCTTTCGGTCCCAAATCGTAGATATACTGCGCCGCCTTAGCAAAGACAGGGTCGGAAATGTTGAGTTTGACATCTTTACCTTTGACCTCAACCAGTCTCTTGCCGGTGGATTCCTGCATTGCAGTGAAGAACATACCGCCGATACCCCATTGATCGATCACGCCGTCGCCGTTGGTATCAAGGGTGAGCTCAACTGCAGCTTCCCGCATGGTGTCCCAGGTCCAATTATTTTCTGCCATCAACTCTTTGGGTGTTTTCACTCCGTTAGCTCTGAAAATCTGGGGATTGTAGTAGACCGGCTGCATCTGCTTACCTTCACTGATCACCGCGTGATAGTGAACATTGTTCCAGCTGTATTCATTTTGAAGACTGCTGATGCCCTTCCACATCGAAAGGCTGAAATCAATCTCCTTATCCAGCGGAATAATGTTGTTTTTCACAATATCATAAGGGAAGGACTCAGAAGGCGGATAGGCAATATCCGGTGCGTTACCGGAAAGCACTAATGTTGCTAGCTTACTGTACCACTCGTTGTAGTCGCCACAGGAAACCAGCTCCAAGTCGATTCCATAGACTTCCTTCGCGATCTCCAACGCACCGGGCAGGCTGGTCTTGGACTTGTAGTCTTCCAGTTTCTTCTCTGGACCAGTATAAAGTCTCAACTTTTTATTGGTCACATTGATCTCGGGAAGACCATATTTGTTTCCCTTGGAAGTGCCATTTCCTCCCCCAGAGGATGCTGTTCCCTTTGAGCTTGTGCCCAGTGTGGAAGTTCCTCCAGACTGAGAAGTTCCATCCAACAAGGTTTGGCCGTCACTTACCGCCGCATCAATTTGTCCTGATTCAGCTGACATATTGGCTGAAGTCTCCGAGCCAGCAGAACCCGTACCGGATGATGTTGCCGATTTGTCGCCGCAGGCAGTCAGCAACATGGAAAAAACGAGCATGATGGTAACGGCCAGCGCTCCTTTCCGATAATGCATATTTTTCATAACAATACTCCTTCTTTATTAATTTCGACGCCGGTCAGACGCCGTTTAAAAACGAATTTATTCTACTAAACCAGACATTTCCAGTCCCTGGATGAAATACTTCTGCAGAAATGCAAATACAATGGTCGGGGGAAGCACCAGCAGCAGGCAGCCAGACTGGATCATCGCAGAAATCTGAGTTGAATCGAATTCCATTTTGTCTCCGCCGATCGAAGACAGACCCCGAATAAGCGCAGGAAGCGCGGCAATCGCTGTAGGAACAGTATTCAAATCGGCCATATACATAATGGTAAAATAGTAGTCGTTCCAGTACCAGACCATTGAGAACAGGAAAACTGTCAGAATCGTCACCTTAGATGCGGGTATCGCGATCCGAATGAATGTCATCAGCGTACCACAGCCGTCAATTCTGGCCGCTTCTTCCATCTCCTTCGGCAACCCGAGGTAGAATTGGCGGAAGATATAGATAGCAAGACCGGACCGAATTCCGCTTCCAAAAGCAGCCGGTATATACATGGTCCATTCGGTGTTGAGAAGATTAATAGTAAACGGCTCTCCTCCCATGAAAGGAGCAGCCAGATACCCTAAACCGAAGAAATCAAATTTCCAATTTCCGATAAAGGACGGGAAGATGATGGTCTGCGCTGGTACCAGAATAGTGAAAATCACACACATGAAGAGCAGCTCGCGGAACTTGAATTTAAACCGCGCAAAACCGTAGCCACAGAGCGAACAGGAGACAATCGTCAGCAGCGACGGAATCAGCGTTAGTCTCGTGCTGGTAAACAGTGCGTTCCAGTAATCGGTGGTTTCGATGGTGTTTTTGAGATTTTCCAGGGTCAGCGACTTGGATATCCAGACCACTGTCGGGTCCCAGATCTGATCTGTCGGCCGCAGCGCCAGTACTAGCATATAAAACAGCGGATAAAGGATGACGATCGCAATACAGAACAGGAGGATCCCCCTGGCAAGGGCAAACAGGAATCGTTTCACCCGGTTAAGCGTTTCGGGACGGGTAAGCGTCATATCATTTCTTCCTGCCTTTCCTAGTTATTCCGGTAGTAAACCTTACGGTTGAAAATCAGATATACCACGATGACAATCAAAAAGCTGATGATAAAGTAGATCATCGACAGCGCGGAGGCATAACTTAACTCCATCTTTGAACCGAGCTCCGAAGTGTATCGGATGACGGGATTACCATAGTCAGTAAAGGTGGCGATGATGGTATAAACCAGATTGGTAATCATCAGTGGAGAGATCATTGGGAAGGTAACCAGCCAGAAAAAATCCCAGGCTGAAGCGCCGTCCATCTCCGCCGCCTCCCGCAGTGAGGGAGAAATGCTCTGTAGTCCGGACAAAAAGATGATGATCTGCACGCCGGAGTACCAGAATAACTCCAGCAGGCTGTCAATCGCCTTGCCGATCAAGTCGACAATGACGCTGCTGACATTGTTTGCGAGCAGAATTTCCTGTATAGATGTGGTCTGGAAGGCATAATTCTGCATCTCCCCGCCCTGCATCGCAGCATAGGTGCTGTCACCCTGGATGATTCCCAGTACGACACCACATGAGATGATAGTAGGCAGGAAGAACACCACCCGGTAAAAGCCTCTGGAAAAGAACTTCCGGTTGAGCACCGTAGCAATAAACAAGCTGAAGAATAAAACCAGCGGCACCTGATACAGCAGTTCTATCAATGCATTCCGAAGATGCTCCGGAAATTTTTCGTCACCGGTGAAGGCATAGATATAATGGGTCATTCCCACAAATTCGTTCTGCAAGCTGCCCGTCTCCACGCTGACATTTCCGAAGCTGTATATGATCGCACTGATAAACGGACGCAGAAACAAGAACAGAAATCCCAAAAACCACGGCAGTATGAACAGGAAACCTTGCCAAGATTTTTTTGTTTCTAGCGATATTCTTTTCATTCTTGTGACATTCCTTTCGGCAGGCTCCCTATCACACAAAAAGATAGCCTTTTTTGTTTACGGTTCCCTCCGGAGAGTTATAATCCGCATCGGAATAATTGACAATAACGGCCGCACCGTTCTCGTAAGTCGCCTTGTAGACCCCATCCGCCAGCTTCTGGTGAGATTTCAGCGATGTGTTTTCAGTGCGGATGTTCCGCTCCCGGATGATTGCCGCCTGCGCCTGCAGCGTTTCGATCCAGTCGTCAAGATCGACGCTGTAATAAACTGGATTGACTTCAGACGCCTTCTGTGCATCCGCCGCAAAAATATAGCTCAGTCCACTGCCGCTTTCAAGCGCCTTAAGCAGTAGCTTCAGTGGATCGCCGCTCAGGTTGATCGCGGGAACACTGTAACCGATCATTCCACTGACTGCTAGCTGATAAAATGGAACCGCCTCATCCGCTAGGTCGAAAAGGCTGTCGGAGACTGGTGCACCGACTATATCGGACAAATACGGCAGCGCATAGCCGTTGGCAGCCCTGGAAACGAGGGTGAATCCGCCCTCTTCCAGCGAGGCAATGCCGTCTCGGGCCGCCCGCTCGATATGGCAAGCGGTGACTGCACCCTTCTTGCTGTAGTCAGCATAGACCAATGAGGAGATATCATCCAGCAACAGATGCTTGGTTTCCTCATCTTTCTGAAAACCTTTCCGGAACTGCTCAAGCTTTTGCGGAATCTTATAATAAGATAGATAATGAAGTGGCTTAGATTTCAAATCCTGCATATAGGTGCTGATCGAGTAATCATACCGCATAATTGAGACGCCACTAATGTTGCGTGCGTCCTCGGTCAGGCTGGAAAACCAGCCGCCCTTACGGTAACTGAGCAGATTGACCCCCAGCGCATAGGAAATCCCCTTTTCGTCCGCATATCCGGTAAGCTGCCGAAGCCCCTTTTGACCTCCGAGCGAACTGATCACGGACGGCGACTTGGAAAGCTTGCCGGATGCCTCGGTTTTGCTCCAGCCAGTGTAGACAAAAGCCAGTTCCGATACGCCCAACGACTCGATTTGCTCCAGCATCAACTGTGCTTCCTCGAATCTAGTCAGCGGAAGCGTTTTGTCATAAGGAATTCCTAAAAAGGAGCTCTTTTCAGTCTGCGTACCGATAAATTCAATATAGAGTTCTTTGGATGCGGTATCGGGAAGCTTTCTGAATTCCCGCAGATAGCTTTTGTAAACCGCAGCCATCCCGCTGTATCCGTCAGAACAGAAACGGTAATCCACCGCAATCGATTGAATTGGCTTGATGTCCTGCTCGAAATCCGTGACCTCATTCTCTCCAATCCGGGTCGTCCGGGAACTGCGCAATTCAAAGACCGCGCAGGCCGTATTATAGCTGGTACGGTTTCCCGACACCTCTGCATGGATAAATCCGTTTGCAGCCCCTTCGGTCACAATAGCCAGGAACCCGTTCTCCCCTTTCTGAATGCCAAATACAGGTAAATATGTCTTCTGGGTCAGCTTGACGTTAGAGGAACTCACTCGAGACTGATCTCCACCGTAAATTGGTTCCTCATACATGGCGGCGGCTCCTTTTCCGTTGTTAAAATAGGCCAATACGCCGCTGCCGTCTGGGATCAGCAGATAACCGGTATCGGTACTGCTTCCAGCTCCAAAGTAAGGGAGAAGACTGATGCTTTTGATTCGCTTCGAGCCGTCCTCGACGATATCCGCAGGATTTATCGAAACGGAAAAACCATGTTCGGTCAGCGTAAACTTCATTGGAATCGTGATTTTCGAGTCCGGGAAGGCCATTCGAATCAGAATGCCGTTCTCTTCCAAGAGATACTCCGTCCCGTTTGCGAGCACCGATTCAGTATAGGAGTTGACCAAGCTCTCGCTGTTGCCCTGCTCAGTATCGATCACCCACATGGATATCATCGAGAAGAGGCTCATCTTGAACAAGCCCTTAGCGACATCTTCGTCAAAGCGCCCTTCGGGAGAGGAATGCCAAATTGCCTCTCGCTCTTTATCATAGAGTGAAAAAACGCCTTCCTCCGTATCCAGAAGCAATGCATAACTACCGTTTTCACAAACCGGATCAACCCCTTCTGCAACAGGGAGCGTCTGAGTCCCAGCCTCTTCCGGAGAATTCTCATTAGAAGAGTGCACCGGCAGGATAACCGTCACCAACATCAGCAGGGCAACGGCAGCCGAAAGAAGCCTTTTTCGCATAGCATACACCGATCCTTTCAGGAACATGATTATAGATACCGATATTTAAATTCTGAGAAGATAGACGAAAAAAGAGAAATCACCTGCTGCAATGAACTGTAGAATAGGATCAGCAGGAAGAGAATGAGACAGCAGAAGACCAACGTCAATAGAATCGCGCCGATGCTCCTAAGCATCCCGTACTCGTTAATGCCCTTGGTCCCTGCAATCAGGAGCAATGCCGCCCAAAGTATGCCAATCACCGACACCCATGACAGAAAGCTACTTTCATCGCTGGTCAGCACCTGGCTGAGCAGGATTTCGGTCACCATGCTGAAGCAGAGCGGAATCAACAGTGTAGAAATAACTGCGCAGACATCACGCACTCTGGCTCGGCCGCCGAGGAAAGTCCGCAATGCCATGGAAGACACCACCCAAAGTAGATAAATCCCGACAATCTGTAGAAAAGTTGTACCGAAGCTCGCTTCTCCAGGCAGGAAGTTGTTGAAGATGAAGCCCTTCGTCTCATTGGAAATCAGGGATATCAGGATAAAAACAGCAAGAATCACCGCTGATACCAGATAGGAAGCACGATTTTTCTCCCGCATCTCCTCGAAACCTTCAAATGGATGCAGCAGACAGTAAAAAGGAGTTTTAGCGCGCTCCCGTCTTCCGGCTGGAATGTGGGCTGCCGCTCCCGCAAGCTTCGGACGAAGCTTTGGTACTATCAGCTTCCAAGCGACAACCAGCACGGTGATTACCCCGGCTGCAGTAAAGAACCACCAGGTAAAGTTATCCCGAATGACGGTCAGTCTGTGATACTTGAACGCTTCAGAATAGTCCTCCTTGTTGTTCGCCATCTTGAAATACCGCATGGCACCGGCATAATCCCCGCTGTTAAAAAGCGCCTTTCCAATCCCGTCGTAGGCGATGCTGTAATTGACGCACTGCCGCAACACCTCGTTCCAAGGAGCAAGCGCCTGCTCATACATGCCAGCGTGGAAGAGATCATTTGCGGTGACCACCGTATTGTAAAACTCAGTAGGCTCCAGCACACAGAAATAATTCTTTCCTCGGTCCAGTACAAGTAATTTATCGTCTTGCAGATCGATCGCGCAGGGATAGCGGAAGGTTCCCATCTGATTGCCGGTACTTCCCAGGACAAAAAGCAGATTATAGTTGTTGTCATAGATAAATATTTCACTGTTGGTACCATCCACAGCGAACATGTACCCTGCTTCATTGACGCAGATATCCCGGAAGGTGGAATACACCATATCACCGATGTTTTTGTCATAATAGGTATCGAGATCGCCAAACGGCTTCTCACTGTTGATGATATTGCTTCCGGAAGGATTCAGACACCGGATGGCATTCTGGGCGTCTGTTCCGCCGGCCGCGCTTTCATACGCAACCGTATAAATGAAGTCATTCTGAATCGTCAGGTTTTCAAACTCAGTAGGTACATACTTCGGAAGCTTAGATTTTTGCTCCTTGGTCATGAATCGCTGGAAGAAACGCTGCCATATGATCTGCAAGGAGGATTGGATCTTGGTGGCGCCAAAGTAGCCCTCAAAAGCACCTTCCGCACTGAACACGACCGCCCCCTGGTAGATATTGCTACAGATTACATACATGCTGCCATTTTTATCCACGACGATTTTTTCCGGTTCAAACTCAGTATCCTGCGGAAATTCTCTGTCGGACGGCTTTTCTATGATCCGCGATATCGTTCCGTTTTGATCAGATATCACAAGCCGCCTGTTGCCAGTGTCGCAGATGTATAAATTCCCCTTCTCATCTACAAACAGACCTCTGGGCGCCGCAAGCATCTGCCCAACGCCATTAAAGGTAAAATCCTGCAGCGCCTTGCCCTCGGACAAGGTTTTATCTGCGATAACAACACGGTTATTGCCAGTATCCAGGACATATACCCTACCATCTTGCCCCGTAAAGAGATCCTCCGGCTCCAAGAACGCTCCAACGCCCATGCTTTCCCCCGAAACCGTCTCTTCCGGTGAGAATGCATTCGGAACATAGACTGGCTTCTCATTTGCATCATAAGTATAACTGTTATATGGAACAAACGCCGACTCAGCAAAAACAGCCGTTTCCGACACCAGAACAAGCAATGCCGCCGCAAGTAAGAGGATAATTTTTTTCATTCGCCTGATCTCTCCTTCAGTTTCGCTCAAACAAAGCCTTTTCAAAAGCGGACTCAACTCTTGATGCCGGAATAGGCCATCGTTTCCACAATTCTCCTCTGGCTGACGATGAACAGCAGAAGCGGCTGAAGCGCCAGCAGAATCGTAACCGCAGCGCCGCTTCCAGCACGCGCCATACCTGCCGTCGCAATCTGCTCCAAAATCGTCGGAAGCGGTTTTAGGCTTTCTTCATATACATACACCGAATTTGGCCCGGTCCAATAGGTCTGGAAAACAAAGATCATCAAGGTCAGCCAGGCCGGCCGCACATTTGGCATGATGATCCGGTAGAAAATTCGAAATTTTCCCGCCCCATCGATTTCTGCCGCCTCGATGATCGAATCGGGCAACACCGACATGAATTGTTTCATCAGAAACAGTCCGAAAGAGCCCGCCAGCGGAGGCAGCAGCATGACCAAATAACTATTGATCATATGGGTTTTCGCCATGATCACATATTGTGGGACTTGAGTTACCGTCGTTGTAAACAAAAGGGAAAGCACGATAATCTCAAAAAATGCTCTGCTTCCCGGGAAAGTGTACTTTGCCAGCGGGAATGCGGCTGTCGAAACAATCAAGATATGTAAAACCGTTCCTGTGATCGTAATGAAAAGCGAATTGAACACATAACGTCCAAAAGGCACCCAGAGGCTGTCCACTATTGTAGAAATCTGGAGATAGTTCTCCAGCGTCGGATTCTGGACAAAAAAACGCGGAGGAAAAGCAAAAATTTCGCTCATCGGTTTAAATGATTGCAGAAGAGCATATAAAAAAGGAAAGAAAAAGAGTAGCCCAAAAAATAAAATGATCAGGAACACAAATATATTGCCGCCTATTGAACGGGAAACCTTCTTCATGCGCCTCACCGCTCCTTTCAATTTGGTATTGGAGTCAGATACTGCCGGGTCAGGACGGCGCTATCCTGTTGATGATCTTTCGAACAATCGCGTTGGTCACTACCATCATCACAAAGAGCACCACCGCAGCCGCGGAAGCATAGCCCATCTCAAACCGATTGGAAGCATGGTCCATAATGTAAGTCACGATGGTGTCTGCCGCATAGTCTGTCGTTGGGAAGCCTGCCAACTGAACGATAATCGTGCTGACAGAGAAGGAAGCGCCGATCTGCATGACTGCCGCAAAAAAAAGCTGCGGTCCCATCGAAGGCAAGGTCAGATAAATCAATTCTTGCCCGCGGTTTTTGATCCCGTCAATCGCACCCGCTTCATAGATTTGGCTATCGATTCCCTGCAATCCAGCGATAAACGCCAGAAAGCCGGATCCCAGGCTCATCCAGATCTGGACAATAATCACCACAGTCAATACATACTTCGCATCGGTCAACCACTGGATCGGCTCGTTGATAAAGCCGTAGCGGAGCAGAAACGAGTTGACCATGCCGTTCATATCACCGCTGAAAATCCAGGTGAAGATCGCATACAGTGTACCTGAGATCGACGGCGCATAAAATACCGTCGTCATTACCGTCCGCAGACTTGGGGAAAGCTCGTTAATTAGCCATGCAAAGACAAAACAGGCGATATAGCTGATTGGTCCGGTCGCAAATGCAAAGATCAGGGTATTTTTGACACAGATCATAAACTCTTCATCGTTGAGCAGCAGACGGAGATAGTTGGAAAACCCATTGAAATCAGGCATCTGCACCATATCAAAATCGGTAAAACTCAAAACTACTGAGCTCAAAATCGGAAGCACTGTAAAAAACAGGAACAATACAGCAAAAGGTAAAAGCATCAGATAGTTAGCGGCATTGGCTCGAATTTCCGTCGCGAGCGAACGCTTTGACCGCTTGGGCTTACTCAAATCAATCACTCCAATATGCGAATTTAGCGCTATTACAAAACATCTTTCTGTCAGTAAGTAGTTTTAGCAATCGCTACAGTACTTTAGATAACAGTCGGAATCTGAATATATCCACAGATTCAGATAATATAATTTCCTGTACAACTAATATTAGAACAATATTGCAGTATAAGGCTACTCATATCACCTTTTTGTTGTATTTTTGCTGCATACAGAAAATTATGCCTTTCCGTACATTACTGGCATTATTAGGGAGAATGTCTCAGGAGAGTTCCTTGTTTTTCCGCTCGATCTCTTGGTTGATGGTGAAATTGTAGGTATTAAGGGTTTCTCTCGGATTCTTGCTGTAGTAAACCACCTTTTTGAAGGCGTTAGTGATGCTTCGGTCTACAATATAGCTCGCGGGAATGACTTCCATGTCAGTGAGCTTCTCCCACTGGGTCATGATTACCTCAAGCTCATCCTCACTCCAGGGAAGGTCGGCGATCGCCTCCCTGTTGGCTGTCGCATATCTACCCGCAGAGCCGAGCTGCGACTCAAGGGCATTGCCAAAATCCGCCTGTATCTTCGCTGAAGCAAACCATTCCAGGCATCCTGCTCCTTATCTCCCTTGAGTACGATAGCCGCTGTAGAAGCAAGGCTCACAGCCTCCCTGTGTGCGTTACCGTCCGCATCAATCGTTGCAGGCACCTCATACATCCGCCACAGACCGGCGATTTCGGGCGCGGAGGACTTGATCATATTGTAATTCAGATAAGTATCAATGCCAATCGGCATCTCCCCGCTGCGGAATCGGTTAAAGAAGTTATAAGTGAGTGTGAAACCGTATTTTGTATAAAAATCAGTCCACTGAGAGAAGGATTCAATTGCAGCCTCCTCTGAAAATCGAGTTGCCGTTTTGTCTTCGTTGAAGTAAGTCATGCCCCGCTGTGCCATCAGCGTTGGGAAAATGCCCGTATTTGAAATACCGGACGGCACGCCCGCCTCGAGGTTGTTCCGCTTAAGCACCGAAGCCACATCCAGAAGTTCCTCCCAGGTTTCGGGCACCTCCAGGTTCAATTCTTCAAAAATATCAGTCCGCACATACATCATCGGGAAGTCCATTGTTAAAGGCAGACCATAGCACCCCCCTTTATACTGATAGGAAATCAGATTGTCTGCATTAAATTCGCTGCTAACCTGATCAAAATCCTCAAACTGAGTCAGATCAACTGCAGCATTTCTTGCTGCCAGGTTGACCGGATCGGTTCTCGTAATGAAAAGGGCCACATCCGGGGCACTTCCGGCCATGACCGCCTCAATCAGGCCGCCTTTAATCAGGCTGATGTTCACCCGCATACCATATTCTTTCACAAAGGAGTCATCGGTCAACGATTTTGCAGCCTGCAATTGATCCCGTCCGAGATTCAGCCAGACGCTGAGCGCTTCCGAGTTGTTATAGACACTTCCAATTACTCCGTAGTCCTTCGAAAAAGAATAGAAAATCTGCTGCAGCTTATACCAGAGTTCCTGGAAGAAGCCACCGTCAGCCTTAGGAAGCTCCATACCGGGCGAATGGATCAGGATGTAGTCCAGCTCGAGCGGTTGCTCCTGTAGCGCTGCAGACCAATCGGCCAGCGCGTTGATGTTATTTTTTAAAGTAGTAAGCTTGTGTGGGATTGTTTCACTGTCCTCAATGAATCCCTCCAACTGGACGAGCAGGGTACTGATAGCAGTCGTTTCACTGCCCACACCGATCAGCCCGTTTTCAACCGATTCCATCAGCTTTGAGAGGTCCTGGTGAAGCGTGTTCAGTTGATCCATTAAATCCGGAATATCCCGTTCCAACTGATAGTCCCGCAAGGTGTCCGGAGTGGTACCGGTGATAAACACGATACTACGGTAGAGGTCATTCAACTCAGCAGTTAGGTTGTCAGCGGTCAACATGACGTCCTGATAAGCACCCGCCGTGATCTCTGCCCGCAGGATGTGAAGCCCTTTTTCCAGATAGAATTTATAGGGCGTATCCCCGCCGAGTGTAGTCAGATACCACTTTCTGGAATAAGGAAACGCGGCAGTATCCATTTCATCGAACGGAAGCTCCCCGTCGATCGTAATCCGACGGAAAACCGTCATCCCGTACTTAAATCCCTGAATAGCCCGCATCGAAATTTCATAATAGCCCGTTTCAGGAATCTCAAATTCCCATTCCAGCCACTGGCCGTTTCTCTGCCAGGTGGTTCCTCCGATGGCATTGAGCAACATGACTGGCGCTTCGGAAGGGCTGGTCGCGCTGCTGCTTTTGTCATAGACTGGAAGAATGTCACCATCCGAGCGCTGTGCGGTCTTTTCTGCCTCAAGCTTGATCTGCTGATTAATAGTATCCGCCGCGCCTTTCTGCGCGGTCTGCTCCAAATAATCAGCATATCCCAACGAGATTTTCTCGGAATTGAGCTGCATTTCCACCAACTCAATCCCGGCGTTTTCAAAGTCAAAAGTCACCGTGTGCACTCCTGCTTCCAGATAAACGAGGAGCGGCTTTGCGAATCTCCCCTGCGCGTCCTTGAGCGAGATATCCAACACCTGATCAGACACAACCTGAGAGGGCGTCGGCTGATTGCCCCGATTATCCCTGATAAAATCGCCGTTTCCATCCAACGCATCGAGGGTATATATATAGGGCCGTTCCAACTGAATCGAGGCAAATTCCTGATAGGGAATCTTGCCATCAATTTCTACAGCAAACATGATTTTCTTTTTGGAATTACCGACGCTCCTATATTTGAGGTCAAATTGGTAAAGTCCTGCGGCATGGACCGAAACTTCCCATCCGGCCTTCACCTTTTCCCCGGTTATCTTGACACTGGAAGCGTCTACCTGCAAAAAATCGGAATCTTCCGGTGCGAAAATGGTTTGTCCCAGTGAAAAAACAGCTCTTCCGACTGACGAGGAAGCATTTTCATACTGATTGATGTAGTCCTCATAATACGCAAGCTCAGAAGCGGAGGATAAGCCATTGCTGTCTGCACCGGCAGGTGAATCCTCTCCGACCGCCGATGCAGGAATCGGCGTTACTGCCATACTATAGACGAGCAGTCCGCTCAGCAAGAAAGAAATAAGACGTTTTTTGCCCATAATTCATTGTTCCTTTCTGTTGATCAATTGATCCGGCTCGACTGCTCCCTGCCGAATCTTTCCTGCATTGCCAAAAATGCTCAATTTTTACACTTTGTCAAATTACAGTTGTTTTTTCGTCTGAAGCAGTTGCTGAAAAATTGACTGTAATATTAAAATTTATAACAATAATGCTGTAAAAACGCTTGCATTTTTCTTTAATTCTGTGTATGCTAATAATATATCATAAATTATCCGTATTTGAAATATAGGGAAGAAACAATTATGATTGACTTATTTGAACATTTCTAATAAAAGGCGGGATACTATGAATCTGAAAGAACTGGATGAATTTCTTAACTCCTATACCACACTCGAACTGCAGGGCCGGGAGGAATACTACCTCTCCAACAGTGAAGATGGAATTATTCCGCCGCTGCCGCCCGACATCAAATATTGCAGCGATGAACTGTACCAGCAGAAGATGGTCTACGATTATCAGATGAGCGATCGTAAACGCACCATAATCGTGCATCGCCATGAGCGCTACTCCAAAAACGATTACCACAATCATAATTACATCGAATTTATGTATCAATATAGCGGCCATACCATTAATTCAGTGGAGGGCAACACGATGCTGCTCAATCCAGGGGATATCTGTATCCTGGTCCCGGGTGTTTTTCATATTCCTGAAATCTACGACGACAGCATCTTGATCAATCTCCTAATTGCCCCGGGCACCTTCAATTGCGTCTTTGAAGCGATCGGAACACAGGACAACCCGCTCTGTAACTTCGCGCGGGAGATGTACTATGAACGCTCTTTTCCCAAGTACTATCTGCAGTACTGCTGCGATGAAAAGGTGCGACAATTTCTGAATGAACTGATGCTGGAATACTTTAACAGCGGACCCTACAGCACCATTCTTTCCGAAAATCTCTTGGCGGCAGCGCTTTGTCATATGCTTCGATCTGCTCCCGACACTGTCTATGTTTCCCCACAACGAACTTCCCGCGTTCAGCCGGTACTGCCCATCCTGCAGTACATTCATACGAACTTCCAAACTGTCACGCTACAAGAACTGGTAGAGAAATTCAACTACTCCCCGCAGCACCTCTGTCGCATGATCAAAGCGCATACCGGCCATACCTTCAACGAGCATCTGCAGGAGCTACGAATCAACCGTGCCTGCCAGTTGCTAATCAGCACAGACTTCAGCATCAGCAGAAT
>ERZ827524.2084-NODE-2084-length-15755-cov-2.725287_pt1 | contig 15755 bp, 14 predicted proteins | sample MGYA00519702_ERZ827524 | MGnify/ENA primary metagenome ERZ827524 (study PRJEB31778, sample SAMEA3449341) | human gut metagenome | biome: human gut; feature: human-associated habitat; material: faeces | place: United Kingdom | collected 2010/2012 ...
TCTGACGTACAAAGTGATTTTGCCGAACGATTGCCCTCCGAGGTTGTTTTACCCGAAATTGCTCGAACTTTCCGAGGAAGACCCGTCTTTGCGTCCCGTTTGGTCGGAAGAATTGCAGGAATTGCAGGTTCGGCTGATGGGCGAGGTGCAGACGGAGATACTGACAAGAAAGATAAAGGACAGATTCGGCGTTGATGTCGCTTTCGGCGAGGGACGCATACTTTACAAGGAAACCATCGCCGCCCCCGTCGAGGGTGTGGGGCATTTTGAGCCGCTGAAACATTATGCGGAAGTTCATTTGCTGTTGGAGCCGTTGCCGAGAGGTACAGGCTTGGTAACAGACACGGTTTGCCCGACGGACGAACTGGCTTCAAACTGGCAAAATCTTGTTGACACGGTGCTGAACGAAACACAGCTGCGAGGAGTGCTTGTCGGCGCACCGCTGACGGACATAAAAATTACGCTTCTGACAGGCAGATCGCACCCGAAGCACACGGAGGGCGGGGATTTCAGAGAAGCGACGCTGCGTGCGCTTCGGCAGGGACTTATGAGCACGCGCTCCGTTCTCCTTGAACCTTTTTACGCATACAGGCTTTCCGTGCCGTCCTCGTCTGCGGGCAGAGCGATACACGACCTGCAAATGCGTCACGCGGAGTTTGTGCAGGAAACGGACGACAACGGTTTTGCGGTCTTTACGGGGCGTGCGCCGGTTGCAAAACTTTCGGGATATGCAAAAGAAGTTGCGGCATACAGCGGCGGAAACGGCTCGTTTTCGTGCGTATATGACGGAGACGGAGAGTGCGAAAACGCCGAAGAAGTCATAGCGGAAAGCGGATACAAGCCCGAAGCGGATATGCAGCTGCCGCCGCATTCGGTCTTTTGCGCACACGGAGCGGGATTTGTGGTGCCGTGGAACAAAGTGCGCGAATACATGGATTTGCCCGCGGCATACAGACCGACAGTTCCCCTGCCGTCGCCGAGAAGCGTTGCCCGTGCACACAGGCTTTCGGACGCGCAGCTTGAAGAAATAATGAACAGGACTTACGGGCCCATCAAACGCCGTTCCTATGCGGAAAAGCGCATTTTTACCGCCGAACGAAAGTTTGAGCCGAGGCCCGAAACAACAAAACTCATAGTTGACGGCTACAATGTTATTTTTGCATGGGATTTTCTTGCGGAACTTGCGCAAAGAGACCTTAACCATGCGCGCGACAAGTTGATTGATATTCTGAAAAACTACGCAGCTTACACAAAAACGGAAGTGACGGCGGTCTTTGACGGCTATCGTGTTCCGTCGAATGCGGGCAGCGAAGCGACCGATGACGGGGTGACCGTGATATACACGCCGCAGGGGCAGACAGCCGACGCCTGCATGGAAAAACTTATGCACGGGCTCGGTCCCGACCACACGCTGCGCGTTGTTACGTCCGACAAACTTGTGCAGTTCGCGGCGATACATTCGGGCGTTTTCAGACTTTCCGCTCGCGAATTTTTGGAAGAGATAAAACGCATAGACGCCGAAATTACCGCGTTTATAAAGAAACTTGAAAAAGAAAACCGATAATGTTTTTCGTTTTTTCTGTCCCCTATATTTTTGTGGAGCTGTGCAATATCTGTCTTGCAAACGGATTTCAAACTTTTGAAATTGACTTTTCGGAACAAACGTGGTACAATTTATAATATATTTTAATTGAATATTTTTCTTGACGAAACGATACAAGAGCGCTTCCGCGTTCCGATACGACACGTTCGGAGGCGTGTATCGCAGTCACAAAGAATAAGACGCATGCCTACGGGCGTGCTTTTTTTTCGTTGAGACGATTGAATGAGAGGAATATCAAAATGGAAAAAACGGTTCAAAACACGTTTCTCGAAACGGAAAAAACGGGCAAATTGATGCGAAAGTTTGCGCTCCCCTGCATAGTTTCGCTGCTTGTCGGCGCGCTTTACAACATAGTTGACCAAATATTCATCGCAAATGCTGATTATCTCGGTTCTTTCGGCAATGCGGCAAACTCCGTGGTGTTCCCGATGACGGTAATTGCCTTGGCGATAGCAACGATGATAGGAGACGGCTGCTGTGCGTTCACAAGCATAAATCTCGGAGCAAAAAGACCCGAGAAAGCGGAAAAAGGCGTCGGAAACGCCATATTTCTGCTTGTTTCGTCGGGAATTGTACTTGCGGCGATATACCTTATTTTCGCGGATCCGATACTGAAAGCGTTCGGCGCGACGGTCAACGAAGAAACGTTTGAAATGTCGCGGGAATACTTCTTTTGGATAGCACTCGGCGTCCCGTTTTATATGTTCGGGCAGGGACTGAATCCGATAATCCGTTCGGACGGAAGCCCGACGTTTGCGATGATCTCTTTGCTTGCGGGTGCGGTCTGCAACTGTATTCTCGACCCGATATTCATTTATACTTTCAAATGGGGCATGACGGTCGGCGACGTGCTGACATTTATCGCAGTTGCAGTTGCGCTTGTTCATACCGCAAAGGAATTGAAAAGAGCCGATTTGACTGCAAAAAATTAAGACAAAACGATACTACACTTATGTTCTATCTTAATTTTTGATGTGCCGAGTTAAAACAAAACTGAAATAAGACACGTTTTTTTGAGTTGTTATTCCAATTTAGCAGCTGAAACTGAAATAACATATGCCTTTATTTTGATTTTGCAATCAGAACGCATACCGCCCGCCGAAATCGGCGGGCGGTATGCTTGACAAAACGAAAATGTTGTGGTAAAATAGATATAGACTACACAGATAGTCCGCAATATTGAGGTGCGGACGGGAGCGAAAGATGAAAAACAAGATTTTTGACAGCGAAATAAAGGTTATGGAGATAGTTTGGGAAAACGAACCCATAACGGCAAAGCAAGTCAGCGTTATCGCGGCGCAGACCATCGGCTGGAACAAGAACACGACATACACGGTCATAAAAAAACTTGAAGCAAAGGGATTTATCAAGCGCGACGAGCCGAATTTTGTCTGCACGTCGCTTGTGTCGCGAGACGAAGTAAGACGGGAAGAGACGCACTCTCTTATAGACAAACTTTTCGGAGGTTCGAAAAAAGCGCTGTTTTCATCTCTCTTGGAAGACGAGAAACTTTCGGAAGACGAACTTACGGAACTTCGGAAAATGATAGACGGGAGGTAGGCGGCGCATAGGTTGAATTTACACAGCCTGCCCGACCTGAAAAAATGAACATTTTCTTTTGGATATTCAATATGAGCGTTTGCGGAAGCGTTGCGGGACTTCTTGTTCTTCTTCTGCGCCGATTCCGCAAGATTCCCCGCCGCGCGATAAAGGCGTTCTGGGCGCTGCCGTTTCTGCGTTTTTGTCTGCCGTTCGGGCTTTATTCGGGATTCGGTCTCGGGAAATTGCTTGAAGCGCTGTCCTCAAAAAGTTTTGTATACTCTGCGGCAGTCGGAACGGGTCATATCAGTTTTTCGGCGATGAACAGCACTCATACAGCGCAAACCGTTATTCCCGTAGTTTATAAAAAAGACGTTTTCGCTGATATTTTCGGAATAACGTCGATCGTGTGGGCTGTCGTCGCCGCCGCGATAGCGATAACGCTTTTTACGCTGTATTTCACAACGGTTATCGAACTGAAAGACGCAAAGCGTGTAAAAGGCAATGTTTTTGTCAGCGAAAAGGTCACGACAGCCGCCGTTTACGGCATATTCCGCCCGAGAATAATCCTGCCCGCGAATTATGCGGAGCGGGACATCGACGCTGTGCTTGAACATGAACGGACGCACATAAAAAGCGGCGACAACCTTTGGCGCGTGCTCGCATTTCTTTGTGCCGCCGTGCATTGGTTCAATCCCCTTGCGTGGCTGTTTCTGAAAAAATTCACCGAAGACATAGAATTTGCCTGCGACGAAAAAGTTCTGCGCGGGAAATCGGTCGATGAACAAAAACGATACGCCTCGGCGCTTTTGAACTGTGCGGAAAGCCGCTCGCTTTTCGCTTCCGCTTTCGGAGGTGCAAAAGTCCGCGTTAGGATAGAGCGCATACTTTCCTACAAAAAGATGTCCGTCCTCGCTTCGCTCGGGCTCTGCGCCCTTGCAGCCGCGCTGACAGTGCTGCTGTTGACAAACTGAAAAATCTGAAACATATTAAAATTCTGCTATACCAATTGACATGAAAACTCTCCCCACGGATTTCGTGAGGAGAGTTTTTAATATTTCAATCATTTTGCGGTACGAAAACTTTTTGACATCGCATATATCACCGCGCCGTGGCAAGGCGTATGACATTGTAAGCGCCGTCATATATACCTGCGGCTTTGTTTTTCAGTATTGCGTCGTTGAACGAAAGCAGTACCTCGCTGTCCGTCTGCATGAGTTTTATCATATCGGCGGTCTCACGCGGGGTTTCACATTCGTATGTGCCGTCACCAACTTCCGCAGAGCGGAGCGCACCGTAGGCTTCATGTCCGCCGACACGGTGGATAAACAGTTTGGGCACGGGATAAAACGACAGCTCGCTCGGCTTTGTTACAAGCACGTCGCAAGCGCGAATGAGCAGATTTGTTATATATACCGCGGCGAAAATATCTTTGTGGCAAAACGCGTAAATGCCGTTTACGTCGCCATTGAGAGCCTGTGCGGCGAATGCGGACGCGGCGCGGTAATCGTTTTCGAACAGCGTAGCCGAAGCAAGGGCGGGAATTTCGTTCAAAAGCCCCTCCCAAACGTTTTTATGGTCGCCCACATTGAGGAAAAGCGTGGCTTTGCCCGCCTTGATCTCGGGCAGAAGCGTTTCGATAACACGGCGGAATATCTCTTTTTGAGCGCCCGCGCCGCCGACGGTCAGCAGATACCTTTTTGCTTTTCCGCTCTTTATTCTGTCAACGCGAAGCGCCGTGTCATTTTCCAAATTCGAAACAAATTCGTGATCGACATAATGCCCCGTGTATGCAAGTTCACCGTCCGGTATCGGGCGAAGAGAACGTTTTTTATCCATGCCGCGCAACGCTTTATAACCGAGAAACGAAGACGGCGTTTGCACGGTGTGCAGACTGCCCTCGGCAAGGTGCAGAGCCATAGGCCAGTTATCGGGGACGGCGTTGACGACACGCTCAAATCCTGCGCAGACCGCCGCTTGCGCGGGCCATGCATGCGTGGCGACGAAAGGAACGTTTTTGGGCAGATCCCGAAGCAGATTTGCCGTGAGTTCGGACGCCGCTTGGTCGCAGGCGTTATACGAAAGTTTGCGGAAGCCCTCGCTGTTGAGCGGTTCCCAATAAAGTTTGTTGAACAGACGGCTTTTATCCGAAAGGCGCGAACCCATTGAATACAGGTCGTTCTGATAGGATATCAGTTTTGTGCAGGTCGAATCGGGGAACGAGTTCAGGTCAAGCCATACGGGCTCAAAACCGAGCGCATGAGCACAGGAAGCCATCGCCATGGAAATGCGATAATGCCCGAAACCCATACGGATATTACCTATTATAACGGAGCGGTCGGAAAACCGAGCGCCGTCACCCTTTACAAGAACTTTTGTTCCGAGCGGGGCAAGGACTTCGTTTTCAACTGCGGAAAACGTATATTTCACATTGCCGTCATCGCCGAATTTGCGGATAAATCTCGCTTTTGTTTTTTCCGCTTTCGCAATAACCTTTTTCGGCATTTCGTTTCCGAACACGCTTGTGTATTTCGACATAATGTTTTTCCTTTCAAATATTTTTTTCGTTGACTGTTGACAAACGGTAAATTTTGTGCTACTATATAACCAATATCTGATAGTTATACTATCACATTTTCAGAGGTTTGTCAAGTGCAGGAACAGGGATATTGGGCGAAATATCGCGGCGAAAAGGTCGAAAAAGCCGTTTTTGCGGCAAAAAAACTATTTTCGGCAAATAAAATCGAGAACGTAAAAATGACCGACATCGCAAAAGAGTGCGATATAGGCGTTGCGTCGCTTTACCGTTATTTTTCGACGAAAGAAGCCATTGCGATAGAGGTCGGAAAACTTTGGTGGCGGCAGATAAAGGAATTTTTGAAGCCGCGGTTTGAGACACGTGAGTTTCTCGAAAAGAACGGGATAGGCAGGATAGAGGCTATCCTCGACGCATATTCGGAACTGTTTGAAAAGCAGCGGGATTTTCTTTTGTTTCTCGACGATTTCGACGCGTTCTGCTTAAAAGAGAATATAGCGAAAGAAAAACTCGAAGAATATCAGATCGAAACGGCGGATTTTTACAAACCGTATGCGCAGGCTCTGCTGCTCGGGCGTGAGGACGGAAGCGTCCGCGACGGGATAAACGAAGAACTGACCTATCTGGCGGTCAACCACACGATGCTTGCGCTTTTGCGAAAAGCGGCGGAAGGCAAAATTCTGACCCAAGACGAAAATTACGAAGCGGAAATATCTCTTATAAAAGAAATCATTTTAAGTTATTTTAAGACAACGGGAGGCAACGCAAAATGAAAAAGATAACAAACAAAGTGCTGTGGATCTTTGCGATAGGTCAGTTCGGTTGGAGTTTGCTTTCGGGCATTATCAGCAACTGGCTTGTTTACTATTACACGGACTCGCAAGCGGGCGTGTTCGGCAAGAACATCACGGGCGGAACGCTGTTTTGGAGCATAACGCTGTTCGGACTTATCACCATGGTCGGCAGAATATTCGACGCGGTGACAGACCCGATGATTGCGGGCTGGTCGGACCGAAGCAACTTCAAGGGCGGCAGACGCATACCTTTTATGAAAGTCATCGCCGTGCCGTTTGCGGTTATGACGGCTTGCGTTTTCGTGCTTCCGCAAACGTCGAACGTATTGCTCAACGACATTATCATTTTTGTTACGCTGATGCTTTTCTATCTGTTTATGACGATATACTGCACGCCGTATAACGCGCTTATCTCCGAACTCGGCGACACGCAGAAAAACAGAGTGAACGTTTCAACGTTCATCTCGTTCACATATATCGCGGGACTTTCCGTTTCCTATCTTATACCGAACCTTGCGCAGGTGCTCGGCGGCGGACAGACGACCGCGAAATCGATAAGACTTGCGATAGGAATAATGTGCCTTGTCGCGGCGATCGCCATGCTTATACCCTCTCTTTGGATAAAAGAAAGAGATTACATCAAATCCGAACCCGTCAAGACAAAAGCATTCCGCTCGCTCTTCAAAACGTTCAAGAACCGTCAGTTTGTGCGCTTTGTGCTTTCCGATATAATATACTTTTTCGCGGTAACGCTTTTCCAAACGGGACTTGCGTTCTACGAAACAAAACTCATGGGCATAGATGACACTTGGACGTTTTTGCTCACGGTCATAATGACGCTTGTCAGCCTTTGCCTTTATCCGCTCATCAACAAAACCGCGCTCCGCGTCGGCAAGAAAAAGTTAATAATCGTCGGCTTTTTTGCCTACGCATTTGTATTCCTGCTCGCGTCCGTATGCGGTCAGGGGCTGTTCTGGGGCATCGCGATAGCGGTCTGCGCAGGTATTCCCATGGCAATTCTCGGCATTCTGCCGCAGGCTGTTGTTGCGGATATTTCCGAAGTCGATGCCGTTGAAAGCGGCGAACAGAGAAGCGGAATGTTCTTTGCGGCGCGCACCTTTGCGATGAAAATGGGACAGGCGGTCTCCATGCTCGTTTTCACTTCCGTTGTTGCGGCGTTCACCACCGGTTCGGGACAGACCTCAACGGTCGAGCCGTTCGGCTACCGTCTGACGGCTATCATCGCAACCGTTTTCTGCGTTATCGGCGCCGTGCTGTTCTTCTTCTACGATGAAAAAGGCGTGATGAAAAAGATTGCGGAAAAGGAAGATAAGAATGCCTGAAAAAGTCATTTTTGACGCTGTTCTCGCCCACGGTTCGGACGCGGCGTTCCGAAAAGAAGAAGACGAAAACGGTTTTCGCTTTACGATCTGCCCGAACACCGAAACAAAGACAGAAAGCGTCACGGCTTATCTGCCGTTTGAATTCAAAAAAGACGACAGACTGTTTTTGAACGGGTATCAAAGCTGGACGCAAAGCCGTGAATACGGCGTCCGCGATTTTGACCGCTCCATGCGGTTCTGCCCGAAATTCCTCGATAAAAGATTTGAGTTTTCCGCATACGGCGACGGCGGTTTTTACAAAAAAGAATACCGCAAAGGCGTTCTGCACGGCTATTCGTATGCGTATATCAGACGCGGCGACGAATACTTTTTCTTCGGCAGTCTTGCGGAAAACACGGGATTTACAAGAATAATTTTCAATACGGTCTTCAACCGCGTAATATTCCAAAAAGACTGCGCGGGACGTGTGACCGCAACCGAATATAAAGTTTTTGATATATTCTTTGCGCGCGGAAGAGAAAAAGAAGTTTTTGACGCGTGGTTCGAAAAACTCGGAATCACACCGCGCTCCGTAACAAAAAAGAACGGCTACACAAGTTGGTACGACCGCTATCAGGACATCTCACAAAGCGTTATCGAAAACGCGTTGCGCGGCTTTGACCGACTTGACAAAACGCCCGATATTTTTCAGATAGACGACGGTTTTGAAACCAAAGTCGGAGACTGGCTCCGCATTGACAAAACAAAGTTCCCGAACGGGCTTGAACCCATAGTCAACGCGATAAAGGAAAAAGGCTGTGAGGCGGGAATATGGCTGGCACCTTTCGTCTGTCAAAAAGACTCCGCTTTGGCAAAAGACCACCCCGATTGGCTGCTGCGGGACAAAAACGGCAAACCCGTCGGCTGCGGAAGCAACTGGGGCGGCGCGTGGGCGCTCGACTTTTACAACAACGACGTGCGCGAATACCTGCGCGAATGCTTCGCTTTCTATAAAAATCTCGGCTTCGGGCTTTTCAAACTCGATTTTCTTTATGCGGCCTGCATGATTCCCCGCCCCGACAAAACCCGCGGTGAGATAATGTTTGAAGCGGCCGATTTCCTGCGCGAACTCTGCGGCAACCGCGAAATTCTCGCCTGCGGCGTTCCCCTGCTTCCCGTTTTCGGCAAAGTCGAATACTGCCGTATCGGCATGGATATGTCGCTTTCATGGGACGACAAACCGTATATGCGGCTGTTCCATTCGGAGCGTCCGTCAACGAAAAATACCGTTCTGAACACGGTCTTTCGCCGTCAACTCTCGGGCAGAGCGTTCTTGAACGACCCCGACGTGTTTCTGCTCCGCGACCGCAACACCGCCCTTTCGCCCGAGCAAAAATCGACGCTCGCCACGGCAAACGCGCTCTTCGGCGGCTTGCTTTTCGTCTCCGACGATTTTTCCGAATACTCGGAAAAACAACTCGCCGAATACAAAACCGTTCTCGCCCTCTCCGGGCGCGCGGAAAACATCTCCGTTTCTCCTGCCGCCGCCCCGACCGTGACCTATACCCTCGACGGCGAACGAAAAACGCTCAAACTCGGCTGAAAATCAAACAAAACAACGCAACCCGCAGACGAAACTCTCGTCTGCGGGTTTTTAACCTATAATTTTATAAGATACCACCTACAAAAAGGTTGCCTGACACAAAAGCGACAGAATATTTTTGCGTGGTGTCCGTTGACTTTGGGAGAGGGATATGATAAAATTGAATTGTTCAAAATTGAAATATTCAAGATTGGAGGATATGCGATGAAGAAAGAAAATAGAAGTGCCGAAAAAGGGAATAAGGCGGCGCTTAATGCCGAAAAAGCGGAAATAAATGAAAATAAAACGGGGCTTGCGCCCGAAAACCATGCCGAAAAAACGGACAAAGCGGTGAGCGAAACCGAAAAAGAGACAGAGCGTGCGGGAATAACCGTGAATAAAGCAGTCGGCAAGACAAAGAGCTCAAAAAACACAAAGATTGACGCTGAAAATGCGGACGGGAATACAAAAAAAGCGCGTGGTGCGGTTGCGGAGATAAAAGATAATGCGGGAGCGGCGAAGAAGAATGCCGGCGGTGCCGAAAAAAACGGCGGCGCGAAGCAAGATGTCGCGGAAGAGGCAGACGGAGCGGGTGCCGAAGAGAAAAGGACGAGGATAACTGCGGCGCATGTGTTCGGCGGAACAAAGAAGTTTATGGACGCTTACGGACGGGCGATGTTTCCGCTTTGCGAGGAAACGGGTTTGCCGATGCCGGCGATAGATATGTTGTTGTTTTTGGCGAACAACCCGGAGCATGACACGGCGAAAGATATATGCAAACTGCGGGGTTTCAAGCCCGCCATTGTGTCTTTCCACGTTGACAAGATGGTCGAAGAGGGGTATCTCGAACGGAAAACGGACGAGCATGACAGACGGAAGTTCTGTCTTGCTTACACGGACAAGGCGACGGATATAATCGAGAGAGGAAGAGAGATTCAGTTGCTGTTTGCGAAAAAAATGCTTGACGGGATATCGGACGGGGACGCAAAAACGATGAAACGGTGCTTTGACACGTTTTCAAAGAACCTTGAAGACATATTGGAGAACGGGCTCGGAGGAGAGAGCGAAAAATGATAAAATTGCTTAAAAATATGCGAAAGCGCGAGGTGCTGACGGCGCTTTTGTGCGCTGTCCTCGTTGTGGGACAGGTGTATTTTGACCTGCGGCTGCCCGACTTTATGTCGGAGTTGACGCTGCTGATAAAATCGGGAGGCGACGCAACGGGAGATATTGTGACCGTCGGGCTGAAAATGCTTGCCTGTACGTTGGCGAGCGCGGCGCTTGCCATTGCGTGCGGTTATCTTTCGGCGCAGACGGCGTCAGGATTCAGTTACACTCTCCGAGAAAGGATTTTTAATCGTGTGACGGACATCGGCAAGGCGGAGATGCAGGATATTTCCGTGCCGAGCCTGATAACGAGAACGACGAATGACGTCAACCAAATTCAGATGATAGTTTCGATGGGATTGCAGATGATGATAAAATCCCCTATCATGGCGGTTTGGGCGGTTATCAAAATTCTCGGAAAGAGTTGGGAAATTTCGGCGGTAACGGCGTTCGTGGTGGTTATTTGCGCAACGATACTGACCATTATGTCGATATGTCTGCCGCGTTTTCGCATGGTGCAGAAGTTGACGGACAAGATAAACCGTGTGGCGCGTGAAAACCTGACGGGAATAAACGTGGTTCACGCCTTCAACGCGGAGGACTATCAGAACGCGAAGTTCGATGTTCCGAGCGGCGAGATGATGAATCTGCAACTCAAAAACCAGCGTTTGTTTGCGCTTATGCAGCCGGTTATGGGGCTGGGAATGAACGGGTTGGCGCTCGTCATATATTGGCTCGGCGCGGCGCTTGTCAACGCGGTTCCGCTGTCAGACCCCGCCGGCAGACTCGGAATGTTTTCCGAAGTGGTTGTTTTCAGCACTTATGCGACGTATGTTGTTATGTCGTTTATGATGCTTGTTATGATATTTATGCTGTTGCCGCAGGCGCAGGTCTCGGCGGAGCGTATCAACGAGGTGCTTGACAAGTCTTCGTCGATAGTTTCTGGCAGCGTGACGGAGTGTTCCGAAAGCGGAACGGTGGAGTTCAGAAACGTGTCTTTCAAATATCCGAACGCTGCGGAAAATTCGCTTTCGAACATCAATTTCAGGATAGGAAAGGGTCAGACGCTTGCGATAATCGGCGCAACGGGCAGCGGAAAAACGACGCTTGTCGGGCTTATTCCGAGGTTTTACGACGCTACCGAGGGAGAGGTGCTGGTTGACGGAGTGAACGTCAAAGACCTTGACCTCGATACGCTTTACAACAAACTCGGATATGTGACGCAGAAAGCGGTGCTGTTCTCGGGAAGTATAAAGGACAACGTATTTTTCGGGCAGAGCGCGGCGGAGGAGAACGACGAAAATCTTGAAGCGGCGATAGACCTTTCTCAGGCAAAAGAGTTTGTGGACAAGACGGAGGACGGAACGGCGCACAGAATAGCGCAGCTCGGACGAAACGTTTCGGGCGGGCAGAAACAGAGACTTTCCATTGCCCGTGCGCTTGCGAGAAAACCTGAAATACTTGTTTTTGACGACTCTTTTTCGGCGCTTGACTATGCGACGGACGCAAAACTCCGCGCGGGTCTTGAAAAGAGTTTGCCGAACACGACAAAAATAATCGTGGCACAGAGAATAGGAACGATTCGCAATGCGGACAGGATAATCGTGCTTGACAAGGGCGAAGAGGTCGGAAGCGGAACGCACGACGAACTGATGAGGAGTTGCGAGGTATACAGACAGATCGCGAAATCGCAGTTAAGCGAAAAAGAACTCGGACTTAACGGGAACGGAGAGGGGGCAGCGATATGAGACCGATGCAGGGAGCGACAAGAGCGCCTTTGACCGGTGAAAAAGGAACGGTGGCGGCGCTCGGAAAAACCGCGGGCTATGTTAAAGGCGGCGTTGCGGTAACGGCGTTGGCTCTTGTGCTGGCGGCACTCGGAGCGGTTCTGACAATTATCGGACCGGATAAGATAGGCGAAATAACAAACATAATGTCCGATGGACTGATAACGGGTATAGACCTTGCGGCGATAGCGAAAGTGGGCATAACGCTTATAGTTATCTACGGTCTGAGTGCGCTTTTCACGTTCGTTCAACACTATATAATGGCAACGGTGACGCTGAAAATGTCTTACCGTATGCGCGGCGAACTTTCGCAAAAGATAAACCGCGTGCCGCAGAAATATTTTAACACCCATTCACAGGGCGATGTTTTGAGCCGCATTACCAACGACGTTTCGACTTTGCAGCAGGGCCTGACAAACGCGCTGCCGATGATAATTTCTTCGGCGACGCAGTTTGTGGGTTGTCTTGTGATGATGTTTGTGACGGAATGGAGATTGGCTCTTATCTCGCTCGGAATAACGCTTATCGGGCTGTTCGCGGTTGTTATGATAATGTCGCGTTCGCAGAAATATTTCACGGCGCACCAGGAAAATCTCGGCAAACTCAACGGATATGTCGAGGAGATGTATTCGGGGCACGAAGTGGTTCGCATTTCCCGTGCGGGAGATGAGATAAAAGACAGGTTCAAAGGGCTGAACAAGGCGGTTTACGACGCAAACAGAAAGTCGCAGTTCCTCTCGGGAATGATGCAGCCCCTGATGAACATTGTGGGAAACATAGCATACGTTGCGGTCTGCGTTTTCGGCTCGATACTCGTCATCAACGACCCGTCGCTCGGATTCGGCGTTATCATCTCGTTCATTTTGTATGTGCGCCTGTTCACCACGCCCCTTGCGCAGATAGCGCAGGGACTGACGAATATGCAGACGGCATCCGCTTCGGCTCACCGCATTTTTGATTTTCTCGAAAGCGAGGAACTCGAAAACGAGGACGAAAAACCGACTCTCGGCAAAGACGTTCACGGTGAAGTGGAGTTCGACCATGTACGTTTCGCCTATCCCGACACACCCGACAAAACGGTAATCAAAGATTTTTCCGCAAAAGTAAAACCGGGACAAAAGGTGGCGATAGTAGGACCCACGGGCGCGGGAAAAACGACGATGGTCAATCTGCTTATGCGCTTTTTCGAAACAAACGGCGGCTGCATAAAAATAGACGGAAAGCCCATATCGGACGTCAAACGCGAAAGTATTCACGAACTGTTCGGCATGGTCTTGCAGGACACATGGCTTTTTGAGGGCACGGTGCGCGAAAACCTTGTTTACAACATGAAGAACGTGACGGAGGACGACCTGTGGAGAGTCTGCCGTGCGTGCGGACTTGACAAATTCGTACGTTCGCTGTCAAACGGGTTTGACACGGTGCTTTCCGAAAGCGTAAACATTTCGGCGGGTCAGAAACAGTTGCTGACGATAGCCCGCGCAATGCTCCAAAACGCGCCCATGCTCATTCTTGACGAGGCAACGTCTTCTGTTGACACGAGAACCGAACTGCTTATTCAGCGCGCCATGGACGAACTGACGCAGGGCAGAACTTCGTTTGTTATTGCGCACAGGCTTTCCACGATAAAGAACGCCGACCTGATACTTGTTATGAAAGACGGCGACGTTATCGAAAGCGGAAACCACGAAACGCTTATGGAGCGCGGCGGGTTCTATGCGGACCTATACAACAGCCAATTCGCAAAATAAAACAGGGAAAGTAAAAAAGGCCCGGACCGCAAAAAGGATGAAAGGTATTTTCCCTATTAAAAGATTTTATGCCGTCGGAATTTTCTCCGACGGCTTTTCGCCTGCGCTGTTCACGACAAACGTTTTGGACTGTTACCATTGACAAAACAGATCGGTTGTGATATAATAAATAACAGATGTTGCGTATCACTTGTTTCCTGCAAGAGATATAAAGGAGAGATCAATACGGAAAAGGCGATAAAGACGGTCGGATTGACTAAAAAATACAAAGATGTGACGGCGGTTGACGGGCTGTCGCTTGAAATCAACGAGGGCGAATTGTTCGCGCTTTTGGGCGTCAACGGCGCGGGAAAAACGACGACGATAAAAATACTTTCGTGTGTGACGCGCCCGACTGCGGGAGATGCGATAATGGACGGCAAAAGCGTTGTGCGCGACACGGCGGCGGTCAAGGCGCTCATAGGCGTTTCGCCGCAGGAATCGGCGGTCGCGCCCAATCTTTCGGTAAAAGAAAACCTTGAAATGATGTGCGGAGTTCACGGATTTTCAAAAGAAAAGACGGCGGAAAAGGTTGCCGAACTTGCGGAAAAATTCGGACTTGACGAGGTTATGAAACGACGTGCGGGCAAACTTTCGGGCGGTTGGCAGAGACGGTGCAGCATTGCGATGGCGCTGATAAGCGAGCCGAAAATACTGTTTCTTGACGAGCCGACATTGGGACTTGACGTGCTTGCCAGAAGCGAACTTTGGGATTTGATAAAAGAACTTAAAGGCAAGGTTACGGTAATTCTCACAACTCACTATATGGAAGAAGCGGAAGCACTTGCCGACCGTGTGGGAATAATGAAAAGCGGGAGGCTGATAACCGTGGGAACGCCTGCCGAAATAAAAGAAGAAGCGGGAACGGAAAAATTCGAAGATGCGTTCATCGCGCTTGTAAAGGGGGCAAAAAAATGAAAACGCTTGTTTTTGCCCGCCGCACGGGAAAAGAAATTCTGCGCGACCCGTTGACGCTGTTTTTCGGGCTGGGCTTTCCGCTGATACTTCTTGTTCTGTTGAGCGCGATACAGAAAAATGTTCCCGTGCCGCTTTTTGAGATTGAAAAACTGACGCCGGGGATAACGGTCTTCGGGCTTTCATTTATGACGCTGTTTGCGGGAATGATAGTTGCAAAAGACCGTGAAAGCGCGTTTTTGCAGCGGCTTTACACCACCCCGCTCCGTGCTTCTGATTTCATTTTCGGCTACATTCTGCCGATGATACCAATTGCGGTTGCACAGAGCGTTATATGCTATGCCGCAGCGTTCGCGTTCGGGCTGAAACCGAACGTGAACATAATCTATGCCCTGCTTGCGATAATCCCCGTTTCCCTGCTTTTCATCGCGCTCGGTCTGCTCTGCGGGGCGGCGCTCGGCTCAAAACAGGTCGGCGGTATCTGCGGGGCGCTTGTTACCAATCTGACGGCGTGGCTTTCGGGCGTATGGTTCGACCTTGAACTTGTCTCGGGACTGAAAACCATTGCGGAATTTCTGCCGTTCGTCCATGCGGTAAAACTCGAACAGGGTCTTCTGAACGGAGACTTTGCGTCGCTTCTGCCCCACGCGCTTTGGGTAGCGGGCTACGCAATTGTGCTGTGTGCCGCCGCAACGGCTCTTTTCACAAAGAAAATGAGAGACCTGTAACCCCCACACACATTCCGCCGGAAAAGAAAACAGACGATTTATAAACAGAAAA
>ERZ827524.2085-NODE-2085-length-15734-cov-4.507367_pt1 | contig 15734 bp, 12 predicted proteins | sample MGYA00519702_ERZ827524 | MGnify/ENA primary metagenome ERZ827524 (study PRJEB31778, sample SAMEA3449341) | human gut metagenome | biome: human gut; feature: human-associated habitat; material: faeces | place: United Kingdom | collected 2010/2012 ...
CCGCGCGCACAGCCTTCGCTTTCGCGCGACAGACTCCATAGCACTCGCAATGGTGTCGGCCGACGCCCCGAAAACGTCCGCCGCATCGGCACCGTGGTCCTTTTCACGCCGAGCGCATCGTCGAGAACGCCTTATGTCATGTATTTTGACAATTCCATCGCCTTTATCAAACCATTCGCTCTTTATCGCCAATTATCTTGGCAATAATATAACACAGCTTCCATTATTTGTCAAGTAATTTGGCGCATATTTTCTAAAAAATCTTGACTGTCAAGATTTTTGACGTTATAATACAAACAAGGAGTTGTGTGACGTGAAATTGAAAGAAATACGGAAGCAAAGGAAAATGAGTCAGGCCAAGCTGGCTGAGAAATTGGGCGTATCCAGAAGCACGGTTTCCATGTGGGAAATCGGAGCGAGTCAGCCCGACAACGATAATCTTCTGCAGCTTGCACAAATCTTGAACATCAGTCTGGACGTCCTTTTAGGGAACGACGCTTCCTCGGCGGAGGATGCATCGTATGTCCTGCCCGTTCAAATCAAAAGGGTCCCCCTGCTCGGCAACATCGCCTGCGGAGAACCGATTTTTGCGGAAGAGGAGCACGGGGAGTATATTTACACCTCGGATGCACTGGATGTGGATTTCTGCCTGCGCGCACAGGGGGACAGCATGATCGGCGCGCGGATTTACGACGGGGATATCGTGTTCGTCCGCCGGCAGGACATGGTGGACGACGGCGAAATCGCCGCCGTGCTCATCGGGGACGAAGCGACGCTCAAGCGCGTTCGGTATGACAAAGAAGCGGAAACCCTGTCCCTGTACCCGGAGAACCCGAAGTACAAAACCATGCATTTTTCCGGAGAGGAATTGGAGGAAATCAAAATTCTCGGCAAAGCCATAGCCTTTCAGAGCGTAATCCAATAAGCATCGCTGAAACAACGTAACGAAAGAGGCGGTGTTGAGAAAGTGTTCGGGACGAAACGGCGTGTTGCATTTTTGGCCGTTCCCTTTTCTGTGCTCGGCGGCACGTTCAACGGCGTGGTCAAATTCCAGTGCAGCATCTGCGGCGATACATAAGGCAGCATTCAAGCGCAGGCAAAAGGACACATTTGGCAGGAGGCCGCCTGCACGCAGCCGAAGTCCTGTACCGTCTGCGGCGCAGACCCATTGCGGGGCAGATTGGACAAACGAAGCCATCGAACGCGCGAAGCACTGCTTGGACATTATACCGATGCCGAGAGAACGACTGAAAGGCCAACTTGAATGCGAGAAATTTGCAGACGACCAATTAGAAGAAGCACGAAAAGCGGTCGGGTATTAACCGGCATCCGAAAAGGAAGGCGAAGCAAACGTCTGCGTGCACCAAATGCCGGGCCGCGCTGCCGAAAGGGGACAAATACGGTCCGCAGTGCGGGAAGAAGCAGGTCAAGGAGGTGCGCAAAGCACGCAAGCGCGCCAACGGCCTCGGCATCTCCCGCAAGACGCCGCACGCGGCGCGACATACAGCCGCCGGACGCGCCGGACTGCCACAAAAGACACTCGGGCGCTTCGATTCCTCAACCGCGGCAAGCCTTCATACGCGCACGGATTCACAAGCGCGCATCGACGCGGTCGAAAACAATACGCCATTCCCCAAAACAAAAACGCACCACGACCGAAGCACGAAAGCCCCTGCGCCCCTCCTAAGTTGAAAGAATGCCTCCCTCCCGATGCAGGGAAGCAATGCGCTTTTCCCGATGCAGAAAAAACGCGCCCTCCTCTACGCAGGAAGAATGCGCCCTGCCCGAAATAGGAAAGCAGCGTATCCGCCCAAAGCATAAAAACCATATACCCGCCCCAAAGCAGGAAAATATGTATCCTTCCCGTAATAAAAAACAACACGCCTCTCCCGAAGCAAAGCGGGAGGGCGCGTTGTTTGCGGCCGCGTCAGCAGCGCATTGCATAGGTCGATTGTCCGGCAATGCGAAGCGGAAAAAGCCGTTGCAAATACAAAAGATTTGAATCGCACAGACGATGTGAAGCTCTCAAACGATAATGGTGCGGCAAAAACCATCGGCAGCCCATAACGGGAAATTTGATGTGCCGCCGGCCGGACGATCGGGCTGCGCACGGCAGGCACGCCGCCGCTGTTCGCATAGGGCGTGACGGCCGCGAACGCCGCGTCGGTCAACGCCCCGCAAAATATGGAAAGCGCCGCGGCCCGCTTTCGCCGTGCCGACCGCGCAGAAGAGAACGGTTCGGTTGCCTGCGCAGACGTTTTCCCGGGAAACCGCGAAGACGTCTGCAAGGAAGCAGGGTCGATTGTTATGTAAGAACGTGCCGGTGCAAAAGCGATGGACATGACGTCCGGCGAAAAGACGTCCCGCGCTCCGAGGAACGCGCAAATCGATTCGGAAAAGGCCCGACTGCGCGATAAGCCGCCGCGCAATTCGAGCCTGCCCCGGCGTTACGTTTCGGCGGCTTCGCCGTTTTTTTCTTCGCCTTTCACACGGACATTGCGCTCCGGCGTATGCCTGTCCCCTTTTTTCACGACGCGGGAAACAACGCTCCGTCCAAGGGCCGCTACAACCGTTACAGACGCTGCAACCTCCGCAGCCCCGACAGAACGGCGCGCCAGCGCCCCGCGCAGAAGAAATAAGCGGGGCGCTTTCCCCTGCGACGCAGCGGCAGCGGCGCACCCGCGCGGGCCAGCGCCCCGCGCTCTCCCGACGCCCGCGCGGCAGCACGGGCGTTTTTTACCGTCGGTTTATGGAGAAGGCTAAAGCGGCTTCGACGGCTTCAGCGCCGCCCGCCGTCCGGCGGCGGCCTGCCGCTGCGCTTCGGTGCGGCGCGCTGCGGCACGGCGGCGCTGCTTCTGCAATCTGGTCAGGTCAAGCAGAAAGCGGTTGAAGCGGCTGTTGGCATAGGTTTCGTTATAGATGCGCGTGAAATTGCTCCCCTGCGGACGGCGTCCCGTCCCCAGAAAGAAGGCGAAGATCGCCGGTCCCAGCGTGAGCGCGCAGACGGCCACGGCCACCGGCGTCACCACGTCCGATTCCGCCGCCCGCCCGATCGCGAGCGGCAGCAAAATGCAGGCCAGCGCCTCCGCCAGCATACAAAACGCGATTTTTACAGTCCTCATCCTTGCTCATCTGCCTTTCGTTCGGTTTGTTCGGATCAGGGGCCCCTGCCGACAAATCCAGTATAGCAGACAGGATGGGAAAATTTTGTCGCATTATCAGGAGTGACGTAATTTTCCCTTGTTTTGGCTATGGGAATATACACCAAGCCTTTTTGCGCCTTGCATTAGCGAGCCGAGAATCCCCCCGGCTTTAGCCGTGGGGAATGTCAATTCCTTTCTACCCGATATGATTTTGCGTTACCTGTGCGTTGCATCTCATTATAGGATACAATAAAAGCAGAACAAAACCGAAAGGGGGACTTCAGGAATGGCAGACATGGTCAGCTTCTCAATCCGAGTAAACCCGAAAGTCAGAGACGAAGCGAACGCGTTATTTGAATCTCCGGGACTTGATTTCGCAACAGCAACGAGAATATTCTATCAAGCGGCCATCGATTGCGGCGGCTTCCCGTTCGAGGTGAAAAAAGAACTTCCCAACGAAGAAACAAGAAAGACATTACGGGACGCGGAGCGCGGAATCGGTATGTCGGAACCGTTTGACACGGCGGCCGAGCGGATGGAGTGGCTTTATACCGACGATTCAAGCGACGCGGCAATGCAAGCGCGGCTTCCGGCTCGCTATGAAGCGTGGGTACAATCCTGCATCAATGGAGAACATCGGGAATCTATTCGCGAACGTGATACCCTTGCCGCCGGCGCCAAGAGATCGCCGGCCGGCAAGCGCAAAGCGCTGCGCCAACGCAAGGGAGGCCGCATCGCGCCGGACCGGCTGCTCATATACAGCAGCCGAGGGGAGCTCATACTCGAACTGAGCCGAACAAGCGCTCACAGCGGCTTATTTCGATGGTCACGAACAATGGCGGCGGCGGGGCAGGGCGAAGCCGTCCCATCCCGCCGCTTGCTTCGTTTTACCGTATGGACTGTGTCTCGCGTCCTCTAACGGCTTATCGTGTCGAATATCGTTTTGCCATCTCGGCGGTGACGGCGGCCAGCTCGTCGACGAGGTCGGCCGGATGCGTCACGCGGACGTATTTGCCGTACTGCAGCGCCCAGCAGAGCATCGCCGCGCGATTGACGCGGACGCGCACGGTCAGCTCGTCGTCGGTCACGTCGGTAAAGACCGCGTCCAGCCCGAACCAGTCGATGATGTCGCCGATGATGCTGCGCTTGGCGCGGAACTCGACCGCCGCACTTTCGCCGGCGAACATATACACATGCTCGGCCAGATGACGGGGCAGATCCAGCCCCTTTTCCAGCCCGCGGACCTGCCGCTTGTCCTTGGCCGGACGGTCGAGCAGCTCGATGCCGCTGATGCGGTCGATGCGGTAGTTGGCGAGCGTGTCGTATTTGTCGTAGTTGCAGATGAGGTAATAGCGGCCGTTGGCGGCGACCATCTGGTAGGGATTGACGACGTAGCGCCGCACCCTGCCGTCGCCGTCGGTCCGCGGATGGGGCTTTTTGTCCACCCCGTATTCGCAGTAGGCGAACGAAACCTGCTTTTTGCTCGTGATCGCCTCGTCCAAAATCTCGACGGTGTAGAAAAACTGGTCGCTGCGCGGCAGCGCGCCGGGCAGCGCGCGGACGTGCGTCAGCCGCGAGCGGAAGTGGACGCTGGACAGGTCCTCGATCTTGCGGATGAGGCTCGCGCACTGGCTTTCCGGCAGGCTGCGGGAGGAAAGCAGGCTGTCGATGAGCAGCCGCAGCTCGGCGTCGGTGAACGCGCGCTCGATGTACCAGCCGGTGCAGAAGGTGCCGTCCTCGCCGTCGGCGCCGGCGCGCGGGCGCTCGTCGCAGCAGATGGGATAGCCGCAGGCCTGCAATTCCAGCAGGTTGCGCCGGACCGACTTGCGGTCGGCGGTCATCCCGTATTCGGACTCGAGCAGCCGCAGGAGCTCCTGCTGGGAAAGGCGGTGGTTTTCGTCGGAATACTTGCGCAGCAGCTCCAGCAGGTTGAGCGCGAGCATCTTTTTCGGTTGCAGGGAATATGCCATATCGGCGCGTCCTTTCGAAAGGAATTTTGCAGAGCGGCGGCCATGCGGGACCACGTCCCCGCGCGCCGCCGGTGTGAGACGGCCGCCGTGCGGAATTAGGCGTGCGCGGGCAGCGGCAGACTGTGCGGCCATACTGACCTGCTAAGCCCCAGAGTTTTTCGCGCCAGCGGCACGGAAAACTTGAATAGCCGCCGCACAGACTTCTTCATTGTACACTACTCTATGCGGCCATACTGACCTGCAAAGTCCCAGAGTTTTTCGCGCCAACGGCGCGGAAAACTTGAATAGCCGCCGCACAGAGTTGGCTTATTGCCAATCTCTATGCGGCTATTATCCCCGCTGTGCAGCCCCAGAGTTTTTTGCGCCAACGGCGCGGAAAACTTGAATAGCCGCCGCACAAACTTTTACATCGTATTACTCTATGCGGCTATTATATCCCATCCGTCCGCAAAAAGCAAGTCTTGACAGAACGGGGCAGGAAAGATATAATAAGGAAAGAGAAACAAGCCCTCTCCCCGCCGCGCGTCTCGGGACGGCGCTGCGGACCTCTGTTTGACCCCAAAAGCCCCGCGCGGGCAGAATCCCCCGCAACGGCGGGAATCCCTGTGCTGCGGAAATCCCTGCGCGGCAGGAAGCGCTCACACAATGGGAATCCCTGCGCGGCGAAAAAGCCCCCGCGCAGCGCGAATTCCCCGTGCGGCGGCCCCTCTGTGCGGCGGGCCTCCTCACACATCGGGAATCCCCGCGCGGCGGAATTCCCATCCCCGCGCGGCGCGGATTTCCCACGCGGTGGGAATAACAACAAAAAGATTGGAGCAAACGTGATGAAAAAGCTAACCTCGTTCCTTCTCTCGGCAGCGCTCTCCGCGGGCCTGCTCCTTACGGCGGGCGCGCCGTCCGCGTCGGCGGCAGAGACGCCGCTTGTGCTGGGCGTCAACGCCATCAACGACACCGGCCGCGAGGGACACGCCATCCTCTACACGCCCGCACATGGCGAAGCGGTCAACGGCGGCACCGATTTCGCGTGGTGGCGCACCGCGACCTTCGAGTACAGCGACGAGCTGGAGGCCTACGTCGTCGTCAGCGTCTCGCTGTCGGTCGGCGGCAGTTCGCCGAAGGCGCCCTTCATCCCCGAAGGCGGGTTCGTCCTCTGCGCCAACGTCGGCAACGATTACAGCGCCGGCGGCGGCGTGAACTATATCAACACGCTCTCGACCGACACCTATAACGGCATCGCCTCGCTGAACGTGGGCGACACGGCTTATCTGACCGGCATCGACCTTGCCGCCGGCACGATCGACACCGCCGGCTCGCCGTATTACGGGGCGGACTTTGTCTCCAACGCCAAAATCACCATAGGCGCCAAGCCGGACGGCGACGTCTACACCCCCGACCGCTCGGCGGGCGCGCTGCCGCAGGTGACCACCGACATCGGCGGGCAGAAGACGATCGATGCGACGGCCAACTTCACGTTCACATGGGAACCCGTCGAGGGCGCGGAGGGCTACATCATCAACATCAACGACTGCACCGTCACCGGCGACGGTCCGGCCATCGCCGCCAATGTCCGCACACAGGAGACGTCCTACACCGTTCCGGCGGGCCGGCTGACCATCGGCGGCAGCTACTCTGTCTGCGTCTCGGCTTACGCCGAGGGCAGGCTCAACGGGCAGAACACATACGAGTCTGTCTTCGCCGTCAGCGCGCAGGCCGCGGAGAGCGAGTTCCGCGACAAGACGATCGTCGCGTACGGCGACAGCATCACCGCGTTCACCGGCTGGGTGAAGATGCTCGGCGGCCGGCTGGGCACGACCGTCATCAACGCCGGCGTCGGCGGGGACAACACCTCGCAGGGCTTGGCGCGGTTTGAGACCGACGTCGCCGCGCACGACCCGGACGTCGTCATCATCCTGTTCGGGATGAACGATCAGGCGCAGGTCATCGACACCGGCAAGCCGCTGCTCGACCCCGAGACCTACGAAAGCAACTACCGCGAGATGATCGAGCGCTGCATCGGTCTGGGCGCGCAGCCCGTGCTGCTGACCGGTCACAACGTCTGCACCGCCAGCGGCTACTACACGCCCGGCGGCTACGGGCTGGATTATTCCACCGACAACCTGAACGACTATTACGACATCATTCGGAGCCTTGCCGCCGAGTACGATTTGAATTTCATCGACCTGAACAAGCTCTGCGCCGGCGAGAAGGATACGGACATGCTCGCGGCAGGCGACGGCATCCATCTTTCGACCTACGGGCACGAAAAGTACGCCGAATGGATCGGCGACTATATGCTCAACGAATTCGAGTGGAAGGAGCTGCACCTGCCCTCGGAGGATACTTCCGCGCCGGAGGCGTCCTCTGCGCCCGAGACGTCCGACGACGCCGATGCTTCGGAAAGCGCCTCGGCGCCCGCTGCGGACGCGTCCGCAGCCGAGTCCGAAGCGGAGAAGTCCGGCCTGTCCGCAGGCGTCATCGCGGCCATCGCGGCCGCCGCAGTCGTTGTCGTCGGCGGCATTGCGCTGCTGCTGGCGGCCCTGCTGGTGCTGTCTTTGGCGGCCTGCGGCACAAAGGACAACGATAAAAAAGCGGATATGAGCAGCAATGACTCTGCCATGACCGGCGAGCCGAAAAACGCCGAGGAGGCACTCGCCCTGCACAAAAAGCTGATGGAACAGGAGAACACGATCCTGTCGCAGAATACTGCGCTCTGGGAAAAGGTCTTCATGGAGGCCGACAAGGGCATGGCCATGGTGGAGGACGGCAAAAACTATGGCGAGTTCCTGCTGGATACCATCGAGAGCGCCAAAGACCAGTTCACCGACGAAGAATATAAGATGTTGAAGGAATCGGCCACGGAGATCAGCAATATCGAGAACAAGCTGACTGAACTGGAGGAAAAGTACCCTGAAACCGCGCAGATGTCCATGGACAGCGATATGAGCATGCCCGCAGGCAGCGACACGAGCAACCCTCCCGACGACGGCAGCATGCAGAAGTTCCCCGCCTTTGAGGGTAAAGACCTGGATGGCAACACGGTGAAGAGCGACGAGCTGTTCTCCGGCAACGCCGTCACCGTAGTGAATTTCTGGTTCACCACCTGCAATCCCTGCGTGGGAGAGCTTGCCGAGCTGGACGCGCTGAACAAGGAGCTTGCGGAGAAGGGCGGCGCGCTCATCGGCGTCAACACCTTCACGCTGGACGGCGACGAAGCGGCAATCTCGGAGGCGAAGGATGTACTGGCCAAGAAGGGCGCGACCTATCAGAACGTGTATTTCGCTTCCGACGGCGAGGCCGGAAAATTCACGACCAACATCTTCGCCTATCCCACCACCTATGTGGTGGACCGCAACGGCAACATCGTGGGTGACCCCATCGTAGGTGCCATCACGGAAAAAAAGCAGGCGGAGACGTTGCAGAAACTCATCGACCAGACCCTTGCCGCCGACATGGGCTGACAAACGGTTTCGTCAGCGGTTACGCAAAAGATGTTTTCTGATCAGATAAACAGCGCACCCGGACGCGAAGGCCGGGTGCGCTGCCTGTCTGAAGGATCATCGGAAGGTGGAAAGGCCATAGCTGTTCGCCAGCGCGTCAATTCGCTGCCCGGCTTTGCACATTCGGCACTCGCCGGTTGGATAGGTCTCATAGCCCGGGATATCGGCAGGCGTGAACAGGCTCAACACTGGGATGCCGTCCAGGTCAGGAATCGCGCTGAAAACCGCTGCAATGCCCTGCGTTTTGCCGCCATAGTATTGGATACAATCAAGGGCGCGCCGCGCAGTTTTTCCGGAATTGACTGTCGAGATCAATAGAAGCATGTTTCTGCCATGGATCATGGAAACCAGATTTTCACGGAAAAGAAGTTGGCCGTTGGAGTCATATTCCGGTGTGACGACACAGATGCTCTTGTTATTGTTGACAGAGAACAAAATTTTCTGCGTCAGCTGTCGGGCCAGGAACGCGCCGATGACCTCGCTGCCATCCATGCAGATGATGGTGTCGATCGACTTTTCGTAGATGTAATGGTTTGCGAGCGCAAGCGCAGTGTCGTGCGCCAGACTGTATTCGTGCTTCAGCCGTGTGATGTCAAGGTAATGACTGTTATGGGAATGCCGGGTCGCAAAATGACCATGGAATGCAATGAGTTCGAGATTAGGATTCTCTCTGGAACGGATGGCTTGTGTACTCATAGACAATACCTCCTTGCATATTCACGTCGGAATGGCGGCGGGTGCAGGCGGGGCAAAGCTGCTTTCATATGGGTTTCCTGTGGTGGTTATATTATAATAGATACCGAGTCCTGATAGCAAGCGATTTATAAAAAACAGTAGTATTGCTCCGCCTGATCATGGTTCCTGCTCCTTTGCAGCAGCCTCGGCGGCAGCCTTTTTTGCTTTAGGAATCGTCCTCGGCGTAGGCAAAATCAGTGGCCGCAGGGGTCATGGACGCGTTTTTGCCCGCGGCACAGCTGGATAAAAAAATCAGAACCAGCAGGGCGGCAAGCAGAATTACAAGTTGGCGATCCTTTTTCATAGTGTAATCTCCTTTCGTTTGTCGCTCTGTTTATAGACGGGAAAACAGAGGCTCCGTTGCAGGATTTGTTCCGGAACTTCGGTTTCTCTCCTCTATTTTAAGTATATCTGATTCAGTTTCGTTTGACAAGAGGGGGAAACGATAGGAAATCTGCTGCCAAAAACCGCAATTACTGGAATGTTGACAGCCGATATATTTTGCGGTACAATTCATATATCTGCTCATGGATAAGGGCGGAAAGTCCGGATTTTTCATGGCAGACGATGAAATTGAATGATATGAGGGCAGGCGGAAGCAAGATGCAGTACCGAAACACACGGCAGCGTAAAATTGTTCTGGAAGCGGTACAGGAACACCATGACCATCCGAGCGCAGACCAGATCTATCTGGAGATCCGTGCAAAAGACCCGAGAATCAGCCGCGGAACGGTTTATCGGAATCTGAATATCCTTTCTGGGGAGGGGCAGATCACGCATGTAAAGGTCTCCGGAGCGGATCGGTATGACTGCAGGACAGACTTTCACTATCACCTGATCTGCACGGGCTGCGGCGCAGTCTGCGATGCTCCGTTTTCATACGACCCAACGCTGGACAAAACGCTTGCGGCGGAATCCGGGTATCGGATCACGCGGCACAGGTTGATCTTTGAAGGCGTCTGCCCGGCGTGTCAGAAGGCTGAGCGTGAAAAATAAGCGCTGCACAGAAACTTGGAACGTGCAGGATTTGAGCGGGATCCGCTCAAATCCTGCACGTTTTTGTTGAGGTATGCGGAGCAGCACTAAATTAAACTGAGACTTCATATTATTAGCATTGCGGATCTGCCAATTTTCCTGTATAATATAAAAACAGAAAACACAGCATGACAAGAAAAATATTTGTTGAAAGGAGGCGCGGCATATGATTTTGGGGATTTTGCGTGAGACGAAGAAGGGTGAAAACCGAGTGATCTGTACGCCAAAAGAGGTGGAGACCATCACGACCTCAGGACACACTGTTTATGCACAGCGCGGCTGCGGAGAACGAGCCGGTTTTTCGGATGAAGCGTATGAATCTGCGGGAGCGCTTCTGACAGACTCCGTGCAGGAGCTGTTCAAGGTCTGCGATATGGTTGCCAAGGTCAAGGAGTTTACGCCGGAGGAATGGCCGTTGATCCGGACAGGCCAGCTGCTTCTCGGTTGCCTGCATCCGGCGGCAAATCCGGAGGAGGTCGACGCGCTGATGAAAAGCGGCTGCATTGCATTTACGGCGGAGGATTCCCATCGATATGGCTCCCCGAACTGTGAGGCAGCGGGGAAGCAGGGGGCGCTGTTCGGGCTGGAATCGCTGCTGACCATCCACGGCGGAAAGGGAAAATATGTCGGCGGCTTTGCGGGGGAGCCGGGTATCCATGCGCTGATTCTCGGAAGCGGAAAAGTCGGCAGAGGCGCTCTGCAGGTCTTACAGGCGCTCGGCGCCAACTGTACGGTCATGGCCAGAAATATGCACAGGCTCCGTGCGCTCTCAGCACAGTATAATGGCCGAGTCCGCGTTAGGCGCTGCTCACGGGCGCATATTGCGGAAGAATTGCCGAAAATGGATATCGTCCTCAACTGTGTCAAATGGCAGAAGGAGAACAAAGAGTTCCTCATCACCCGAAACATGCTTTCCCTCATGGAAAAGGGCTCAGTGATCGTGGATATTTCCAACGACGAGCCGGGCGCGATCGAGACCAGCCGCGCGACCACGCATGAAGATCCGCGGTACATTGTAGACGGCATTGTGCATTACTGTGTTGCAAATATTCCGGGCGCGGTTGCGCAATCTGCGTCTGTTGCCTACGCAGCACAGATGCTGCCGCTGATCTTGCACCTGCTGAATGACGGCGAGGAGGAGACCTGCATCCGCGACGGCTATTACCGGCGGGCACTGACGATCTACCGGGGGCTTCTGACGCATGAGGAAACGAGCGCCGTACAGGGAAAACCCTGGGTTCGCCCGGAAGAGGCGCTCGGGATCTCCGGCTTCCGCCTCGACCCTGCACCGCTGGCGTCGGATACGCACTCGACCCATTTTTATTCCTGGGCAGAAGACGGCGGAGCCCAAACTGAACACAGTTCATAAGGATGACACAAAGATCTATACCGGGCAAAACGTACAGGCTGAATAAACAAAACGAGCAGCGGCGCAAAACAACGCCGCTGCTCCGGCGCGTATCAGGGCTGCCTCCGGCTTTTGAAATGGGACATATCAAATTACGAATAGACGGTCCGCAAAAGAAGAATGAACGGTTTGATAAGATTTTATCGATAAGTATTGACCGGTATCCGGTGGATATGCTATGATTTTTTTGGATTAAAAAATGCTGTTTATATCAAAAAATAGAATAAAAAGATCAGAAAAGCAGAAGGAGGGAGCCAGCCTTGAGCAGATTGGATATCAAAACCGCAAGCAAGGCCCAGACGGTCGTTGACCGCCTCTACAAGGACATGGAACGCAGGATCGCGTCCAGTCCTCCGGGCCTGTGTCCGATCGATATGTCGCTGACATTTTTGCAGCTGTGCCACGCGCAGTCGTGCGGCAAATGCGTGCCCTGCCGCATTGGACTTGGCCAGCTGAGCATATTGATGGGGCAGGTGCTCGACGGTACTGGTACGATGCTGACCATCGACACCATCGAAAAAACGGCGCGCGCCATCGTCGCCTCTGCCGACTGCGCCATCGGCCGCGACGCGGCGCAGCTGGTCCTGAGCGGCTTTGAGGGCTTCCGGGACGATTACGTGAACCACGTTCAGCACCACCGGTGCCTCGCGTCGCTGCAGAACCCCGTGCCCTGCGTTTCGCTCTGTCCTGCGGGCGTGGACGTGCCGGGCTATGTTGCGCTGGTGCGCGAGGGGCGGTACGCAGACGCCGTGCGCCTGATTCGCAAGGATAACCCCATGCCGACCGCCTGTGCGTATATCTGCGAGCATCCGTGTGAAGCGCGCTGCCGCCGCAATATGGTCGACGCGCCCGTCAATATCCGGGGCCTCAAGCGCTATGCAGTCGACCACGCAGGGGATGTTCCGAATCCTGCCTGTGGGAAGTCGACCGGCAAGCGCGTCGCCATCATCGGCGGCGGCCCGAGCGGCCTTTCCTGCGCGTATTATCTGCGCCTCATGGGGCACAGCGTGACAATTTTTGAGGAAAAGAAGCAGCTCGGCGGTATGCTCCGCTACGGCATCCCGGCTTACCGCTTCCCGCGCGAAAAGCTTGATGCGGAGATTACCTCCATTTTGTCCACCGGCGTTGAGGTACATACCGGCGTGACGATCGGAAAGGACATTTCCTTTGAGCAGCTCCACAAGGACTACGACTGCCTGTATGTCGCCATCGGCGCGCATACGGACAAAAAAACCGGCATTCCCGGCGAGGACAGCAAAAATGTCATGTCTGCCGTTGAGATGCTGCGCGCCATCGGTGATGATGTGATGCCGGACTTCACCGGCAAGCGTGTCGTGGTCATCGGCGGCGGCAACGTCGCAATGGACGTGACAAGAAGCTCCGTCCGTCTGGGTGCTTCGAGCGTCACCTGCGTCTATCGCCGCAGAATTGCGGATATGTCCGCGCTTCCCGACGAGGTGCAGGGCGCAATTGCCGAGGGTGCGGAGATCCGCGAGCTTTCTGCGCCGGTGCGCATCGAGGCAAACGAAGCGTGCGAGGCCGCCGCCCTCTGGGTGCAGCCGCAGATCATCGGCCTTGCCGACAAGTCCGGACGGCCTCGCCCGGACGCGGCAGACCAGCCAGAAGAACGCATTCCGGCGGACATCATCGTCGTCGCCATCGGGCAGGGCGTGGAGATCGCGGGTTTTGAGCAGGCCGGCATCCCCATCAAAAGGGGAACGCTTATGGCCGAAAGCTCCAGCCAGATCGACAACATGGAAAACGTCTTTGCCGGCGGCGACTGCGTGACCGGCCCGGCCACCGCCATCCGCGCCATCGCGGCAGGCAAGGTCGCGGCGGCCAATATCGACGAGCAGCTCGGCTTCCACCATGAGATCCGTACCGATGTGGAGATCCCTGCGCCGCATCTGGACGTCTGCCCCGCGCGCGGCCGCGTCAACACCAAAGAGCGTGAGGCAGCCCAGCGCAAATGTGATTTTGAAGACATTGAATGCGGCATGACGCACGAAGAGGCCTGCGCGGAGAGCGGACGCTGCCTGCGCTGCGACCACTTTGGCTATGGCATCTTCAAAGGAGGGAGGACGGAAAGATGGTAACGCTTGTCATTGACAACAAAACTGTTTGCGTGCCGGAAGGAACCAGTATTCTTCATGCAGCGCGCGAGGCGGGGATTGAAATACCGACGCTCTGCTATCTCAAGGATCTCAACGAGATCGGTGCCTGCCGCATCTGCATGGTCGAGGTCGAGGGACAGGAAACGCTTGTCGCCGCGTGCGACAACGAGGTGCATGCGGGCATGGTCATCCACACGAACTCTCAGAAGGTGCGCATGACGCGCCGCGTCAATCTGCAGCTTCTTCTCAGCCAGCACGAGGTAAACTGCGTCAAGTGTACGCGCAGTGGCAACTGCAAGCTGCAGAAGCTCGCCAACGACTATAATCTGCTCGGCGCGCCCTATCAGAAAAAGCTGCGTCCGGCGCCGGTCGACTACTCCGCGCCCATTTTGCGCTTTGAAAACCGCTGCGTCAAGTGCATGCGCTGCGTGCAGGTGTGCGATAAGGTGCAGGGCGTGCATATCTGGGATCTGGTTGGCACCGGCTCCCGGACGACCGTCGGTACGGCAAAGGCGGACAGCCTTTCCCAGTCCCTCTGCACCTATTGCGGCCAGTGTGTGACCCACTGTCCGGTCGGTGCATTGGAGGAGCGCGACGATACCGACCACGTCTACCGCATGCTCGCCGATCCCACCCTCACGACCGTCGTACAGGATGCACCTGCTGTCCGCGCGGCGTGGACAGAATATTTTGGTCTCTCACCCGAACAGGCCGCGCCGGGCGTTCTGGCCTCTGCGCTGCGGGAGCTGGGCTTTGATTATGTATTCGACACCAATTTCAGCGCCGACCTCACCATCATGGAAGAGGGCAGCGAGTTCATCGAGCGCTTTACGCACAGGGATGTGTATTCCTGGCCGATGTTTACCTCCTGCTGTCCCGGTTGGGTGCGGTTCGTAAAGGGGCAGTTCCCGCAGTTTGCAAAGAACCTCTCTACCGCGAAATCGCCGCAGCAGATGTTCGGTGCGGTGGCCAAAAGCTATTTCGCAGAGAAGATCGGCGTCGCCCCCAAGAACCTTCGCGTTATCTCCGTCATGCCGTGCACGTCCAAAAAGGCGGAGGCGGCGCTTCCCACGATGAAAGATGCCTGCGGCGGCCCCGATGTCGACGTGGTCATCACCACGCGCGAGCTCGTGCGGATGCTCCGCTGCTCGATGATCGACCCAGCGTCCTTGGAGGAGAGCAGCTTCGATTCGCCGCTCGGCTCCGGTACGGGCGCGGCGGTGATCTTCGGCGCGACCGGCGGCGTCATGGACGCGGCGCTTCGCAGCGCGTACTATCTTGTGACCGGTGAAAATCCGGACCCCGATGCCTTTACTGCTGTGCGCGGCATGCAGGGCTGGAAGGAAGCGAGTTTCGACATTCCCGGTGCAGGCACGGTCCGCACGGCGGTGGTCAGTGGACTCGGCAACACCAGGAAGCTCATGGAGGCGATTGCCTCCGGCCACGTGCAGTATGACTTCGTTGAGGTCATGGCCTGCCCCGGTGGATGCGTCATGGGCGGCGGCCAGCCGGTCTACGGCACCAAGGTGCGCCGGGCAGAGACCCGCACTAAGGGACTGTACGAAGCGGACGGCGGCATGGCTATCAAGAAGTCCAACGAGAACCCCCTGATGGACGTGTTCTACAACGGTTACTTCAAGGGCAAAGCCCACGAGCTTCTGCATAATCCCCACGAATAAATTTATAATTTCCAGGGCGCACCCATTTGGGTCAATGTTGCTGACTTAGTGACATTGGGCACGCGGCTGTCCCTCTATTTGCTATGCAAAAGCATAGCAAAACAAGAAATGTGCCATTTCCTCGCCCCTGCGGGGCAACCGGAAATGATGCAC